>Ga0209608_1001735_pt1 | contig 17065 bp, 18 predicted proteins | sample AD_UKC130_MetaG_FD_184428 | JGI IMG/M metagenome (GOLD analysis project Ga0209608, IMG submission 184428) | Active sludge microbial communities of municipal wastewater-treating anaerobic digesters from Canada - AD_UKC130_MetaG (SPAdes) (version 2) | ecosystem: Engineered > Bioreactor > Anaerobic... | reverse complement strand
AAATATTAAATCGCAAGACTAAACCAGACGCCCACGTTTATGTCTTTACTTCGTGGAAAGTTTATCCACAGTTTGCTAACGTAATGAACAAATATTTTACGGTTAGAAATATATTGATATGGGACAAGGGCAATCATGGCGCCGGCGATCTTGAATGGTCTTGGGGAAACCAATACGAAATGGTCATCTTTGCCACTAAGGGAAAAAAGGCGTTAAACAAACGACGCGGCGATATTATAACAATCCCGCGGCTTTTGTCGTCTAACATGATCCACCCAACACAAAAACCAGTCGAATTGATCAAAGAACTGCTTTCGGTATCCGCGCAAAAAGCGGACGTCATCTGTGACCCCTTCATGGGGTCGGGTTCGACAATTAAGGCCGCCAAAGAATATGGGGACTTGAACTTTATCGGCATTGAAATAGACAGGGCAATATTTGAAAAGGCAAAGGCTTTTATAGGGGGTGACATTTAGTGAACATTATAGAAATAGGGCGAGAAGGGGAAAACTTGGCTAGGGTGGTACTGCAACATTTTGATTGCGACATCTTTCAAGCGGACTGGATTGTGCAAAAAGACGAACAATGGTATATAGCTGAAGTTAAACGAAAAGAACGCTTTGTGCCGCCGCCCTTTGAAGGGCACGGACTGGATCGTCGTCAAGTAGAAGCCCGCCTAAAATTTCAGCAGGAAACTGGGATTAGGTGTTTTTTATTGGTTTTTGACTTAACGGATGGCAACGTATATTGGCAATGGCTTGATGTCTTAAATGACGGAAGGCATTTTGACACAAAAAAAGGAATAAGAATTTATCCCATGGAATCGTATAACAAGCTTCTTTCGGGAAAAGCGTTAGAACAAATAGCTAGGAAGTCTTAGTGTCCCCTTCTTCCCGAAGGACTTGCATGGCAATTATTCCTTCCAGCAAGTCAGCACCATACTTGCTGCATTTTTCGATGTTGATAAATAATCCCCACGTTAAAATAAAGACCGGAAGGGACAAAACCCTAATAAACAATGAATCGGCGCTCATGATGAGTATTGCCAGTAAAAGAAATAACAGTGTAAGGGAATATTCTGCGATAATGCGTTTTTCCTTGGTCTTTTCAAGCCATTTTCTTGCAAAGGGCCTACAAAGTTCGAAATGTATCTTCTTTTCTTCTTCGGGCAGGGACTTCCACTTTTCTAGTGCGCTATCTAATGTCGTATTTTTTTTGTCCATGGCTATACTCCCTTTGAAATTTTTGTTATAATTATATCCGATGAGCGATAAAAAATCAACATTGCTGACAAAGGAAGAAGAATACGAATTAGTACAAAAAGCCCAAAATGGCGACGAAGGGGCGTTGCAAAAACTTGTCAAAGCCAACATGGGCTTAGTTATCAAAGTGGCTTCCGACTGCATAAAGCGGATTGGGGTTCGTTCCCCGTCTGTTTCCTTTGAAGACGCCGTATCCGCCGGCGTAGAAGGTCTGCTTGTTGGGATAAGCAAGTTTGACGTATCGAAGGGGTACAAGCTGTCCACTTATATTTACTGGTGGATAATGAATCACGTTAGAAAGTTGCTGATAACCAATATGCCCTTTGGAAACGTTTCAATTAGGACTGCAGAAAGGTCTTTTACGGATTCCGAATTTGCCCTTGTGGCACAAGCCCCAGCTAGTCTAAACGACGACGAAAACCCTATCGACATCCCCTTCGAAGAAGAATGGGCTGAAGACACAAAACCCATTGGTGAAAAGATCTTGGAAATATTAAAACACAAAAGAAAATTACCAGAAGATCGTGACTTTTGTGTAAAGTTGATATCTTTAAGATACGGCCTGGAAACAGGAATCCCTTTAACTTTGCGGGAAACGGGCGAAATACTAGGTGTATCCTACGAATATGTCCGCCAGATAGAACAAAAGATACTTAGAATTCTCGCTAAAGACAAGAAAATAAAAGCATTTCGGGATGTGATATCTTGATAGATTTCCAGTTAGAAAAGGGTAGACTAAGAAAAAAGCTTTATTCCATTACCGTTATTGCAGTCTTCGTCTTTATATCTGCGCTTTTCTTTTTCTTTTCTGCATGGGTTTTAGACGGTTGGGTCGATATCGCAGGATCTACTCACTTGCTGACAGCAAAGAAAAGCCAAGGGACGGTCGTAGCTGCCCTTTGGGAGATGACCCTGTTTGCCGTGGCAGGTGGTTTGTGCGTAGGGTTCCCCGTCGGGTATCTTTTAATCCACGGTTACAAGCACCCAATAACAGTATTGGACGTAGCCCCTGAAAGTAACGACCCACTGCTTTCCGAAGGTGAAAGGTTCGTCCGCGGCGCAAAGATCCATATGGGCCCGCCGCAGGTTTTGATAAAATCGGCCGAAAATATAGCCATCGAAGCGGGAAAGAAGCTGAATAAAGAATACTTGCTTCCCGTCATGGTAGCGGGTGCCCCTATGCCCTATAAGGTGGAAAACATGGGGCTTTACATACAGGGTTCTGCAGGTTCTGGTAAGTCCCAAGTCCTAAAACAGATGATCCACGATATACGAAACAGAAACGGGCGGGATAGGCTCATTATATACGACAGAAAACCCGAATACCTGCCCCTTTTCTATAGGGAAGGCGATATAGTTATTTGCCCCGCTGACTTGCGTCATACCCCCTGGGATTTATTTACCGAAATAAAGGGCGAACAAGATCTTGATCTTATCGTCATGTCCCTTTTTCCCGACATGCCTGGAACCCAAGCAAACGACTTCTTCTGGACGCAATCGGCGCGTAAAGTCTTCAAGGGAATTTTAATATATCTTATGCACAAGGCAGAACGCACGGGCGTCAGGGCTACCAATTGGGATCTTGTCACATTTTTAAATTCCTATGCTTCGGAACCAGCGATACTTTGGAAGGAATTAAAGAAAGACGCTGCAGCGGCAGCCTTTGCAAGCACCTTGGCCGGGGCAGAAAAACGCTCCCCATCTAACGTCCCCACTTCTACAATGGCAACGCTTACTTCTTATACATATTCATTCACCCGCCCAGAAGTGGCAGAACAGGGTTGGTTTTCTGTTCGCGAATGGCTGCGCGATCCGTCTACGGAAGGGCAGGCGCTGTTTTTAATGAATCCTGCCAGATACGAAGATAACTACAAGTCTTACTTTACAGTCATATTAGACTTAGCGTTAAAGGAAATGATATCCTTGCCCAACGACATCGACCGGCGGGTGTGGTTCTTCGTGGACGAATTTGGATCTTTGTTTAGGCTAAGTTCCGTCGTGCGCCTTCTTGCTGAAGGTCGTTCCAAAGGTGCCTGCACCATCCTGGGAACGCAGGATATGTCGCAGGTGCGCCAACAATATGATAAAGAAACAGAAACTATCGTCAACAACTGTAACAATAAAGTCATAGCCCGCGTGACCAGCTACGACGAAGCAGATTACTTATCGAAGAACATCGGACAGGCGGAAATAGAACAGACAGGCGATACTGCCAGCATCTCATTAGACGACAGACAGGGGCTTCAGACTTCCTTTCAGGAACGCAAGGGAGAAAAACGGCGGGAACTTCGAAATGTAGTGCTATCTTCCGAAATTATGGAACTTCCCAATTTAACTTATTTTGTGAAGTTCGCTGAATATGACTGGTTTAAAAACAGGATAGATTATTACCCCTGGTCAAAACACGAACTTGTCCCCGCCTTTTTGCCTAGACCCAATAGCTGGTTTGATACAGCGCGAGTGATTATACCAAGGGAAGATGATGACCTTGAAGAACTATGGTAAAGAAAAGAACCAAGAACAAAAGAAAAACAAAAAGCCCCAGAAAAGCACGTTAGAAAGAAAGCTTGACATACCACTCCCGCTTTCGGTGATTTGGTATATCATAGCTACTTTCTTGCTTTTCTATGGACTTTATATCTTAGGCATGCATTATTTGCTGAAGCACGTGGTGCAGGAAGGCGGGCAATGGTGGATATTTACAGCAGAAAGGCCCGCGCTTAATCCCTTCAGTGGTTTTCAGGATGTCCGATGGGGGGAATTCTATATTCCCGTCAAGGCCATGACCAAATATTATCCCCTTGCGCCTTTAGCTGCTTTCTTTGGTTTTCTTATGCTAGCCCTGCGCAGCTTAACTTTTTCAGCGTTTGTAAAGAAATTTTCAGGAAAATGAAGTTAAGTCCCGTCTTAAAGTGGGTTGGCGGCAAACGTCAATTATTAGATGTTCTAATTCCGTTGCTGCCACGGCATATCACTACATATTGCGAACCATTTGTTGGCGGCGGGGCTTTGCTTTTTGCTTTACAGCCTGACACGGCATACGTCAACGACATAAACGCTGATTTAATCAATGTTTACAAGGTTATAAAAGATGACGTGGAATCCTTAATCAAAGCTTTACAAGAGTTCAAAAATGACGCTGACTGTTTTTATGCCGTCAGGGATTGGGATAGGGATAAAACAAAGTATTCTGCTTTATCAGATGTTCAAAAAGCTGCCCGCATACTTTATCTTAACAAAACTTGTTATAACGGATTATTTAGGGTGAACAGTGCCGGTGAATTTAACTCTCCCTTTGGCAACTATCGCAACCCCAATATCGTAAATGCCCCCGTCTTGCGGGCAGTAAGTTCCTATTTCAATAAAGCAACGATTTATTTAACTTCCGTTGATTATGCAGAAGTGTTGAAGTCGTTGCCTAAAGGCACGTTTGTTTATCTTGACCCGCCATACGATTTAAGCTTTACTGGATATTCGTATAATGGTTTTACACGCGATGACCAAATAAGATTACGTATGTGCTGTGATGACTTAAACAAAAGGGGAATTAAATTTATGTTGTCGAATGCCGCGACAGATTTTATCAAAGAACTATATTCGGCATATAACGTTAGCGTGATCCAGGTCAACAGGACAATCAACCCCACAAGGTGCAGAAAAGCCCTTGAAGTGGTAGTGACAAATTATGATTGACATCCATGGCGGGTCATGGTATAAAAAGTGATAGAATAAATACAAACGTAGCTTTAAGAACGCTTTCCCTTGGGGTGCTTCCACATGATAACTGAAAAAGCATTAGAAATTTATGAATCACTGACTGGCTTTGAAAAGCGGGACAGCCAGCGTGAGATGATCCGTTTTATGGCGGAATGCATCGATGCTGGCGAAAATGGCGCCCTGGAAGCCCCCACCGGTACTGGTAAAAGCTTGGCGGTACTGGTGACAGCCTATGCCGCTTGGAAAGAATTAGGGTATAGTTCTATAATATCTACAAACACCCACGTGCTGCAATCCCAAATGGCAGAAAAGGATTTTTTCTTATTCAAGAAAGCCCTGCCAGAAAAGACCGACTTCATGGTCAAATCGGTTATGGGGCGTGGACGATATATTTGTCGAAAGAAAAAAGAAGAAATTAGGGACATGATAAATAAGAAAGGCCCGCTTATCGTTTCCGACAAGGAAGCGACCGTCATAGATGCCGTTAGGCTTGAATCCTTGGGAAGCGACGATTTATTGGGGGAACGGAAGTGGATAGATTCCGCTATTATGCGTGAAGACGACCCACTCGCCTTCGTCTTATCTTGCGAAGGTTGCATAAAAAAGGCGTGTCCCTATTATATTAAAGGCTGCGTTTACTATAGGGCCATTCTTTTTAAGTCAGACGTCACCGTTACAAACCACAGCCTTGTAAAATCATTAATGGGGACGTTAAAGGCGGACCTTTTCTTCTTCGATGAAGCGCATCACTTGATGGGATATTCTACGTCGCCCAAGTACATACGTTACATAGAAAGACCCGTAAGGCTGGTATATGCCCCTTTGCCAGAATTCTATAAAAATCTCATTAAAGAACGCGAGCTTTTTGTCAAAAGGATGTCGCTGCTTTATGATAAGTTCTTTCATTATCTTTCTATTTATTCTTACGGCATGGCGATAGCTGTCCTGCGGGAAATGCGGCGGGTTATAAGCACAAGGATGCAGGCGCTTAAAGCCATACCCGATGAAGAAATAGCGTCAATATTAAAGGGGGAACTTTACAAGGTAGCTGAAAGTTACGACATAGCAAGAAATATATATAACGACGCCATAACAGGCAAAGACGTAGTTGTGACGTCCGAATTTGCAGGAACAAGGGAACTTCCCGATGCCCCAAGAAGCTTTACGCAAGATCTGAAAGAAAATAATAAAGACTTAAAATCTTGCTTATTTCTTTCTTCTACGATTACGGTAGACGGCGGTTTTTCCGCCTTTCGCACGAAGACAGGCGCTGAATTCCGCGAAGGCCCCATTATCCCGTCGGAACTTCCGTGGCACAAGACGATCTTGTGGGCGCCCAAAGCAATTCCTTCCCCAAAAAATGATAAGTTTACTGACCTGTTTGCGGCCTTTTGCGCAAGATATATCCCGCCTTTTGTGGAAAAAGATTTGGGTGGTGTACTTGTCTTGTGTACATCTTTGGAAAGAATGCGGGCCTGTGCAAACGCCTTGGGGTCGGTAATGAAAGACCATTTGCTTGTGCAGGGGCAGCTTCCCAAAAGGGAGACGATGCGAAGGTTCCTGCATGAACGTTCTTCTGTGTTGGTATCTTCTAATTCATTTAGGGAAGGCTTCGATGCACCTGGGGACTGCCTTACGTGGTTGGTGCTTGACCGGCTTCCTTTTGGCCCTATGGAAGATGAAGAAAATGACACTGCAATACGGCTGCTTTCAAGGTGGGGGCTGCTTAAAAACCCATTTGATTATAGGTTAGACATGATGAAGCTTGCCTTAAGACAGGGCGTCGGCAGACTTATAAGAAGTAAAAAGGATTACGGCGCGGTTACCATCTTTGATTCAAGATTTATAAAAAATAAAAGATGGAACATAAACACGCCGATAAAAAACGTGGTAACCGACTTCTTTACTCCTGATGAATGGGTAAGGTTTTTCCAGGAGAAATTTTTGTTATAGCTTCCTTTATCCTTTGAAGCGCGGTTTCTGAAACACAAGGAATCCCATCTTGGTATTCTATCTTAAAACCAAAGAAGACAAAAAGAAAATCCCCGAAGGGCATTTCACGGTTTTGTATATTTTTTTTAATCTTTTCAAACTTTAAGACAGAATTATAATGTTCTGCCTGTTCGCTGTCGACCTTCGACCGTTCTTTTATGTAGTTCTTCCACATTGACTTCAGCGCGGGTAATGCTTCACGTCCGTACCACTCAGGAATTGGGACCATGTTTTCAGGGCTTTTCATCGATTCTCACTTCCGAATAGGGGGTAATATCTATTCTTCTTCCCGTGCTGGAAAGAAAGACCAACACCACAGGGTCATCTTCAGTTACTTCTGCCAGCTGGTAGATTTCCCCATCTATGATATAATTTTTTCCTTCTTTGAAGAAATATGCTTCATCGACAGAACGCGAAAGAATGTCCGCTATAAGATCGTCGACACTGGAAGCTTCTTTTTCTACTTGTCTGATGACTTTCTTTCTTGTCATGTTCTTTCCCCTTTTTTAGTTTTCTTCTGCTTATGATATAATAAAATAGAAGTAAATGTCAATTCTTAAAGGAAAGGACAAAAAAAATGGAAAAGACCGAACTTTATATTCCCTTTACAAAAAAAATAGCCGAAGCCGCCGGGTTGGCTAAGGAAGTGGGCAATGAGCGCTACTTTCGCTGTTTGCGCGTGAAAGGCTTTTTCCCGCCCGAAGATGATATTGAAAGATATGCAGAAAAGCTGTGCAAGCTACTTTTAAATAAACACGAAGAAGCGCTACTTTATACCGAAAGGGGGCTGCGACAAAAGCTTAACGTCCCCGAAGCTGAAGAAGTCATAGAAAATATGAAATCCGCCTGGGAAGAAGACGCCCCCAACATGTATGCGATCATAAGCAGGCGGGACAACGAACGTGTCGTCTTAATGGGTTATGAAAATTACATAGAAGCTGTAATAGCTAAAAAAGACGACATCAAAAGGGTGAGCACCCTTGAAGAAATCGAAAGATGAAGAAAAATTAAGTACTGAAGATTTAGAAGCTATACGACGCGGCTTGGAAGATATAAAAAACGGCAGATACATAACGCTTGAAGAATATGTATCCACATTGTAGCTACATTGTAGCTACAGTTATTTTATTTTTTGTACGTAATGATCACTTTTTAGGAAGGGCTAATTATTATCGTATTATTTCCATCCAATCGTCGTTATCAAAAGGTTTTATGGCGTCATCCAAAATCATATCCTTTAAAATGTTGTTTTTGATGATATCGACGACCCTTTCAAAACTAGTGGTCATTTTTTCTATTTTTTCGTCAGGAATATTAAGTATGGGTTTTGCCTTTTCATAAGTTTTTTCATCGAAAAGAAGGTAACATTTCCCATCCTGCATAATTGCCCCAAAGGGAATTATGTCGTATTTTTTAAGATATTCTAACTTAACGAACATCCCACGGTACTTTCCATCTTCGTTTTCGAAATAAGGCAGCCTTTCTAATTTCTTTCTTGCGATATCGATCCACTTATAAGAACATTGACTGGGGTCTTCGAACTTAATGTAGCGATCTATATCTAAACCCGCCCGTTTCATGCACCCCCACCTGTAGGAAGCGACTTCCGTTCTGAACGGTGCTGGGTAAGGCGGCGGGGCAAAGATATTTTGAACGCAAAAAGAATCAAGAAAGAAGCAGTTATATTCAGGTTCAGCATCGAAGAAAATCATTTTGTCGCATTCAGTAGGTAGCAGCTTTAGGCTTTCGCCGATATAATATCTAGCTTTACCGATATCTAAATTAGGATTTGTGGGCAAAGTATACAAGAAATTCCCGGTCTTGCCCGCTTTGACTTTTTCGAATACGTTTTTATACCACTTCTCAAGGGCGACAAAAAGTTCATATAAATTAGCGCGAATAGCGCAATTTACAACACAAGCATATTTAACCAGCATATATATCAAATCGGCTTCTTCTTCTGTGACATCGCCTTGTCGTTTTAGTTTTTTCGTCATCCGTGACAAAAAGTCGACGTCTTTTTTCTTTTTAACTTTCGACCTTTCTTCTAAGCCATATCTGGAAAAAAGATATCGCAAGCGCACTTCAATATCGCCAGTTAAAATCCCGCCAGAAAAGTTTTCAGGGACTTTAGCTTCGCCCAAAAAGTCTGTTATCCTTCTTAATACCGCTTCAACGTTTCTTTCAAAACGGACTCCCATGTCTAAATTTTCGTTTGCAGGAACAGTTGACAAAAAGTTTCCTTTCTTGCCAGCTTTTATGTATTTTTCGACAGTTTCATACCAATTCAGGAAGCCTTCGGAAATTTCATCACAGGGAAGATGTTTAATAGGAAAGTTTCTTAGTATGTCCCGATATTTTTCATATTGCGAAGAATTGAAGACGAAGTTATAAGATGTGTAGCTCATCTTGTATATCCTTCTAAATATGTATAACCAATCCGCTTCGTCTTCAGTGATGTCCCCTTCCTTTTTCAGCTTTTCGGTCAGCATTTTTAGTTTTTCTAGTTCTTTTTTCATCGTATTTCTTCTAACCACCATTCTTCATTTTCCACAGTGTTTTGTGCAGACTTCCATTGTATTCTCATCTTTACCATTTGTTCGAAATATTCTGTACATGCCTTCATAAATTTTGTAGTGGGAAAATTTTCGACAATTTGGTCTTTTAATATTTTTTGCGCAGTTTTTTCGCTAATGATGTTGTTTTGTACGGTCTTTTCTATCACATTATCCATAGGGATGTTCCAAGCTTCTTTTATAAAAGGCGCTTTGTCTTTTTCCACGAAAATAGCCGCTTTCGGAAAACAACTGCTTGAAACAGCTATACAGGAAATGTTATCACGGCGCATTAAAGACCCTATAATAAATCTTTTTAATTCTATTCTATCAAAATCATATGGACCTTGTGGTACTTCTGCGCCTGCTATCACATAAAAAAATCCATTTATAAAAGAACTCGCTATATGACCATGTGGCACTGGGACTGGACAGCAAGATAGATTATCCATATTCTTCATAAACTGCGAAATAGTAAGAATCCCCTTTTCTGTTTTAACGGGATAGTAAAACATTCCTGCACGCATGCAAGTTGTTTCATAATACCTAAAACGGGGGGCAAGTGCATATGAAGTATAGGCGGGTAAATTCTTTGAAAAAAACAATGAAGAAAAAGATGCATGGGTCTTTTCGTCGGTCGTTATGACGTTATAGGAATCTTCGGGTTTCCCGCGTTCCCTTAAAGCCTTCCGGGCGGGAAGTAAAAGTTTATTAAAGAATTTTTTATCATAGTCAAGATATATAGTGAAGATAAAATTTCCCCTTTTCCCCTTCCTGATCTTTTCACCCACAGCTTCATACCATTCTGTTAAGCTTTCTATCAACGCGCCATCAAAGTAAGAAGAATTGGGATTAAGAATTGTTTTTCTTGAATTTTTTGAAAATAGGGAAAATATTTGATCAGCTTCCTTTAATGAAATATCATCTTCCCTTTCAAGTTTCTGTATAAGTTGGTGTATCGTGGTTGCATCTGGGTGTTTCATTTTTTTATCCCCCTATCTTGTTTCTTCTAACCAGTCGATTTCTTCTTCTATAGTTTTTCGGGTACCTTCCCATTGTATTTTTCTTTTGGCCACTTCATTAAGATACTGCGTACTTATCTTTGTAAATTCTATGATTGGGAAGTCATATCCAGGTTTGCCATTTAATAGACTTTGGGCTTCTTTTTTATTAATAATATTTTCGCGCAAAGCATTTTGCACCAATTCTTCAATGGGGATATTCCACACTTTTTGCACAAAAGGGGCTTTTTCTTTTTCTATAAATATAATAGATTTACCACAAAAGACAGTAGGTTTACCGTCGTAAACTTCGATGGCCGCTACACAGGAGATGTCGTTATATCTTATAAGGTCGCTCATGATAAAACAGCTTATTTCTTCTTCGTTGATGTCCCATAAATTTTGTGTAATTTTTCGTGCCTTTGCGGCTATTTCAAAAAAAGCTTTGGTAAATGAATAAGCCCCCCATGCAGGCGGGATTTCGATAGTAAAGGGTATAAATTCTTCCAAAAGTTGTAAAGTGGTATAATTGCCTTCTTCAGTTTTAAGCGGATAATAAAGCATTCCCGCCAGATAATTTCTCATTTCATAGTAGTTTCCTAAATCGTAACTATTCTTGAAGAAAAATTCTTTAAAAGAAAGTTTAGAATACGTTTTTTCGTCGATCATTATAACATTGCATAGGTCTTTAAAGTCCCCTTTTTCTAATAAGGCCCTTCTTGCTGGATAAAGAAAGTCGCTGTATATAATGTTTTTAAGATATACCGTAAAGACAAAATTACCCCTTTCACCATTTCTGATCTTTTGAGCCACTACTTCGTACCATTCTTCCAAGGCGTGTATCAGTCTAGCGTCAAACTTAGAAGAATTAATATTGAGCTTTGTATTCAGTGAATTTTCCGAAAATAAGGAATATATCCAATCAGCTTCTTTTAGTGTTATGTCTCCTTCCTTTTTTAGTTTCCACGTAAGTTGACATATTGCGTTCATATCTGGGTGTTTCATATTTATCCCCCTTACCGTGTTTCTTCTAGCCATATGTCTTCTTCTTCGATAGCCTTTTGTGTAGCTTCCCATTCCATCTTTCTTCCAACAACTTCGTCGATATATCTTACGCTTTCTTCCACGAATTCAAAGGGAATGCGGGCATTTATGTCGTCAAAGAATAATGCATCAACCATTTTTTTGTTGATAATGTTTTTTTGTAAGGCGTTTTCCAATAATTCTTCAAATTCTATGGGTGTTTCCAAAACTTTCTTTACAAGGGGTGCATTTTCCCTTTCCACGAAGATAAATGTCTTTTTCCGTAAATTGCTGACGGCTGCTACGCAGGGGATATCTTTACTATTCATGTAGAAGCCCAAGATGTAATATTTTGCTTCCCTTATCCTTAGGGTCCAAAGTTCCCGCAATTTTCTGCTTATTGAAGCCGTCCTTAGAAATGTTTGTGCTACATCAAAAGCCGTCGTGTTGCTTGGAATTGAAATCGCAAAGGGTGCAAGTTTTTCCATGAACTGGGAAACAGTATATACGCCCGACTTAGTCCTTATCGGGTAGTAATACATGCCCGCACGAAAGCTTGTTAATTTGTAAAAGTCCAACTCGTCTGGTCTTCTTTCGTTTATCTTGTCTAAATGTTGGAAAGGAAACAAAAAACCCAACTTTTTATCTATCATCACGTAGTTACAAAGGTCTTCAAAACTACCATATTTTTTTAAAGCTTCCCGCGCTGGGCGAGTGTATTCATCATGGAATTTTTGGAAAAGGCTAATGGTAAAAACGAAATTCCCACGATTGCCATTTTCGATCTTTTCTGCTACAGCTTTATACCAGCATTCTAAAGCCTGTACCAATTCAGGGTTGTAGTCAAAAGAATAGGGGTAAAGTATTGTTTCTAACGTTTCTTGGGAATATAGCGAATATATCCCGTCAGCTTCTTCGATGGATATGTCGCCCTGTTTTTCTAACTTCCATGTAAGTTGCTGTATTATAAATGCATCAGCATAATTCATTTGCTTCACCTAATTTCTTCTACCCATTCGGTTTCTTCTTCCACCATATCTCGCATCATCTTTATCCTTGCTTCATTTGTTTCATCAAGGTATTCAAAACTTGCTTCCGCAAATTTATCAAAAGGGAAATCTGGGGCAAGTCCATCGATCAACAGTACTTTTGCCGCTTTTTCGTCGATGACGTTTTTGTTTAAAGCGTTTCTTACCAACTTTTCAAAGGGAACTTCCATTACCCTTTTAACGGCGATGATGTTTTCTTCTTCTATAAAAAGGATGGACTTCTTGTTATATAGGGCAGATGCAACCATGCAAGGGATATTTTTTCGTTTCATAAAGTCAGCTAAAATGCAGTATTTAATTTCCCTGATATTCCTGAAAGAATATAAGCTGAGCGTCTTGTCTTCGTAAATTCCAGCCGCTATTTCAAAAAATTTCTTAGATGACACGCCTGCGTCTATGCCAGAAAAAATAGGGACAGAATAAAACCTTTTCATGAATTGCGAAATAGTACAAGTGTCTGTGTTGGTCTGAAATGGGTAATAATATATCCCCGCCCGGGAACTATCCATTTCATAATAAATTTCTACATTTTTAAAAAGTGGATTTTTTCCTGCTTCCACAAAAAGATGCTTAAAGGGGATTAGGGAATATAGCCTTTTATCTACACATATGGAATCACATAAATCTTCAAAATTTCCGTATTTTTTTATAGCCTTTTGCGCTGGTTCCATAAATTCTAAGTATCGATGAATATCTATAGTAAAGATAAAGTTTCCCCGCAAGCCTTTCCTTATCTTTTCAGCGACCACTTCATACCATTCTTCCATGGCACTTTTTAGCTCGGGGGACTTCGTCTTTTCTGGGGGATATATTAAGTCGGCTTCTTCTATCGTTATATCCCCTTGGGTCTTAAATTTTTGCGTAAGCTGTTTTATTTTATCTTCATCGATCATTGTAGTTTTCCCCGCTTTCGTGCATGCGTTTTTATCGTATTTCTTCTGGTAATTCGAATTCTTCAGCCATATCTTGTGCAATCCTTATTTTTGTTTCGCTTGTTTCATCAAGGTATTCAACGCTTGTCTTTATAAACTTATCCAATGAAAAACGCAGGACGGGGTCGCCAGCCAATAATGCTTTTGCTGTTTGTTTGTCGATAATTCTTTTATCTAAGGCATTATCTACCAGCCTTTCAAGGGGCGTTTCAAGTATTTTTTTAACAACAAAGGAATCTTCTTTTTCCACAAAAAGAAAGGAGCTTCTATCGTAAAAAGCGGAAGCAACTATACAGGGGACGTCTTTTAGTCTCATAAATTCAGCCAAAACGTAATATTTGATTTCCCTAACGTTCCTTAAAATGGAAGTGGTCAATACATCGCGGCCCCCTGCGGTTATTTCAAAAAACATTAAAGACGACGAACCTACGTGCATACCTGAAAACGTGGGAAGGGAACAAAAATCTTTCAAGAATTGGGATATGGTATAAGTTCCTGTTTCGGTCTTGATTGGGTAGTAATACATTCCCGCCCTAGTGTTTTCCATTTCAAAATAAGCCCCTTGAAGACGCGGGTTCATTTCTACTTTGGTAAATAAATTTTTAAAAGGAACCAAAGAATATAATTTTTCGTTTATCATTATGGTATCGCACAAGTCTTGGAAGTCCCCATGTTTTTTAATAGCCCTTTGCGCCGGATACATAAATTCAAAACTTGTACTAAGGTCTATTGTAAAAACAAAATTTCCCCGCTGGCCGTCTTCGATCTTTTCTGCCACAACTTCGTACCAATCTTTTGCAGCATTTATCAATTTGGCACTGGAAGATTTTATTTCTTGTTTTGAAAAATATATTTCATCTGCTTCTTCGGTCGTTATGTCATTTTCTTTTTTTAGTTTGCGCATTAGTTGTTTTATTCTATCGGCGTTAATTGCCCCGCTTCCGCTTTTATAAATCATCGTGTTTCCACCAGCCATTCGTCTTCATCTTCTATTTCCTTTCTTGTGGCTTTCCATTCTTTTTGCTTCTGAAGCACGTGGTCGATATATTTTATGCTTGTTTCTATAAATTTTGCGGCTGGGAATTTCCAAACAATAGCGTTATTTAGAAGTTCCTTTGCTGTTTGCTTATTAATGACATTTTGATCAAATGCATTTTTTACAATATCTTCAAACGGTATTTCCATAGCATCCTTTATAATTTGGGCTTTATCTTTTTCTGTAAAGAAGGCGAAGCATTCACCAGAACCCGGGGGATCTTTAGGATCATACCCAACCATGGTTACGCAGGGGCTTTTTTATAATACATGTATGCGGCAATGACGCATTGTGCCGTCATGCTTCCGCGCGTCCTTTCTAAATACCACGAATTTGATAGTATCTCACGGGCGCCGGAAGCTATTTCAAAGAATGTGCTGCCTGCGTCATAGCTGTGTGTTTTCATTATCGGCGAAAGCCCATCAAAGAATTGCGCTATGGTATAAGTTCCCTTTTCTGTTTTAATGGGATAATGGTACATATCCACCCGCGGGCTTTTCAATACATAAAAGTTTACAAACAAGGAAAGCGTCTTTTCACTAGTAAAAAATTTCTGAAGTTCTTTTGGTAAGAAAGAATAGGTTTTGCCATCTATCATAAGCTTGCTGAAAAGTTCTTCAAAAGTCCCGTTTTGTTTTAGGTTTATTTCGACATATTCTTGTGCGGTATGCATAAAGTGGTTAAACCCGAACTTGGCGACAGGCAGCTTGTTAGACGTAATTACAGTGAAGACAAAGTTCCCGCGTTGTCCCTGCTTAATCTTTTCTGCCACAACATTATACCAACCCTTTAATGCAGACATAAGGGGCCAACGTGCTTTAGAAGAATTAGAATTTAATTGTGTCTTCAACGAATTGGCTGAAAATAAGGTAAATATCCAATCGGCTTCTTCTAAGGATATGTCGTCTTGGGTCTTTAATTTTTCTGTAAGTTCACGTATTTCGCTTGCGTCTGGAGCTTTCATCTTATTTCCACCAACCATTCGTCTTCATCTTCTATTTCTTTTTTTGTGCGCTTCCATTCTTTCTTCCGTCGAATTATATGCCCAACGTATTCAGCACTTGCTTCTACAAATTCTTTAACTGGGAAGTTGGTATGCATGAAGTAATTTTCGTCCAACAAATTTTTGGCTACTTCCTTATTAATGATACCATGATTTAGGGCGTTTTCCACCAGCATTTCAAAGGGAAATTCTAAAACTTCCTTGACCATGGACATTTTGTTTCTTTCCACAAGAAAAGCGGACTTATCATCGTGAGTATCGACTGCAACCATACAAGAAATGTTTTCATTTCTCATAAAAGCAGCTAAAGTATAAGGTCTTATCGTAAATCTGGCCAAGAAGAACTTTTCCTGCGGAACTTCTTCTGCACCAGCGGCTATTTTAAAGACTTTCAACAAAATGCTTGTTAAACCACCCAGCTTGTCTTTTTCGATGGGGAAGAAATTATTCATAAACTGGGATATAGTATAAGTTCCTGTTTTGGTCTTTACTGGGTAATAATATATTCCCGCCCTGTAATTTCTCATTTCATAATAGCTTCCTAAGTCTGTTGTATCAAACAAAAATTTTAAAGGAAACGCTGAATATATCTTTTTGTCCATAATTATGGTGCCGCATAGGTCTTCAAGCCTTCCCTGTTCTTTCAGCGCTTCGCGGGCTGGAAGAAATACATCAATAAGGTTTATATCAAAAGTTTGGATCTTAAAAGTTATAGTAAAGATAAAGTTTCCCCGCCGTCCATTTCTAATTTTTTCTGCTACAGTAGCATACCAGTCTTTTAACGAAAGTAGTAGCTTACGATCATATTTGCGGGAATAACAGTTGAGTTTAGTTTTTATCGAATTTTCCGAAAATAGGGAATATATTCTATCTGCTTCATTTAGTGCGATATCACCTTGGGTTCTAAGTTTCTGCGTAAGTTGTTTTATTTCATGAGCATCAGGATGTTTCATTTTAGCGCCCCCTTATGTTGTAGTAATTTTAAATCTTTATGAGTTTTTTATCTTATTTCTTCCAGCCATTCTTCTTCATCTTCCACTGCCCTGCGCATGTTTTGCCATTTTATTTTTGTTTGCACTATATTGTCGATGTATTCCACACTGGTCTGTATAAATTCTTCGGCGGGAAGGCGTATAATGTAATTTTTATACAGCATACTTTTAAGCGTTCTTTCGTCAATGACGTTTTCGTTTAATGCGTTGTCTATAATATCTTCAAATGATATTTTCAAAGCTTCTTTTATAATGTGCACCTTATCTTTTTCCGTAAAGAAAACGAAATCCCCGTCAAAAATAAATGTAAAATCAACATTTTGTCTTAGCATAGCTATGCACGGTAGTTCTTTATAATTCATGTATGCGGCGACAATACATTGAAAGATTATGCTTTTATCCAGATTGTGTAGGTGCCATGAATTTTGGTAGTCCAAAAGTGTACTGTAAGCGCCTTGAACTGTTTCAAGAAAGATGTTGCCGACATTATATTTGTTCGTCTT
>Ga0209608_1001734_pt1 | contig 17079 bp, 17 predicted proteins | sample AD_UKC130_MetaG_FD_184428 | JGI IMG/M metagenome (GOLD analysis project Ga0209608, IMG submission 184428) | Active sludge microbial communities of municipal wastewater-treating anaerobic digesters from Canada - AD_UKC130_MetaG (SPAdes) (version 2) | ecosystem: Engineered > Bioreactor > Anaerobic... | reverse complement strand
GTGCCCTGCTGCGCGAGGACGGCTGCAGCGCCGGCGCCGTCCTGGTGTTCAACGATATCACCGAGCCGGTCAAGCTCCACCTTGAAATCCAGGACTGGGAGAGGCTGGCCACGGCCGGAGAGATCGCCGCCGGGCTGGCCCATGAAATCCGCAACCCCCTGGCCACGGCGAAGGCGGCCATTCAGCTCGCCAGGATGGTCAAAGATCCGCCGAAGCAGGAAGAACTGCTGAACAAGCTTGAGCGCGAGCTGGACCGGCTGAACGATATCCTGACCAATTTTCTAAACATTTCCAAGCCTATGCCGGAGAAAAAGCTGGAGCCGGTTAACCTCAACCAGGTCCTGAACGAGCTTCTCTTTCTGCTGAACAGCGAAGCCTTGCTCAACGAAATTGACCTTGAAATTAATTTCTTCTCCGGCAAGCCCCTGGTGGTGCTGGGCTCTTCGGGCAGCCTCAAGCAGGTCTTCCTCAACATAGCGCGCAACGCCATCGAGGCCATGACGAACGGGGGCAAGCTTAGCATCTCCACCTCCCTGCAAAACGGCTGCGTTCATGTCACCTTCCAGGATAACGGGCCAGGGATTCCGGAAGAATATATGGCCACCATAACCAAGCCTTTCTTTACGACAAAACCCGGCGGCACCGGGCTGGGGCTTTCCATCTCTTCGTCCATTGTCAAAATGATGGGCGGGGAGCTGATCATTAAAAGCGCCCTGGGCGAAGGGACTACGGTTAACATCTGCCTACCTGTGTACGAGGATAAAGCCTAATCCTGCCTGCGGCTTTTTGGGTAGAGCATGGGGAAGGGAAGGAAAAGGTGAAGCGTGTCGACGTGGTGATCATCGATGACGATGAGGGCATTCGCTGGGTCTTGCAGCAGACCCTGGAAATGGGCAACTTCAGCTGCGTTGCCGTAAACAATGCCATACAGGGAATCAACACGGTAATGAACTGCCATCCCCGCCTAGCCATCGTCGACATCAAGCTGGGGGCGGTAAACGGCTTCAAGGTAGCACGCATGATCCGCCAGATCTATGATGACGTGAAAATCCTCTTTATGACGGGATACAAGGAAGCGATCACCGAACCCATCGAGGTGGACAATGTTGTCGGCGTGCTGGAGAAGCCCTTCGATGTGGAGGAACTGTTGCAGCTGGTGGCCAAGACCATCAGCCGAGGGTCCGTTTAGGTGGCGATGGCTTGCCGGAGGTAGAAAAAAGTTTATGGATTGAGTTACAATATTTGCGTAGAAGCAATGCAGGCGCAGGGAGGTACGGTTGATGGCGAAGTTGACCTTTTTAGGACATGCCTCTTTTTTGCTGGAAGGCGGCGATGGGGGAAGGCTGATTTTTGATCCCTTCCTCTCCGGCAACCCGGCGGCGGCAGCGAAACCCGGCGACATCAAGGTTGATTACATCCTCGTTTCCCATGCCCACGACGATCACCTGGGCGATGCCTACGACATCGCCGCCCGCAACGATGCCCTCATCATCACTACCGCGGAAATAGCCAGGGCTGCCGGGGCAAAGGGCTGCCGGGCCCATGCCCTTCATATTGGCGGAAGCCATCGCTTCCCCTTCGGCCGGGTCAAGGCGGTTCCCGCCCTCCATGGTGCCGGCATAGCCGGAGGGCATGCCTGCGGCTTCATGGTGGAATACGGTGGCAGGAACATTTATTTTGCCGGGGATACGGGCCTGTTCGGCGACATGAAGCTCATTGGGGAGCGGCATGACCTTGACCTCGCCCTCCTGCCCATTGGCGACAACTTTACCATGGGCATTGATGATGCCGTTGCTGCCGCCTCCTTTTTACAGGCCCGCCAGGTCATTCCCTACCACTACAACACCTGGCCGATCATTGAAGCAGATCCGCGGTTGTTTAAAGAGAAGGTAGAGCGGCAGGCCGGCTCCCAGTGCATCATCCTCCAGCCGGGCGAAGCCCACGTTTTTTAGCCGCACAGGGCGTTTAAGGGGCTGTCCCCAAGGGGCAGCCCTTTATTTTTATTCTAAACCTCCGCGAAGGCGTACCGTGGGAGCCTGCCTCTAGTCCGGACCGGGTGTGCTCTCCACATTGTGCGGGCGGGGCGGTGCCCCGCCCTTACGCCGGGCCGGGCATGCCCGTTTCCTACAAACGATGCCCTATTGCTCCTGGGGGGGCGGGCGTGGAAGCCCGCCCTCTACGGGTGTTTTATGGTCTCCCCCCTTTGGAAAAGGGGGGATTTTTTCTAATGAAAACCAAGATTACCTTAATATTCTATGTCCCCCTAAATCCCCCTCTAGAAAAGGGGACTTTTAAAAGCCATCCCCGTTAACTGAATCCTAAGGAGATCCCTATCTTACCTTGAGGGTGAAATTAATTCTTGCCTCGCGCGGGCTGTGTGTTTATAATAAAGTTGAACATTTGAACACATGTTCAAATGAGTGGTGAATGGCTCCATGGTTAAACACGAGAAGGAAAGCTGCGATGTATTCTGCGTTCACCCGGAGAAGGTGGAGCGGGTGAGGCCGGAGATGCTGCCGCCGGGGACGGTGGACCAGATGGCGGCAACCTTCAAGGTGCTGGGCGATCCCACGCGCATCAGGATTCTCCATGCCCTCTCCAAGGAAGAGCTCTGCGTCTGCGACCTGGCCCTTCTGCTGGGGATGAGCAGTTCAGCCGTTTCTCACCAGCTGCGGCTGCTGCGGCATGCCAGGCTGGTCAAATGCCGCAAGGAGGGGAAAATGGCTTTCTACGCCCTGGATGATGACCATGTCCTCGCTCTCTTTGAACAGGGGCTGGAGCATGTGGGCCACACCGCCGGTGAGCAGGACGAGGGGAGTTAAAGATGAGAGAGATAGGACATTGCTGCGATTGCCTTGAATGCGGAAAAGTGGTTAGGCTCCAGCCGGCGGGCGCCGGTGCTGACAAAAGCGAAGCCGGGGCCTTTTCCCTGTTAAATTCCCGGGCCGCGCTGCTTCTGTCGGGCGGGGCCCTATTTGTGCTGGCCTTGCTGTTGCGGTTGTTCCACCCGCCCGTGGCGCTGCCCTTTTTAGGCCTTGAGGAAGCGCTCTTCCTGCTGTCTTTTGGCCTGGCCGGCGCCGGGACCATTTGGAAGGCGCTGCTCGGCATGGGGCGGGGGTCTCTTTTCAACGAGAATGCCTTGATGTCCCTGGCCGCCGCCGGGGCCATTGCCATAGGGGAATACCCCGAGGCGGCGGCGCTCATGGTTTTTTTCAATCTGGGCGAGTTGCTGGAGGAATCCGCCGTGCAGCGCTCCCGCCGCTCCATTGCCGTGCTCATGGAAAGCAAGCCCGATTACGCCAACCTTGTCCTGGGCGACGGAGGCACGGAGAAAGTACCTCCGGAAGAGCTGAAGCCGGGCGATGAGATCATCGTCCGCCCCGGTGAAAAAATTCCCCTTGACGGCGTGGTCATCTCCGGAACATCTTCGGTCAACAACGCCGCCCTTACCGGCGAGGCCGCGCCGCTGGGGGTGGAGCCCGGCGCCACCGTTCTTGCCGGCGCGGTAAACGGTCCAGGATTGCTGCGGGTTAGGGTGAGCAAGCCCTTCTCCGAATCGTCCCTGGCCCAGGTTTACCGGCTGGTCCTGGAGTCCGCAGAGCGCAAGGCGCCGGCTGAGCGCTTTATCACCTCCTTTGCCCGCTACTACACGCCGGCCGTAATTGCGGGGGCACTGCTCCTGGCCCTCCTGCCCCCGCTGCTCATTCCGGGCGCCGCGTTCCGCACCTGGCTCTACCGCGCCCTTGTTTTGCTGGTCATCTCCTGCCCCTGCGCCCTGGTCATCTCCATTCCGCTGGGCTATCTCTGCGGCATTGCCGGCGCTTCCAGGAGAGGCATCCTCGTTAAGGGAGCCGGCTACCTGGACGCTCTCCGCAAGGTTAAGGTCGCCGCCTTTGACAAGACCGGCACCATCACCGAGGGCGTTTTCGAGGTCAAGCAGGTGGTGCCGGCGCCGGGGGGGGAGGCGCAGGAACTCCTGGCCTGGGCGGCGCACGCCGAAGCCTACTCCAGCCATCCCCTGGCCCGCTCCATCAGGGAAGCCTACCCCGGAGCCCTGCGCCGCGAGGAGGTGGCCTCCTGCCAGGAGCTTGAGGGCATGGGGGTGAAGGCCACGGTGCGCGGCAAGACTGTCCTTGTGGGCAGCCTGCGGCTGCTGCAGCGGGAGGGGGTGAGGGGCCTTCCCCCGGCGGCGGCAAAGGAGGCTGTTTATGTGGCCGTGGAGGGCGAGTATGCCGGCTTCCTCGTCGTGGGGGACAGGCTGCGCCTGGATGCCGCTCCGGCGGTGCAGCGCCTGAAAAGCCTGGGGGTACGGCGGGTGGTCTTGCTGACGGGCGACCATGATGCCGCGGCGCAGGAAGCGGCCCGCGAGGCCGGCTTTGATGCCGCCCACGCTTCCCTTTTCCCCGGCGACAAGGTGGCCCACCTGGAAGAGCTGGGAAAGGAGGCCGCTTTCTACGGGGGCCGGCTGGCCTACGTGGGAGACGGGATTAACGATGCCCCCGCCCTCTCCCGCGCCGACATCGGCATTGCCATGGGCGGCGCCGGCAGTGATGCCGCCATCGAGGCCGCCGACGTGGTGATCATGGATGATCAGCTGCTCAAGGTTGCCGCGGCCATGCGCATCTCCCTTTCTACGCGCCGCATCGTGCTGCAAAACATTGCCCTGGCCCTGGGGGTGAAAGCGCTCGTGCTTGTCGCCGGGGCCCTGGGAGCCGTCTCCATCTGGGGCGCCCTCTTCGCCGACGTGGGAACGGCCCTGCTGGCCATTGCCAATGCCACCAGGCTCCTGCGGCCGGAAAAGCAGGAGGAAGCGCTTTCCACCGTGAATATGGTACCTTGAATTACGTTCAACCGGAGGTGTTCACATGGCTGGGGTAAAAGAGTATGTGCGGATGGCGCTGCCGGAAATCGAGGCCCTGGACCGGGAGAAGACCATTTTTTTAATGGCCGTTAGCCCCATCGAGGTGCACGGGCCCCATTTGCCCCTCGGCACCGATGTCTTTATTGCCGAGGATCTGCTGCGCCGCTACGCTGAGGCCCTGCAGAGAGAGTATCCCGACTACACCCTCGTCTCGCTGCCCTCCCTCTACCTGGGCTCGGATGCCCTGCCGGTGAAGGGCTCATTGTCGGTGCCGGCCCCGCTATTGCGCCGGGTGCTGCTGGCTTACGTCAAGGGGCTGGCGGGGCAGGGTTTTCGCTACCTCTTCCTGGCCGACAATCACGGCGGCCCGCGCCACCAGATGGCCATTGAGGCGGCCTCGCGCCAGGCCTGGCGCAAGTACCGCTTCTACCTGGTGGATCCCTTCAACCACGAATTCAGGCTCATGGTGCAGCATGACCCCTCCTTCCTGAAAGAGACGGGCCTGGAGCCGGGCCGCTGCGGCGATGACGCCGATTCCCATGCGGGCACCAACGAGACCTCGCTCATGCTGCGGGTGGACCCGGAACAGGTGCGGGAAAACTGGCGAGAGGTGACCCCTTCGCTGCCGCCGCCTCCGAGCAAGGCAGTCCTTCTCCTGGGCCGCCTGCTGGGCGTATTTTCGCCCACCCTCGGCAAGGACATGCAGCATCTTGCCGCCACCCTGGCCTGGGTGGGAGACCCGCAGATGAAGCCCTACATGGGGGCGCCGGCCCAGGCTGCCGCAGAGGCCGGCGAAGCCATGCTCAGGGCTCGCACCGAGGTGGCCATGCGCTTCTTCCGAGACGCCCTAGCCGGGAAAGAGATCCGGATTACGCCGCTTCTCTGGGGCTTGCGGCTGCTGCAGAGTATGCCCGAATAGCAGGCCCATATATCCATCCTCGGAGGGATATTCCGCCGCGGACTCGTCTAAGTATATAGAAAAGCGAGGCACAGCGGCGGGGTTGGTAGCCATCGAAGACCAGGGCATGGTTCGAGAGGTTCTCTCCGGCAAGAGGGAGGCCTACCGGCGGCTGGTGGAAAAGTACCAGGGCCGGGTGGCGGCGGCCATCGCCAGGATAACCGGCCCCCGGCCGGAGGTGGAGGACCTGGTTCAGGAAACCTTCTGGCAGGCCTATCGCTCCCTGGGCCGTTTCCGCGGCGAAGCCAGCTTTTCCACCTGGCTCATGCGTATTGCCGTAAACAAGGCCATTGATTTCCAGCGGCGCTGCCGCGAGGAGCGCCGACGCTTGGCCGCTGACGATGTGCCGCTGGCGGAGATACCCTCCTCGGAAGAGGAGCCGGAGCCGCTGCTCCTGGCCAAGGAGCAGGAAGAGCGGCTTTACCGCTACCTCGACCGCCTGCCGCCCCTTTACCGGCAGGTGCTGCGGCGCCATTACCTGGAAGGACTCTCCTATCGCGAAATGGCCGGAGAGGCCGGTGTCCCGGTAAAGACCATCGAGTCCCGCCTCTACCGGGCCCGGAAGATGCTCCGCTCCATCTGGAGCGGCCCATAAATAAAAAAGCCGGCGCTAGGCCGGCTTTTGCTTTCAAACGCGCAGTTTAGGACTGGGCGGGGCCCGAATCCAACTTGACTACGTTTGCAGCCTGGGGTCCGCGGTTCCCTTCGACGATGTCAAACTCAACTGCTTGACCTTCTTCCAGGGTTTTGAAGCCTTCCTCCTGGATTTCCGAGTAGTGCACGAACACATCCTTTCCGTTTTCCACCTCGATGAACCCGTACCCCTTCTGGGGGTTAAACCACTTAACCCGACCTTGCATTAAATAACCTCCTAGAAACCCCGCCGCAGCAGGGCGAATTTCACCTCGATATTAACATATAATTGAGGCAAATGCAAGTTGGAAAAAAATGCTTTTGTTGAACCGGCCCCTTTGCTGGGGTATATTGATCCCAGGCCGTTAATTAAAGCGCCGGCCGTTGAAGTTTCAAGGCCGGCACGAGGGTGTGAGATAATGGTTGTCGGTGTGGGAGTGGACCTGGTTTCCGTCGCCCGGGTGGAGAGGGCTTACCGCCGCCGCCCGCGGCGTTTTCTGCGACGCATCTTCAGCGCCGCCGAGCTTTCCCTGCTCCTGCCGCGGCGGGCCTTCTTTCCGGCCATGGCGGCTCGTTTTGCCGCCAAGGAGGCGGTTTTGAAAGCCATCGGCTGCGGCGCCGGGCCGGCATCGTGGAAGGAAGTGGAGATCATTGCCCCGCCGGGGAGGGAGCCGCAGGTGCGGCTGTCGGGGGTTGCCGCCCGCCTGGCGGAGGAGAGGGGGATCGGCAGGATCGCCCTCTCCATGACCCACGAGCCGCCCTTTGCCGGAGCCATTGCCGTTGCTTGCCGCTCTCAAAACCGGGAAGCTTGAGCCTTTTCCCTGCTTTCCCGGCCTCCTACTTCCGGTTTTTGACCTCCATTAAGAGGCCGCCGGCCAGGATGATGCGCACCTGGCGCGGCGTCAGGTTGTGCCGCGCCTGGAAGCTGTAGCCCTGCGTCCGGTTGATGATGGTGACGCTGCCTCTCTCAAGCTGCTCCCGCAGCCGGTCAATTTCCAGGACGTCATCCTGCCGCAGCCGGTCGTAGTCGGCCGGCGAATCGAAGACGAGGGGAATGATCCCGAAATTGACCAGGTTGGTATGGTGGATGCGGGCAAAGGACTTGGCCAGGACCGCCTTGATCCCCAGGTACATGGGCGCCAGGGCGGCATGCTCCCGGCTGGAACCCTGGCCGTAGTTCTCCCCGCCCACGATAATGCCGCTGCCGGTCTGGCGGGCTCGTCGGGCGAAGCTTTCATCCAGCGGGGCGAAAACGTATTCGCTCATGGCGGGAATGTTGGAGCGCAGCGGCAGGATCTTCGTCCCTGCCGGCATGATCTGGTCGGTGGTGATGTTGTCGCCCGTCTTCAGGAGGACGGTCATGACCAGCTTCTCCGGCGGCGGGCTGTTCAGCGGCACCGGCTTGATGTTGGGGCCGCGGATGATCTCCACGCCGCTGCCGTCCTCGGGCGGGCTGATGATCATGCGGTCGTCGATTACCGGGGGCGGCGCCGGGGGCAGCTTGGGGAATTCGCCCAGCTCGCGGGGATCCACGATGCGGCCGTAGAGGGCGCTGGCCGCCGCCGCCGCCGGGCCGACGAGGTAGACGGAGGCGTCCGCCGTGCCGCAGCGCCCGCGGAAGTTGCGGTTGAAGGTGCGCAGGGATACGCCGCCGGAGGGAGGCGCCTGGCCCATGCCAATGCAGGGGCCGCAGGCCGGTTCGAGGATCCTCGCTCCCGCCGCAATGAGCTTCTCCAAGGCGCCGCTGCGCGCCAGCATCAGCATGACCTGGCGCGAGCCGGGAGCGATGACCAGGCTGACCTGCGGGTGGACCGTTTTCCCGTCGAGAATCTCCGCCACCAGGAGAAGATCCTCGAAGGAGGAGTTGGTGCAACTGCCGATGATCACCTGGTCCACGGGGATGGGCTCGAGTTCGCGGATGGGTTTAACCGCGTCGGGGCTGTGCGGGCAGGCGGCCAGCGGCTCCAGCTTGTCCAGCTCGATGGTGATTTCGCCGTCGTAGGCGGCGCCGGGGTCGGCCTGCAGCTCCCTCCAGGATTCTTCCCGCCCCTGGGCCTGGAGAAAGCGGCGGGTGACCTCGTCGCTGGGGAAGATGGAGGTGGTTGCGCCCAGCTCCGCGCCCATGTTCGTAATTGTCGCCCTCTCGTGCACAGACAGCCCCTTCACCCCGGGGCCGCCGTATTCCAGGATCCGGCCCACGCCTCCCTTAACCGTAAGGCGGCGCAGCAGCTCCAGGATGACGTCCTTGGCCCCGGTCCAGGAGGGCAGCTGGCCCACCAGGTTAACCCGCAGCACCTCGGGCATGTTCAGGTAAAAGGGGCCGCCGGCCATGGCCACGGCCACGTCCAGGCCTCCCGCGCCGATGGCCAGCATGCCCAGGCCGCCGGCGGTAGGGGTGTGGCTGTCGGAGCCGAGCAGGGTTTTCCCCGGGACGCCGAACCGCTCCAGGTGAACCTGGTGGCAAATGCCGTTGCCCGGCCTGGAGAAGTAGATGCCGTAGCGGGCCGCCACCGACTGCAGGTAGCGGTGGTCGTCGGCGTTTTCAAAGCTGCCCTGGAGGGTATTATGATCGACGTAGCTCACCGAGAGCTCCGTGCGGACGCGATCCATGCCCAGCGCCTCAAACTGCAGGTAAGCCATGGTGCCGGTGGCATCCTGGGTTAAAGTCTGGTCAATGCGGATGGCAATCTCCTCTCCCTTCTGCAGCCGGCCGGAGAGAAGGTGTGCCTTCAATATTTTTCCTGTGAGGTGCTCCGCCATTTCGCCAGCCTCCTTTTTCGCTAAACTATAGCAGAAGAACCCCGCCGGGGTCAAATAATACCCTCCCAATGGAACAAAGTGGGACACTAGGGACGTACCTTTCTGTCCCACTTTTTAACCCTAACTTGGGACCATGGGGACGTACCTTTTTGTCCCACCAGGGGCTGCTTTTAAGGAATTCTTTTTACTTGCTTGAGTCAAAGCCGCCGTCCCCTTGAATCGTAAATTTAGGTCTTGACAGCGGCAAAAAGCGGTGCTATTCTTCCTTTTGAAGGGAGCTATTTTTTTAGAGAATAATCCCGAGTAATTTGGTCAGAATTGACCATGGGGGGATTTCATGAAGCTGTCAGCCAGGGTGGAATACGGCGTCAGGGCCATGGCCGCCCTTGCCCTTCACGATGGCCTCGATCCTCTCTCTTTAAAGGAGATCGCCAGGAGCGAGGATATCTCCTACCAGTTTCTCGAACAGATCTTTGCCGACCTGCGCAAGGCCGGCCTGGTGGAAAGCGTGAGGGGAGCCAGGGGAGGCTATTTACTGGCCCGCCCGCCCAATGAGATTAATATCGGCGATATCGTCCGGGCCGTGGAAGGGCCCATCGCCCCGGTGAACTGCCTGGTTGATGATCCTGGCAGTAGCCGGGAGCCATGCCGCCACCGCGGCGAGGCTTGCCGGGCCCGCCATGTTTGGGAAAAATTGAGAGATCGCATTAACGAGGTTCTCGACAGCGTCTCTCTCCATGATTTAATTGAATCAAAGCCGGAACCATTGGTTAAATAGATCAATGGACCGCAAGGAGGTTGCGACCTTGACCAAACGCTTTGTCTACATGGATCATGCCGCTACTACCCCGCTGCGGGAAGAAGTTCTTGAAGCCATGCTCCCCTATCTCCAGGATAAGTACGGCAACCCTTCCAGCCTGCATTCCGCGGGCCGGGAGGCACGGGCGGCGATCAATGAAGCCCGCGAAAAGACGGCCCTGGCCCTGGGAGCCGAACCCAATGAGATCTTCTTCACCTCGGGGGGGACGGAATCGAACAATATTGCCATCAAGGGGGCGGCACGGCGGCAGAAGCACAAGAGGCACCTCATCACCTCCTCCATCGAGCACCACGCTGTTCTTGACGTCTGCAAGGAGCTTGCCGCTGAAGGATTCCAGGTCACCTTTCTGCCGGTGGACCGCTACGGCATGGTCAGCGTGGAAGAAGTAAAGCGGGCGCTGACCCCGGATACTTTTCTCATCTCCGTCATGACGGCCAACAACGAGGTGGGTACCATTGAACCGGTGGCCGAGATCGGGGCGCTGGCCCGAGAGCACGGCATCCTCTTTCACACTGACGCCGTCCAGGCGGTGGGACAGATTCCCATGAACGTGCGCGAGATGAACATTGACCTTCTTTCCCTCTCCGCGCACAAGTTTAACGGCCCCAAGGGGGTGGGCGCCCTCTACGTGCGCAAGGGCGTCTACCTGGCGCCTCTTTACCAGGGCGGCGGCCAGGAGCGCAAGCTGCGGCCGGGCACCGAGAACGTGGCCGGCATTGTCGGCCTGGCACGGGCCCTGGAGCTGGCCGTGGAGGAGATGCCCGAAAAAAGCAGGCGGCTGCAGGAGCTGCGCGAGCGCCTTATCGACGGCCTTCTCAAGATAGACGAGGTAGTTCTCAACGGGCATCCCACGTCCCGCCTACCCGGCAACGTCAATGTGAGCTTCAATTATATCGAGGGTGAAGCGCTGTTGCTGGGGCTGGACCTGGAGGGAATCGCCGCCTCCAGCGGTTCGGCCTGCAGCTCCAGCTCCCTGGAACCCTCGCATGTGCTGCTGGCCATGGGGGTGGAAGATCAGCTGGCCCGCGGTTCCCTGCGGCTAACCCTGGGCAGGGGGAGCAGCGATGCCGACGTAGACTATCTGCTGGCGGTAATTGGGCCGCTCGTGGAGAGGCTGCGCCGGATGTCGGCGCTTTACCCCCGGCAACATTAAGTAAAGGAGGCACTGGTTCCATGTATAATGAGAAGGTCATCGAGCATTTTACCAATCCGCGCAATGCCGGGGAGATGCCGGACGCCGATGTTGTGGGCGAGGCCGGCAACTTCAAGTGCGGCGATATTATGAAGATCTACTTAAAAATCGACGGGGACAGGATCGCTGATATAAAATTCCAGACTTTCGGCTGCGGCGCAGCCATTGCCAGCAGCAGCGTGCTCACCGAGCTGGTCAAGGGAAAGACCCTGGAAGAGGCGCAGCGCATTACCAACAAGGATGTCGCCGAAGAGCTTGGCGGGCTGCCCCCCCTAAAGATGCACTGCTCCAACCTGGCCGCTGACGCGCTGAAGGATGCCATTAAGCGCTACCTGGAGAAGAAAAAAGAGGAGGAAGCGCAGTCCTGAGAGGCCTGCCCCTGGACGGGCGCATAAATTCTCCCCCCTGGCAATATATTTTACTACTCTACTGCCGGTGGGGGAGAATGGTTGTACGGGAAGGCGAATTCATGGAAAGCCCGGCGGCGGAAAAAGCGCAGCCGGAGGGAGGCCTTTTTCCGCAGCGGCCGCCGACAGCGGCAGGCCAAGTACCCGCTCTTGGCGCGGCAGCGAAAGGCTTTTGCCGCCGCCCTGCTCCTGCTGCTGCTGTTGCTGCTTTACAGCAGCCTACTTCGCTCTCCCGCCGCCGAGCCGCCGCGGCAGCCCGGCGGGCCGGCGGGCGAAGAGGCCGCGGAGAGCCCTCTCGTGCACTTTTTGCAGCGCCTCCTGGGACATGAAATCCCCGGCCTGGAGCCGCCCGCCGCCTCCTACGGCGATGAGATTTACGCCGCCCTCTGCAGGGCGATGCGCTCCCTCACCGGCATTGATCCCTCCGACCCCTCCTCGGTGCTGGACCTGGAACTGGGCCTGGGGAAGGGCGTCTCCATGCCGGCGCTCATACCGCCCTCTTCAGCTGCACCCGGCGGGAAGGAGCCGGAGCCTTCCTCTCCCGGCTTCCCTTCCCCGCCTCCCTGGGGAGAATCCGCCTACCCCTTTCCCCTTCCCGGCTACGGCGAGGCGCCCATCCTGCTTTATCACACCCATGCCAGCGAGTCGTACCGGGCCGTCTCCGGGAAAGCAGCTCCCGCCGGGCGCTCCGTGGTGGCGGTGGGGGAAGAGCTGGCGCGGCTGCTGGAGGAGAAGTACGGCCTGCAGGTGCTTCATCACCGCGGGGTCTACGACGTGCCGCGGCGCTTTGCCTACAGCAAGGCTCGCCCGGAGATTGAGAAGATCCTTGCCGAAAACAGCGGCATCCAGCTGGTCATTGACCTGCACCGTGACGGCGTGGCCCGGGCCAAGACGACGGCCATCCTGGGGGGGAAGGAGATGGCGGCCATCCTCCTCGTTCACGGCACGGGCAACCCCCACGCGGAGAAGAACCTGGAGTTTGTCATGCGGCTGCAGTATGAACTGGAAGCGGTGGCCCCCGGACTCTCCCGGGGCATCCTCCAGCAGGATTTTGTTTACAACCAGGACCTCCATCCCTATGCCATCCTCGTGGAAGTGGGCGGCCACGAAAACAGCGTCGATGAGGCCCTTCTTTCCCTTCCCTACCTGGCCGAGGCCATTGCCCGCACCTACTACCTCTTTTTTATGCAGGATTGAATATTCTAAACCCTTCCCGTAAATGTTAATTGTGAGTAACTGTTTGCCGGAAGCGGGAGTAGAATGGGATGCGTGAACTTGCCTCGCTGATGCTGTTTTTGCTTTTGACCGCCGCCCTGCTCTACGGCGGCCTGAACCTGGTGGAGCTGGGCATGGCCGGGCTGCTGGCCCGCGAATGCAGGGACGATGTTTTTTCCTTTCACCTTGACCAGCAGGGTGGACCCCTGCTTGTCTTTGCCGGCAGGGAACTGCGCCTGCCTGCCGGCGAGCTCCGCGCCGCTCTCACGGAGTGGTGGAAGCGCCTGCAGAAGCGCATCTGAGGCTCTTGTTAAAGCGGGCCTATTCTTGACAAATTTCCATTGCGGTGATATTTTGATAGAGAAGTTAGCACTCCTTGCCTTCGAGTGCTAACACGCAGCGAGGGGGTTGCCGGGTGGAGACTCTCAGTGAAAGGAAAAAGCGGATTCTGCACGCTGTTGTAGCCAGCCACATCAAGACGGCTGATCCGGTGGGTTCGCGGACCGTGGCCAGAACGTACCGCATGGGGCTCAGCTCGGCGACGATCCGCAATGAGATGGCCGATCTGGAAGAGATGGGCTATTTGGAGCAGCCCCATACTTCCGCCGGACGCATTCCTTCCCAGAAGGGTTACCGCTATTACGTGGATCATCTCATGACCGAGAGCAAGCTCAGCGAAGAGGAAGAGCTGAACATTTACCGCTCTCTCAACGCGGAGAAGATGCGGGAGATCGAGCAGATCATCGTCCATGCGGTGAAAGTGCTGGCGTCGGTAACCAAGCAGACCTCCCTGATCATGGGCCCGCAGTTCCAGAAAAGCACCTTCCAGCAGATGCGCATTCTGCCCCTGGACGAGAAAAGGGGGCTGGTGGTGCTCATTACCGACAGCGGCTTTATCAAGAACAAGGTCATCAAGCTGAACCAGAGCCTTTCTCCGATGGAGCTCCAGCAGGTGGTTTCCTACCTGAACCAGAAGCTCTACGGGCTGAGTATTGACCAGGTGACGACCACCCTGATCAATGAGCTGAAGCGCGATCTCTTCAGGCGCCTGGAGATACTGGAGCAGGCCTTCATCCTGCTGGAAGAGAGCCTCCGCGAGGAGCAGCAGGCGCGCGTCTACCTGGGGGGAACGACCAATATCCTGAGCCAGCCCGAGTTCAAGAGCGTGGAGAAGATTCACCGCATGCTCTCCCTCTTTGAACAGGAATCACTATTATTAGAAATTTTGGAAAAAAATTTAACCGAAGATGACAGTATCGTCGTTAAAATAGGCACGGAAAATGAATACGAGGGCATTCACGAGTGCAGCCTCATCACGGCTACCTATAAAATAAAGGATCGCGTTTTGGGGACCATCGGGGTCCTGGGACCGACGCGCATGGATTACCGTTGGATTATCGCCGTCCTGCGCTGCCTGGTGGATAAGCTGAACCGGACCCTGAGTTCAGGCCTCTAAAAATCCAAGAAAATTATACCTCAACAGGAACAGGAGCATGATCATGGATAAGGAGAAGGAAGAAAGGGCAAACGGTGTGGAGATGACCGGGGAGGCTGCACCGGGCAGCGAAGCGCTGCCGGAAGAGACCCCGGCTCCGCCTCCGGCTCCCGGCGAGGAGATCCCAAAAGCTGGTGCAGGAGCGGAAGAAACACCGGCCGGCCCGGAAGCCGGGCCCGCCGTGGAGTGGGAGCGCGAGAGAGAAGAGCTCATCAGCCTGTTGCAGCGGAAGCAGGCCGACCTGGACAATTTTCGCCGCATCAGCCGGATGCGCGAAGAAGAAATCCGGACTTACGGCCTTTTCAATTTCCTGGAAAAACTGCTTCCCGTAGTCGACAACCTGGAACGGGCCCTGGAGGTGGCGCGCGATGATGAAAACGTTCCCGAATCCCACCTCAAGGGCCTGCAGATGATTCACAAGCAGCTGCGGCAGCTGCTGGAGCAGGAAGGTGTGGTGGAGATCGAGGCTGTCGGGAAGCAGTTCGATCCCCACCTCCACGAAGCGGTAATGCAGACTGCGGAGGGGGAGGGTGAACCCGGCAGCGTTGTTGAAGAGTTCCAGAAAGGCTATCTTTACAAGGACCGTGTTCTGCGCCATGCCAAAGTCAAAGTCTTGCAAGTTGAGCAGTAAATCAAAGCTTGACTTGTGATTGTCAAAAGGAGGTTGCCTGGATGGGAAAAGTCGTAGGTATTGACCTGGGCACGACCAATTCGGCTATCGCCGTGCTCATGGGAAGTGAACCGGAAATAATTCCCAACGCCGAGGGGAGCCGGCTGACCCCGTCGGTGGTAGCCTTTACCAAGGATGGACAGAGACTGGTGGGGCAGGTGGCCAAGAGGCAGGCCATTACCAACCCCGAGAGGACCATTAGTTCCATCAAGCGGGAAATGGGGACGGATTACAGGGTGGAGATTGACGGGAAGAAGTACACGCCCCAGGAGATCTCCGCCATGATCCTGCAGAAGCTGAAGACCGACGCCGAGAATTACCTCGGGGAGAAAATTACCCAGGCGGTAATCACGGTGCCGGCTTACTTCAGCGACAGCCAGCGCCAGGCGACGAAGGATGCCGGGACCATTGCCGGGCTGGAGGTGCTGCGGATTATCAACGAGCCCACCGCGGCCGCCCTGGCCTACGGCCTCGACAAAAAGGGAGAGCAGAAGATCCTCGTCTACGACCTCGGCGGCGGCACCTTTGACGTCTCCGTGCTGGAGATAGGCGACAATGTGGTGGAGGTTCTTGCCACTAGCGGCAACAACCGCCTTGGGGGCGACGACTTCGACGAGCGGATCATCAATTACATCGCCGATGAATTCAAGAAGGAGCACGGCATCGACCTGCGCCAGGACCGGATGGCACTGCAGCGCCTCAAGGAGGCGGCGGAGAAGGCGAAGATTGAGCTCTCGTCGGTAACCTCGACCGATATCAACCTTCCCTTTATTACCGCCACCCAGGACGGCCCCAAGCATCTGGAGATGACCCTGACGCGGGCGAAGTTCGAAGAGCTCATCGCTGACCTGGTGGAGAAGACCATGGAACCCACCCGCCAGGCTCTCTCCGACGCCGGCCTGAAACCGGCGGATATTGACGAGATTATCCTCGTGGGCGGCTCCACGCGCGTCCCCGCCGTCCAGGAGGCCATCCGCCGATTCATGGGCAAGGAGCCGCGCAAGGGGGTCAACCCCGACGAGGTGGTAGCCCTGGGCGCGGCCTACCAGGCGGCGGTGCTTGCCGGTGAGGCCAAGGATATTCTCCTGCTCGACGTGACCCCGCTTTCTCTCGGCATCGAGACGCTGGGCAACGTCTTTACCAAGATTATCGAGCGCAATACCACCATCCCCACGAGCAAGAAGCAGATCTTCTCCACCGCCGCCGACAACCAGACCAGCGTGGAGATCCACGTGCTGCAGGGCGAGCGGCCGCGGGCCTCGGACAACAAGACGCTGGGCCGCTTCATCCTGGACGGGATCCCGCCGGCGCCGCGCGGCGTGCCGCAGATCGAGGTTACCTTTGACATAGACGTCAACGGCATTGTCAATGTTTCGGCCAAAGACCTTGCCACCGGCAAGGAGCAGCATATCACCATTACCTCCTCCAGCGGCCTGAGCAAGGAGGAGATCGATAGGATGGTCCGCGAGGCCGAGAAGTACGCCGAGGAGGACCGCAAGTGGAGGGATCTGGCCGAGGCGCGGAACAAGGCCGACTCCCTGGCCTACCAGGCGGAGAAGGCGCTGAAAGACCTTGGCGACAAGGTCGAGCCGTCCAAGGCCGAGGAGGTGCGCAAGGCGGCAGCGGAACTGCGCGAGGCGGCGAAGGGCGACGACATGGATAAGATCAACCGCGCCTCCGAGAAATTGACGGGGTATCTCCACGAGCTTTCGGCGAAGCTCTACGAGCAGGCCCGGGCGCAGCAGGCCGGGGGCGGCGCTGCCGGCGGTTCTGCGGGCGCGGCAGGCGGCGGCTCCGCGGGCCAGGATGAAAACGTGGTCGACGCTGACTACAACGTCAAGGACGACCAGTAGACATAATGGTAGTGCTGGCCCCGCTTTGCAATGACGTGGGTTATAATGGGAAAACCATTAAAGAGCCACATACAAAGGAGGCCAGTACAATGGATTATACCACGTTTGAAGGAGGAAAAAAGAATAATGCCTACCCAAATCGAATGGGCAGACGAAGTATGGAATCCCGTTACCGGCTGTTCGCCGGTAAGCAAGGGGTGCGAAAACTTTAGGGT
>Ga0209608_1001733_pt1 | contig 17080 bp, 10 predicted proteins | sample AD_UKC130_MetaG_FD_184428 | JGI IMG/M metagenome (GOLD analysis project Ga0209608, IMG submission 184428) | Active sludge microbial communities of municipal wastewater-treating anaerobic digesters from Canada - AD_UKC130_MetaG (SPAdes) (version 2) | ecosystem: Engineered > Bioreactor > Anaerobic... | reverse complement strand
CTGGAGCTGCTCGATATTCTTAATCTTGGTCGGCACAAGGGACATGCGTCCCCGGGTAAACATGGAGAGCCCCATCGGCCCCATTTTGAGCATCGCAATTGGTCGATTGAACAGATAGTATCGGCTTGCCAACCCTAGCTCGAAACTCCGACCGTATTTGTCCAGCAGGTCGGTGAACGTCTTGGCCAGCGCGGGGGCATCTGTGTCCTGGTACATGCGTTCGCGGATAGCGATCCGCTTCAGCCCATACATGATGTCCGTGATCGGGATCTTCTGCGGACACCGACTGACACAGAAGTAGCAGGAGACACAGAACCACATCGTGTTCGCCTTGAGGACCTTCTCCCGCTGGTTGGCAGCAATCATGGCAAAGATGGTGCGGGGCGTGTATTGCATGTCTGCACCGTTGGGACAACTCCCCCCGCAGGTGCCACATTGCAGGCAGCGGACGATCCGCTCACCCCCCGGTACTTCCTGAATGATCTCATGAAGAAAGGGCGAACCCCGCAGTTCCAATGTTGTTCCAACCATTGAGTCACCCCAAATAAGACATATTTATCTGTTGCAAACTTATAAACACGCTCCGTACGTGCCTAGCTACGCAAATCGAATACCGATTACCGCTTGCCGCTGCCCAACCTTACCGATCTTACGTATTAAACTATACTTATGGCGAATCCGCCATCTCAGGAAGGCTGGCTGCCCTTTCGCACAAAAAACGAAAATCCGCGGTCTCCCGCGATTTTCCGCGACATAAAAACGACTTCTCATTCCATTCGGCACCGCGCCCCGTTGAACTGTGGCCCTATCCCGCAATTATGCGAAATATCACGGTTGTTCGGGACTTCCCCCCCGTTGGCAAGGGCCAGAAAGCAGCTTCAGGATGGGTTGTCTCCTCTCATGGGACCTATATTTTCCTAAAGGCCGCGGGGATATTCTTTTTTCTTCGTCCTGGCGGAAAACCCCTCCCGCAGGCTTATCATGGGTCCTTTGGAGAGCGCACGTAATTTATTTCGATGAAAACGCTGCTTTGGTTCATTTCTTTGAAGACACGAGCGTTTTGGCTGATTGCGGTCCTGGGTTTGGTCGTAACCTTCGGCCTCTGGAGGCTCGCGATCTCCTACCGCACCGCCGAGCGGCGCGAAGATGGCGAGCGGATCACGGGACAACTCGCCACGTCGCTTTCGCAACGGTTTGAAAAGTTCACGAACGTCGTGGATGTCCTCCGTACCTTGCGGGCTGCCAGTCGCGAAATTGACGACACCGAATGGCGGACCGCCTTGGACGTTCTCGGCATGTCGAACTTCCCCGAGTGGGAAACCGCCGGAATCACTTTCCTATCTTCAGCCCCTGACGAAAAGGCCGAGGCGTCGGATCACGTCGGCCTGCCGCTGACATTCCAGCACCTGACGGTTCCAATCAACGACCCGCTTGCCAGGAAGCAGATTGAAGCCCTCCTTTCGCAACTGGTACGGCTCCTCCCGCAAGCTTACTGCGATCCTGTGGTAGGTTTTGTGATTCCCCTCGAAAACCGCTTCGTCTTCTTGAGACCGGTTAAGAACCTCCAACCGATCTGCGAGCGGAACGCCCAGATGTCTGCCGAAATCGCCCGCGTGTTCCGCGAGACGCCTTTCGTGCTGGGCATCTTTAACAGCCAGAGGGGTCTCGCGCAAACGGCGGAGAAGCACCAGCCAAAGGGGACGGTCCGGCTGTTGTGGACAGCAGGCAACGTAAACTCACCGACAGAATTGGCACGATGGTCAAACTCTCGACCCGGGTCGCATTCAGCATCCTTCGGCTGCTATCGGAGTGCTCTTTCCTGGGACGGGCCCACTACCATCCTGGAATACCAGCCTGACACACTGCGAGCGGAAGAAACAACCGAGCTTTTACCCGCCCTTGCCATCGGTTTTGGTCTGCTTTTTACGTCCCTGGGCTGCGCTCTGGTTGCCGTGTCCACAAGATTTCGGCGGGGCGTGCGCCTTCTCCGGCGGAGATATAAAACCCTCTTAGATGAACAAGAAAAGCGGTACTACACCATCTTCAATACGGTGAGCGAAGGGGTCCTTATCTTGGACGACACGGGCCATATTCAGGAATGCAATCCGGCCGCCGCCCGCATTCTCGGATATCCTATCGAAGAGATGCGGGGAAAGTCCCTTTGTGACTTTTGTGCCACACCTTGTTCAAAAGAAACGGATCAAGCAAGTTGTCCGCAGGCCCTGTTATCCGGTAGCAGTGAAACCCCGGTCGTAGGAGGCGTATGCCGCCGCATCCGCAGACCATCCGGCGATGTTCGCCAAGTCATGTTTCAAACATCTATGCTTGTCACGGGAGGCGATAAGAAGTATGTGGTGGCCCTTCACGATGTCACGCAGTTGAACGAGACCTATGAACGCCTGGAACAAACAGCCCAACACCTTCAGGCAGCCAATGTTCGACTGCGGGCCTACTCGGAAGAAGTGGAAAATGCCGCGCGAGCCAAGATCGCCTTTTTGGCCAGCATGAGCCACGAAATCCGAACACCCTTGACCGCCATCCTCGGTTACGCCCAACTCCTGGCTATGGCAAAAGACGAGGAAGGTGGCATCTCGGGCCAAGTGCCGCCACAACAGTTTTCCGGCTCGGCGCCGCCGTATGGCACAAAGCGGGAAGAACGCAGCGAAGCCGAGGCGACTTCTCCGGAGGAGGCCGCGACAACGATCTCTTGGCAGCAAGCCGTGGAGGGAATTGTCTGCAACAGCCTGCATTTGCAAGACGTCATCAACAACATTTTGGACTACTCCAAATTGGAGAGCGGACGATTGGAAATCGAAAAACTGCCGTGCGAACCCGTTCCCCTTGTAAGGGACGTCCTCTCCATGTTGGCCATCAAGGCCAAGGGCAAGAATCTTTCACTGGGTGTGGAAATCGTGGGCAGCATCCCACGGACCATCCAGACAGATCCGACCCGCCTCAGACAGATCCTGCTTAACCTTGTGGACAATGCCATCAAATTCACGAGCGAAGGGCGGGTCTGGGTTGAAATCGAGCTTGACCAAACAGGTCCAGAGCGACCCATGCTTGAGTTTCGCGTCTGTGACACAGGCATGGGAATGTCTCCCGATCAAATCGGACGGCTCTTTCAGCCGTTTCGCCAAGCGAGCGAGAAAATCTCTCGGCAATTCGGTGGAACGGGCCTGGGGCTTGCCATTAGCCGGCAATTGGCTCGCTTGTTGGGCGGCGACGTCTGGGTGGAAAGCACCCCGGGAAAGGGCTCGATCTTTCACGTCCGGATTGCCCTCGGAGACGTCTCCCCGACCGATATGATCACCGCCCAGGACATCGCAACGCCGGGAGAAGCCGTCAAGTCACAGCTCATCTCGTCCCCGTCCACCGCCGGACCGGACCACTTGTTGGCGTCCGCAAAGCATCGGGCACGAACCATCCACTTGAAGGCTCGCATCCTTTTGGCGGAGGATTCTCCCGACAATCAGCGGCTCATCCGCTATTTCCTCGAACGTGCCGGGGCCCAAGTGGAAGTTGCCAGTAATGGACAAGAAGCGCTGGAAAAATACCACGAGGCGGTGCAGAAAGGCAAACAATACGATTTGCTCCTTATGGATGTAGAAATGCCGGTTATGGATGGCCCCCAAGCGGTTCGGCAGCTTCGCGCGATCGGCTGTCAAACCCCAATTGTCGCCCTGACCGCCCACACAGACCCGGTGTGCGTCCAGCAGTTTCTCCAGTCCGGCTACACAGGGCTGATCCCAAAACCGGTGGATCGGGATGGCCTGCTGGAGGCCGTGGCGAGTATCCTCACACCGAGAGGCACAAAGATTCCCACATTGGTCCAGGTCAACGAGCAACAATGGATGGACCACATGGGTGCGTCGGGGCTCGTCCTACCCGTTGTCAATCAATGACAGCGGGATAAAGGATTCCACTTCTGTTATCTCGGCTCGGCTTTACAGAAGAAACCACTCCGCCCAAGATAGCAAAAAGGCCTTTTGAGAACACGGCGAGAGGATGACGCGATGGCGATGATCAAACGAATCTTGGTAACTGGTGGCGCCGGTTTTCTCGGTTCCCACCTTTGTGAACGCCTCGTTGAGATGGGGCACGACGTTATTTGTCTGGACAACTTTTTTACCAGTCAAAAGTCGAATGTCGCCCACCTACTGGACCGACCCAACTTTGAGTTGATTCGTCACGACATCACGCTGCCGATCTGGTTGGAAGTGGACGAAATCTACAATTTGGCGTGCCCAGCAGCGCCTGGACATTACCAATACAACCCCATTAAGACGATGAAGACCTCGCTGATGGGGGCGATCAACGTCCTGGGCATGGCCAAGCGGTGTCGGGCCAAGGTGTTACAAGCCTCAACCAGCGAGGTCTATGGCGATCCCGAAATCCATCCCCAGCCGGAAACCTACCGCGGATCCGTCAATCCCATTGGTCCCCGCGCCTGCTACGACGAGGGAAAGCGGGCAGCGGAGGCCCTCTTTATGGATTACCATCGCATGAATCGGGTCGATATCCGCATTGTGCGGATTTTCAACACATATGGCCCACGAATGCACCCCTATGATGGCCGCGTCGTTTCCAACTTCATCCGTCAAGCCCTCTCCGGCGAAGACCTCACCGTCTATGGCGACGGCTCCCAAACCCGCTCGTTCTGCTATCGGGACGACATGGTCGAAGGCATCATCCGCATGATGGATAACACCGAGGGCTTCATCGGGCCTGTGAACCTAGGCAACCCCGAGGAGTTTACCATCCTCGAGTTGGCCAAACTCGTCCTGGAATTAACCGGATCGCGCTCCAAAATCGTCTTTAAGCCCCTACCCGCGGACGACCCGGTTCGACGTCGGCCCGACATCACCCTGGCCCGCCAAAAACTGGGCTGGGAACCCAAAACGCCCCTCCGCGAAGGTTTAAAACGGACCATCGAGTGGTTCCGGTCGATCGACATCAGCCACTATCGGCCGCCCACTCCGTGCTATGAGAAGTAGGACAGGCTTATCACTGCAGGACCTCCGCAGGTGGCAGCCCTGCCACAATCATCAGCGACCTGCTTGAGAGGGCGTTACCGACAGATCGACGGTCGGCCCCTCAATCCCCGGCGGAAGCTCTGGTGCTGTCATCAAGATTGCCTTTGGCGGCCGATAGTCGGGCCAACGGCCACGATAATCACCCGTGTTGGCCGATCGCCCCGGCACGAGCGGCTCAGGAGATACCTTAATAGACCAGGGGCCTGTGTGCTCGGGGGGAGCCACCATTCGGCCAGGCGTCTCACTCGGCTTGGTCGCATCGTGGGGAGGCGTCGCCTTGACCTTCTCTGTCGTCACCTGAGAGAGTCCCTCATCAAGCCGCCGAGCAGCATTATCCTGCCGTGTGCATCCCAGCATCGCTACAACACAGGCCAAAATCGCCACAAACACATCAACGTTTTTACTGATTAGCTTCATGATTTGCTCTGATTCACATTAAGTCTGGCAAAAACGACACAGCAGTGATCCCCCGATCCCGTCCATTGTAGCTCTGTCCTTCCTCGGAACGCAGCAACGGAGTGCTTACACCTTTGGCAAACATGGCAAAGCAAAACCGGCCAACTGCAATAGCGAAAATGACACGCCCCTTCAGGGAATGAGAAGCCACACGCCACCGATTCCCGCTAGCAATAGGGCCACTGTATCAAACACCTGCTGCGACATGCGACAGAACAGGAACCTTCCCAAGGCAAGGCCAATGAACGTCATGGGAATCGCAAACAGGGCAAAGCGAAATGTATCCAGGGTGATCATCCCCACCCAGGCCATCGGGACAGTCTTCAAGAGATTCACGGTGAAGAAAAACACGGCACAGGTGCCCATGAACCGGGCCTTGGGCAGATCCTGGCTGAGGAGGTACATCGTCATCACCGGCCCGGCAGCGTTGCCCACCATCGTGGAAAAGCCCGCCAACCAACCCGTGAGAAGCAAAAACCACCACGCATGTGGCGTGTGATTTTCACCCCGATACCGGCGATAGACCTCCAGACCAAACATGAGGACGATCAATCCGCCCAGCACCGGCCGCAGGTCGTTTCCCTGAACATAGCGCAAAAGGAATGCGCCAGAAATCAGTCCCAACGCGACATAAGGAAATAACCGCAGGAGACCACTCCACGCGGTATCTTTGGCATAAAGGCTCACGGCAAAGACATCGCCCACCAAAAGCACGGGCATCAAAGCACCCACCGAGAAAGCGGCGTTGTCCCGAAATGCCTCCGCCATGAGAACGACAGCCAAGATCGAGGCTCCGGGAACGCCCGTCTTGGAAACCCCCATACAGATAGCCGAAAGCCCCCCGAAGACGTATGTAGCAATTCCTCCCGGCATGAAATGGGACTCCCGGTGAGCGATGTCATTTGTTGGCCATGGCCTCGGCCAAAATCCGCGCCGTACTCGCCCGCATGATTCGTGGATCGACCGGCCGACCTTCCCGCAATGCCGCCCGGATTTCTTTACCCGAAATCGAGACGGGCTTTTCGCCGGGATGGTTTTCCATTAGATCAACCCGCCCCACTGACTCGTAGTAGGCGGCAAAACCCACGCAAAGGGGTTTGATCTTTAGATCGCCGCGAAGCCGCTTGAAAATCTCCTGGGCGTCGAAGTCTCCCCAAATCGGCGTGCCATCATGATACGGGGCGTCCGCATGCTTTCGCCCAATAATGATGTCCGTAAACCCAAAGTTCTGCCGGTAGATCGCGTGCATGACGGCCTCTTTGGGCCCGGCGTAAAACATCTTGATGTCCAAGCCAACGAGAATGACACGATCCGGGACCGCTTCGTTTCGGGGGCCCCACAAGTTGGGATCGCTGTCGCCGTCTCCCAAGGCCCTCTGCTCAATCAGGGCCTCGTACGTTCTCATGCGGACATCCGCTGGAACATCATCGCCCTTTGTCTCGCCAATTAAGGGGTTTAAGCACGCTCCGGCGTTGTAACCTTGCCGAAGCAACGTCTCTAGGCCATAAACCAGAGCATACTCGTGAGCCCGGTGGAGAGGGTTTCTCGTTTGAAACGCCACTACCCGCTCCCATCCCTTTTCCCGAATGAGCGCCCGCACCTCTTTCGGACGGAGAACATATTTCCCAAACCGCGGATGCTTCGGCTGCGGCAAGACCTGGATTTTTCCACCGATGAGAAAATCCTTATCCCCATCAGCCTTAAGGACCATATCACCGCCGGGATGGTCAAACCGTTCCGTGAGATAGACCCGCGTCAAATACTTCCGCTTATCCCAGGGGAAGACATCGGTCACTTGCAACGTGGCGACAATCTCTTGCCTTCCGTTAACAAGCGCCACCTCCTCACCAGGTCCAATTTGATTGGCCAAGGCCTTTGTAATGGGAAGTGCCAAGGGGATCGTCCAGGCATACAATCGCCCATTGTGTTCGATCACCTCCTCGTCTAACACCCGATCGTACGTCTCGCGGTCCATGGGACCGGTCAAAGGACTCAATCCCCCATCGCCCAGGCGATAAACCGTGGACAAATCGGCATCAGAAACGGGCACCTTCTTGAGCTTCTTGGCGTGGGCCAGGAAATCGGCCTGGGCCTCCGCCAGGACGGTCAGATCGAGCGGCTCAACCAAGTCACCATGAGGAGGAATTAAGTCTTTCGTTCCCATATTCGCAATTGTGACTGAAATATTACTCAGAAAAAACCGTCAATCTCGTCCCAATCACCCCGTCTTATCCCGAGTCACGCAATCATCCCGCCCGGGCACCCCAACAATCCCCATTCTTCAGGCCGCACCTCCCAGAAGGTCGGGCACCAGTCTGCCCCAGTGGTGGGCGATTTCTGCAGATTTGAAAAGGCGGGCTTCAGACGACAGCGGGTTCGACGGCCGGGGCCTGGGTCGAACCGCTTTCCTGGCCTGTGTGGATTTCCCGAATCTTGACCCGCAGGTAAAGCTGTCGGTGGCCCTTCCGCCGACGGTAGTTCTTACGGCGGCGAAACTTCTGGATGTAAACCTTGGGACCAAGGATCGGCTCGATGACATCGGCCACAACCCAGGCCGAGCTTATGGTGGGCTGGCCAAGAATAAACTTCGAACCGTCGCGGATGGCCAGCACACGATCAAAGCGGATTTCCTTGGGCGTGAACTCCGCCGGGTCGGCCGTCTTGTTCTTTTCTAACCGATAATCAACGTCGATAACCTCGCCCACCTGCACCTTGTACTGTCGCCCACCATCTTGAATGATCGCATACATGGGTCGAATCCTCGCCTGGAAAAAATTGTCTCAAACTTCGTTCGCGCTGATTTGCCCTATTTTTGGGGGCCCTTATTGCCACCATTAGTGCATCTACTACTCCGGCACCACACGACCGCGCTAGGCGCAATGCCGATCGACTCGCCCCACGCGAGAACGGTAAACCCTCATTAAACCCGGCAACTGCCGAACGTTCAAGGGTCACGGTTGGCTGTTAGCCCCTTCGATTCGCCCCCGTCAGGCTATCTCCACCCCTCCGGCGTTTACTAAGAATCTATCCCAAAAAGTCCCCCTCTCCCTCCGGGAGAGGGTTGGGGTGAGGGCAAGCGATTGTCGAAGTCCATCGAGAAAACCGGCAGCGATTCGAGTCACCCTGTCACCCTCACCCCCGACCCCTCTCCCGCCGAACGGGCGAGGGGAGATTATGGGATAGGCTCTAAGCACGAGCCACCGGCAAACAGTAGCCGTCGGGAACCCTCCCATAGTTGGGCCCAACGGGCTAACCGCCTAAAATAGCCAGACACGACTTGTGACGGCCAGCTTGAACTTGAAGCATTCATATCCGCCAACTGTTTAATCCAGATTCATGTCCGACGATGCGTATTCTGCCCGGCTTCTGCAGCATCTCCGGCTGAGCCTGATTGACGGCGTCGGGCCGCGATTGTACCGCCTGCTCTTGGGGCGATTCGGTACACCCGACGATGTCTTCGCTGCCTCGGAAGATGAGTTACTGGCCATACCGGGGTTGGGGCGACGCCTCGCGGAACGCCTCCGCCATCCCCCGTCGCTGGAGGAAGTGAGGCACCTTGTTGAGGAATGCTCGGCCGCGGGGGTTGATATCCTCTGGGCCGAGCACATTCGTTATCCGCGGATGCTCAAAGAGATTCCCGATCCGCCCGCCGTCCTCTTCACCCGTGGGGAACTTCGCCCAGAAGACGAGCTAGCCGTGGCCATCGTGGGAACACGCCATGCCTCCACCTACGGATTGAAGATGGCCGAGACCCTTGCCGCCGGGTTGGCCCGCGCTGGGGTGACGATCATCAGCGGCCTCGCCCGCGGGATTGACGCTGCCGCCCACCGCGGGGCCTTGGCAGCCGGTGGGCGAACCATCGCCGTCTTGGGGAGCGGTGTCGAGCGCATTTATCCGCCGGAGCATGGGGCCTTGGCCGAGGAGATCATGGAACACGGGGCCTTAATCAGCGAGGCCCCACCTAATGCCCCGCCCCACGGCGGTATGTTCCCGCAACGCAATCGCATCATCAGCGGCATGTCCGTGGGCGTTGTCATCGTAGAGGCCGGGGAAAACAGCGGGGCCCTGATCACGGCACGCCATGCCGTTGAGCAAGACCGCGAGGTCTTTGCCGTTCCTGGTCGGGCCGACTCGCCCAATGCCCGCGGATGCAACCGCCTCCTCCGCGACGGGGCCAAATGGGTCGAATCACCGCAGGACGTCCTCGACGGCCTAGGCCCGCTCGTCCGGCCCGTGGAACGTCCCGACGGCACCGTGGTTCGACGACCCCTCGAATTGAAACTCAGTCCGTTGGAACAGCAGGTCCTGCAAACAATCCGCGACGACCCAACGGCCATCGACGAGGTGATTGCCGTCACAGGGCTAGCGGCCTCGCAAGTGCTGGCAACCCTCAGCGTGTTGGAGATGCGTGGTGTGATCCGGCGCGTTGGGGGGACCAACGTCGTCCGCCGCTGAATCGACAGGATGGGCACGGCAACAAAGGGCGGCCGTGGGCGCTCTGCGCTTCTGGGGCAGGCACGGGGGCCTGCCCCTACACGTTTCACCGGGAGGGTCATCGTCCTCGATGACCAAATCGCTGCACCGCGCAAACGTCCGCCGCGTCCACACGCACGAGGACGCCGACCGTCCCTCCCCCGGCTCTCAAAGGGAAAAACACCCCATCGTCAGCGGATCCCGATCTTTTTCAGGGCCAATCGTATGGTGCTGCCCGTTGCATTTTTCACCTGCCGCCAAAGCAAGCGATATGGTGTCTTTTGATAGGCCTCTCGATGGCGGTTGTCGCGGACGGCCCGCGCCTTCTCCCAGTACGCGGCGACGGTTGGGATCAAGCCCTCCGCGATGTTCCAGGTCCTCTCGGGATGCGTGCACACAGGGATCACCGGATCGCCCGACGCTAGCTCCAGATCGCGGCGAAGGGCTTCCAGGAAAAGCTGAAGGGCTTGTTCCTTTGGCGAAAGGCTTTCCCCCTCTTTTACATCTCTCCAGCGGTAGGGGGGATTCCACTCGTGCCGAGGCCGAAGCTCGTCGATAAACGACCCGACCACAATCAGGGGCGGCATGATCCAATGGGGATGGGCTTGAAACCATTGCCGAACCGCCTGCAAGAACTCGTGATCTGCTTTGCGGCCTGCCGTCCGCGCCGAGCACACCAAGAGGACCATGTCGGCCTTTTTGACTTCATCCAAGGACGGCGCAAAATTCCGACCATCGCCCAGGCTATCGTAACCCGGTGTGTCCACCAGTACGAGCAGACCCGGCAGGACCGGTCGAGGATCGTTGACATCCCCTTCTGCGAGCGGTCTCATCAAATAGCACTGGACCTGATCGGTACAAGGAAGGACATCGGTTTGGGCCTGCCATGTTCCGCGGAGGGCATTGATTAGGCTGGATTTGCCTGCCTTCAATTGGCCCACAATCACGATCCGAATAAATTCCGGCGGGGTATCGGGCACTTCTGGTTCGGCGGTCTGCAGCTCTCTTTGCTCGGCCTGCCTTCGCACCTCGGCGAATTCTTTGTCGTCGAGAATAATTCGCCCGGAGTATAGCTCAATCAAGTAAAAGCCCATCCTGTGGATCACGTAAGAGACCAATTCCGCTTTTAGCTCTTTGACCGAGAGGTTAAGGGCCTGTCCCGCCACAAAGCCGCGGATTTCTCGCCACAACGCGCTAACTGGCGAAACGGGGATGCTGCCGATGCGGTACGCCCAATAGATCAGCCGATAAAGCGGCTCGAAGAAATCGTACGCCTCCTTGATCGTCCGCCAGTCGCGGAGAGTGAGGATATGCGCGCCGGGCACGTGATTCTGCACGACCTGGCGCAGTTCCTGACAAACCTTCTCGACGATCTTGAGGAGCTGCGGCAGGGGAGTGTCGAGATAGGCGTCGTCGTGCTCCGGATGGTAATGCTGGGCAATCTCGCGGACAAGTCTGACCAGCAATGCCCGAAAGTCATCGATCGACTCCACGGGGATTTCACCCCGGGTAGCTTGTTGGGCAAGATGTTCAACCTTGCTCCAAGCCGCTTGCTCCCGCGGGGGCCAATCTTGGGGACATTCGAATTTGAGCGGTTCTAGTGCCTGGAGGTCCCGCCTTTTATGCAGGTAGAATGCTAGACCACAGACAAGTGCGGTAACGCCTGCGGTAACGCTTCCGTAGATCCAGAACCACCCGTTTTGCCAGAGGGCGTATCCGCCGATAATCATCAGCCCAAGGTAGGGGACGAGCAAACTGATGAGAGCGAGGAACCAGAGGACTTGTTGCCGGCGTGAGAACACGGTCATTCCTCCCTTGATCAACGGTCCTTTTCTGGGCCTTCCTTGGAGGACGAAGAAAAAACACCGCCCAGGCGGTCGCGCGCTCGCTCCCATTCCTTTTCATACATTCTGCGTAGGGCATGCTGGTCCGGCAAATGGCCGTGTTTGATTTCGGCAAAATACCAGGCCAGCATCCGCCCCAGGGCATAGGTCGATGCACCCATAAACGTGGCCGCCACGGGCACACCCACCCAGGGTAGGAGTTTCAACAGCTCCCGCGAAATGAATCGCACTCCCAGCCGCGTGAGGAATGACCAGCCCAATGTCCCCATCAGATCAAGCCAGCGATCACCAGTGAGCGACTGCCCGTAAATCTTGGCGATCCGCTGGGCCATGTGGAACTGAATTGCCACAATCAAGGGGATATCAATAGCGGCAACAGGGACGGCCGCGGCCCCGGCTGCCAATACCGTATGGGCCAAGATGGTTTGCTCGGCCGCCTGGGCATAGGGCTCTGCTAACGACTGCGACAGGGGACCACCCTCCTTCAGGAAGCTCCATAAGCCGAGGGGCAGTGCCTCCTCAATCGCCCGCCACAGTTGTTGCAGTCCGTAAAACTGCGGCTCAAAACCGTCCTCGGGCAAAGTGAAGTCGATGGCCACGTAGCGGATCGTCTCACCCCGAAACCACGCCCGCTGGGCCAGGAGAGAGCGCGTCAAATCGGGGGGCACCTCGGAGGGCAGCGGTTCCTTGTCAAACGGATAGGGCAAAATATGCCGGGGCTCCCGCCAGGTGTAACCTTCGTGCAAGCACGTCTGGACGACGATGATCGGCCAGTCGGGTTTTCGGCGGCGAAGGTCTTCCACTATGGCGAGTAACGAACCCTGGGCATGATCCATCACCCGCATGACCACCATCACAAGATGCGACTGCTGCTCGTGCCATTTCACGTCCTCGCTCGGATCGTAAGACGCATCATCCAGACCCCGAGTATCGAGGAATTCAACCAGGGGAAACTCCTTGTCGGGAAAGGCGTAACGGAGAGAACTTTTGGTGCACGGTTCGAAGCCATTTCCAATCTTCGCCCGCGGATCGCCGGTCAAGGCATGGATGATCGACGTCTTTCCTGACTGGGCCTTACCCAAAAGCCAAACGACGGGCGTCGGCAACCGCTCTTTGATCGCCCGGAGACTTTGTTGGACCGCCTCCTCATCCACCTGGGGATGAAATAAGGCCCGCCAATATTGCGTCATCCAGCCAAAGATTCGGGTCCCCATTATTCGCCCGCCGACACAAAACAGGCCAGGTCGCCATCTTCTGTGGCAACAATGAGACAACGCTCGGCCACAACCGGCGAGGCCGACATGCCTCCGCCCACGGTGATGTCGAACACCTTTTCCCCATTCCCGATCCGCAATCCGTAGAGGTGCCCATCCAGTGAGGCCGCAATCACCCAATCCTCGTCCGGATTCTGGTCAGCTTTGTGCCTGACAATCACAGGCGAGGCATCGACATACCGGCGGGTGGCGAATTGCCAGCGGTGCTCGCCCGTTATTCGGTCAAAGCAGTGAACACGGCGGTCCCGACTGCCCACCACAACGTAACGTTCGTTAACAGCCGCCGACGCCCGAAAGGCATCGCCCGATTTGGTATCCTCAAATTTCCACACCACCTGGGCCTTTTCCCAATCAATCCCGTAAAAGACGCCGTTCTCCGTTCCTACGTAGGCCCAGGAATCCACGAGGGCGGGTGTGGAACCGGTCGGGCCTCCTAGATCGACGGCGGCCAGCTCGCGGCCATCTTCCAAGGCCAGGACGTGCAATTTACCATCACACCCCGCGACGAACGTCCGTCCCTTGATCACCGGCGGCGTACAGCGGATCTGATCCCCACTTGCCGCCTTCCAGACGATTTCCCCAGTATCGGCATCCACGCAATAAAGATTCGAATCTTGCGAGCCGACGAGAACCACCGTCTTTCCCGATGGCAGCGTCACGAAGGCCGGTCCGCCGTCAATCTCCGCCCCGGTCTCAAGTTGCCAAAGGTGCTGACCATCCTTGGCTTGGAAGCAATGGAACCGCCCATCGAGATCGCCCACATAGACCTTCCCCTTGTAGTATCCTGCCGGAGCGGCAAAGCCTGGATAGCCCTCGGCCTTCCACCGCACAGTCCCCTCCTTTAAGTCCACGGCGTAAAAGATTCCTTCGGCACCGCCCAAGAAAACCGTGTTCTCCGCGACAATTGGCGTGGCCGTGAACTGATCTTTTTCTGTAGAAAAAATCCATCGCGTTTTCAAATTGGCACCGATCTTTGAGATGACAAACCCGGTCGCCTCCGGTGTGCGACGAAAGACCGGCCAGCCGTCGGCAGGTATTTCGGCAGGCACCATCGCGTTGCTGTTACTGGGTTCGGTTTTGAGTTGTTCGGGCTCCTGCGGCTGCGCGGGTGGAGCATCCCCGGATTGGGTTTGTTTAACGGCCGGAGAATCCTCCGGCTTCGTTTCCCTATTTGCTTTTTCGCTAAAACAATAGAGAAATTTGTCTGTTCGCAGGACAAAGTCATCCTCGACCAGGGCCGGTGTCGCCAGGCAGCGTCCACCAATTCGATTCTCGGCTATCAATCGGAACTCATCACCGGCGTTGAGGACGAACACAATCCCCCGCTCATTCACGGCGTAGATCCTCCCCTCAGCGGCCACTAACGAGGCCGTGAATGTCCCGTTAAGACTTCCCCGCCAAATAAGCGCCCCATTGCCGGGGTTGTAACAGGCCACATATCGGGCATCGGATAAAATGTAAAGACGATTGCGGTAGAGAAGCCCCGACGGGATATACGGCCCACCGCGAGGCAGTTTCCAAAGCATTGCCGGAGCCTGGGCGGCCCCCTCCTGCGGGAAGGACAAGGCTAGGATCGGACCGTTACGACCGCTCATGCTGATGAGGATATTCTCGGCAAAGACGGCTACCGGCGTGACGAGCGTCTCGATCTCATCGCGGGACCACAATTCCCGACCCGTCGCCAGATCATACGCCGCCACACGGCCCACCGACTCCAGCTTGCCGCCATTAACCACCAGTACGGGTTGCCCTTTGTTGTTGCCCTGGGAAAACACGACCGGCGTCGTCCAGCAACCAACCGTCGGCCGCGGAGTTCGCCATAACTCGTCCCCAGTTTTCTTATCGAGGGCAATCAGAAACGAGTCCTGTTCCCGGTCGCACAGTTGGATCACCGCATCGCCCACAATTATCGGGCTGGAACCGACGCCGTATTCATGCTCCTGCGGTCCTAGGTCTTTTCGCCAAAGGAGATTGCCATCGAGATCAAGACAGACCAATCCCGCCGAGCCGAAAAAGGCCACCACGCGCTCACCATCGCATGCCACACTTGGCGAGGCATAGCCGTTTTTGGTATGCGTCCGACCTTTGACAGGCCCCACCTCATATCGCCACAACAGGGCCCCATCCGACCGACGGTAAGCGAGGACAACGCCGTTAGCATCGCTTCGGCCACCCTCCGCCGTTGTCAAAAAGATGCGATCATGCCAAACGACAGGTGAGCTATTTCCGCTGCCGGGAACGGCCACTCTCCAGCGAAGATTGTGGTCCTCACCAAATGCCACCGGTGGATGCGCTTCGACACCAATTCCCTGGGCATTCGGACCGCGAAACATAGGCCATGTGCCCGGTTCCCCCTCCTTTTCGCGAGGGTCTTCTGCCACAGCAGGCCACGACTTGGCTTCCGGTGAGATTTGGGGGCGCCGACAGCCGACATTCCACGGGCACAACCCCACGACCACCAACCACATCAAAATCAAGGCAGATTCGACGCTTCTTTCGGGCAACAACGGCAATCTCATCTTGAGGTCCTGACGTCAAAATAGGCTTATTCCCAAACCGGCCGGCGTTATCTCATAATGTCATCATTCTCTTTGCTTTTGGGATTCACAATAGGTGTCAACTCTCATAGAGATCACTGCCACACATGTCAAGGAATGCGGTGGCATCGTTCACGAGCATGGCGGCATGGCATCAGCCCATGGTCCCGGTCGTCCTGGCCTTTGGCTTGGGAATTGCCCTGGACCGTTGGGTTTGGGGGGATACCTCTCCGCCCGCCTTGTGGATCGGCTACATGATGATGGGGCTGGCGGTGCTGGCCATCTCTCGCTGGATGAGCACTCGTAGCCAAAACCGTTGGGCCTTGGCGATGCTCTTTTTATCCGTGCTCTGGGCAGGGGCGGCTCGACATCATCTCCATTGGCGGGTCTTCCCCGACAATCACATTGGCCGCTTTGCCAGCGATGAACCCCAACCCATTTGCCTGGAGGCCGTCCTCTCCAGTGTCCTTGAGCCATCGGCCCTGTCGGCGGAGGCGATGACCTTTCCGGAGCCAAAACCCTTTCTCCGCGGCGTGGCAAAGGCCGTGGCGCTCCGCGATGGGACGACCTGGCGTCCAGTTTCCGGGCGAGTCCTGCTTTATGTGGCGGGGTCCGAATCGCCGTACCAACCGGGCGACCGCCTGCGGATCGTGGGAAGATTCCAACGGCTGGCCCAGCCACAGAACCCCGGCCAATTCAATCTCCGCGAATACCGCCGTGCCGACCGCATCCTTGCCCAGGTTACCGTGGATTATCCCGAGGGTATCACCCACATTGACTCCGCGACCTCCTGGCAGCCGCTGGCCATTTTGGGACGGTGGCGGGCAGCCGCCCGATTAAGACTCCACCTGCTGCTGCCCGAATCCGATCACGCCCTGGCCCAAGCCCTCCTCCTCGGCTTCCGGAGCGAAATTCCCGACGACTTTGAAGAGGCCCTCCTGAAAACAGGAACGATCCATCTCTTGGCCATCTCGGGTTTGCACGTCGGAATTTTGGCCGGTGGTTTTAGCCTGGGACTGCAACTCGTTCGATTTCCGCGACGGCTCCGCCCGGTGGCCCTCCTTCTGGTCATCGTGGTTTATGTGGCCCTGGCCGGGGGACAACCCTCCACCGTTCGGGCCTCCATCACCCTTGGGCTTTTTCTGGTGGGACACCTGTTGTATCGGTCAACGTTTTCCATAAACACCCTAGCCGTGGCCGCCATGACGCTCCTGATCCTCAATCCGAGCGACCTCTTCCGTGTGGGTCCTCAACTTTCCTTTCTGGCGGCCTCCGTCCTATTGGTTGTTCAGTCCGCGAGGTTACGACCCTCCGACCCCTTCCTGACATCGCCCTTAGGTCAACCCTCCGCATGGGTGCGCTTCTTTCGTTCTTTGCGCCAGCGCGTCATGGGGCTTCTCGTTCTGAGTGTCACCGTGTGGCTGATAATACTGCCCCTCGTGGTCCACCAGTTTCACATT
>Ga0209608_1001729_pt1 | contig 17105 bp, 13 predicted proteins | sample AD_UKC130_MetaG_FD_184428 | JGI IMG/M metagenome (GOLD analysis project Ga0209608, IMG submission 184428) | Active sludge microbial communities of municipal wastewater-treating anaerobic digesters from Canada - AD_UKC130_MetaG (SPAdes) (version 2) | ecosystem: Engineered > Bioreactor > Anaerobic... | reverse complement strand
CTAAAGGTGGAGGAGAAATAAGAAGAACCGAAGGAGAATTGCCTCCTCTTCCAGCATTGCTTCTTTTTGCTATTTCTACCAGAGTTCCAGCGCTTTGAGCGATCTGAAGAGCAGTAACTTGAAAGCGAGCCTTCAGGTCATTGGTTCCCAGCATTATAATTACTAAATCCAGAGGTCGGTGGGATTCCAGTAACATGGGAAGATGTCTTCTCCCGTTTTTATCTCCTTCGATGAGGTCATCCCAGATAGTGGTGCGCCCGTTTAGCCCTTCTTCTATTATCCAGTAGCTCTCCCCCAGATTTTTTTGCAGTAGAGTAGTCCAACGAGAATTTACTGGGTGGCGACCCCCGGTTTCAGGATCGGCACCCCAGGTCAGGGAATCTCCAAAACAGAGTATGCGTTTTGCCCCTTCCTTTTCCATTTTTTTCACCTCTTCAGTTTTTATAGTTTCATAGCTTCTGATAGAATGATCTTAATTTCCTATCGAGGTAGTAAAACTGCGAGCAATAGCTTGAAAAGTGTTTAGATAATCATTAAATTGGCTTTCTTTAGTCAGACAAATTATGCGGAAAAAATTATTGCTCTGGGAAAAAAGATAAATAATAGCTTGAAAGAGTTCCTGAGAAGCAGAAGGCTCTGAGGAAACCAAGAAAGTATAGATAAACCAGCAGCTAGGAGCTCCGTTGATGGATTCTCTTCCCTGAGAGATTATTTCTATTCCCGGGAATTGATTTACTTCCTCCTTTACTTTTTTAAAGAAATCTTCCAATGAGGAGTAATTATAATATTCTAAAGTGACCCCGACCTGGGCTTCTGAGTCTTGGCCTAACATCACAAGATAGGGATTGGGAGTAGAAGGAGGATTATAGACCTCCCAATCAGGGGGAAAAGTGAGGGAGAATCCTGCTGAAGAGGTATAAGTTGTCAAACTTTCTTGAGCAAGGGATAGAGAAGAGAAAGATGTAACTAATATGCTCAAAACCAAGAGAAAATAGAACCTCTTCACATTTTCCTCCTAAAAGGCTTTTTTAAATTATATCATTTTATAAATATGTTTTGTTCTTCATAGTTAAATTTCAGCATAATTTATTTTAGTTTTTTCTCATCTTTTTATTTTTAATATTGTGCTGTACGTTATTCTTGTATAATCTATTTGAAAATATTAGTTATAATTAAAGGAATAAAGAATATAAAAGGAGGAAAGAATATGACGTCTCGAGAACGAGTGATAAGTTCTCTTTCCCATCGGGAACCAGATAAGGTTCCCCTGGATTTAGGTTCTACCTTGATTACCGGGATTCATGTTTCCAGCTTGCACAAGCTAAAGGTAGCTCTGGGGTTAATCAAGCCGGAAGAGCCGGTGAAAGTAATTGATCCTTTCCAGATGCTGGGAGAAGTGGATGATGAGTTGCGAAAGGTTTTGGGAATAGATACCGTTCCTCTTCTCTCTCTCTATAATTTTTTTGGATTTAAGAATGAAAACTGGAAGCCTTGGACTTTCTTTGATGGCACTCCTCTTTTAGTGCCGGAAAAGTTTAACACTACTCCGGACTCAGAAGGTAACATTTATCAATACCCCCGGGGGGATAGTACTCTTTCTCCCTCAGCTAAAATGCCGCGGGGCGGTTTTTACCACGATGCTATTATCAGGCAAAAGCCCTTCCGAGAGGAGGAGTTGAAAGTAGAAGATCAAATAGAAGAATACAGTTTACTTTCTGAAGAAGAACTCCGCTATTATGAGAGTGAAGTTCAGAAGCTCTATGAGGAAACCGAGTATAGTATAGTGTCAAGTGGGGTTCCGGGAATTAATCTGGGAGATATTGCTTACGTTCCTGGGTCAGCTTTGCCGGATCCTCGGGGAATTAGAGATGTGGAAGAATGGTACGTATCTCTTCTGACTCGTCAGGACTTCATCCGGGAAGTTTTTTCTCACATTACTGATATCGGCTTGCAAAATTTAGAGTTATTTCATCAGGCAGTGGGAGAGAAAATCCAGGTAATAGTGGTTTCAGGAACTGATTTTGGTTCGCAAAATGGCCTTTTTATTTCCCAGGAGGTGTATAGAAAGTTATTTAAGCCCTTTCATCAAAAAATTAATAACTGGATTCATTACAACACCACCTGGAAAACTTTTATCCATACCTGTGGCTCAGTTTACGACCTACTACCTGATATAAAAGAAGCGGGGTTTGATATCTTAAACCCGGTGCAGATATCTGCAGCTAAGATGGATCCTGAAAATCTGAAAAAAGACTTTGGACGTCAACTCACTTTCTGGGGTGGAGGAGTAGACACGCAGAGAACTTTTCCTTTTGGAGCTCCAGATGAGGTAAAAGAGGAAGTAGAGCGGTTGATAAAAACCTTTAAACCTGGTGGAGGATTTGTGTTTGCTACAGTCCATAATATTCAGGCTAATATACCTGAGGAAAACTTATTAGCTCTGTTTGAGGCAATTAATGAATATAGATAAAATAGGAAGGTGAATATATTTTGGCTGGTATTGCTGGAATTTTTGTTCCAGGAAAGAAAAAGGAAGTAGAAAAAATGCTAAATAAGATCTCTCATCGAGGTCTGAAAGGTAAAACAGTTTTAGAATTAAAAGAGGCGACTTTAGAAGTGATGTGACCCACTATCTATGAGCCATCGCTTGCCCGATGGAAAAGAGAAAAGATGGTAAAAGACGATAGAGGGGTCGATCATTTCGCGCTGGCACGGGTAAGAGAAAAAGAGCCGGAGTTAAAGCGAGATTATATAGGAGTGGCTCCTCTTTATTATATATTTAATGAAAGAGGAGAGCTTTGTTTTTCTTCGGAAGTAAAAGGACTTTTGTCTTATGGAAGAAAAATAAAAGAAATGCCTCCGGGAAGCTTTTTTTATAAAGAAAAAGTCAATCCTTATTTTCGCTGGAAAAAGCTGCCTCTTTTTCGGGGAGAACTGAAGATTGTAGCTCAAAAACTTCGTGACAAACTTAGTAAAGCAGTAAAAAAGAGAATCAAAAGTAACCCAGCAGGTTCTTTGCTTTCCGGGGGTCTCGATTCTAGCGTTGTAGCAAGTTTAGCTCGACCGAGAGTGCAAAAAATGTATACTTTTTCCGTGGGAGTAGAGAATGCTCCGGACCTTTATTATGCCAGGGAAATGGCTAAATTTATTGGCTCAGAACATAGAGAGATAGTAGTAGATTTAGAAGGAATGTTAGAAGTATTACCTAAGGTTATTTATCATCTGGAATCTTTTGATGCTCCTCTGGTTCGTTCCAGTATTATTAATTATATGGTAGCCAATTTGGCTTCTGATTATGTTCCGGAGGTTTTTTCTGGTGAGGGCGGAGACGAGCTTTTCGCTGGCTATGATTATCTAAAATCTTTGAACAAGGACAGATTACCTCAGGAGTTGAGAGATATAACTTTTAATCTTCATAATACGGCGTTGCAGAGAGTAGATCGTTGTGCCTCTGCTCATGGGATAGTGGCTCAAGTTCCCTTTTTAGATCAAGAAATAGTAGATTATGCCTTTCAGATTCCAGTTGACTTAAAGATAAAAAACGGGGTAGAAAAATGGATTCTGAGAAAAGCAGTGGAAGATTTATTACCGGAAGAAATATTATGGAGAGAGAAATCCAAATTCTGGCAGGGTGCCGGGGTAGAGGAACTACTTTATCAGTATGCTGAGGAGAATATTACTGACGAAGATTTTGGCAAAGAGCGAGTTCTTCCCAATGACTGGGTGCTCAGGAGCAAAGAAGAATTGATGTATTATCGTATCTTTCGGGATTTTTTTGGGGAACTACAGGATTTGTCCTGGATGGGAAGAACGAAAGTTAAAGAATAAAAGTTTAAAAATTAGTTCAGGATGCGGAATAAAATGGCGCCCCCTGAGTAATAATTTAATCTCTCGACTTAAAACAGAGTCTTAAGAAATTAGCGGAAGATTTGTTTCCTAAAGCTCAGGTAGTAGCTGATGCTTTTCATGTCATCGCCGATGCCAATAAGAGAATGGATGAAGCCCGAAGAATAGAACAGGATATCTACCAGAAGAGGAAAGTAAAAATACCCAAGAAGATATTCCTCATCGTAGAGATAAGCTTTCTCAAGATAAGAAACAAAAAGTAGACAACCTCTTAGCTCAGTATCCTACTTTACAGGGTTTCTATTGGGCTAAAGAGAAGATTAGAGAACTATATCAGCAAACTGATAGAGAAAAAGCCACTAAGATTTTAGATAACATCATTTTCAATCTTAAAGTAGCCGATGATACTGAATTAGTTAGATGGGGAAATACTCTAAAGAAATGGAGAGAACCTATTTTAAATTATTTCCATAATAGAACTACTAATGGCTATACGGAGGGCTGTAATACTAAGATTAAGATGCTAAAGAGGATATCTTATGGACTGGGAAATGTGGAGGTGTACTGGAGAAAGATGTTGCTGGGATTTATACCACGAAGAGAATGTTTCCTCCACACAATTTGACAGAGAGCCACTTCTGCATTGACAAACCAAAAAGATTGTTTTATAGTTTTCTTAATCGATTTAGTAAACCGGTTAAGAAAGGTTGGAATATGCTTACTATATCAGAAATTGCTCGGTTAGCTGGGGTTTCTAAAACTACAGTATCTAATGTAATTAACGGTAAGTTTGAACAGGTAGGGGAAGAAACCCGGGAGAAAATCCTTAAAATAATAGAAGATAATGGTTATTTTCCCCACCAAGCCGCCCGAGCTTTAAAATCGAAAAAGACAAGAACTATAGGACTTCTTTTTCCTCATATGCCTTTACGCTTACTCTCTAATTCTTTTTTCTTTCCCGGGTTCTTGACCGGAGTGGCAGAGGCTTGTCAGGATTTTGATTATCAGTTACTGGTTACTACCAGCTGGAAAGATTGCGACACCGATTTCCATTATGAAAATCTTCTTAAAAGTAGAAGTATAGATGGGTTGATTGTTAGCGATGTTTTTTATAATGACCCTCGTTTTCCGGTTCTCCGAGAGTTTAAGATACCCTTTGTAAGCATTGGAAAACCAGAAGGAGGTAACCCAGATGGAATTCACTGGATAGACCACAATCAAGAAGAAATTGCAGAAAGAGCAGTTGATTATCTTATAAGCCTTGGGCATCGAGATATCATTTTTGTAGGCCTTTCTCTTAATAGAGTTTATACCCGGCAAAGATTGAGAGGATACAAAAAGGCGCTGGAAAAAGCTTCTATCCCTTTTAGAGAAGAATTAATTCTGTGTGAGGAAATGTGGGGAGAGGAAGCAAAAAGAAAAATTTCCTCCTTTTTGAGGAAGATTGTTAATTTCACAGCCATCTTTTCTATAGGAGGAGATAATTTGACCTTCGATTGCGTCGAAGTTCTGGAAAATTTGGGATTCCTGATTCCTCAGGATGTATCGCTTTTATGTAATATTGAGATTGAAGATAACAGGTTTTTAGGAATTAATCCTTCGGGAATAAAGGTGAACCCCCAAATTTTGGGTTACGAGACTGCTAAAACCTTAATTTACCTAATAGAGGATAAAGAAGTGGAGATGGGAAAATATTTAGAGGCAAAATTAGTAGAAGGTGATTCTTGTGGCGTGGTTTTATCTGGTGGTTCATTTTTAGAGAGTAGGAGGTGATAGAAACAAATATAGGAATTATATTTAAGTTTAATAACTCGGTGCTTTAAATGTATTAAATCTTAGTGCGAACAAATTGGTAAATTCTAAAGGGAGGATTGCTAATGCGAAAGCTTATATTGATGTTAGTAGTAATAACTATGGTTGTCTCTTTAGTCGGTGGTTTGGTGATTGCTGCCGAAAGTACATTTGATAAGTCAGTCTTTAAGGATATTAAGATTAGATTCTTTGTGGGTGGTGACCCTGGTGATACCTTTGCCTCAGTGGTCTACAGAGGAGCTAAAGATGCGCAGGATATGATAGGCGTGCAGGTAGATTACGTCTTTTCTGGATGGAATGTTGAAAAGATGGTTTCACAGTTGAGAGATGCCGTAGCTGCTGAGCCAGATGGAATCGCTATGATGGGTCATCCTGGTGATGATGCCATAATGCCATTGGCAGAAGAAGCTTATAGTAAGGGAATTATAATGATGTATCAGAATGTAGATGTACCTGAAGTACGTGCCAAATTTGGAGGTGGCTATGTAGGAGCTAACCTTTCCGAGCAAGGGAGGGCACTTGGTCAAAAAGCACTTGAAATGTTTAATCTTACTAAAGGCGACAGAGTAACTGTGTTTGGAGCATGGGGACAACCTGGTCGTTACCTAAGAGAAGAAGGAACCGCGCTTGCTTTTGAGGAAGCCGGGCTCATTGTCGATAGGATTGTGTCTCCACCTGAGGTTGCAACCGCGCCTGAACTCTTGATCTCTAAAGTTACTGCTCAACTTCTCGCTCATCCAGAAACTAAATTGATGGTATTTTCAGGAGCGCAAAATCTGGGTGCTGCTCCACAATACATGGAAGCGGCAGGTAAGAAACCAGGTGAAGTTATTTGCATCGGATTTGACCTGAGTACTGCTGTTATCGATGCTTTTGAGCGTGGATATGTACAATTGACAGCTGACCAACAGCCATATTTGCAAGGTTTCCTACCTATATTGAGTATAGCTCTAACAAAAGTATACGGTTTTTCACCCATAAGTTATGATACAGGTGCTGGCTTTGTCACGCAGGAGAATTATAAAGAAATTGCTGCTCTGGCAGGAGCCGGAATTAGATAACTGATGGATAGGCAGGTAGGTTTTTAAATCACTGCTAAGGTCTGACCTACTTGAGTAGGTCAGACCTTACTCATAAAAATATCTAGGAGCTGATTAATATGGCTAAAGTTATGGATTTTGTGAAAAAGAATAAAACTGAGGCGGCTGTGGCTTTTGTATTTATAGCAATTATGTTAATATTTCTGATTTCTAATCCTGAGGTTCTTATGAAATATGGTTTTTATACCTCGGTCTTCACCACGTTACCAATAACTTTGGTTCTTACAGTCTCTCTCGTTTATGTAGTGGCCAGTGGAGAGACAGATTTATCGTTTCCTTCTATTATTGGTGTTGCCGCATGGGTATTTGCTGCCACAGTAACTTCAACGAAAATCCCCGCTCTAGCAATGATTCTAGCGCTTGCTACTGGGGCGGGACTGGGCTTAATCAATGGAGTACTGGTAACGAAAATTAAACTTCCATCTATGGTTGCTACTTTAAGTATGAATTTTCTTCTCAGAGGGCTTATAATGGTAGGGACACAGGGTTTGGGCATGCCTCTTGTATTCCTCAAGGATACACTTTTTTACAGGACTTTTGTGGGTAAGATAGGTTCGTTTCCAGTTCAAATGATTTGGGGTATTATATTCGCATTTGTTATGTGGTTCTTGTTTAATCGTCATAGATATGGGTTTCACGTTTGTTTTGTGGGAGATAATCCTCAAAGTGCCAAGGAAACTGGTGTAAGGATTGACAGAACGAAAATCCTTGCGTTTGTTATAGTAGGATTTGCTGCAGGGTTTGCTGCGATTCTTAGTAGTCTTGTAAATTTGACGTTCTGGCCAACTGCGGGAGATGGTTATCTCCTTTTGGTTCTTGCTGCTGTATTCCTTGGAGGAACCCCTACATGGGGTGGTACAGGTACCATCGTGGGTGCTACAATTGGAGCATTTATACTGGGTTTTTTGGAGACTGGGATAATAGCTGCGGGCTTAACAGGATTTTATACCCAATTCTTTTTTGGTTTAATTTTGCTATTATCACTTATTAGTCATAGATTTACAGGAACACAAAAGAAATAGAAGCTTTATTAGAAGCTACTTTGGTATGTAAAGATGGTAATCTCAAAGTCATAGGAGGTATAACTATGAATGATGGCGATAAGAAGTTTGAAACCTTATTAAAAGTAGTTAATGCCCGAAAAGTATTTGGGCATGTGGAAGCTTTGAGAGGGGTGAATTTTGAGGTAGGCTACAATGAAGTAGTTGGACTTCTTGGAGATAATGGAGCTGGAAAATCCACTTTGATAAAATTAATTACGGGTGTATATGAACTTGATGGAGGGAAAATTTATTGGAAAGGGCAGGAGTTAAGGAATTATACAGTCTCTATGGCAAGGCAGCTTGGTATAGAGACTGTTTTCCAGGATAGAGCTCTTTGTGAGCAACATACAGTGTGGAAGAACATATTTATGGGGAGAGAGATTACAAATAATATTGGTGTTGTTGATATCAATGAGGAAAAAGAAGAAGCAAGAAAACTAATGGAAGAGCGAATGGGTTTTACTTCATCAGCTATAAAGCCAGACGCGATTGTAGCCAATCTCTCAGGTGGTGAAAAGCAGGGAGTAGCTATCTCAAGAGCTCTTTATTTTGGAGCCGAACTCCTTATTCTTGATGAACCTACAGTTTCTCTTTCGCTTTCGGAGGTGCAAAAAGTGCTCGATTTCGTGGAAGAGATAAAGAAAGAGGGTAAGTCCTGTATTTTTATTACACATAATATATATCATGTGTACCCCGTGGCTGACCGTATAGTAATAATGGACAGAGGTATGATTGTGGGTTCTTTCATGAAATCAGAGATTTCACTGGACGAACTTGAGAAAAAGTTATATGCAGTTGCCAGGACTGGGAAAATTAATAATGATTCTGTGACTGAATCTGAAACACACCAGATTTGAGCGTGAAGTGATTGATTAAGACTATTAATATTTGGAGGATCGATAAATGAGTGCAAAAAAGTCAACGACGTCAAGAGAGCGAGTGCTTGAATCTTTAAATCATAAAGAGCCAGACCGTATTCCTATTGACCTCGGTGGAACTGTAATGTCTGGTATCATGGCAGAGACGCTTTACCGCTTGCGCCAAGAACTTGGTCTTGAGGAACGTCCGGTCAAAGTTTACGATGTTTTTCAGATGCTCGGGGAGGTCGAAATGGACGTGGTAGATAAACTCCATGTAGATGTACTACCTGTTGAACCTCCTGCTTTATTCTTTAATATCAGACGTGAAAATTATAAACCTTGGAAACTTTTTGATGGCACCCCAGTACTGGTGCCAGGGGATTTTAATGTTGAAACGGATGAGCATGGAAATTGGTTCCTACATGATGGAGGAGACCCCAATGCTCCCATAGTTGGCCGCATGCCTAAGAATGGATACTATTTCGATGATTTAAGAGTAATTTATGGAAAATATGATATAGATCTAAATCGTCCATCTCTTGATAATGTGAGGCAGGATAATCTTCTTACTGATGAAGAACTTGAATGGATGGCAAAACGAGCAGAATTATTACGGAATGAAACAGACAAAGCTTTAGTCGGAGGTTTCTGGACAAAATCAGGGTTAGGAATCATAGGAAATATTCCCGACTTTCTCATGCTTATTGCTCTGGATAAACCTTTTGTAAAGGAATATCTCTATGTTAAGCAGGCAGTTGTTATGGAAAATATTAAACTTTTGTGGGAAGCAGTTGGCGGAAATCTTGACATTGTGGGGCTCGAGGGATTCGATTTTGGTACTCAAAATGGTGAAATGATCTCGCCCTCGGACTTCGAAGATCTTTACTTGCCTCATTACAAAGAGCAATATGAATGGATTCATAAAAATACCACTTGGAAGGTATTCCAACATTGTTGTGGTTCCATTACTAAAATTCTACCTATGCTGGTTGATGCAGGGCTTGATATTATTAATCCTGTGCAATGTTCTGCCTTAGGAATGGATCCTAAATGGCTTAAAGAAAAGTTTGGTAATAAGATAACCTTCTGGGGCGGTGGGGTTGATACTCAAAAAACTTTACCTTTTGGTGCTCCCAAAGAGGTTAAAGAAGAAGTCAAAGAACGAATTCGGATCTTTGGACCCGGTGGCGGTTTTGTATTTGCGGCAGTTCATAACATACAATATGGAGTTCCTGCAGAAAATATTGTAGCAGCTTTTGAGACTGCTTATGAATATGGGAAGTATCCTATTGAAATTTGATGTTAATATTCAAATAAAGGAATCTTGACTTTTATTATGGCCTGGGGAGATTTTGCCATTTCTCTATCTTTTCTAAAAGATCGGTCTATGCAGCCAATGAGCATAGGTTTGTATACTTTTATTGGTCAATATGGAGTGCAATGGAATCAACTCATGGCAGGAAGTGCAATATTTGCGATACCCTCTCTTATAATAGCTCTTTTTGCCGGGAAGTCCATAGTAGCTGGCTTAACTGCAGGTGCATTTAAGGAATAGGGAACAATAAATAGAATAATAAATATTTTGAGGAAAGAAAGGAGTGCATAAGATGTTTTTTAAACAAGTTGGAAACAGGCTAATAGCTCAAAAAGATGGTGAAACTATCTGGCTTGAACCATTTGGCAAAGACTGTTTACGTTTTAGGTCTACCTTGAATAAAGAAATTAATGAAGAAAATTGGACTCTACTACCTCAACCTACTATTCCAGCTCTCATAGATATTCAACCAATGAAAGCCACTATCAAAAATGGAAAGATTATGGCTGAAATATTAGCAGATGGAACAGTCAACTATTTTACCGATGGTGGAAAGATTTTATTAGAAGAACTGTGGATTGATGGAAGGGTAAGCAATGCTGATGTTTTAAAAGCTAGAAATTATAAAGCTCTTAGCAGTAGCTTGTATAGAACGGACTTGTATTTTAAAGCTTATGAAGGAGAACGTTTTTATGGAATGGGACAGTATGCCAACGGGTGTTTAGACCTGAAAGGATGTGTATTGGAGTTAGCTCAAAAAAATACCCAGATTAGTATTCCTTTTTTAGTTTCTACTCGAGGGTATGGATTTATCTGGAATAACCCGGCAGTTGGTAGAGCAGAACTCGCTAAAAATCATACCTTGTGGCATGCAAAAGCAGGAAAACAGATTGACTATCTTGTTATTGCTGGGGACACTCCGGTTGATATAGTTAAAAAGTATACTGATTTGACCGGCAAACCACCAATGCTACCGGAATGGGCCTTAGGCTTCTGGCAGTGTAAACTCCGCTACCGAACTCAAGAGGAGCTTTTAAACGTAGCTCGGGAATACAAACAAAGAGGATTACCATTATCAGTTATAGTTATTGACTTTTTTCATTGGCCTCATCAAGGAGATTGGAAGTTTGACTCGGAGTATTGGCCAGACCCGCAAGCTATGGTAGATGAATTAGAAAAAATGGGAATTAAAGTTATGGTGTCAGTCTGGCCGACAGTAGAAATAAATAGCGAAAACTACTTAGAAATGGTCAAAAGAGGGCTTTTGGTTAGAACGGAACGTGGGGTTCCTACAATTTTCACCTTTCGAGGAATTAACACCCATTTTGATGCTACTAACCCTGAGGCTAGAGAATTTATCTGGGAGAAAGTTAAGGGAAATTATTATAAGTATGGTATAAAGATGTTCTGGCTGGATGAAGCAGAGCCGGAGTTAGGGATGCCAGGTTTTGGTTACGATAATATTTTGTCCTATGATTATGACAACCTTCGCTATCATTTAGGTAATGGTTTAGAAGTAAGCAACATTTATCCTTTCTACTACGCGCAGGCCTTTGAGGATGGTTTGCGATTAGCAGGAGAAAAAGAAATTGTTAACCTTATCCGCTGTGCCTGGCTGGGTAGTCAGCGTTTTGGAGTAGTGGTGTGGTCGGGAGATATTCCTTCTACTTTTGATTCTTTACAGAAGCAGCTTAGAGCAGGCTTAAATATGGCGATGTGTGGTATCCCCTGGTGGACTACTGATATAGGTGGCTTTTATGATGGAAACCCAAATGACCCTGCTTTCCAAGAGCTCATTATCCGCTGGTTTCAGTTTGGGGTATTTTGCCCCATTTTCAGGCTGCATGGTTTCCGCCTCCCTTATCCTCCAGATTCGAATAAATGTGAGCCATATAACCTAACTGGTGGTCCTAATGAGATATGGTCATTTGGCGAAGAAGCATATGATATAATCAAAAATCTGCTATTCTTAAGAGAGAAAATAAAACCTTACTTAATGGAACAAATGAAAAGAGCTCATGAAGAGGGGATACCAATAATGAGACCCTTATTTATTGATTTTCCCAGTGATGACGAAGCATATAGTGCAGAAGATGAGTATATGTTTGGTCCTGACCTGCTTGTAGCGCCTATTTTATACGAAGGCATGAGGTCGAGGAGAGTATATTTACCTGAAGGGGCAAAATGGACCAGCGCTTACGATGGCACAGTGCATGAGGGTGGTCAATGGATAGAAAGCGAAGCACCATTGAATGTGATTCCAGTATTTTTAAAGAATGAGGCAAAAATTCCTATTTCATTTTGACCAGCAAATCTTTCCGGGAAAGATAGCATAGAATAGAACCACGGGAAATAATGAAGCATGTGTGACTTTTAAGAATAGATTTGGCCGAGTAATATTTCTGTTTCACCCGGCCAAATCTATTCTCGTTAGTAATTTTATCTCTTTTCTCCAAAGGTGAAATTGCAAGGTTTGACCTCGCAATCATTGTGGTAAGTTCTCTCTGCTAATAATACTAAAACGTTAACTGGCTTATCTCCTTTGGCATAGAGGGCATGGTGCCAAACCCCGATCTTTAATCGGACAAAGGTAAGTTTAGGTACTTCAAAAACTTCGACTTCCATTTCTTCTACCTCTTGGGTAGCAAGTCCAACGTGCATGTATACATCTCCATCGAGGGGAAGGTTTCCCTCTTCAGTATAATTATGGTGTTCGGTGAGTTCGATTTTCAGATCTCGAGGGAAAACCCTACATAAAGACACTCCCAGAACAGGGCTACCTAAATTTTGTAAGATCAGGTCGGGATAGAACTCAACCGGGGCTTGACCAATCCGCTGATATTTTTCAGGACTAACCTGGTCGAGCCGTACAAAATCACCGTATTTCTGGAAGTTTTCATAAGTGAGTGGTTTAATCTGGATACTATTCATAATCTTCTCTCCTCTGGTAAATAATAAAAATTCCTCCTTTTTTATTGTAACAGTCTTTTATATCCGGTCAATTAGTGACCATGAAAGTTTTGGTATTTTTTCCTTTGTTATTTTCATTTATTTTGTGCTATTTTCTGGAATTACATTATTCCGCAAATACTTTCCCGATGGAGAAAGAAAGGGAGAGATTTCTACGGGAAGGTGATAGAGATAACGACGACACCCCGGGATGAAATCGCCCGTAATAATCTCTGCTACGAAAGATAAGAGAGCACGAAGAAAAAATATTACCATAGATTAGATTTTGTGGTTCACTATGCTTGATTTTGCTGAAAAATATTTTTGATTTTTTTACTTTCAGGAAAGTCAGGAAGTAATATTGTTTGCTATAATTGAAGATAAATCAGTAATAACTTAAAGGATATGTTTGAAATATTAACTGAATATGCCTAAAAAAGAAAATAAGAGTTCTTTAAATTTATCTCTCCTTAAAAAAGGTGTTTTAATAGCTTTATTTGGCCTGGTGCTTCTTTCTCCCTATTATCGAGGTCTGTATTTTGATTATGAACGTTTCCTCTTTTTCGCCGTTTTCTGGGGAATAGCTATTTTTTTCTTTGTTGCTCAGTACTTTTTACGCCAGGAGAGAATAATTATTAGCACTATACCAGAATGGATATTTATTTTCTTAGTTTTACTTTATCTTCTTAATATTCCCCTGGCGGCTGATAAAGGAGGAGCTTTCCGGGAGTTTTTCAGTTATTTAACTTTTGCAATGTTTTTCCTGCTGGTAGAAAACCTGTGGTCTTCCCTGGAAGATAAAAAGTGGTTTCTTCTTGCTCTGGGATTAAATGGTATTATTCTGGCTTTCCTGGGTATTTTTTATCAATTTGGCTGGGTATCTCCTTCTGCTACCCCCTTGGGTATGAGTATGAGAGATTTATTTATTGGTGGCAGATTGCACTCCACTTTTCAATATCCCAACACTACTGCTGCTTATTTCGCTATGAGCTACATTGCTCTTTTGACTCTGTTTCTTCTGGAGAAAAAGAAAAGCTGGTTTCTGGGAGCAATTTTTCTTTCTTTTCTCTCTCTTTCTGGCTTTTTTTTCACTTACTCTCGAGGAGGGATATTAACTCTCCCTCTGGCTTTAATTTTTTTGTTTTTGCTTCTCCCTCGCCGAGAAAAAATTCAGCTGGCAGAAGTGCTTTTCTTTTCTCTTCTTGTCCTTTTGCTTTTTGTTTCCCCTTTAGAAAATTATCTTGTTCACAAGGATCCTCTCTTTTTTGGCTTTCTATTCTCAGGAGCTTTAATTCTCACCGGAGTTATCTTTCTTTTGTCCAGAGTAGAAGAAAAAGTTGCTTCTCTTAGCAACCGTTCTCTTCTATTGGGAGTAGTAAGTCTGGTCGGGTTAGTGGTAATTATCTTTCTTTTAGCCCTCTATTCTGATTTTTTACCTCCTCAGCTTTCTCGGAGATTACGAGATATCAGTTTTACTACCCATAGTGCGGCGGAAAGATTTATTTTTTACCGAGATGCCTGGAGGGTCAGCTTTCCTCGTCTTCTTAATGGATGGGGAGGGAGAGCCTGGAAGGCTCTTTATTTAGGTTATCAGTCGGCTCCTTACTTTACTGAAAGTACTCACAATTTTTATTTGCAGATTCTGGTAGAGGGAGGGCTAATAGGGCTTTTTCTCATTGCTATTTTGCTTTTCTCTCTTTTTTATCCTTTTATTAAGAATCGCCACTCTTTACCTTCCCCAGATAAAATTTTGATTTTCGGGGTTTTATCTTTGCTGTTTATGGGATTTACTCATAGTTTTCTGGATGTCAATTTTTCCCTGGGAGCATATCATTTCACCATCTGGTTTTTTGCCGCAGGGGTGGCAAATTATCTTCGGGACTACAAATTTTCCTCTTTTCCCTTATCTTTTCGAATTCACTACGAGTTCCTAATATTATTAGGAGTGGTTTTCTTTGTTCTCTCCATTCTTATCTTTCAAGGCACCAACAATAAAATATGGGGAGACTACTATGCTAAAGCAGGAGATAACGATAGCGCTCTTTATTTCTATCAAAAAGCAGCACGGTTTAGTTTTGGAGATGCAGAAATTCACCTGGCTTTAAGCAGAGCCTGGAGGGAAAAGTTTTTAAAAGAAGGCAATCCTCAATTCCGAGAAAAAAGCAAAAAAGAAGCAGAAAGAGCTCATCGCCTTTCTCCCTTTTATTACCTTTATTTAGAGCAGCTGGGAGTTCTTTATGTGGAAGAAGGTCAATTCGAAAAAGGCTTGCAGTTTTTAGAAGAAGCAGTAGAAAAAGCTCCTCTTCTTTCTTCTACTTATGAGGTTTTGGTTTCTGCATATCGAGCGGTGGGTGATTTTTATAAATCTCGAGGAGAGGAAGAAAAGGCCAGGGAATATTATGCTCGAGGTTTATTGGTGCGAGAAAAATTCCAAAAAAACGTTAGCCATTCTCGGAAAAATATTACCGAATCAGAAAACCTGCAAGAAGCATTTCAAGAATTTTCTTTATTGCTGGAAAATTGAATATGGTTATGTTGTATAATTGGACATTAAAAGAATAAGATGATAAGAGAGGAGCTTAAACTATGAAAAAGGAAAACTGGCCGAAGTGGTTTATCATTGTTTCAGTTTTTTCTCTTCTTTTGGGAGTAACAGGATGCTCTGACTATTTACCTTTACCCACAGAGACTCCTGATCCTTCACCTACAGGTACACCAACTCCTACAGATACACCAACTCCAACGCCAGTAGATACTGGAATTAATTTTACTCTTCCTGACTTAGATGGGAAAGAGGTTTCCCTTCTTGAATTTCGGGGAAAACCAGTTTTAGTATTTTTCTTCAAGTCTTATTGTGCATACTGTCATGACGAGGCTCCTGACATTCAGAAAATTTATCTCCGGCATCAAGGAGAATTACAAATTTTGGGAATAGCGGTGAATGAAGACCATGGCACTGGAAATTTAATTGCTTCTCCAGAAAAATATGCTCAAATTATCAGAGCTGATTTTGTTAATAGGTACAACTGGACCTTTCCGGTTTTAATCGATAATTATGGAAAAGAGCATAAAAAATATATAGGATCTAAAAAAGTCCCGTCTCTCCTTTTCTTAAACAAAAAAGGAGAGAGAGCGCACACTATTGAGGAAAGACGTGTTTCAGAAAGTGAACTGGAATCTCTTTTATACAAATATCTCTTATAAATATGAATGAGATAGCAATTTGTCCATCTTTATCTATGTTTCTTGTTAATCTCTTAAATAGAACTATAGGGGTAAACTTCTTATAACCCCTCTTCTTTTTGCGAGGGACTCCTTTTTCTTTTTCGTGAGGAGTTTTTCCTCTTTCCTGTTATGCAAGTAGTGGGCAGATAATAGGATTTATAAAGGAGCGATACTCCCTTATAAATTTCTGAAAAAGAAAAAAGATAAAATACAAAAGATAGAAAAACCACTGAGGGAGGCGATTGCCCTCCCTCAGTGGAGTGATATGATTTGCTTGTTGTCACAATTCTCTGCAGGAAAGCAGAAAAAAAGGAATGGCTTCCCACGCTTTATGGTTAACTACAAAAACCGTCAGATAGGGCGTAATCGATATATTCTTCTAAAAGTCCTGCTTTTCCCAGGAGGTCAAGGATGGTTACTCTTTTTCGTATGAAACGAGAAAAAAGTAGAGCTTCTCTAATCATTTTTTCTGAGAATCCTAATTCTTTTAAGGTTTGAGGAGCTTGAGCTCTTTGCAATAGAGAAGCTGGGTCAGGGATAACTGATAGTTTGTCTTGCAATTGCTGCGATAAAAAGGCAGAATCCGCTACTTTTATTTCTTCTTTATCCCATTTCAGTTTTTCTTTAGCATCTTTTTCTATGAAAGGAAACAGTGGGCCAAAGTGAATCTTTAACTCTTCTTCCTGGCTTCTAAAAGAATGGTTTTTACTCTTCTCCCAGTCTATTTCTTTCAGCTCTTGTATAAATCGGTCATACATTTTCTTAATGATGACTGTTGCTCCTCCTACCCTCAAGCCATGAAGAGAAGGGTCCATTCTCCGATGCAGAGCCATCATCTCAAGATGGTGAGCAACCAGGTGTTCTGCGCCTGATGCAGGACGAGAATCTCCCACCATAGTCATACTGAAACCCGAGTTAAGGAGTGCTACCGCCAGAGCATAGATGGCTTCTTCCT
>Ga0209608_1001719_pt1 | contig 17172 bp, 10 predicted proteins | sample AD_UKC130_MetaG_FD_184428 | JGI IMG/M metagenome (GOLD analysis project Ga0209608, IMG submission 184428) | Active sludge microbial communities of municipal wastewater-treating anaerobic digesters from Canada - AD_UKC130_MetaG (SPAdes) (version 2) | ecosystem: Engineered > Bioreactor > Anaerobic... | reverse complement strand
GTATGAGTAAGAAAGATAAGATGGTAGAAGAAGCGCTAGAAGCAGTGGGATTAGATATAAGTGAAGTAAAGGGAAGATATCCAAACGAATTTTCAGGAGGACAATTACAGAGGATATCAATAGCAAGGGCTTTGATAACAAGGCCATCGTTGTTGGTAGCTGATGAACCTGTTTCGATGGTAGATGCGTCGTTAAGGATGTCCATAGTGAATTTGTTTAAAGAGTTAAGAGATAACAGACATGTGAGTGTGTTGTACATAACGCATGATTTAGCAACAGCGTATTATGTAAGCGATAGGATAGGAATAATGTTTAGAGGTAATATCATAGAGATGGGTGATGTAGAACGAGTGTTGATGAATCCTAAACATCCATACACACAGATGCTGAAAGAGTCAATTCCGGAAGCTGATCCAAATAAGAAATGGACTGAAAGAATAAGTATAAAAGAGTTGGAAACAGAAGAGTATATGAGAAAAGGTTGTAAGTTTGCAGGTAGGTGTCCGTACGTTATGGATAAGTGTAAGGATAATATGCCTCCAGAATTACAAACTGAGAATAGAATGGTTCGTTGTTGGTTGTATGAGTGAGAAGAATAAAAAATCAGTTAGTTCTATGTTTTGAAATTTCTTAAGACAGTGAAAGTATTCATCTATAAGGGAAGGGGAATTTTTATGTTTTTTAAAAAATCATCAAACAAACTAATAGGTAAAAGCAAAAGGGAAACGATATGGATAGAGCCATATGGTGAAGACTGTTTAAGATTCAGATCAACACAAAACAAAGAGATAGTAGAAGAAGATTGGACATTACTACCGCCAAAAGAAACTAATGTAGAAATAAAAATATCTCAAGAAAGGTCAACTATAACAAATGGGAAAATAAAAGCTGAAATTCTAGAAGATGGAACAGTAAATTATCTAAAAGAAGATGGAGAAAAGATACTCGAAGAACTATGGATAGATTACAGAGTAAACAATGCGGATCTTCTACATGCAAGGGAATACAAAGCGATAAGCAGCGAATTATACAAAATACAACTCACATTCAAATCTTACGAAGAAGAAAAGTTCTACGGGATGGGTCAGTATGCAAATGGGCAATTCAATCTCAAAGGAAGTGTTTTAGAACTAGCACAAAAAAATACACAAATAAGCATACCCTTCTTACTATCAAGCAGAAATTATGGAATAGTATGGAACAATCCTGCGATAGGCAAGGCAGAATTAGTAAACAACCATACAAGATGGACATCAGAAGGAACGAAACAAATAGACTATTTAATCATATATGGAGAAACACCAGAAGAAATAATAAAAAAATACACAGAATTATATGGGAAACCGCCTATGTTACCTGAATGGGCAGCTGGATTCTGGCAATGCAAATTAAGGTACAGGACACAAGAAGAATTACTAAACGTAGCAAGAGAATACAAAAAAAGAGGGTTACCGATATCGGTAATAGTGATAGATTTCTTTCACTGGCCGATGCAAGGAGAATGGAGATTTGACAAAAAGTATTGGCCTAATCCAAAAGCGATGGTAGACGAATTGAACGAAATGGGAATAAAATTAATGGTCTCCATATGGCCAACGGTGGACTTAAAAAGTGAAAACTTTGAAGAAATGTTAGAAAAGAACTTAATAGTAACAACAGAAAGGAACGAACCCGTATTAATGACATTCAGAGGATCATGTACCCACTTTGATGCAATGAACCCAGAATCTCAAAAATATGTATGGAACAAAGTAAAAGAAAACTATTACAAATACGGAATAAAAATGTTCTGGTTAGATGAAGCAGAACCTGAAATGAAAACATATGATTATGACAACGTAAGGTATTACTTAGGGAACGGGTTAGAAGTAAGTAACATATACCCATATTATTATGCTAAAACATTCTATGAAGGGATGAAAAGTGAAGGAGAAAAAGAGATAGTAAATCTCATAAGATGTGCATGGCATGGGGTGCAAAGATATGGAACGGTAGTATGGTCAGGAGACATACCCTCGACATTTGAATCGTTAAAGAATCAAATAAAAGCTGGATTACACATGTCTGTATGTGGTATACCGTGGTGGACGACAGACATAGGGGGATTCTATGGTGGAGATCCAGATGATCCAACGTTCAGAGAACTAATAATAAGATGGTTCCAATTTGGGGTATTTTCACCAATATTCAGACTTCATGGTAACAGAATATACAAAGGAGAAAAGCCGAATCCTAATGATCCTGAAGATCCAATGAACTTAGTAGGAGGCCCAAATGAAGCATGGTCATATGGAGAGGAAACATACGAAATAATAAAAGAATTACTATTTCTAAGAGAAAAGATGAAACTATACATAATGAAACAAATGAAAAAAGCCCATGAAGAAGGGGCACCGATTATGAGACCGATGTTTTATGATTTTCCAGAAGATGAAAAAGTATATGAAATAGGAGATCAATATATGTTTGGACCAGATATATTGGTAACCCCAGTAACAGAAAAAGGAGCAATAAAAAGGAAAGTATATTTACCAAAAGGAGCAAAATGGAAAGAATTCTCTGGAGACAAAGAATATGAAGGAGGACGATGGATAGAATTCGATGCTCCAGTGAACAAGATACCAGCGTTTGTAAAGAATGAAGCTGAAGTGTTTTAGATTTTGTTTAAAAGTAATAGGACCAAAAAAAGTATGTTTCTCAATTACTATTGTGTGAGGAGGTATTCGGTATGAAAAAAGTATTGCTAAGCATTTTTACGTTTTTAATTATAGGAGTTACTTTTTTACCACAGGTTGTGGGAAACATTCCTCGAGAAGAAACTTTGATAGTAGAGTTAGCTTGGGGAAGAGCTACTGCTGCCTCCAATTTCAATGCTTTTATAACAACGGCAGAATCTCTTCATAGAGGTATTCAACAGCTTATGTTAGAGCCCTTATGGATGAATGAACAAGCATTAGGAGAGATAATTAATTCTTTAGCAGCAGAAGGTCCTAAATATAATGAAGATTTCACACAAATGACTTTAAAACTTAGACAAGGTTGTTATTGGAGTGATGGTGTCGAAATTACCGCTGATGACATTGTATATGGAATAGAAACAACTATGAAACATCCTGGAATGGCTTATCATGATCAATTTAATCTTTATGTAAATAAGGTATACAAAACAGACGATTATACAGTAATAATAGAACTTAAAGAACCGAATTCACGTTTTCATGCGAATTTTATTGACAGGTGGGGAGCATGGAGGCCTTTCCCGAAACATATTTTTGAAAAAGTCGATGATCCAGTATTATTTGATTTCAATCCTCCAGTAAGTAGTGGGCCATATGTATTAAAAGACTATGATCCATCAGGTTATTGGGTTTTATGGGAAAAACGTGAAGATTGGGAAAGGACTCCAACAGGAATTCTATATGGAGAACCAAAGCCTAAATACGTTTTATACTATTATTACGGAGAAGTAACTAACAGAATTATAAATCAAACTAATCATCAATTAGATGTTTCATATTTTACTCCTGAAGGGTTACGTGCCGTTATAAACAGAAATAAATATTCTAGATCTTATCAACCTAATTTTCCGTGGATTGTAAATATTGATCCTGCTGTTTCAGGGCTCGCTATAAATAATGATGTTTATCCTTTTAATTTAAAAGATGTAAGATGGGCATTAACCTTAGCAATAGATATAGTAGATGCTGCAGCGATAGCGTATGATGGTGGGGTATTAATGGGAGCAATGCACATACCAGCTACTCCTGCTTATCAAGAATGGTATTATAAACCAATGGAAGAATGGTTGAAAAATTTCACACTAGACATAGAAGTTAATGGAGAACCGTTTAAACCATATGATCCTAATGCTGCTATTAGATTAGCGGAGTATGCTAAAAGTAGGGGATATGAAGTACCGGATAATTTAGAAGACATCAAAAAAACGTTTGGACAAGGTTGGTGGAAATATGCACCTGAGGTAGCGGAACAATTATTAGAAAGGAATGGATTCACAAGAGATAAAAACGGTAAATGGTTGTTGCCAGATGGAACACCATGGAAGATTACAATATTAGCTTCTGCTGACACAGGTGGAGAAAGTTATAAAGTGCCATCAGGAGTGGCACAACAGTGGAGAAAATTTGGAATAGATGTAATTTTAAACACCAGTGAAACTTTTGGAACAAGAATTAGTTTAGGACAATTTGAAATAGGAGGTGCCAGGCCCATGAATGAACCTTGGGGAGGACACCCAGATTTACATCGTACATTCAGCACTTTGCATTCTTCATATTACAAACCTATTGGAGAGCATGCTGTAGGTAATGGAGCCCAAAATCGTTGGACCGATCCAAGGATGGACAAAGTCATAGAAGAAATGGAAAAATTAGACTGGGACGATCCGAGAAATCTTGAACTTGGTGTGGAAGGATTGAAAATGCTTGTTGAAGAAATGCCTGCAATACCTATGTTTATCAATCCATTGTTTTTAGCTTACGATGAATATTATTGGACTAATTGGCCAAGTCCTGATAATTTATACACTCAACCTTGTCACTGTTTCCCCAACTTCAAATACATGCTACCATTTCTTGAACCAACTGGAAGGGAATAAGTAATAAAGGATGATTAGTTCTTATTAGATTTTGAGAGAGTAGAAGAGAGTTTAGTAAAATAAAATTAAATAAGAAAATTTTGGGGGGTGAAAGAATATAACAAAATTGAAAGTTTTATTTGTTTTAATAGTAGGAGGATTAATTTTTATGATAGGTTCTAGCACTATATGCAGGGCTTCAGAAGCTTTGAATAAATCAAACTTTATAAAAGGCGCGGATATTTCTACATTATATGAAATAGAATCTCACGGTGGTGAATATTTCCAAAATGGTTTAGAAAGAGACCTTCTAGATATTTTACAAGAAAATGGTTTTAATTGGATTAGATTAAGACTTTGGGTAGACCCAGATAATTATGGTGGGGGAAATTGTGATTTATCAAGAACTATCGTTATAGCAAAAAGAGCCAAAGAACATGGATTTAAGTTTCTACTTGACTTTCACTACAGTGATTGGTGGGCTGATCCAGGAAAACAAGAAATACCTCAAGCATGGGAAAATCTTTCTTTTGATGAATTGAAAGAAGCAGTTTATGAATATACAAAAGATGTGATTACAGCTATGAAGAATGAGGGAGCCCTTCCTGATATGGTACAGATTGGAAATGAAATCAGAAGTGGTATTCTGTGGCCTTATGGAAAAACCTGGGCTGACGTCGGCGAAGAAGTAGGAGGATTTGAGGGTCTAGCAGAATTGTTGAATGCAGGAATCCAAGGAGTTAGAGACAGTCTTTCTGAAGATGAAGAAGTCCTTATTATGCTTCATACAGACCAGGGTGGAGATAACGGAGCAACAAGATGGCTCTTTGATGGCTTAGTTGAACAAGGTGTAGAATTCGATATTATTGGCCTTTCTTATTATCCATACTGGCATGGAACCATAGACGATCTAAAGTACAATATGAACGATATCTCTCAAAGATATAATAAAGACGTTGTGATAGCAGAATTTGCTTATGCTTGGACTCTAGAAAATGGTGACGATCACCCTAATATCTTTGGAGAGGAACAAGCCAAAACAGCAGGTTTCCCTGCAACCATTGAAGGACAAAAGCAAGCCATTAATGCTGTAATGGAAGCCGTAAGTCAGATTCCAAATAATAGAGGACTCGGTGTTTTTTACTGGGAACCTGCATGGATTCCAGTAGAAGGCGTAGGGTGGAAAACAGGCGAAGGTAATGCATGGGATAATCAAACCTTATTTGATTTTAAAGGTAATGCCTTAGAATCTTTAAGTTATTTTGGTCAATGGAGGAAATAGGGACTTTAGAAATAAGAATTTTCTAAAAATAAACGATTGAATTTATAGTGGGACCGGGGCGGAGCCCCCTCCCCTTTCTTCGATACAAGTACTGAAAAGATTAAAGAAGTTAAGAATTAGTGAGGATTATAAGTCTGGAAGTATTTTTGAATAAATTTAAAACTAAAAGATTGGCAAAGCTTAAGTTTTAAAATTTCTAAAGACAGTATTAGACAAAAACAAGGGAGGTTGTAAGAATGAAAAAGATTATTTTAATTTTCATGTTAGTAGTGTTTTCGCTCACTTCTTTATTTTCTATAACTCTTACAGTATGGAGTTCAGAAAAACAGCAAGATTTTATTAGAAAGATTGGTCAAGAGTTTACTCGAGACACAGGTGTTACAGTTGAAGTACAACAGATTACTTTTGGAGATATTAAAACAAAATATCTTACTGCTGCGCAAGCAGGTGAAGGGCCGGATATAATAATAGGTGCACAAGATTGGTTAGGAGAACTTGTTGTTAATGGTTTGTTAGAACCCATTCCAAAATCTGCCATCGAGCTAGATAAATTTGCTGATTCTGGAATAGAAGCTTTTACTTATGAAGGAGTCCTATATGGAGTCCCTTATGCACTAGAGAGCCAAGCACTTTTTTATAACAGAGATTATATAAACGATAATGAAGTTCCTACAAATATTGATGAGTTAAAAAAATTGGCAAAACAATTCACTACCCCTGATACAGCAGGCTTTTTATTTTCCGCAGGAGAACTATATTATTCTTATTCATTCATTTCGGCGTTAGGAGGATACGTTTTTAAGCATGATCCTAGAACTGGTTATGATGTTTCAGATATTGGATTGAACAATGAAGGAGCTATTAAAGCGGCTTATTTAATTAAAAGCTTCTTTGATGAAGGTATTCTTCCTTACGGTGTTGACTATAACATTGTAGACTCTATGTTTTTGGATGGTTTAGCTGCAATGGTAATTAATGGTCCTTGGGCAGTAAAATCTTATCTTGATGCTGGTATAGATTTTGGAGTTGTTCCGTTAACAAGAATAGAGGTAGAACCCGGTAAAACAATGAAACCTTTTGTAGGAGTTCAAGGTTTGATGATTAATTCTAGATCTTCTAACAAAGCATTTGCTATGGAGTTTGTAATTAATTACTTAGCTACAGCAGAAGGCATTTATGAATTCTATATAGCAGATCCGAGACTACCAGCAAGAAATGACGTTGTTCAAATAATTGAAGATCAAGGTGGCCCGGTCCCTGCAGAGATAGTTGCTGCATTTACTGAAAGTGCGGCGGGGGGAGAACCTATGCCAAATATTCCTGAAATGGCAGTAGTATGGTCACCAATGGATGATGCCTTGAGTAACATAATTAATGGAGTTCAAACACCCGAAGAAGCGTTGAATGATGCAGTATCCAAAATAAAAGCTGGTTTGAAATAAAAATTTAAATAAGACTTTTATATAAATTCTTTTAAAATATATTTCGACTGTAATATACGAAAGCGTCTTCATTTGATTTGTTCGACATTTTATAATAAATTTAAATTATGAAGCGAAGTGATGGCGTAAAATTTTATAGTAAGAAATAATTTAAATAAATATTTTTAGGAGGATGTTAAGTGAAAAACAAATACGACCCAATTAGTAAGAAGGCACCTCATTTTTTGCATGGAGCAGATTATAATCCTGATCAGTGGCTCAAATATCCTGAGATTCTTGAAGAAGACATAAGACTTATGAAACTCGCTAACTGTAACGTTATGTCTGTTGGAATTTTTGCGTGGAGCACCCTTGAACCTGAAGAAGGAAAGTTTAATTTTGAATGGTTGGATGAAGTTATTGACCGATTGTATAAGAATGGGATTTACACTATTCTTGCAACGCCTAGCGGCGCTAGGCCTGCTTGGATGGCTCAAAAATACCCTGAAGTATTAAGAGTGGGACCAAATAGAGTAAGAAACTTATTTGGAGAGAGGCATAATCATTGTTATACTTCTCCTATTTACCGAGAAAAAGTTAGAATAATGAACACAAATCTTGCTGAAAGATATTCAAAACATCCTGGGGTAATCATGTGGCATGTATCAAATGAATATGGTGGAGAGTGTCATTGTGACCTTTGTCAAGAAGCATTTAGAAGTTGGTTAAAAGATAAATATGGAACTCTTGATAATCTTAATCATGCTTGGTGGACTGCTTTTTGGAGTCATACTTACACAGATTGGTCACAGATAGAATCACCAGCTCCACATGGAGAAAATCTAGTACATGGATTAAATTTAGATTGGAAACGATTTGTTACTCATCAAACTGTTGATTTCTTTAAGCATGAAATCAAGCCTTTAAAAAAGATAAATCCAGAATTGCCTGTTACTACTAATTTTATGGGAGTGTACGAAGGGCTAGATTACTGGAAGTTTGTTGACTTTTTAGATGTCATATCTTGGGACAATTACCCAAGGTGGCATCAAACTGAGGATGATTCGGATTTAGCTTGTCAAGTCAGTTTGGTACATGATCTAAACAGATCGCTAAAAGGTGGAAAGCCATTCATGCTCATGGAAAGTACACCAAGCATGACAAATTGGATGGCTGTTAGCAAATTGAAAAGACCCAGAATGCATTTACTTTCTTCTATTCAAGCTGTTGCACACGGTTCAGATACCGTTCAATATTTTCAATGGAGAAAGAGTAGAGGTTGTAGTGAGAAGTTCCACGGTGCTGTTGTTGACCATTGTGGACATGAAAATAATCGAGTCTTTAGAGATGTTCAAGAAGTTGGAGAAACTCTTAAGAAATTAGATGAAGTAATTGGAACTACCGTGAAACCAGAAGTTGCTATTGTTTTTGATTGGGAAAACCGTTGGGCTATGAAAGATGCAAAAGGACCAAGAAATATTGGAATTCATTATGAAGAAACAGTTGTAAGTAATTATAAACCTTTCTGGAAAAACGGTATTCCTGTTGATGTAATTAATATGGACTGTGATTTTTCAAAATATAAACTACTTATCGCTCCTATGTTGTATATGGTTAGACCTGGAGTTGCTGAAAGAATCGAAGAATTTGTAAAAAATGGGGGTACTTTTGTTGCGACTTATTGGTCAGGAATAGTAAACGAAACAGATTTATGTTTCTTGGGAGGTTTTCCAGGTCCATTAAGAAATGTTTTGGGTATTTGGTCTGAAGAAATAGATGCTTTATACGATACAGAAGAAAGGCTTGTCTCTTTTAATGAAGGGAATAAATTAGGTTTAAAGGGAGATTATAAAGCGAGTGAATTATGTGATTTGATTCATTTGGAAGGAGCTCGAAGTCTAGCAACTTACAAAGAAGATTTCTATGCAGGGAGGCCTGCTTTAACAGTAAATAATTTTGGAAATGGTAAAGCTTATTATATTGCTTCAAGGAATGAAGAAAAATTCAACGATACTTTTTATTTGGCACTTATAGAAAATTTGAAATTAAAAAAGGTCATTGATACCAAGCTGCCAAGTGGGGTAACTGCTCAAATGAGAACGGATGGAGAAAACGACTATGTATTCTTGATGAATTTTGGTAATAAAGAAAGCACAGTAACTTTAGACAATTTTGATTACACAGATTTATTGACAGGAGAAAAAGCGTCTAAAGAAGTAAAGTTACCTGTTTATGGTTTAAAGATCTTAAAGAGAAAAGCAGAATAGAATAGTTAAAAATTCTAAAAAACAAGGGAGAACTTTTTTGAATTCTCCCTTGTTTTAATATTCTAACAACAAAAACTTATTCTTGTTGGGCGTTATTTTCAATAATCTTCACTATTGTTTTTGAAGCTAGTTTCATATCTTCCACTGGGATTAATTCAAATCTGCTGTGGAAATTATATCCGCCTGTAAAGATATTTGGGCAGGGTAATCCCATATATGACAGTCTTGCCCCGTCCGTTCCGCCTCTTATAGGTTTTATTATAGGTTCGATCCCTAGGTCAATCATTGACTTTTTTGCTAATTCGATAATTTCCATATGTGGTTCTATCTTTTCTCTCATGTTATAATAGCTATCAGTTATTTCAATTTTGATTGCTTCTCTGCTGTATTTGTAATTTAGAAATTTAACAATCTCCTGAAATAATTGTTTTTTAGCTTCGAATTTGGTTTTTGAATGATCTCTTATGATATATTCTGCTTCTGCATAATCAACCGTACCGTTTAGTTTTGTTAAGAGGAAGAAACCTTCATACTTTTCTGTATATTCTGGTTTTTCATTGACTGGAAGCATACTTTCTATTTCAAGTGCAACTCTTAAGGCATTTATCATGACATCTTTTGCTGTACCTGGATGTACATTTTTACCGTAAATTTTTAATTTAACGCTTGCAGCATTAAAATTTTCGTATTCTAATTCTCCAAGTGGTCCTCCATCAACAGTGTACGCAAAATCTGCATCAAAACCTTTAATATCAAAAAAATCTGTTCCCCGTCCAATTTCTTCATCTGGAGTAAAAGCTATTTGAACATTTCCATGTTCAATTTCTGGATGATTCACTAGATACTCAATAGCGTTCATAATAGCAGCAATTCCTGCTTTATCGTCAGCCCCTAAAAGTGTGGTTCCGTCAGTAGTAATTAATTTTTTCCCCTTTAACTTTTCTAAAAACGGAAATTCATCAACAGTTATTGTATATTCGTCATTTAAACTAATGTTACCGCCTTGGTATAAGAAAATTTTTGGATTGGTGCATTTACCATCTAAATCTGGTGAGGTATCCATATGACCTATAAATCCAATAGACGGAACTTCTTTTTGTGTGTTAGATTTTAGCGTTGCATAAACATAACCATGCTCGTCCTGTTTTGCATTTTCTAATCCCAACTCTTTCAATTCTTGGACTAATAATCTACCTAGTTCTGATTGTCCAGGAGTACTTGGAACAGTTGCACTTAACTCATCAGATTTTGTATCTATAGCAATATATTTCTTAAATTTTTCTACAATATCTTTCATTTTTTCCTCCTTGAAAAGCTTGAATATACTCACTTTAGAAATTATGAAACTTAGATTCTATAACTATTTTGAATTTTAGTTTCTCCAAAAAAACCTCCTCACTTCTAATTCTCACTAATTCTTAATTTTTTAACTTTTTCGGTATTTGTACCAAAGGATGGGAAGAGGGCTACGCCCTAGACCCTTTTAAATTCAAATGCTTACTTTTAGAAAATATTCATTTCTTTAAACTTTTCGGTATTTGTACCGAAGGATGGGGAGAGGGCTACGCCCTAGACCCATTTTAAATTCAAAAACGTAATTTACAATTACAACTTTTTGTTACCTGTATCAAAGAGGGAAGAGGGCTCCGCCCTGTTACCCTTTTAAATTCAAAAACAACAATTAAATCTTTTTGGTAATTATAACAAAGGGGAGGAGGGCTGCGCCTTGGACCCGTTATAAATTCAAAAACGTAATTTACAATTACAACTTTTTGTTACCTGTATTAAAAGGAAAGAGGGCTCCGCCCTGAACTCGTTATAAATTATACTACAATATCGTATAAGAAAAAATTAGAGAGATTATACAAAACGCTATTTATCTCTTTTCATTTCTTTTCATTTAATCAGATATCTCAGTTTTTCCTCTAACATATCGTAGGAAAAATATTTTCTTCCTAACTCAAAATTCTTTTGAACACTTTCAGATGTTTTATGAGTATCAAAAAGAATTTCAAGAATCTGTTCTTTTGCTTTAATTATGGTATCTCGGTTCACTTTGTATAAACCGTTTGTAAGTTCAGCTTTATTTCCAAGAGAAACAATTTCAAAGCCTAAAGGTGCAATATCCTTTTTGTATACAGGATATTCAAATATTAATATAGGAGTTTTAGAAAAAATTGCTTCTAAGAATTGATTTCCAAAACCTTCTAAAACACTTGGATACGTAATAAAATCAGCAATAGCATAGAAATCCCACAATGAAAAGATTCCTTTACTTTCATGTCTGATATTATCACAAATCGATGAAGCCAGCTTTAATTCCACATTTTTTCTCTTGGCATATTCAATTAAAGTATTTAGATAGTCAATATCTTCAGGAAGTCCTGGTAATAGTAATTTTGCAGCTGTACTCTCTGTAATTATTTTTCCATTATATGTTTTTTCCCCAACATATTTTTTTAAATCTTTGTTTATTTCCGAAACTACATCTATAGCTAATTCAATTGCCTTTCTTTTTACAATTCTTGTAGCCTGTAAAAAAATTAAATCATTTTTTGATATCTTCAATTTATCATAAATTTTAACATTATAATCGTCTATTTCCCACTGTTCTTGATTGAAATCAAAAACATTTGGAATAACCACACTATCTAGATTGTTTTCTATTTTTAATTTTTCTTGAGTTATAGAATTTATTACCACATGAGTTATATCCTTTGGGGGAAAATATATTTGTAAAACTTTTCTAATATAGCTATTAGTTGGATTTGCATAATAATCTCTCTCCCAATAAAAATCATGATGATGACCCACTATCTTAATTCCTCTATCTTTACAGAAATTATAAATAGCAATAGCCGCAGCCGGATTGTGAGCTAAAGAGAATATATTGTTTACAATCATAATATCTAAATTCATCAATTCTTTTAGTTGATCGTAAATATGTGTTGTATAGCTTTCCATTTCACATATATATTGATCCTCGTTCCAGCCATTTAAGTCAACAAAAGATTTGTGTTTTAGAAAGTAATTTGTTGTATTAGAATACGATATTGAAGGTATCTTAAAACCTGCAGATGTTCCCATATCTCCAGCTATTAAATATACTTTAAATCCAATTTTTTCTAATACTTTTTTCCATTTCGTCATTTCTAGGGATACGCCATCAGTTTCTCCTACCCTGTAATGAATTAATCCTATCTCCACAAAATATACACCTCATAATTATTTTATTTTACTGTCTTTAGAAATTCAAAATACTTATTATATATATGTTTCGTATTTTATTTTTTTTTACAAAATAATCCTCAACTTTTCGGTACCCTGTACCAAGAGGAAAAAGGACTTCGCCCTGTGACCCTTTTAAGTTCAAAAACAGCAATTAAATCTTTTTGTACTTGTAACGAGGGGATGAGAGTTGCAACCTGTGACCCTTTTAAGTTCAAAAACAGTAATTAACAATTACAACTTTTCGGTACCCTGTACCAAGAGGAAAAAGGGCTTCGCCCTTGACTCATTATGAATTCAAAAGCTCACTTACTATTTAACCAAATCTCTTTGTTTTCATAGCTTCAGTTATTTTACTTTCCTTTTTATCAATAGACATTTTTGATACAACAGAATTATAAATTAGCTCGATTATAAAAAGCTCCCCAACCCTGTTTGCGGTAAATTCACTTTCTTCTGGATCATCAGCAGATGAATATAAAACTAAATCCACAACTTTGGACAAAGGAGAATTTACTCCTGCAGTAATTCCTATCGTATACGCTCCAGCATTTTTTGCAACTTGAGCAGATTTATAGGTATCTCTAATTACCCCTGAATGACTTATAGCAACAACAACATCACCCTTTTCTAAGTTTGATCCGACAATAACTTGCATATGTGGATCTGAATAGGCGGTTGCTGAAAATCCCAGAGCCGCAAATTTTAATGAAGCGTCAAAAGCAATTGGAAACGATCGCCCTACAGAATAAAACAATAATTTTTTACTTTTGAGTATTATGTCAGAAACTTTATTTATCTTTTCTCTGTCTAATTCTCTATAAATATTTGTCAGAGAGTTAATTATTTTATTGAATAAGGTATCAAATATATCTTTTGTTTCTTTTAACTCAAAAGATGGGGCACTAAGTTCTCTAGCAAGATCTAATTTAAACTTTTGATAACCAGAGTATCCAGCCTTTCTTAAGAGTCTGTAGACAGTTGTTTCACTTGTTCCCGCCCAATTTGCAAGTTCAGTTATACTGTAATGTATAACATCGCCTGGTCTTTCTAAAATATATTGCGCTGCTTTTTTTTCAGCGTCGGTTAATGAATTAAACAGCCCCTTTATTTTCGTTGTAACCAACTTATTCACCTCAGTTTCTTTTTAATGATATATGCTAATTCTTCTTTCTTTTCTAAAAATAAATAGACCTGATTATTAATAACCCTTTCAGCTTCTATTTCATTCATCTCCTGGGTATATTGGGCAAAATCTGCAACTCTGCCAAAATATAATGGAACAAGAGATTTAATAATATTAATATTTTTTGTTTGACTATACATAACTATTGCTTTAAATAATATGTCAATCCACATCTCAATTGAAATTGTACTATTTTTTGAAATATAGTCTAAATATTTATATGCTAATTCTTTTGTAAGAGAATTATTTAATCCTTTCTTAAGATTATTTTTTAAATTTTCTACATTAATATTTACTGGTTCTGGCTGAATTTCTAGTACTTCACCGTATATAGGTGCTTTTTCGATTATTTTATTATCTAAATTTTTCTTCCAAATATAATTATATTCTGTTAAGAGATCAAATAATGTTCCTACAACTTGTGTAAACATCGGTACAAGATCTGCTCCTGGATCTTTAGGATCATGTATTTTTGCACCTAAAGAAGCTTGGTATATCTTTTTATTTGAATGCACTATTGCATTTGTGGTTAACCAGATATCTATACCAAATCTTGCCACATCTGTTTGAGAACACTTCTGGGCCTTTTTTAAATAAATATTGAACATTTCTTTTCCTACTCCAAAATCACCTCCAATAGGCTGTCTAATAGCTAGACCAAACAAGGAGGTTATTAATGGATAACAAACTTGATTGGTAATTGTACCATCATATTTATGTCGTACATAAAATGGGGTTACAAAGTCAGAGTATCCATTAATAATTGGAGTTGTTAATCTTTCTACCCACCATGGTTTAATACTTTTTAAGTCAGAATCAAAAAAGACAACTGCTTCTGCCTCGACACATCTTGCTAATTCTAAAATCGATAACATAGCAGTGCCTTTCCCTGGAAGGCCTATATAATCAAATGAAATTTTTGGAACTTTATTTGTATCAGTTTTCATGAACACCTCTTTAGTATTATCAGAAGAACCTCCATCAGAATTGACTATAATTCCATTTGATTGAAAAAAATCTTTAATTCCTTCTGCAGACATTTGAGCTACAAAAGAGATCGTCTCAGAGTTATTAAAACTAGGAATTCCTACAATTACTTTTGCTTTATTGGGAATATTATACAAAATTTTGTCATCAAAAAAGTTTGCCACTACAATAGACCTCCTTTTTATTCGCAATTTACTCATTTTAAAAATTCAAAAATCGTTATTATAGGTATTTTTTTAGATTTGATTTTTTTACAAAAAACCTTTCTAATTCTAATTCTAATAAACTATTAATTAATTAAATCTTTTTGGTACTTGTAACGAGGGAATGAGGGCTCCGCCCTGTTACCCTTTTAAATTCAAAAACGATAATTAAATCTTTTGGTACTTGTAACGAGGGAATGAGGGCTCCGCCCTGGACCCGTTATAGATTCAAAAACAGCAATTAAATCTTTTTGGTACTTGTAGCGAGGGGATGAGGGTTGTACCCTGTTACCCTTTTAAATTCAAAAACGATAATTTACAATTTTAATCTTTTGGTACTTGTAACGAGGGGATGAGGGCTCCGCCCTGTTACCCTTTTAAATTCAAAAACAGCAATTAAATCTTTTTGGTACTTGTAACGAGGGGATGAGGGCTCCGCCCTGTTACCCTTTTAAATTCAAAAACAGCAATTAAATCTTTTTGGTACTTGTAACGAGGGAATGAGGGTTGCACCCTGTTACCCGTTATAAATTCAAAAACGATAATTTACAATTTTAATCTTTTGGTACTTGTAGCGAGGGGATGAGGGCTCCGCCCTGTTACCCTTTTAAATTCAAAAACAGCAATTAAATCTTTTTGGTACTTGTAACGAGGGGATGAGGGCTCCGCCCTGTTACCCGTTATAAATTCAAAAACGATAATTTACAATTTTAATCTTTACAAAAATATTTAGAAAAGTAATCGATCAATCCATTGTTGGATGAAAATATTAGTTACTCTTTTACCCCACCAGCAGTTAATCCGGCAGTTAGATATTTTTCTACAAACATAAATAAAACTATCACAGGAACAGCGGTTAAAACTGAAGCAGCCATCATTTTTGCCCAAACTGCATGTTCAGAAAAGAAAACCTCTCTCAATCCAACTGATAAAGTATATGCACCTGGAAAAGGTCTAATAAAAATTGAAGCAAACAAATACTCATTCCACCCAATCATAAAAGCATATATAAAAACAGTTATTATAGCAGGCATAGAAAGAGGTATAATTATTTTCATAATAGTTCCCATTCTTGTACTCCCATCTATTAAAGCAGCTTCTTCAATAGATTCTGGAATGGTTCTAAAATAATTCCCCAACATGTATAAAGATACAGGCAAAGTTTGTATAACATAGATAATATATAAAGAAAACAATGAGGCTCCTGAAGAATTTGTTAAACCTAACCTGACGAATATATCGTAAATAGGTACTGAAAGAATAACTCCCCCAACAAGATATACCAACAATACACCTCTTTGAATAAGATTTCTACCAGGAAACCAGATTCGACTGAAAGAATAAGCACCAAAGATACCTATTAAAACACTTGTTAAAGCGCTTGCCCCTGCTAAAAGTAAACTGTTACCAAACCATCTTAAAAAAGGAAATGATTCACGCTTTCTTTGCGCTTGGATATTTTTAAAAACTAATTCTCTTTGCTCTCCGGGCAAAGATTCTAAAAGTTTCATTAACTGTTGTTCTTCTTGACTCATTTGTTGTCTAATTGATTCTTGAAGCCCCAAAAGTTGAGCATATTGAGTTATTGTTGGATTGTCAGGAATTAATCCAGGATCAAAGGCGTCTGAATCGTATCGAAAAGAAACAGAAACCATATATACAAAAGGATAAGCAACAAAAATAACCACAAATGCGATTAAAAACCAAAACAATATCTTTTTTATTAAAGATCTTTTTCTGACTACCATTTCAACACCTTCTTAACATAAAGTGAAATAAGAAATATCATTACAATAAAAAGGACTGTAGAAATCGCAGCAGCAACACCTAACTCAGGAAGCCCTATAAATGCCTTTTCATATAAGTATATAGGTAGCGTTCTAGCTTCTTTTGATAGAAGATATACCTCCTCAAATTTATAAAAATTCCAAATGCCTCTTAAAAGTACCAATGAACCTATAACGTAGTATAGCTCTGGAAGTGTAATATGACGAAATTTTTGCC
>Ga0209608_1001718_pt1 | contig 17175 bp, 8 predicted proteins | sample AD_UKC130_MetaG_FD_184428 | JGI IMG/M metagenome (GOLD analysis project Ga0209608, IMG submission 184428) | Active sludge microbial communities of municipal wastewater-treating anaerobic digesters from Canada - AD_UKC130_MetaG (SPAdes) (version 2) | ecosystem: Engineered > Bioreactor > Anaerobic... | reverse complement strand
TGTAGCATATTCTATTTCCTGAGCTGATAAAGTAAAAGGACTTTGTTGTATATCTAAATATTGATATGTATTATTAAAACTCAAACATTTAATATAATCTATATTTATTTGACTGATGATATTAATAATTATATCTGTAAATGATTCTATATTATCTATGATAATATAATCTAAACTATTAGCATTCCAATTCAAATTAGATGTTATACTAGATGAAGATGTTATAGTTCCAGTTCCTATTATAGTAAATGAGGAAGGTAAGTTAGATATACCCAAAGAACAACTACCTGCAGATGATATATATCCTCCTCCAATGATTACCAATGAAAGAGATTTAGTAGCATAATTCTTATACAAATATAATGCTAAACACCCATTTTCAAGATCTTGGTTTATATAAGTTGATATGTTGCTTTCGTAAAATAACTGAGAAGATATATTATCTTTATAAGGAATTAAGTTAAAATCTTCTAAATAATACTTTTTTAAAGATATAGCCATCAATAATTCCTACTTTATTTAATAGTTATATAAAAAGATATAGTTGATGTATGGTTGTTTATAACTCTTACATATCTATTATCTCTTATAGCTACAGTTGCAACTGCTTCACTATTAATCCACATATTTTGAGTAACACTTCCAGATATACTATCTAAAATTTTTACATCAACTATTCTACTACGTGCATCTGTATCTGTACCAAATGTCAACCAAGTATCATATTCCCAATAACTACCAGCATTAACATTAGCTGTTGTTGAATATGTTAATGTATATGGATGAAAATCTACAACTTTAACAAAATCAGTGCTATCGAAGCCATCTAATAAATCAGCATCTAATCCCGATCCAGTACCATCTACTGTTTTTAACTTTGTCAAGATATTAGCGATATTAACATTAGTAGCTATAGATGCATCTGCAGACCCATCAAATTGTGCTGATCCAGTTACATCACCAGATAATGTTATATTTCTGGGTGTTTCTAAATATGCAGCAGATCCTGTTATATCAATATTATATGTGCCTGATAACCTTGGTGGACTTATTATACCAGTATCTAAATGACTTGCATCTGTATAAAATGAACTGTCTCTACCATCTAATAAATCAGCATCTAATCCAGAATCTGAACCATCTACAGTTGATATCATCATTAATAATTGCAAAGCTGTAAACTGAGAAGCATCCAGTTTAAGGTCAAGTTGTTCAGCAAGTCCAGTTATATTATCCATAGTATGATTATGACTGTTATCTAATACTTCAGTCATAATAGTTACATTAGAACTACCATCAAATTGCACAGATCCAGTTACATCTCCATTTAATTCTATTGTTCTAGAATTTGTAAGCATATTAGCACTTGATGCAGTGCCAGAAATATTTATATCATATGTTCCACTCAGCCTACTGGGGGATAGTATACCTGCATTTATATTGGAAGCATCTCTATAAAAAGAACCCTCATATCCATCCAATAAATCAGCATCTAATCCAGAATCTGAACCATCTACAGTCTTAATCCTATCCAATAATTCCTGAGGAGTAAAATCAGCAGAATCTAGTTTGCTGTCAAGAATAGATTGTAAGTTCGTTATATTATCTATAGTGTGATTATGAGAGTTATCAGCAACAGTAACAGTTATATTGACATTACTACTACCATCGAAGTTAACTGCACCAGATACATCACCAGATAATCTTATTTCTCGTGCTGTATTAAGTTTACTAGCAGAAGAAGCATTAGCATTAATGGAACCTGAAGCATCTCTAACAGGGATTGTATTAGCTATATTAATTAAACTTGCATGATATCCATCTAATAAATCAGCATCTAATCCAGAATTTGAACCATCTACTGTTAATAATAGGTTTAAAATAGTAGATGCCCCAAATGTAGATACATCCATTTTTGAATCCAAAATAGCCTGTAAACCGTTTATATTATCTATAGTATGATTATGAGAAGCATCCACAACAGTAGTTGTTATTGACATATTTCCAGATGCATCAAAAGAAGCACCACCAACTACATCTCCAGTTAAAGTTATAGTATTACCTTGCAATACTATAGTTTTTTCATTACCAATCAACCCAGCTTGCCATTTATCTACAGTTTCATTCCATATCAAAGATGAATGTGCGACTGATCCTCTGTTGACTTCTATACCAGCATTTTCAGTTGGTGTACTTCCACTATAGTTACTATTTAATACTAAAATGTTATCAGCGATGGATACCACTTCAGAATTTATAATAGTCTGTGATCCCTTAACAATTAAATTATTGACTGTTAAATCAGCATAATTAGAATCATCATAGGATTTTAATTCTAACGATCCTGATACATTTTTTAGTAATACACCATTAGTACCAATATAAAATGAAGTATTATTTGTACCAATATCAGTATTTTGATCGTGCATTTTACTTACAGCCATATCTATTTGATATCCATCACTATTCAAATCAAAAAACTGATTTACTGAATCTGATTTTAATGCAACGTTTGTCAAATCAAGAAATAATTGTGGTTTATTTAATACATTATCCCAATCGACTTGTTTCTTACCATCAGTAGATGTACCTTCAAAAAAGTTATCAATTTGTGGTCTAGTATAATATCTAGAATCAAGAGCACCATTATCTAAATCATATATACTATATGTACCAAATTCTTCAAGTTCACTATTGGCAAAACCCCACATCTTAGATAAAAAGATCATTATATCTCCAGCATCCAATGGCTCTGTCATAGTGATAATTTTAGTGGTGGGATCTAAAATGAAATCATATCCTTCTAATTGTAAAAGACCATTTCTATATAATGCATATTCTTTTACATAATCATCAAAATATAAAGATATATCTATTGTTGTTTCTCCACCAAGAGCAGTCATAACATATTTCTTAGCAAGACGTTCTACAAATACAGGTTGTGCTAATTCTTCATCACTAAATGCTAATTGTTCATATGCTAAATCAGTAGGAAATACATTCCCAGTTTTTGTTATTTTAAATAATGCATAATGTTTTAATCCATTTAATTGAGCTTCAGGTATAAAAACTATTCTTGCTACAACAGGTGGATATTGTTTAACATATTGATAATCAACTGCTAAATAGTATACACCATTACTAAATGGCCATGTACCTGCTAATATATACATATCTGCAGTGAATTCAAGAACTACATAATCTTTAACTACAATACCTGGTGTTAAATGGAAATATACTTTGTTATCAGTGTCGTATAATATATCCATATCTAGACCAGATACTTTATATCTATCTCCACCACCAATAACAGTTAAATGATTAAGAATATCAGAATCAAGTTTACTTTTTGGATCTATTGTTCTTTTTTGTATGCCAGACCAATTGCTTGTGGGAGTATATGTAGACATAATATAATAATTAACCTCCTTTATTCACTATCTTTCTTATATTTTTCTTCAGCTGCTTCTTGATTCATTCTGATAAATAGATAATTTTTATCATCTGTTTTAACCAATGAATAAAATCCCTTAACTTTATTACCAAAGAATTCAACTACTATAGTACTACCCCATTTATATATTATACATTTACCTTTATCATAGATATCTACTGTTCCTGCACCATATTCCCCTTCAGGTATTTCACCTTTAAAAGACATCCATTTGAGATCATGATCTGGTGTTCTTACAGCAAGGATTCTTTCTCCATCTTTAGAAGGAATGTGTGCTTTTGGAAGAGCCCAAGAAGGTGCCTTATCTCCTTTTTTAATTCTTAAATCAAAATGATGATGAGTGGCATAATGGTCATGTATTGTAAATCTTGTAGTAAATGGATATGCTTCTTGATCTTCTCTCAAGGTATTCATATATAAATGTCTAATATAATTTTCAATGATATTTGTATCTGATGCTCGTAATGATTTAATTATTTCATCAACATATTCTAATCTGGTTTGAACATCTGTAACCTTTAATTCTTCATATATTTTATATCCAATTAGTTTATATATTTTAATTATATCATAATAAATAGACCATTGTTGTTCAGCTGTCATATATTCTTCATCTATGGCAACTGGTAACAATATTAATACTACTATATCTTCTTTGTCAACATTCATCAATTTATAAGTAGGAACCCATCCATCTAAATCAATATGTTTAGTTTTATTATAATAATAAGCTAATATATCTTCTAATGATCTATCCATTATTATCAAATCAACATCATCTGGAATAGATTGTTTCTGTTGAATTTCAGCACGTAATAATTCTTTTTCAAATTCTTCAAATAAACTTTCATTATCAGGATCTTCCCATGGGAGTGTTCTCTTTTCATGCTGCCATTGTCTTATGACCTTTATAGCCATTTCTTCAACTGTATAATATCCTTTTTTGGCAAGTTCATTAACTAAAGTTGTTTTACCAGAAGCAGCTGGACCTGTTATGATTACTATCTTTTTATTGGACATGATTATTTTATGCCTCCATCACTATTGTAATATCATTATCAATACCATTTAATTGAGGCTTCAGAATCTCATTTAAAATAGAAGATGAAGTAATAACTGATACAGTATCAAATACATTTGACATCGCATCAACAAAGCTTCCCAAATCTTTACCCATAGCAATGGTTCTTATTTCATTAGTTACGTTGGGATTATTGCCAAATCTTTTAGCAAATTCTTCAGCAGCATGTTGTAGATACCTTTGAGCATCAATAGAATATTTGATTTGATTATCCAATATTATATCATTTTCTTTAATTCTTTTCAATGAAGATGCTACTATCGATTCTGGTGTTATTGTCTCATTATTTATTATAGATGGTAGTTTATAACTCATTCCTCTTGTAATATTAGATAATACTGATATCAGAGTTCCAATATTAGATCCACTTTCATTTATAAATCCACCCAATTCTCTGGTCAATATAGCTTGAATAATTGCCAGTTCATTTAATGTTGTATTTGGTACTTGTGAAAAAAGATTATTAGTAAAATGAAGCATAGAAGAAGGATTGAATACATCTTGAATCATAGATAACATATTTCCCTCTAAACCAGAGAATAATAAATTGTTTAGCATATTATTTCCAGATACAGTAAATTTACTGATATTATTCATATTGAAATTCAATGGATTTCCATTCACAAAATCATATGTTATCATATTGCCAGTTACATTTTTCACATTATCTAGTTTAAAGATAGTATTAGTATATTCAGACTTAATAGAAATAGATTTTCGTAGTCTATCAAACTTTGTTGTTACATTTGTTAAAATTGGATTATTAAACAACTTTTTCATATTAAAGTCCTTAACTTGAGCAGAAGGAATAGCTGGCTGTGAAATACTGCTATAGTTTGGTTGTTTCATTGCTGAAGATACATCACTTGCTTCTTCAGCAGCAGAACCCATTTTAATATCATATTCTTTACTGAATACTTTAGTAAATGCCTTTCCTTGCATTCTATTTTTATAGTTTCTAGACATATTAGTTATAAACTTTTCAGCAGATGGAAAATCAGGATTCTCTGACCCAGATTGAACCATTACATTATATAAATCTTGAATAGTAATAGATACTTCAATATGCCTAGGTACTTCATTAAAATTAAACTCATTAAGTGGTGCAGACCAAGATAAACTAGAAATACCACCAAGTTTAACATCCATAATATTACCTAATCTGGCTGAAATATAAGGTGGTTCCAAATAAGATATATTATATCCTCCTACAGGTAAAGACAATTTTAATAACACTTCTAATGGTTGTATTATGTCTCTAAAATACATCTCACTATTTGGATCAGTAGCAAATGTTCTTAGATCGATAGTAAATGTCCATGACATAGTTGTGCTAGAATCTTCCCATATATTTGGGATATCTATTCTTCCACCACCAAGAAAAGTACGTGATACATCAGCACCCAATGCTGTATATAATTGTGCAGCATTACCACCAATTCTTGTACCATATGTTTGTAATACATCTGTCATTTGTCTTATAAGTTCATCCAAATAAGCAACACCTACACCAGAGAATGCTTGACCAGTTGGACCTTTTGATACTAAGGCAAGTTGTCTTATTTCTCCAGCTGTATTAAGTCTAATTAAGTTAGCTAAATCTTGTTCTATATTAGATGCATAATAATTATTGGTATGAGAATATGAGATAGATGTATCAGGTATAACAGCAAATTGATATTCCTGACTTAACTTCTTAACGTTCATGGGTTTTGTTATATTTTCCCATTCACATGCTGATGCTATAATATGAAGTATTGGGAAAGTAACTTCAAGAAATGATCTTGTATCAAAATATTCTCCATCTGTTTCTGCACCAATTGGTGGTAAACCCATTATTCTATCTACTTTAGGAAATGTAATATCCTTTGAACTTTTAGCAGGTGATGATGATTTTGAAGAGTTTACAGTAGCCAATTAAGTATCACCTCTCTTTTATAATCCTAATTCATGTGAAAATATTGGAGCTGTAACCCAAGCAAATGCTGTATTATGATCATCATCTTTTGTTTGATTATTATTTGAAGTAACATTAGAAGAATTCGTAGTTGGGCTATTAACTATAACTATATTGTTTCCAGCAGGCTGTTGTTTGTTATTTTGTTGTGCTTGAGATGTCCCAAGTCCAACAGTAGATACCTGTGTTGTTACTTCTTTAGTTTGTAATGATTGCATGGTATCTACTTGTGCTTTAACTGGTTTGACTAAATTTAGAGTGACTGCTCTTTCTTTTAGTTGAGCATCAGCCAAATTTACATCAGGAAGATATTTTGTTAAAATAGAATCTATAAAAGGCATTGGGTTTATGGTATCAGATGAACCTAATTTTCTAACTTCAAAATGCAGATGAGGACCAGTTGATCTTCCTGTAGAACCTGATAAGGCTATTTTATAACCAGGATATACTACCTGCCCTGATTTAACTAATATTTTTGATAAATGTCCATACAATGTTCTTACATTTTCTTGAGGATGATCTATTATAACAGTATTACCATAACCATTTATCCATCCAGCTTTAGAAACTTTACCTGCTAATGGAGTATATATTGATGTACCATGTTTTACACCAATATCTACACCTTGGTGCTGACTGATCTCACCCTTTGAATTTACACGTGTTTCACCATATTTGCTGGTAATTTTTTGACTGCCAAAATATAATTTTAATAATTGCTGATGTGTAATATCTGCTTTTAGTTTCTCTTTTTCAATAGTTGCTGCTTTTGATATTTCAGGTGCTCCAGTTGTTTCTGCAACACCAATAGTGGCTAATGATTTAATAGTATTTATTTGTTCTACATTTCTCTTAACGATTCTTGGTTCATTGATTACATTTGGTGCACCAATAGAAGCTAATCCTCGATAGTTTATCGTATATGCTAATGTATCAACAGACTCTTTAAAAACACCTACTGATTCACTAAAAGTATTAGCAGCACTAACTTGGGTTTGAGCAGATCTATTTGCTAAATCCAAAACAGATTCTCGTGTTCTGCCCAATATTCCAGCTAATGTACCATATCCCTTTTCTCTTGCTATTTGAGTGATATCTGATAAAAATCCTGCAGCTTTATCTGTACCCATTAAACCAGATAGAAATGCACCCAAGGTAGATCCCATAGATGTTATAAATCCACCAAATTGACCTTTAGCAAAGTCAAATATACCAACTAAAGCATCAAATGTTGATCTGACTGCCTTTCCCATAGATTGAGCAAGTTCCATAATATCAGTTTTGAATGCTCCACCTTTAAAGTATTCTGCAATCATAGCCATACGTTTACCTTGCTCTTCTGCCTGATCAATCATACTTTGATAGAAATTTGTTTGCTCTTCTTGCTGTTCCTGAACAGCAGCCATTTCGCTAGCTGCAGTCTGTATAGGAGCTGCTTCTGCAACAGACTGGCCAGTAAACTTCCTCTTAATGGCATTCCAGCCCCATTTAAAGATTTCAATTATAGCATCTTTTATGCCACCTAAAATCTCCCCACCTATTTTAGCTGTAATAAGCACAAATTTGGGAATATTTTTTATAAAATTGATAACAGTACTAATTGTTCCAGTAACTAATTTCACCATTAATCCAGATACAATGCCCCTTAGAGAAGATGGCACATTGTTTTTTCCACCAAACACATTTGGTAATAATATATTTCGAAAGAAAGATATACCTTCTATAAATAAAGGCAAAGTCATTGCTATACCAATACCAATTGGACCTAATGTCATTAAAGCCCCTTTTGCAAATGGTATTATTTTACCAATTACACCAAATACTGTTTTGCCTGCTTTTCCTATCACACCACCAGCAGTACCTATACCACGACCAATGGTTTTCATTCCTGAAAAAGTTTTACTAATGCCTGTTAATAAGACATCAGTTATACTCTGCATAGAAGAAAGTATTTTAGATTTGAATTTATTACTAGGTTGCGTATTTTCAGGTAATGTTATTACTTTCTGAGTTTGATCTAAAATATTTTGAATAGTATTGTTTACTATATCAGACTGCATAGTCTGTACAGTCTGTTGAACTTTTGGTGGGATTGCTCCTCTTCTTCTTAATCTACTTGCTCTTGATACACCCCTGCCAAAACCAAACAATACATTTCCTACTTCTTTGACACCAAAGATACCTGTAGATTGTAATATACCACCAACAGTTCTTAATAATCCACTTGTAAGAGACATTACAATAGCTGGTGCATTAATGTTTTTAGCATAATTAGCACCAGCTTTTTCCATTGAAGCTAATATAGCACGTTGAGATTTAGATAATCCTTTCAAAAATGCTTGAGATCCCCATAACCCTCCACCAAAAACACCTTGTATGAGAATATTCTTCATTCCATATGCAGCTAATATAACAGATACTACTTTAGTAATAGATGGAAGGGCAAATCTATGCCAGAATATATCTAATGCAGATAGCATTTTCTCTTTAAAATAATCTCCAATAGATTGATTTTGTGGTATTCTAATTCCAACCATATTTAGACCAATTCTGGTAGCTGTAGACATAGTCTTAACTATAGCAGCCACAAATTCATTGTGTTTAAATAGGTTTGCAAAAATAGGTCCTAATACATAAGCCATAGCTTTATAAGTTAGATATCCATAAAATAATTTACCAAAAAGAGATCTTGGTGATAAAAGATATCTAGCTATTTGAAATAGAGCAGTACCTACTTTCATGGTACTCTTTAAGACATCTTCTATCTTCTTTGTAAATGTAACTTTAAGATCTTTTAATCCAGTTACTTGTTGTTCAGCATATCTTTCTAACTTTTTAAGATTAAGCTGTTTCCTTAATTCTTCTGTTGTTGTTGAATATGGTTTTAATACATCTTTTAAAACATCACGCATATTATCTGTGGATACTGGTCTATATGTGAGTATAGTTAAAAGTACATTCTTCATATCTGCTAAATGTCTGGTGATAATATCCATTTTACTTAAAACAATTTTTTCATATGCTTGTTTAATCTTATTATTAGCTATAGTTAATGTTTTTATATTCATGAATAATGTATCAAAATAATAAGGTGTCATCATTATGGTTTTGTATAACTCAAAAGTGAGGGGCATTGGTTTCATTCTACCCTTAAATTCAATAGCTTCATAGCCAATAAAGCCTCTAAGAAATTTAATGTTACCCAGTAACCTAACCAATGCCATTTCAGCAGCCTCTGCTGCTGTTTTAGAAGAGATAAGCTCTTGCATTCTTAGAATATTTTTTCTAAAATTTTCTCCAAAGACACCCAAAAATCCACTCAATCTAAATGTTATCTTAGTAAAATTACTATCTAGTTGTTTTTGTAAATCTATCTGATATTTGAATACTGAATTAATTGTTGTGTTTAAAGTATGCATCTCTTTATATAATGATTCTAATCTTACAACTAATGATAGCTGTAATTGTTCCAATAGAGAGTGCGTTTTTCTATGCGCACTTTCTATTCTATTAGTCATTACAGCTAATGCATCCATTAATTTAGCAAATTGTTGATCACTATTAGCATAACCATTTGAAATAGTTGGAAGATTGGAAATTACAGATGCTTGATTTTGTTGTCTAGGTCTCTGAGATGCATTTGTCTGCAAATTAGCTACATCTCTTATAGACCCAGTTAAATTAAGTTTGATTTCCTCTTCATTGGGCATCTATGTTCTACCTCTTCCATAAAATTAGTAAAATACATAACATCAGTATTAAATCTCTATGTGATTGTGTTACATTATCTACATTCAATGATTTCAGTATATCATCAGTCAATGATATATAATCATCTTTTTTATTTATTCTTTTTAACAACGTAAAGGGATCCATATCTCTAATCCTATCTATAGAATCATAATCAACTAAGAGTTTAGCTACTATACTCTTAAGTAACTCTTGTATATCTGTATTGTTCTCCATATCAAATAATATGCTTTCTATTTCTATTTGCGTTAATTGTGTGACGTTTGATAAATAAGATATTACCTGAGATGATGTAATAACTTCTGATAAATTTTGTACTATATCTTCTGCTTTCTCCATAACATCAGGTGTTTGTGATGATATAGACATATTCTGATAATATTTACTAGCTATAGCTTTTAAAGATTGATTTAATTTATTTCGTATATCTATCAAGAATCTATAATAGTAATATGGATTTATTTCTTTTATCATATCATCCTTATATTTATCTAATGTTTCATCTGCAATTTTTAAAACAAGCCCTAAAAAACCATATTTACCTGCTACTGATAATCCATGAAGGTTACTAAGAGTATATTTAAGAACTTCTGGATTACATGACTGAAAATACTTTTTCTTAAGATAACTTATTGTGAAACAACCATATAATCTAGCAGTAGCATAAGCATCATCTATTCTATTATGTGCCAAGAATGCCAATATATATAAAACTAAGAGATTATATAAAGGATTAGTTATAACATAACCCAAAGAAGGAGCATTTAACAAACTACTTTGTTGTTTGAACTGTGTAGTTAAATATGTTTTAAATTCTTCTTCAGTTATTCCTGCAGTTTGTAACAAAGTAGAATATATATTCTTACTAATTAAATAAAGACCACATGGTTGATCAATCATACTCAGGGCTGTTGTTATATTTTTACCTATATACTCAGCCATCTGTTCCACATTGAGTGACATTTTGGTTAAGATATCTAATAATTGCTTATCCAATTATTATCTCCTTCTTTAATCAATCATATTTGTCTCAATTTCAATCTTATCTTTAGAAAACCATATAAATTCAGGACAATACTTGTATACTATATCCCTATATGTGGATGGCATATTCTCAATGTCAAAATCATATACTATATCTTGAGTTGGTTCCAATATTTCACAAAATTCAACATCATCAACAACATCATGAAGATATCTTGCCATCTCAGATCTATAAATATTACTATGAAAACCAGCCTTTAGAGTTAAGAATGTATATAATACATTTTTACATTCAGTTATAACTGAATTGATAGATAATCCACTCTTACGTTTGACATATATTCTTACTTTGATCTTTGGTGGTATTTCTATTGCAAATGTATCTGGATAAGTTATAACAGCTTTAGAATTATATAAATTAAGTTGCATATTATTAGAATAACCAGACGTTTTGACAAACTTTATATTAATATTATCAGTTAGCATTTTATACTCACTTAATGCTGTTGAAAACTTTGCTAATTGATTCAATATTAATTCATCTATAACATCTTTTTTGGCATTATAATATTCCTGTTTTATAACTGGAACACCAAATACATATTGCACTCCATCTGATGCTACTGCTATATTACTATGGCATATATTTGTTACTTCCTGTTTAAGTACAACTGATTGTTTATATGATGCAAAAAACTCACCTTTATAATATATATTAATATCAAATGTGATTAAACCAGGTTGTATTATATTTGTATTGATATTATCAGTTTCAAATACAGCCAGTCCTTCAGGAGTATCTCCAATCAAATGAAGAGAATATGTTTGCTCTGCTATATTCAAATGTAAAGAGATATTCATGCTACTATTCTCTGGTAATTTACTTACATTACATATGAATTTATAAAACGTATTATCAGGTGTGCTTTTAATTTGAATAGAATTCAAACCAATATGCACCAATTCTATTTGAGGAGTATCACTCTCTTCAACAGCTGCACTTATTGTATTAGATATTATACGTTTTCCATTAGATAATATCTCTATATCACCAGAAAATTGATGTAAATTACCAAGTTCATATGTTATATCTATAGTCCAATGTAAATCACCCACAACAAAATCATCTAATGGAATATTATCTGTATTAAACGTAAATCTATCAATTTGCGCTGTATTTAAATGCATTGTATAATCTCTATTATTGATATGTAATGTTACTGATAATTTAGTAGTATCTATATTTGATGCTAGATTCAATATATCTACTGAAAACATACATTTATCTTCTAAGCCAGCTAAATACTTAAAATCCAATGTATAAACATTAAACATTGCTGGAGTTGGTACATTAGAAGATGTAGCATTTGAAACAATATCTGTATCTATAGGTAATCCAGATTTAAATAATGTAATGTTGCCTCTGTAAGTATTATAAAAACTAGTTGCATATAGATCTTCCCAATAATTAGGATCAGCTAAAGACTTATTAATATTATTATCAGCAAGAGATATATAAGTTCTATTATTATAATTTACAACATCATTAATAGAATATACATAAGATGGATTATATATGCCTTTAAAGTTCCAATTTCTTTTTAGATCATCAAAGTATAAATACAGATACCACATCTGAACTCCTGTATTTATAATATATGATTCATAGTCTATATAATTGGAACTGAATATACATGTAGTATTATCATCATATACCTTAGTTAATGTTAATGGAATTCGATAATTGTTCCCTATTTGAAACTCAGCATGAATCTTATCAGCAGTCATATCTGTAAGCTTATATACTTCTGCTGTAATAGACATTTGATGTGTATTTGGATATAAATATACAGATATTGTTCTTGCACCCATTAGTATATCTTCACGATCACTCTTAAACGCTAAGCTGGGTGATACTTTTAAATTATTCAGATTATAGAAATATCGTGCCAATGGTATATCATAATTATCATCATATTCTATTTTAAAAGGAGAGACATAAGAAATATTATCGTACGTTAAAACAGAACCCTGTTCTATTACATTATTTATATTGTCCATTTGAACAGGAATAGAAGCAGTTGGCATTGGAACTTTATCACTATCATATTTGACTATATAAAGAGTGATTTCATTGCCATAGACATCTCTTCTCTGTAATACAGGTAATGCTATTAAATCTGTAATACCTGTTACTCCTTGAAACCCTTTATAATCCTTTTCAGTTACTAATCTTTTTGCTGCTGATATATTCTCTATAATATGTTTTTTTACTTCTTCCAATGTTTCACCATTGGAACCATTCATAATAGGTAATGGATTATAACTGATGATATTAACTATATCACCAGATATGCCATCTATTACACGATCTGCCAATTTGGCTGTGTTGGCAGCTATATTTCCTTCAGCACCAAGTGTGGAATATATAGTTATTAATGCTTGTGCTCCATTATGTGGAAGATATCCATGAATACCATTACCAAATCTGACAACTAGACTTCCTTCAGATTGATTCATCATTAGTTCATATACTTTATCTGATGATGATGCTATATAAATGGAGTTGATTGGTTTATATAATTCTCCACCAACATTAACTACTACATCATATATATAACCTTTAAATCCAGATATTGGTTCATCATAAAACTTATATAATTGAGTATTCTCAAATGTAAAAGAATGTGTATATATTTCTATTTGTTGTATATCTACATCAAAAACAAGACTTGGTTGTCCTGAACTAATTTCTATATTATATGTTACTGGAGTAACTATACCAGTAGCAATATCTTCCTTTATAATTTCTATAGTTGTAGAATCTTTTGTAACATAATAATTATGAATTACTTTATATGCAGCACTTTCTGAGGTAACATTAGAACCTGCTGGAATCTTAATTTTCATATCACCAGAAGCTAAGGGAATAACCACTTTCAATGTGCCTGAAGCTGGTACTACATTTTGGATTTTATAATCTAATTGTGCAGCAATATTATATACTGTAGATGGTAACGTTGCTCTTATTAAAAATGCTTCATTGTACGCTAGTGCATTTTGAAATAACATATCTGAAGTCAGAAATGTTAATGCTTGGATAAAATACCCTAAAAAGCCAGATTCATACAAGTCTATATTTTTTAATTGAAAATATTCATCAGTTAAATCAACTAAACTCTTTTTAATATCATAAGGATCAAATGTTGGTAGATTTCTCGCATCTATAGCCAAATTAATGCACACCTCTTTATATAAATATTATAATACAAAAATATATTTGGAGAAGAAGTATTCTTGTTTCTCCTTCAAATAAGAATGGATATTGAGAATACTTCTTCTCCTGATACAATTAATCAAAAAGATTAAAACTTATAACTTATATACCACCAGTTGCCTCCTCATACATTGCATCAATAGCAGTAATAGAAGCAGCCACTGTGCTTTGAACCAAACTCTGTGCAGTATATATTGCCTGTTCACCAGTATACATCATATCAAAGCTAAATTCAATCTCTGGTTCCACTTTTTCTTGAGTAGTTCTATCACTAGAGAAAGAATCAGTTGGTATCTTAAGAGGATATACTCCAGTAAAGGCAGCAGCATATTGAACTGTCCTAGCATCTGGTAGAGTTGTAGCATAAATACATTTACCTTTATAATCCACCTGTGAAGCTGAACCTATGGATGGATCAGCTATACCATATATTACATTTCTAAATATGGTTACCCATTTACCCATTATTTGAACGATAGGTAATCCTGCAAATTCAACAAATCTAGCTGTAAATCTCTTGTTATCATATTCAACAGTACCTGGTACTGACCAAGACATATTGTTTATACCATTGTATTCAATTGGATTAACAGTAATTCCTGGTACAGTAACTGATTGACATACAGTAGTTAGAAATTTACCAACTTCTGCTGACAATGCAGATGGTAGTTTAGTAAAAAATAGAAAATGATAACCTGTTTGATAGGGATCTATTGCAGTTGCATGATCACCAAACATACCTCTTAACTGGTCTGGCCATCTATATTTATCAAATGATCCCATTACAAAAGGATTTGGCATAAGTTATTACCTCCTGAGTATTCTTTTTTCTAAGAATGTTATTTCTTATTTTCTTCTGCTTGTGTTCCTTTAAATATATCTCTTCCAACAAAGATATCAATTAAAGTATTCCACAATGCTTTAAAAAATTGAATTTGAGCATAAATTAATACTGGTATACTTGCTTTTACTACTAAAGGCTGACCTAGCGTTACTCCAAGTGAAAACAAAACATTTGCTGCTACAGATGCAAAGAAGTTTTTAACTACACTTAAAGCTGTTTTTTTAGTTGATTGGAATAATGTTGGTATCCTCTTTTTGAGACTATTATAATGTTTGTCAATTTTAGATAAATTTTTGACTAATAAGTTAGAACTAATAAAACCTACAGCAACATTAAATGCAAATTTATTTAATCTCTTATCATTAGCATAAACTGGATTCTTTTTTGCTTCAGTTAAAATAAAAGTATATAACATTTTTGCATAACTTAATACTGTATTTAAAATCGTCTCAGCTGGCTTCTGATCTTCAGGTAAAATATCAACTAACATCTGAAAAGCAACTTCTATACTATCTTCAGTGGGTGGTAGAGAATTGATTTGATTTACTAATGCATCTGCTTCTGGACTCTTAGTCTTTTTAAGAATACGATCAAGTTGTTTTAAAGCATCTGCTGTAGATGGTTTGGCTTCAGTTACTATACTTTCTTCTGTCGTAATAGGCTCTAAAGAATTTAATAAATCTGAAAATGTTAATGCCAAGAATGTGATTCTTTGCACCTCATGATCATAGAATACAACAGTTGGATTTTTATCTTTCTTATTCTTGTACAGGAAACAAAAATAATTGCCACACCCGTCACTGCCAAATGGGAATAGAAGACCGTTGCTTTCTTTTTCAAATAATCGATAATAAATTAAAACGAAATCTTCATCCTCTTTATTTAGACTATGTAAATGATCAATTTCAGTTTCGATATCAGGCAGTCCAGAGGGGATAGGTGTTCCTCCATTATGTTGTAATACACAGACAACGTAGTCTTCTGGCAACATCAAACCAGTTTCTTTCTCTACAAATAGCACATCATCCTTCGTTATAGGACTACTAAGATTTATCCACTTCAATGGTTTGGCTTCAATTACTCTACTTTCTTCTGTCTCAATAGGCTCACTTGTATTGGCCATACCTTCAATCATACTATATTGTGCAGCATATATACTGAAAGCAGCATGTATTAATGCTGGAATTTCTGTGAATACTGTTTCTGTTTTGCCAAATACAACAGCAGCAGAAAGCGTTAGATCTGTAATTTGCTTTCCAACAATAATATCCAATACTTTTACTGCTTCCTTATCAGCATCAAACATATTAGGTATCTGCTTAGTTATAAATTGATAATGTTTTTCAATATCTTTTACATTATCAGTAAAGAGATTTGAGCACGCAAATCCAAGTGCCATAAATAGTGCTAGTTTATCAATACTTTCATTATCTGATGCTTCATTTTCATTTTTTACAAGATCAAAAAGTTTTTCACATTTAGATAATATCGCATCTAATATCTCCTGTGCAGGTACTTTATCTTCAGGTATATTATCAAGCAACATATTAATACCTATGTTAATATTACTTTTAGTTGGTTTTAAAGAATCCAAACGTTTAAATAAAGTAGCTCCTTCAGAACTCTTTGTTTTGGATATAATTTTATTAATATTATTTAGTAGATTACTTTCAGCTTCTTCTACTAGTTTATGTGCTTCTTTTATTCTTACAAATTTAGATGTTTGACTCATTTTATAATTCTTCCTCCTTTAATGTGTTTAATATGCTCTATTATTTGTTAGGCTTGATAATTAGATGTTTATATTGATCTTAAAACCTCCTTTTTC
>Ga0209608_1001706_pt1 | contig 17246 bp, 14 predicted proteins | sample AD_UKC130_MetaG_FD_184428 | JGI IMG/M metagenome (GOLD analysis project Ga0209608, IMG submission 184428) | Active sludge microbial communities of municipal wastewater-treating anaerobic digesters from Canada - AD_UKC130_MetaG (SPAdes) (version 2) | ecosystem: Engineered > Bioreactor > Anaerobic... | reverse complement strand
CCTGACATAGCATTAAGGCTGGCAATATCAAGTTATTGCGACAAGCTGGCATGTGAAAGGCTCATCAGCATAATACAGCAGGCCGAAGCGCAGGAACTGAAGAAATCCGACAGGAAACCTGACCGCAGGCAGGACAACAAATCCGGGAACAAGGCCGAACCCGAAGCATGAATCCTATCAACATAACCTCCTTTTATCTGTAAATTATTATAGGTTTCCATAATGTTTTCATTATGGTAAACTAATGGTGCCGAATCCCTCAGGGGAGCGGGGGAGCCATTTTTTTTGGGGTGAAGCCACATCAGGTGGCGGGGTGTACTCTTTTACCTAACCCGTCAGCTAACCTCGCAGGCGAAAAGAAAAGAGGAGGATACATAAAATGTTACGAAAGAAGTACCTGGTGTCGCTTTCTGCGTTTCTGCTGGCTGCCGTTTTGTCTGCGGAAACGGTCTTTGCCTATTCCGATGCGGTATTGAAAAAAGGCATGAGAGGCGATGAAGTGTATGCCCTGCAGAAAGATCTCTATCAGCTTGGATACATGACTGTGAAACCAACAGGGTATTACGGGGATATCACGAAAGCTGCAGTCCTGAAATTCCAGAAAGAGTACGGGCTCCTGCGGGATGGCATCGCCGGAAAGCAGACCAAGGGCAAACTGGACAGCCTGATGGGCAGGGACAAATCATCGGCGAGTGTGGCTGCGTCAAACGTATCAGACGCGGCAGCCTTAAGCGTATCAGAAAATGATCCGGACACAACAGGGAAGCCTTCCCCGAATACATCCAGGGGAGAATCCCGGGCAGATGATATCATCAGTTACGCAAAAAAATACCTGGGTGTCAAATACGTATGGGGAGGATCCTCTCCGAAAGGTTTCGATTGCTCAGGCTTTGTGAAATATGTTTATGATCATTTCGGCGTCACGCTGAACAGGAATTCCGCATCACAGGCAAAGAACGGCACGAAGGTGAAAAAGATGGAACTGAAACCCGGAGACCTGGTATTTTTCGATACGAACGGGGGACTTAACCGCATCAATCATGTCGGTATCTACATGGGAAACGGCAAAATGATACATAGTTCCTCGCATTACGGGGGCGTCGTGATAACCGAAATAAACAGCGGGTTTTATGCAAAGAACTATATGACAGCCAGAAGGGTCCTGAAATAGCAGGAGAGAGCAATAGCAGGAGGGCTCCCGATACGGCCGCAACCTTCCGGAAACCCCGGAAATGCAACTGTTATCGTGCCCTCGCATGTGGAATATAAAGGCGCAGCCAGGCCAAAAAGCAGGAAGCGGCCAATTGCCGGAAATTTTACGGAAAGTGCAGGCCTCACAGTATCTGACGGTACTGTGAGGTCCTTTTTCTGCTGCGGAAAAGTTTCTTTGAACCTCTCTGCTATACATAATATAATCAATATATACGGATTCAGATTGCCGTTACCTTTGCACAGGAGGTAATAACTGATGAGGATACTGCATACGTCCGACTGGCACCTCGGCAGGAACCTGGAGAACATCAGCAGGCTTGAGGAACAGCGCTGGTTCATCGACCGCCTTGTAAGGATCGCCGATGAAGAGGATGTGGATCTCATCCTGGTTGCAGGAGATATATATGATACGTATAACCCGTCAGCCGCCGCTGAAGAACTGTTCTTCGAAGCCATGGACAGGCTCGGCGGAAAGCGCGGGAGGGCCGTGGTCGTCATCGCCGGAAACCACGACAACCCGGACAGGCTTTGCGCGGCAAGCCCGCTGGCATATAAAAACGGGATAATACTGCTCGGCTATCCCGGGAGCGATCCCGGCGAATATAGAATGAGTGCCGAAGGCATAAGCATCGCAGATTCGGGACCCGGATGGATGGAACTCAGCCTGTCGCGCTGTGATCACAATGCAGTCATGATAACCATGCCATTCCCTTCCGAATCCAGGCTGGAAGAATTGCTTACAGGCAAAGCGGATGAGGCAGAACTGCAGAATGCATATTCCGAAAAAATCGGCAGCATTTTCAGAACATTATCCGAAAAATTCCGTGACGACACGGTCAACCTCATAGTTGCCCATTTATTCCTGCTGGGAGGCAGTACCTCGGATTCGGAGAGGACGCTGCAGGTTGGAGGCGCCATGACAGTGGACCCTTCTGTACTGCCTGGAAAAACGCATTATGCTGCGCTCGGGCACCTGCACCGGCCCCAGCAGATACGGAGCGCTCCGTGCCCCACGTATTATGCCGGTTCCCCGCTGGCGTACAGTTTCTCCGAAGCGGGATACAGCAAGGCAGTATACATAGTGGATGCAATACCCGGGAGGAAGGCGGAAGTCAGGCCGGTCTACCTCGATTGCGGAAAACCGCTGGTCAAGTGGTTTGCAGACAAAGGAATACAACAGGCCATGGAATGGTGTGAGGAAGGCAGGGACCCGAATGCGTGGATCGACCTGGAGATACTCACTGACCGGGTGCTGACTGCTGACGAGTATAAAGCGATACGGAGCATGCACCCCGGAATTATCAACATCCGGCCGAGGATAAGGAGCGAAGAGACTGAAGTGATGCCCTCTGAAAGCAGGGAAGGCAGGAAGATAGACGAACTGTTCAGGGACTATTACAAATACAGGATGGGCGTCGATATACCAGATGAACTGATGGAAGCCTTCCTTGAACTGCTGAATGAAGACGGTGAACAGGATGAATCCGGAGGACGGTATGATGACGGAAGCCGGGGTGTTGACAGCAACGTAAACGAACACAACGGCCCTGGCGATGCGTACAGGGAATCCCTGAGGACGGCAAATGGGGAGGTGACTGCTGATGAGGCCTAAGCTTCTTGAGATCGAAGGGCTCCAGAGTTTTACCGACGTCCAGGTCATAGATTTCGAAGCGCTGGGCGAGACCGGCCTGTTCGGGATATTCGGACCGACAGGGAGCGGCAAATCCACCATCCTTGATGCAATTACATTTGCACTTTACGGCAGGGTCAAAAGGGCGGAAAACGGGACCCAGGGGATCATCAATTCCAGGTGCGACACATGCAGGGTGTCTTTCACATTTGAACTGAACAGGGATGGCAAAAGGAAGACCTACAGGGTCGAGAGGACATACCGGCGCAAAAGGAATTCGCCCAACTCATGCGAGCCAAGGGTCGCCCGCCTCACGGAGGTCACTGACGCAGGCGAGATCCCGCTGTGCGATAAGGCCACAGAAGTAACCAATCATGTAAGGGAACTCCTCGGACTCAGCAATGAGGATTTCACACGCGCGGTGGTGCTTCCGCAGAACAGCTTCCATGAATTCCTTCTGCTGAAGAATTCAGAAAGGAGGGCCATGCTCGAAAGGCTCTTTTACCTCGAAGAGTATGGAAAACAGCTCAACGACAGGATCTCCCGGAAGCTGTATTCGCTGAAGAGCCGGATGGACATGCTTACCGGCGAACTCATGGGATATGCCGATGCCTCGGATGAAGCGCTCAAGGAGGCAAAAGCAGCGGTTGAAGCGGCAGAGAAGGAGAAGAAAGAGGTACAGAAGGAATTAAAGAAACTGGAGAAGATATACAATGAATCAAAAGAGGTCTGGAACCTGGTAAGCGAGCTTGCGGACCTTGAAAGGAGAGAGGAGGCGCACAGGCAGGCCGGTGAGGCCATATCGGAGAAAAGGGCCCTCCTTGACAGGGCGGTCAGGGCTGAAAGCCTGGCGGAAATGATCAGCAGGAACAGGGAACTGGAAGCGAAGCTCGGTGAAGCCCGAAAGCAGTTGGATGAGATCATGGCCGTTCTGCCGGGAGTCAGCGAACAGCTCGAACTGACGAAATCGGAGTATGAGGCTGCCAGACGGGATGCGGCCCTGAGACAGCAGATGCTCGTGGAGCAGAGGACCAGGCTGCAGGATGCGCTTGGGATCAAGGCAGAAATAGCGGCTCTGGCAGAAAAGATCATCGGACTCCGGGAGTCTGTAAACAGCATAATCGAAGCCATTGGAGCGAAAGATGCCGGGATCGCCAGGGAAAAAGAGAAACTCGACGGCCTTGAAAAAAGGCTTGTAGAACTCACTGAAGAGTCGGAACGGCTCAGGGTCGATCCCGAATACAGGCAGAAAATGCAGTCATGCGCCAATCTTGAAAAAGACGCCGCTGCCCTGGAAAGGAGCCTCAACCAGCTTGCCGGAAGGAAGGAACAGGTACGGAAAGAGACGGATGAGCTCGGGAAGCAGCTTGCGGATATAACTGCGGAGATAGCCGAAAGCCTTAAGGCACAGCAGGAACTGGCCGATGCCATAAAGCAGCATGAGGCAGGAAAACCGGACGACAGGGATTCAGTAATGAAGTCCCTTGAAAAGGTGCACAGGGCACAGGCCGCATACCAGGTACTGAAGCTGAGGGAAGATGAAGCAAAGCTTGCAAAATCCAAAGTTGATGAACTTAAGGCTGTATTCGATGAGCGGAAGAAAAAGGCTGAAGAACTGGAAATGAAAAGGGTGGAGGCAGGGAAGCTTTATGAAAGCTGCTGCCGGAAACTGGACGAGTGCCTGCGTGAGCTTGAAATGAACACTGTGTGGCTGATTTCCAGGAACCTTAAGGAAGGAGAACCGTGCCCTGTATGCGGATCCCGTGAACACCCGGCGCCGGCGGCGCACAGCGTAGCTGAAGACACAGCCGGACTTGAACGGAAGGCGGAAATGGCGCGGAACGAGTTGAAAGAGGCTGAGGCTGCGCTGAAAGAGGCGGAAAGGGAAGCTCTTGTAGCCGCTGAGAGCCTGAGGACGGCTTCTGAGCAACTGGACCAGGCCATAATGGCACTTGAACAGAAAAACAGGGATCTTGAAGATGAAAGGCAGAAGCTGCCTGACGAGTGGAGAGCCCTGGAGACAGAACAAATGCGGCTGCGGATCGAAAGTGCCGATTCCAGGATAAAAGGCAGGCTGAAAGATATAGAGGCATGGGAAGCGAAACTTGCTGAACTCAAGGATAATTCGGAAAAGCAGAATGAAGAACTGGCAAAGCTGAAAATAACTGAAAACAGCATCAGGGCCGAACTCAGGGTAAAAAGTGAGGGCCTTGCGCAAATCGAGGACGAACTGAGACAGGTATCCGAGAACCTCATCCGTGTACGGCAGGAGTTGTCTGAGAAGCTTTGCGGACATGCTGTCGGGAGTGCAACGGCGGAACTTGCCAGGCTTTCTGAAAATGACCGCATGCTGGAACAGGCGGAGGCAGAAATCAGGAAAACCAGGAAAGCCGCGGAAGAAGCCAAAGCTGTTATCAACTCTCTCAATGAGGAACGCGGCAGGCTCGATGCCGAAAGGATAAGGCTGGAAGCCGACATAGCCGGACTGGAGTCGCAGCGGAAGGAAAAGGAGAGAAAACTGGCAGAGCTTTCGCAGGGCGCGGATATCGAAGAGGAAATACGCAGGATACATGATGAACTGGAAAAACTGGCACAGACGGACAGGCAGTATTCGCAGCTTATCGGGCAGCTTGAAAAACAGTATAATGAACTCAATGTGAGCAAGTCCAGGCTGGAGAACAGTGTAAGCCTGTATTCGGAAAGTCTTGCCGCTGACAGCGCGAAACTGGCAGAAGCGCTGTCCGAAAACGGATTCAGAAGCCCTGATGAAGCTGAGAAATGCTTGCTGCCGAAAGAACAGCAAAATGCCATCAGGGCGGAGATCGAGGCATATGACCAGGGATCCGTAAACCTGAAAGCTCACAGGAAGCTGCTGGAAAACAAGCTGGGATCCCGCACCATCACGGAAGAAGAGTGGAACCGGACTGAACAGTCGTACAATGAACTGCTGGAGCGGTCTAGCAAGGCTGCTTCGGACTACGAGGTATCAAAGAGCGGCTATGACAATATCAGCAGAAAGAACGCCAGATGGAAAGAACTCCGTAAAGCCCTGGATGACGTGACCCACAGGCACGGCCTTTACGACCAGATACAGAGGCTGCTGAAGGCGTCCCACGGTAAGGACAACAGTTTCATAGACTTCATAGCGGAAGAAAGGCTCCGCTATGTTGCCGCAAAGGCATCGACGCTGCTGCAGGTCATGACCAGGCACAGGTACACACTGGAACTGGATGCCGAATCTGGCTTCATAGTAAGGGACGATGCAAACGGCGGCATCCACAGGGCGGTTTCATCGCTTTCGGGCGGCGAGACGTTCCTGACGTCGCTGTCTCTGGCCCTGGCTTTGTCGGAACAGATACAGCTCAAGGGGCAGAGCCCGCTGGAGTTTTTCTTCCTGGATGAGGGGTTCGGTACTCTTGACCAGAAGCTCCTCGACCTGGTGATGGATTCCCTGGAGAGGTTATGCTCCGGAAGCCGGGTTATCGGAATAATCAGCCATGTGCCTGAAGTCAGGCAGAGGATAGGACGATGCCTGACCGTGACCCCTCCGACTTTCGAAGGAACAGGCAGCAGAGTCAGGCTCGAAAAAACATGACAAAGTCTGTCAACGCCTGAGTTGTCCGGCTCCGGCAGGTATAAAGTTTGCAATTATAACCATATTATTATATAATTGTTAGTGTCAGCTTTGCTCATCGTCATTTATTTGTGGTTAGTGGTGGGTATTTTCAATTACGCAATAGGGGAGTGATAAAATGGCGTTACAGGAGCAGGAAAAGGTTTTGGACCAGACAGGCGTCAAAGAAAAGAAAAAGGTAAAGAAAGTCCAGACGGACAACGATGTTAAACGCAAAGCGGTAAAGCTGGTAATAGCACACCTGAAGAGAAAACTGCCGGAATACGATTTTTCAGGCAAGCAGGAGATCCTGGACTGGATAGACGGTATGGAGGAACTGCTTGCAAAGGAAGAATTCGTTATGCTCGACTACATCGAGATGAGACGTAACCTCAACGATATCATTGAACGCACATTTGACGAGGAACTGAGATTCAGACTGCGGGACTCGTGGTACAGTATGGGCAAAGCGCTTGACAAGAAAGTCAAGCAGAAGTAGAACCATATTATGCACGGGCCCGGTAAAACCGGGTTTTTTTATTGCTCAGTCGGTTTGCAAACTTAAAGGTCGGACAGGGAATGCGGATCCTTGTCCGACCTTTGTCATTGTCACGGTGTTCTGGCGCTATTCCCCGGAAAAACGGTACAGTGACACTACTCAACAAGAGTATCCCCTTTGTGGAGGAGAAAGAGCACTCATCTCTGGAATTGGCACCGGATCACTCTCAGGAGGATTGTCACCGTTCAGCTTTCAAAAAGCACTTACCGTTTTCAATGGCCGCCATGACACTTTCAGGGGCCGGTCCTCCCGGCAGCCTGCGGCCCGAAACGCAACTTTCAAGGCTGATGGCCTCATATACGTCATCTTCTATTTCCGGGGAAAACTCCCTGAATTCTTCCATCGTCATTTCATTCAATGATTTATCATGGCTGATGCAGTACAGCACCATTCTGCCGATGATCTCATGGGCACTGCGGAATGGGATCCCCTTCTTTACGAGGTAATCCGCCAGGTCCGTGGCATTTGTGAAGCCCCCGCAAGCCGCCCTGTACATGTTCTCTCTTTTTATCTTCATTGTCGAGAGCATCTTTGTAAAAACAGGCAGGCAGGATTTTACCGTGTCCACAGCGTCGAATATGGCTTCCTTGTCTTCCTGCATATCCTTGTTGTATGCAAGGGGCAATGATTTCATCATTGTCAGCAGGGTGACCAGTGATCCGTAGACGCGCCCGGTCTTGCCCCTGATCAGTTCCGCAACGTCGGGATTCTTCTTCTGGGGCATGATGCTGCTTCCGGTGCTGTAGGCGTCATCCATCTCGACGAACGAGAATTCTGCTGAAGACCACAGTATCAGCTCTTCGCAGAAGCGGCTCAGATGCATCATGATTATCGACAGGCAGGAAGCAAGTTCAATGACGAAATCCCTGTCGCTGACGCCGTCAAGGCTGTTTTCGGTTATGGCCGGGAAGCCGAGCTTTTCAGCGACGTAGTTCCTGTCAAGGGGATAGGTGGTTCCTGCCAGAGCGCCCGAGCCGAGCGGCATGATATTCATCCTGCCATAGCAGTCATCCAGCCTTTCCACATCGCGCCTGAACATCTGGAAATACGCCATCATGTGGTGGGCAAGCGTTATCGGCTGCGCTCTCTGGAGATGAGTGTATCCGGGCATTATGGTATTCGTGTTTTTCTCGCTGATCTCAAGGAGCACGGACAGAAGTTCCAGAAGCATTGACCTGATCGCGCTGACTTCATACCTAAGGTACATGCGCAGGTCAAGCGCCACCTGGTCATTGCGGCTCCTCCCGGTGTGCAGCTTTTTGCCGGTGTCGCCTATCCGTTCGATCAAAATTTTCTCTATGTTCATGTGGATATCTTCGGCTTCCGTTTCGAACTGTACTTTGCCGTTTTCGATATCGCTTAGTATCTCCCTGAGAGTTGTACAGATCAGTTCTGCTTCTTCGGCGGAGATCACGCCGACTTTGCCGAGCATCTCGGCATGGGCGATGCTGCCTTCGATATCCTGCCTGTACATCCTGGAATCAAAATGTATGGACGAATGGAAATCGTCCACGGCCTTGTCTGTATTGGATGTAAACCTGCCTCCCCAGAGTTTCATTCCTTCTTCTCCTTACCTTTCATTACAAGGGCCCTGACCTTGATCGGCAGGCCGAACAGGTTGATGAACCCTTCGGCGTCTTTCTGGTTGTATACCTCGTCCCTGCCGAAGGTGGAGAGTTCTTCGCTGTACAGTGAGTACGGCGATTGGGCGCCTGCAGGCATTACGTTGCCCTTGTACAGTTTCAGACGGACCGTACCGGTCACGGTCTTCTGCGTGCTGTCCACGAATGCCGAAAGAGCTTCTCTCAGCGGAGTGTACCACTGGCCGTAGTATACCAGCTCCGCGAACTTCTGCGCCACGAGATCCTTGTAGTGCAGCGTATCCCTGTCGAGGCAGAGAAGTTCCAGTTCCCTGTGGGCGGCATAGAGTATTGTCCCGCCGGGTGTCTCGTATACGCCCCTGGACTTCATTCCCACGAGACGGTTTTCGACCATGTCCACGATGCCTATGCCGTTTTCTCCTCCGAGCTTGTTGAGGGTCTCCATGAGTTCTACCGGAGAATATTCAACGCCGTTTACTTTCTTCGGGATGCCCTGTTCGAAATAGATCTCTACATATGTGGGCTTGTCGGGCGCTTTTTCCGGAGGTACCATGAGCTTGAGTAGCTTGTCGTACTGCGGCTCGTTCCACGGGTCCTCCAGGTCTGAACCTTCATGGCTCAGGTGCCAGATGTTCCTGTCCATGCTGTAGTTATCCTTCTTGGTGACAGGTATCGGTATGTTCCTCGCCGTCGCATAATCGATGGCGTCCTCCCTGGACCTGATATCCCACATCCTCCACGGAGCAATTATCTTCAGGTGCGGAGCCAGGGCTTTTACTGTCAGTTCGAACCTGACCTGGTCATTGCCCTTGCCTGTCGCGCCATGGGCTACGGCTACGGCTCCTTCCTTCTCAGCTATCTCCACGAGCCTCTTTGCTATGACGGGCCTTGCGAAGGATGTGCCGAGCAGGTATTTGCCTTCATATATGGCATGTGCCTTGAGGGTAGGGAATATGAAATCTGTTATGAATTCTTCCCTGAGGTCTTCGATGTATATCTTGCTTGCGCCGGTCTTCAGGGCCTTTTCCCTGAGCGGTTCGAGTTCCTCGCCCTGGCCTACGTCTGCTGCCATCGCGATGACTTCGTAATCGAAATTCTCCTTGAGCCAGGGTATGATGATGGACGTGTCAAGTCCTCCTGAATACGCCAGTACCACTTTTTCCTTGCGACTCATACCAATTCCTCCGTAACTGTGCTAGAATAGTAGTTGCATGCTGTATGCAGCGACCGCGGGCTTCCGGTCTGGATCTGCTGCAGACGATTACAGCAATATTTTAATAGTCCTGCATAGATTATACAATACGATGCATAATTATGCAACATGTATTATAAATATTCACACCAAAATCCTTGCATGTCAGAAGGCGGTCATATGGTTATTATGGGAATAGACCCTGGATTTGCAATCACAGGGTATGGTATAGTAAAATACGAAGGGAACAGATTTTCGCCCATCAGGTACGGAGTCGTACTTACGGACGCGGGAGAACCCTTCGCTCAGCGGCTTTTGAAGCTGGACAGCGAGATCAGTGCGATAATCGAAATGTACAGGCCCGATGCTGTGGCAGTGGAAGAACTGTTTTTCAACAAGAACATCAAAACCGCCATAACGGCAGCCCACGGCAGGGGCATTTCCCTTGCGGCAGCCGCCAGATGCGGCGTCGGGGTGTTCGAGTACACGCCGCTGCAGGTAAAGCAGGCGGTGGTAGGCTACGGCCGGGCGGACAAGGTCCAGGTACAGCAAATGGTCAAAGCAATACTCAATCTTCCGGAGATCCCCAAACCTGATGATGCGGCGGATGCCCTGGCGATAGCTATCTGCCATGGCCATTCGTACAAACTTTCGAAGATGGATTACAGATGACGGAGGCAACATGTACGCATATATAAAAGGAAAGCTTGAAGCAAGGGGCGGCGACTACATCGTCATAGACGCCGGCGGTGTGGGCTACCTGATCTATACTTCACAGACCACACTTGCGGAAGCCGCCCGCCGGGAGTTGGGCGGGGAATTCAAGGCATATACGCACCTGCATGTAAGGGAGGATGCGATGGACCTTTACGGGTTCGCCACGTACGAGGAGCTTTCCGTTTTCAGGCTGCTGCTCACCGTTACCGGCGTCGGGCCGAAAGTCGCGCTGTCACTGCTGTCTGTCATGTCTCCTTCGAAATTCAGCCTTGCCGTCATTACCGATGACGTCAGGACGCTGACGAAAGCCCCGGGTGTCGGCAACAAGATGGCCCAGAGGATCATACTGGAGCTTAAGGACAAGATAAAAAAGGAGCAGTTGGATCTCAGGGCGACGGGACCGGACCTGCCGCAGGTGCCGCAGGAAGGCTCAAGGCTGTCTGAAGCCGTCAGCGCACTGATGGTGCTTGGTTATTCGCAGGCGGAAGCGAACCGGGCGGTTGCCTCCGTCTACTCCGATGAACTTGAACTCGAGGAGATCATCAGGAGGGCCCTTAAGGGGCTCGTGAGGTAGTGTACAGCCCCTTGCGTGACAGGATGAGGCCGGATAAAGCATTTGCGGAGGAAGAACGATGGATGAGGAAAGACTGACCGAGACAAAAGCTGTGAGCGAAGATATCGATGAAACAAGTCTCAGGCCGAGAAGGCTGGATGAGTATATAGGCCAGAGAAAAGTCAAGGAAAACATGAGGGTGTTCATAGAGGCGGCCAAAAGGCGCAGGGAGCCTCTGGACCACGTGCTGCTCTATGGACCTCCCGGCCTTGGCAAGACCACGCTGGCCGGTATAATAGCTGCCGAACTCGGCGTCAACATCCGCATAACATCCGGACCTGCAATAGAAAGGCCCGGAGATCTGGCTGCCATTCTTACCAACCTGAGCGAATTCGACGTTTTGTTCATAGACGAGATACACCGCCTGAACAGGACGGTGGAAGAGATACTTTATCCGGCCATGGAGGATTTCGCGCTGGACATAATCATAGGCAAAGGACCAAGCGCCCGTTCCATCAGGCTGGATCTGCCCAGATTCACACTGGTGGGCGCGACCACCAGGGCCGGGCTGCTGACATCCCCGCTGAGGGACAGGTTCGGCGTCATAAACAGGCTCGAGATGTACGATGCAGAGGAACTCACCCTTATCGTCAAGCGCTCAGCGGCGATACTTGGTATCGAAATAGACGACAGGGGCGCAGGCGAGATAGCCAGGAGGTCGAGGGGAACGCCCAGGATAGCCAACAGGTTGCTGAAGAGGGTCCGCGACTTCGCACAGGTCAAGGGCGATGGCGTAATAGACTCCGAAACCGCGGCAATGGCGCTGAATGCTCTCGAAGTGGACGCCATAGGCCTTGACAGCACGGACAGGAACATGCTGTCAAGCATAATCGAGAAGTTCGGCGGCGGTCCGGTGGGCCTGGAGACTCTTGCCGCATGCATAGGCGAGGAACCGGATACTATAGAGGACGTATACGAGCCGTACCTGCTCCAGATCGGATTCATCAAGAAAACCCCAAGGGGCAGGATGGCCACGAAGCTTGCCTATGACCACCTCGGCATCAGGTTGCCGGGCGGCCTTTACGAACAGCAGGAGATGGATATTGGCTGAGATTGGCAATATTACAGCAGCATTAAATTAAAATTAAGGAATATTGGCAAATCATAACCCTTGTCGAATTTTATGGTATCCTGTAGATGGGTCAAATCCTTACAGGCAGCTGCTTTACAGGATCTCAAAAGAAAAATTCGGCGAGGGATCATTCATGAAAAGGGTCATTTCATTTATTCTGATCATTTCTGTTGTCTTTTTGACCACCGTATCTTCCGTCTATGCGGAAAACCGGACCGGGACCGTGCCTGACGGCGGGAGCTTGCCGGCTGACGCCTCATCGACCGGCGCTGCATTACCTGATGAATTGCCGGCCGACACAGGGCTGCCGGGTAATCCATCACACAGCGGAAAACGGAACGCCGCAGGAGAACCCGATGGGGGAAGGCGGCTGGAGAATATCGATTTTTTCACCGACGGATTGTATGAAACTGTCAATATATCGGCGCCAGGATTCACTGACTATTACATAACGGAACTGGCCGACCCGGCAAGGATAGTGATAGACCTGGTCGATCTGGACGTCCCGGAGGGGCAGGGTATCATCCGGACCGACGGCGCATATGTAAAAAGGATAAGATATGCGCAGTTCACCGAAAGGATCGCCAGGGTCGTACTTGATGTCAACGAAGGCTATGACTTTTCGATAGTCAGAACAGACACCGGGCTGACGGCATATGTCCGAGAGCACCCGGCTCCTGAAGAACTCCGGAAGGACGGAGTGATACCGCTTGGCCCGGAATACGGGATCAGCGCGTCGGGACACGGTATGGACGAAACTGTCACGATAGCGCTTGGCGGTTATGATGGATACAGCATATCAAGGCGGACAGATCCCGAGCGGCTCGTGGTCACAATACCGGAAGCATATGTGTCATCAGGTGCGAAGAGGTTCGACTATGGCGGCGAAAGGATCAGTTCCCTGGAGTATGCGGCAGCGGGAAGATCAGGGGCAGAGATAACTATCAGTCTGAACGCGCAGTTCCGTTACAGGGCGGAGCTGTCCGACGGGAAACTCGTTATATCTTTCTCATGGCCGACGTATAAAAACATAATATACCATAACAGCGGCGACAGGATATATTTCCTGATAAAGAACGCTGCGCTGACGAAAGGGACGAAGGATCTCAAGCCTCTTTACACGGCTTCTGCTGATGAAAGCGGCAGGGTCTGGACGGTTACGTTCCCTTCGCAAAACGCGGACCTGGGTGAAGGCGTACTGGATATCAACGATGAGTATCTGGAGTCGTTTGAAGTGAAAAACAACGGTGATGGCACCACATCGCTGATATTCACCGGCCGGCGCGGAAACTCCTATCTTGTATATACCAGGGATTCGGGTGATACTGCAATCACCGTTGTAAGGCCCGCCCGGAAAGACCAGAGGATCGTCGTGATCGACGCGGGCCACGGAGGTACGGCCACAGGGGCGCGTTACGGCGACCTGTATGAGAAAGACCTGAATCTCGATATAGCCAGGCGCCTCGAATCGCTTCTCAAAAGCAAAGGTGTCCAGACATACATGATCAGGTCGGACGACAGCAACGTGGATAATTACGAACGGGCATACATAGCCAATATGCTGGGCGCATCACTGTATCTCAGCATACACAACAACGCCGCCGGCAAGAGCAGCGTCAAGGGGACGATGACTCTCTGCTATCCGTCGACAAAAAGCGGGTTTACCGGCAGACAGTTTGCACAGATCATCCAGGAGCGAATGGTTGCGGCGCTGAAGACGACTGACCTGAAGGTAAGGCTCAGGCCCGATCTTATAGTGCTGAGGGAAACGTATATGCCTGCGGCCCTGGCCGAGGTCGCGTTCATGACCAACAGGCAGGACAGGGAAAACCTGCGCAATGGATCATTCAGGCAGACAGCTGCCGAAGCGCTGTGCGGTTCCGTCATGGAAGCTCTGGAAAAGATAGCGTGATGCTGCGGGATCGCATGTAGCTGCATGTTGGTATCATGTTGTAAATTCTGATTTAAAAAATCAACAGAATTTATGAATTCTGTTGGTTTTTTTTATATATTACGTGTGGTAACATTATCTAAGATTTGCTCCGGGAAATACTAAAACCTTCTTCAGTTGTCCATAATCTCCATGTAAACCTTTTATCATGGAGGGACGTTATGAGAAGGTTGCTGGTATTTTTCCTTGCCTTGCAGATCATGGCTCTGCTGCTGGCCGGATGCTCCATACCGTTTTTGGGCAATATTTTCGGCAGATCGGACAAAACCGATGGCAACAGTGAGATGATCGGGCTTGAAGACATTCAGGCCAGTAACGTGAGCATTGATGCAGATGATGTTTCTGGTACGGATGGCCGGAACCTGGATCCAGGCGGCGCATATGGCGGTGTGTATGATGCCCGCCGGGACAACGGCAACTGGGCGGGAGACGCTGCTGGTTCTGCCTTTGAATCGGACTACGGAGATGGCAGTTACCATAACCCTGATGCCGAGGTCGGCAGCGGAATTTCGGACGTATCGGACGGAGCCGGTTCAGGACCTTACGGCACTGGAGTGCTTTCTGCCCAAAGTGTTTCCGGAGTGAACTACTCGGAGCCCAGGAGGCCTGTGACGGTATATTACCAGGATGAAGACGGATGCCTGGTGCCGATGACAAGATGGATCCAGCCGCAGCTGGGGATAGCCAGGGCAGCCGTGAGCCTCGCCATCGACAGCCCGCTGACACGGGAGGAAACGGCATATTACGGCGTGTACCCCGTGATACCGGAGGGCACCCGGATACTTGGCATCGATATCAGGAACGGGACCGCCGTGATCGACTTCAGCAGGCAACTGCTCAGTTACGGCACTGCCTGGTCCGAGAGGAACATAGTAGCTGCCATAGTATATACGCTTACCGAGTTCGAAACCGTGGACAAGGTCAGGATACTGATAAACGGTTATCCTGTAGGCGTACTTAAGTATGGCACTGACCTTTCGGAACCGCTTGGCAGAGAGGACCTGATGATAAACACGGAGCCGGTCAGGGCGACATCCGGATTGCAAAAGGAAAAGCTCGACGTGTATTTCATGAAACGGGCGAATGACGAGTTTGCCTATGCGGTACCTGTATCAGTGGCCATCGACAGCAGCGAAGCAGACCTGAATCCTGGTACGCTTGTCAGGCTGTTGCTTGAAACGGTGCCCGGAGGAGGGGTATATACCGAGATACCTGAAGGTACTTACCTGAGAGGCAGCTATGTGCAGGACGGTACCGTATTCCTGGATTTCAGCGGCGAGTTCCTGGATTACGGCGGTACCGAGAGAGAAGAAACGATATTGAAACAGTTGGCATACACGTTGAGACAGTGTGACGGGATAAGGAAGATAAGGATCACGGTGGACGGCCGCACCGCCGAACTGCCGGAGGGTACGTATATTTCATCCGGCCTGGTGATACCGGCCACTTTGAATGATGTAATGGACAGGGGTTAGAATGTGCATGGAGGAAAAAAATCAGGTTACCGGAAAGAAAAGGATCATAGTTGCGACCAAAAACAGGGGGAAGCTGGAGGAGATCGCTCAACTGCTCTCCGGGCTTCCCTATGAAGTTATTTCGATGACTGATGCGGGAGTTGACGGGGATATAACGGAAGACGGCTCAACATTTGAGGAAAATGCGCTGATAAAGGCCAGGGCGGTCTGGAACGCGACCGGAGAGACCGTGATGGCAGATGATTCCGGCCTTGAAGTCGACTATCTCAACGGGGCTCCAGGCATTTATTCGGCAAGATACGCAGGCGAGTCGGCAAAAGACGAGGATAAATACCGGAAGCTGCTCAGGGAGCTTTCCGGCGTTCCTAAAGACCAACGCAGCGCCAGGTTCGTCTGTGCCATAGCGCTCATCCTGCCTGACGGAAGAGAAATCGTGGTAAGGGGAACATGTGAAGGCTACATTGCCGGGGAGCCGGCAGGAGTAAGAGGATTCGGCTATGACCCGGTTTTTTATGTCCCTGGATTCGGGATGACATTCGCACAGATGGGCGACGAACTGAAAAACAGCATAAGCCACAGGGGCAACGCCCTGAGAAAAGTGCGGGACATCCTTACGGAAGAATCGAAAAGGCATTAGTCGGGCATCGTAAGGCGGCATCTGATGTTACAGCATGGTTGACGGGGGTTTGAACGCGATAATGAAGATAGTGGTCATCAGTGACACGCACGGGGACACGGAAAAGGCCGGGGAGGCAATCAGGAAAAACAGGGATGCGGATCTGGTCATCCATCTCGGAGACTATTTCAGGGACGCGGTGAAACTATCCGGCATGTTTCCCGGCATTCCTTTCGAATACGTATATGGCAACTGCGACTTCATGACAAACGGAGTGCCCGCGGATAAACTGCTCGAAGTCAGCGGGAAGAGGATTTTTATAACGCACGGGCACAGGTATTCAGCCAAGTGGAGCTATGAGAACCTGTTCTGGAAAGCAGAAGAACAGAAGGCCGACATTTTGATGTTCGGCCATACACATGTGCCCGACATCGTAAGAAGAGACGGGTATATCATCCTAAATCCCGGGAGCGCGAGCGATCCCAGGGGCGATTCCGATGAATCATATGCCATAGTTGAGATCCGGGACGGCAAGGTGTCGGCCAGGATCTGCAGCATATGAAAAGGACAGGGTCATAAGTAACTGAACGATATTTGCTTCATCCCCAGAATGGGCAGGCGGACCTCCGGCCTACTGCATGTGACGGCACATGCCGCCGCACTGACTGAAGTTCGGGCACTCTGATCCGGCCTGCTTCCTGGATTGAATGATATTGACGTTTGTAAATACTGCTTCAAGATCGCTGCTGCCGCATTTGGGGCATCTGATGCGCCTGTTCTCTCTGTCGCTCATGGATGCCATTACGTTGAATACTTCACCGCATTTGCACTTCAGGTCATAAAACGGCATGACGTCCACCTCCGATGCAAAAATACTGCCACAATACAGTTTATCATATTGTGCGGACCGTGATAAGTCTTATTGTTAAAACATAAATAATGTGTTATCATTTTTTCATAAATCCCACTTTTAAGTGCACTGTGCAATCATTTCC
>Ga0209608_1001703_pt1 | contig 17299 bp, 13 predicted proteins | sample AD_UKC130_MetaG_FD_184428 | JGI IMG/M metagenome (GOLD analysis project Ga0209608, IMG submission 184428) | Active sludge microbial communities of municipal wastewater-treating anaerobic digesters from Canada - AD_UKC130_MetaG (SPAdes) (version 2) | ecosystem: Engineered > Bioreactor > Anaerobic... | reverse complement strand
GATTATTGCTGTGTCAAATTCATTTAATACAGGACTACTAATACGTTCATCACTAAGGATAACTGTTACATTAGAGGTGCCACCACGCATTTCTGGACCATAGGATGGGAACCAACTAACATTTAGACCTTGTTTCATACCAGCAGTTGCTAAGATCTTGCCCATTGATAGGACACCCTGTCCTCCAAAACCTGCGATAATTATTTCTTCTGTCATAATAATACAATTTTATAATTCTTTAACTATTTGGCCATCTACCTTTATATCACCAAGAGGGAAAACTTTAAACATATTTTCTTCCATCCATTTATTAGCCTCTACAGGTGTCATTTTCCATCCACTATTACAATTAGAAACTATTTCTATAAAGGATAATCCTTTATTTTGCTGTTGATTTTCAAAAGCTTTTCTAATTGCTTTTTTAGCTTTTCTAACGTTGGCAGGTTTATGAACAGATTGCCTAGTAACATAATAAGTACCAGGTAGCATAGCAACTAATTCTGTAATATGCAAAGGATGCCCCATTATTTTAGGATCTCTACCATATGGAGAAGTAGCAGTGACCATACCATCTAATGTAGTAGGTGCCATTTGTCCACCAGTCATACCATATATACCATTATTAATAAAAATAACAACGATATTTTCTCCTCTATTACATGCATGCATAGTTTCATTACCACCTATAGCTGCGAGGTCTCCATCACCCTGATAAGTAAAAACAAATTTATTAGGATAGAGTCTTTTAATAGCAGTAGCAAGAGCAGTAGCTCTACCATGAGCAGCTTGTTGCATATCTATATCAAAAAATTCATAAGCTAATACAGAACAACCTACTGGTGCAATACCAATAGTCTGATCCTGTATGCCCATTTCTTCTATTGTCTCTGCTATCAATCTATGAGCTACTCCATGACCACAACCAGGGCAATATGACAAAACATTGTCTGTGAGAACTTTAGTCTTTTTGAAAACAATGTTTTCATCTTTTATTATATCTTTCCAACTTTCAAATTTTACATCCATAATTACAATCTTTAATACTTGTTAACAATTTTTTCTTTTAGTGCATTGAGTACTTGGAATGGAGTATGTATTGAACCACCTACTCTACCATAGTGCTCTACTGGCACTCTATCATGCACTGCCAATCTAACGTCTTCTACTAATTGGCCTAGGCTCATCTCTACAGATAATATACCTTTTACTTGTTTAGACAATCTTTCAAGTTCTTTATCTGGGAAAGGATATAAAGTAATTGGTCTATATAAACCAACTTTAATACCTTCTGCGCGAGCTAAATCTACAGTTTTTTGACCAATTCTCGCACTAGAACCATAAGCTACTATTAGATACTCTGCATCATCAGTTTTAATATTTTCCCACATAGCATCCTCTTTCATTTTTTCATATTTTTCTTTGAGATGCATAACATGTTTTTCTTGTCTAATGGGATCTAGATCTAGAGAGGTAATAATATTGCGTTCTCTATTTGGAGTTTTTCCTGTAGTAGCCCAAGGACATTCTTTAATAATTTCTTCTTCAGTTCTTCTAGGTATAGGATCAAAGAGTTCGACTTTTTCCATTACTTGGCCGATAACTCCGTCTGATAAGATCATCGCTGGATTACGATATTTAAAAGCCATTTCGAAACCAAGTTTTACAAAGTCAGACATTTCTTGAACAGACGAAGGAGCTAAAACGAACAAATAATAATCTCCATGTCCACCACCTTTAGTAGCTTGGAAATAATCACTTTGAGAAGGTTGAATAGTTCCTAATCCGGGACCTCCACGCACAACATTTGCTATTAGGCAAGGAATTTCTGCACCAGCCATATAAGAAATTCCTTCTTGCATTAAGCTAATACCAGGGCTAGAAGATGTAGTCATAACTCTTTTGCCAGCAGCACCACCACCATATAGCATATTGATAGATGCTACTTCACTCTCTGCTTGTAAAACTACCATGCCGGTACGTTCATAAGGCTTCTCAGCCATTAAATATTCTAATACCTCTGATTGAGGTGTGATGGGGTAACCAAAATAGCCATCGCAACCAGCACGAATAGCAGCTTCAGCAATAGCTTCATTTCCCATCATTAAACGTATTTCTCCCATATTTTGTACTTTTTTTTAAATATTAAACTTCTAGTTTTGCTTTATACAACGTAATAACTGCATCTGGACAAACCATAACGCAATTTTCACAAGCTGTACAATCTTCTTTAATTATGTCTGCATAGAAATAACCTTTGTTATTTACATTATTACCAAGGACTATTACATCTTGAGGGCATACTTCTACACATAAGCCACACCCTTTACATTTTTCTATGTCTATTACTATTGCACCTTTAAATTTTGCCATATTTTTTATTTATTTTTTATTTTGTTCAATATTTTCTTTCATAATTTGCAACCTTCTACCTAGCTCATCCATCATATCCATTGGTATCAATGACACGCAGGCTCTTATTCCCTCATGAATATCTGACCCTGTAATTTTTAGTGATATAGCACCTATGCCATGCAGTAATAACTGATAGAGAAATTCATTACCATCAAGGCCAGGATATTTAACTGTAAAATAAAATCCATCAGCTATGGGCCTATCTACATCTTTGTCATAAACTAATTGAAATCCATTTTCTAAAAAATGTTTTTTCATTATTTTAGCCTTTTCTCCATAGATAAGTACTTCGTCTCTGAAATTATATTTACCTTCATTTACAGCTTTCAGAATAGCATATAAAGCATATTGTGGAGAATGGCTCGTGCCACTACTAACACTATAAATACTTTCAAAAATCAATGCAGTACCGAAATGATCCGAATGAAAATTAGTTTTAAGATCTGGGAAATGTCTATTAAATAATTCTGGACTAACTACCATCATAGCTATCCTTTGTCCAGCATAAGAAAATACTTTGGAGCTACTTATAAGAAGAATATATTGATCATAATATTTACCTATTGTAGGCTGATATGGAGGTACACCTGGTTTACCATAATCTTGTCTAAAATCCATTCCGAAGTAGGCTAAATCTTCAATTACAACAACATCATATTTCTTAGCTATTTTTGCAATTATTTGGAGCTCCTCGTCAGTGAAAACTATCCAAGATGGATTATTTGGATTACTGTATATAAGACCGTAAAATTCTCTTGTAGATAAGTATTTTTCTAATACATCTTCTAATTTTTTACCACGATAATTATAAACATCAAAATGGTCAACCCCTGAACCTAAAACATTAGCTTGTAATTTATGAACAGGGAAACCGGGATCTAAAAACAATAATTTTTTTCTATCTTTATGAGTATGCATAAGTGTCATAAAAGAAGTAAAACTTCCCATCATAGAACCTACAGTAGGCAAACAATTTTCTTCATTTACATCTAGATCTAGAAAATTTTTTACAAATTTTTTAATTTCATTTTTTAAAGGTTTATAACCTTGTATATCAGGATAAACAGCAGCAATGCCTTGCTTGAGAGCTTCTATTTCTGCATCTACGCCCAGCTGAACTGGTGGCAAGCCAGGATTACCTAACTCCATCCTTATATATCTAACACCAGTTAATTTTTCTAAATTATCTACAATTTGGCACATCTGCCTGATAGAGGTATCAACCAGAGAGCTAACATTATACTTTTTTAATACTTCATCTAATACTTTTTTATCAATTATGGTATTTGGCATATTTGTTTTTTGCAAATCTAATAATTTTTAACAATATAAATATACATAATATTTATCATATTTTTTATTGTTTAATATCAACAAATAAAAATTAAAAAAAATAAATTTTATTAATACATTTGTAAAATAAGAAAAATTTTATGGCTGAAGAAAAGAAAACAACGACTAAAAAAGCAACACAAAGCAGTTCCAAAACTAAAAAAATAGAATCCATAGAAATTATTGGTGGTAAAATACCACCAAGTGATATAGAAACAGAGGAAGTAGTATTAGGAGCATTATTAATAGAACCAAACGCATTAGCAACAGTAATAGATATACTGCAGCCAGAAGTATTTTATAAAGAAGCACATCAACGTATTTTTGCTGCTGTATTAGCATTATACCCAATAGGTGAACCAATAGATGTGATAACAGTAACAAATTATTTAAGGAAAAGCGGTGAAATAGACTTTATAGGTGGCCCAGCATATATAGCGCAATTAACCGATAGAGTAATATCAGCTGCTAATATAGAATATCATGCACGAATTTTAATAGAAAAATATATACAACGAAAACTAATAGAAATATCAAATAATATTATAACTGAAGCCTATGATGCCACTTCTGATGCTTTCGACACATTAAATGAAGCTGAGAATGCATTATTCCAAATTAATGAGCAAAATCTGAGACGCTCTTTTAGATCTATGCCATCTGTATTGCAAGTAGTGAGAGAGCAGATAGAAACAGCTTATAAAAATCAAGGTGAATATACTGGAGTAGTATCAGGTTTTTATCAATTAGATCAGCTGACAGGAGGGTTACAACCATCTGACTTAATAATTATAGCAGCTAGACCTGGTATGGGAAAAACAGCTTTTGCTCTATCTATGGCACGAAATATGGCTGTAGAGTTTGGCTTTCCCATAGCATTTTTTTCTTTAGAAATGACTGCACCACAATTAGTGATTAGAATATTGTCTGCCCAAACACAAATATCCAGTGAAAGAATAAGAAAAGGTGAATTAGACGATACAGAGTGGATGACTTTAAATGAAGCTATGAATAAATTATCTAATGTAAAATTATTTTTGGATGATACCCCTGCCTTATCTATATTTGAATTAAGAGCTAAAGCACGCAGGCTCAAACAAGCATACGATATACAAGCTATATATATAGATTATTTGCAATTAATGACAGCTAAAATAGATAAAAATAGTAATAGAGAACAAGAAATTGCCTCTATTAGTAGATCATTAAAAGCTTTAGCAAAAGAATTAAATATACCCGTAATTGCATTATCACAATTAAGCCGTGATGTAGAAAAACGAAGTGGCACTAAGCGCCCTCAATTATCTGACCTTAGAGAATCTGGAGCAATAGAACAAGATGCTGATATTGTAATTGGCATTTATAGACCTGAATATTATATGAAAGAAGAGCAAGTAGATGAAGACAAATTAGCAGCAGTTAAAAATAAAGCTGAAATAATTCTTCTAAAACATAGAAATGGTCCATTGGGAACTGTAAATCTTTATTTTCTCAATCAGTTTGCATTATTCACTGATGAAGATATTTCTAATATCAATTTCGAAAAACAAGTTTTCCAATCAAAAATTAATGAAGATTTTGATGAAGATTACTATGGCTCGTATGAAGCACCTTACTAAAATATATTGATAATATTTTTTATCTGGATATATTAGAAAGTTCAAAATGCTTTATAGTATTGAGAAACAATTGTAATAAAGAGTTTTATCAAGAGTAATAAGATAAATGGAGGTATAATGGAGGGTTAGATGTAACAAATTATTGTTATATTTTAAAGTATGTTAATCATATCTTTGACTAATTATTTCTCTATACTTGTCCCACGCCCATCTATCGTGCGATGACAGGTTTAATAGTCTGCCAATATCAGGATATATCAACTCTTTTAGGTACTTATTCATTATCACAAACCACATCAAGTAGCTTTGTAAGTACTTCGTAGCTACTCCATGAAATCTACTCAACCACGTTTTGAAATCACTTATTTTGCTCTCTACTATTTTCACACTGTAAATCCCTCGCTTAATCTGTCTTTTGTTGACTATCACTTTTTTACTTTGTAAACCCTTTACGCCTTTTCTGAACTCTTTCTTTGGCTTCACACATATAAGATTGTTTTCTGACAATCTACTCTTGAGTTCATCTCTCAATTGTTCATTTTTTACTTTTTTCTCTCCAACTTGTTTAAAAAGTAAATTACCTTCTCTGTCTGTAACTACTAATACTGCTACCTTGGGATGTTTCTTCCTTTTAGCTTTTCGATATTCTTCTTTGTTTTTAAACTTTCTGCCTTTTTCTGAATATTTCATTAGTAGTTCATCGGCTTCCACAATCCCAGAGAAGCTTATCCCACCTTCTAACGCTCTAATAGCTGCTAATATTTTGTGTCGCCATTCGAAGCTGGTTTTCAGACAAATGCCAACCTCATTAGCACATGCTCGTAAACTTTTACCCTCGAGCATGCATCTCATATAATCGAGCATTAATGGATATTTTCGCATACGATAAACAAAGGTGCGGGCAGTTTCACGAAATTGATAACCACAGGTTTTACATTTGTAAACTTGTCTGCCATTTCTTTTGCCAACTTTAATGACATTTTCACTTTTGCAGTCGGGACATATAGCTGCAGTAGATTGGATTTTAACTCTTTGATAATCTACAGCAGTGGCATTGCTATTAACTAGGTACTGGTATAGTTGATCGAGAAAATCTCGTTTGTGATCCTTTGGCAGAGCCAAGTATTTATCAATGTTTTCTAATAATTCTTTCATAACTAAAAAATTTTAGACAAAAGTAATAAATTTTATTAAAACAATAAAATATTTAAACTATAACATAAAAATGTTATAATCTTTCGCTTACGCTTATGCTACTTTTTTCAATTTTATGATAAATTATTTACATAAAAAAACATTTTTTATTAAATTTGCAATGCTTTAATATTAATTTTTAAAATATTTGTTATGCATTTCTCTGTTTTACTACTTATTGGATTTATTATAGCTTGCATTGTTTTATTTGCATCTTTTTTCAAACATTGGAATGTACCACTTATTTTAATAGCTTTAGCTATTGGTATTATCTTTGGGAGTGATGTAACTGGTATTATATATTTTGATAATGCAGAGCTTACAAAACAAATAACAGATATTGCTCTGATGTTTATTCTATTTGCTGGTGGTTACGAAACAAAAATTAAAGATTTAAAAAATGTTTTGAAACCTGCACTATTATTATCTAGTATTGGTGTTTTATTGACAGGTGTCATTTGTGCATTATTATTTTCTTTAATTTTTAAATGGGATTTTTTGCACTCACTATTATTATCTGCTATTATATCCTCCACAGATGCTTCAGCTATATTTTCTATTTTGAGAGGTAGTAATATTGATAAGCAAACAACATCATTAATAAAGCTGGAATCTGCCACTAATGATCCAATGGCAATTATTTTCACCACTTTTTTGATTCAATTATTTCAAGGATATAATTTTAGTACATTTTCTACAATATTAATTTTCTTGTGGTTATTTATTGGAGGTATAGCAATTGGTATCTTAATAGGGGTTTTAAGTAAAATAATTATTAAGCAGATTAAAGATCTAGATGCCGGATACTATCATTTATTGATAATTGGTATCATATTTCTTAGTTTTGGTATAGCAGAATTATGTAAAGCCAACGGTTTGATGGCAGTATTTTTTACAGGTTTAATACTAGGTAATACTAAGCTCCCCTATAATAATAGAATCGCTGCATTTACAGATACATTATCTTTTATTACTAATGTTATTATTTACGTTCTCTTAGGGCTTTTAGCTTTTCCAAGTAAATTTTCTGAAATTTATTTATATGGTATAGGATTATTTTTAATTTTGACTTTTGTGGCTCGCCCTGTTACAGTGTTTCTATTAACTGCTTTTACTAAATTTTCTATAAAGAAAAAAACTTTTATAAGTTGGAGCGGCATTAGAGGTACTGTACCTATTGTTTTAGCTACTTATCCTTTGATTGCCGGATTAGATCCTAATCATCAAATGTTTAATATTATTTTTATTGCAGTTATTTTATCAATTGTAGTGCAAGGATCATCACTTAATAAAATAGCTAATCTATTAAAATTAACTACTAAAAAAAAGAAAAAAGTATTAAATTCTATGGAATTAGTTACTGTGCATGATACTGATGTAGATTTAATAGAGATTTTTATTGATGATGAATTATACAGTGGAGAATGTCTTGTAGCTGATCTTAATTTACCTCCCAATAGTACTATAACAATGATTAATAGAAATAATGAAGTGATAGTACCCTCTGGACAAACTGTTATCAAACCAGGTGATATCTTGTATTTACTAATTGAGAAAGATAATATTGATATGGCTATTGATGAAATATTAAATAATTTTGAGAAAATTAATTATTAATATCTTCATTAAATATTGTAATTTTATTATATTTGCAAAAAAAGAGTGAAAACATTTTTTAAAATAATTTTTTTTATCTATATTTTAATAAATTTTAATTTATCAGCTCAAAATTATGATAATGTAAAATTATCTAAACATGAGGTATACACAGATTTATCAACTTTATACCAATATCTTACTCAATCTCATCCTAATATTAATGAAGTATCAGACTCCATATATTTAAAAAATGCTTTTTCTAATATTTTTTTATCTATTGATGATAGTATTAGCATAAATGAGTTCTTTATTAGATTAGTTACTATTTTTTCTAAAATTGATGATTCGCATTTAACCTTAAATTTAGATTATTATACTTACCAAAAGGTTTTTCCTAAATTTTTTGGTGGAGTAGTAGCTTTCGATAATGGTAAAATTTATTTATTAAAAGATATTGCTAAAGATTCATTTTTTGTAAATACTCGTATTTTATCTATAAATAATATTGATGCTACAGAGATTTATAATACATTATCTGAGTTATGTAATGCAGATATTGGGCTGAAGGCCACAAAAGACAATAATGCTTCCTTATTATTTTATTATTATTTCCCTATAGTTTATCAAGTAAAAAATTTTAATTCTTGCATATTACTCAATGAAATGTCAAATGATACTTTCAAATACAGTATAGATGGTATTTCTATGCGTGATATAGAAAGTTCACAATCTTTTTTCTCTCCTTATCTAACAGATTTAAATAATCCTTATAAGTATGCTATTTATCCAGAAATAAATACTGCATATTTATACGTTTCTGATTTTCTAAATAATTCTTACAATACACCTTCGCAGCTAATGCCAATAGTTTTATCTAATTTGAGGAAATACAAAATTGAGAATTTAATCATTGATTTGCGTGGTAACCTAGGTGGATATGTAAGTGTAGCTGAGGATTTCTTGAAATATTTTATGACTGAACCTCTTATTTTTGTCAAAAATTATAGAGTCCACCCTAGTAAATGGACAGATAAAATACTCTTGAATAACGGTCAAACTCAACGAGAATGGTACAATTTCTTTTTAACTTTGAATTCTATTAATAATAAAGAAATGCGCTTGCTAAAAGCTGGCTATAATGGTCCTGTATTATATGAAGAGAGAAAATCAACTAAACCACATAAAAAACATTTCGATGGCAATATATATGTATTGACTGATGGCGGGAGTATATCTGCTGCTGCTCTTGCGGCTAACCTTTTATCTCATAGACCAAACACTTTTTTAGTAGGGTTACCTCCTGGTGGCACAAAAAAAGGTACTTTCGGGCAAAGTAAACGAATATATTTACCCAATTCAAAAATTTCTTTTTCGCTTAGTTTATTAGAGTTTACGCAATTTCCAGAGTATAATCGTGAGCCCATAGATATAGATTTCCCATTGCCATGGGCTCAACCTAATTTTAATAATCCTATAAAAGATCCGTGGGTTCAATTTGTAATCAAAAAGATAAATAGAAAAGAATAATTATGAAAAGAATAATCTTATTATTATTTAGCTTAAATATTTTAGTTTTATCGGCACAATCTTTAAATGATTCGTTAATATTATCTCCATTGCGCAATGATCCTCGAGTAAATGAAAATTCATTTTCGTTTGTGTTGTATAGTTTCAAAAAACAGGAATCTTTATTATCGGTAAATTCCTTTAAGCCTTTGATACCAGCTTCTGTTAATAAATTGATAACTGCTGTCTCTGCATATTACTATCTTGGTGATGATTACAAATTTAATACTTATGCTTATCTGAGTGGTGAACAAATTGATAATATTTGGAATGGCAATATTTATATATATGGCACTGGTGATCCACTCATTGGCGAGGATTTTCCTGAAAAGAATAATTTTTTTGATTCTTTAGTTTATATTTTAAAATCTATGGGTATAGATACTATACAAGGCAATATTATAGCAGATGCTAGCTATTGGGGTAGCGACATTGTTCCTGATACTTATGCTTATGAAGATTTAGGCAATTATTATGGTGCGGGAGCTTCATCATTGATATATAATGGTAATGTATGGAAAATTGGATATAAATTAACGCCCTATTACGGCCAAACAGCTAAAATATTATTTACTATTCCAGAGTTTCCTCATGTTACTTATCAAAACAAAATAAAAATAGCTAATAGAAATTATGGTAATTACACTAATGTAATTGGCAGACCATTAGCTAAATCTTATATTTTCTCTGGTACTATTCCCAAAGGGAATGGAGATACTATTTTCGTGAAAGCTTCTAGTCCAGATCCTGCTTATGGCTTTGCTTGGAAAACCAAACAATCACTTTCAAGTAATGGAATCTTTGTGAACGGTAATCTCATTACTACATACAATGACACTGTGATTTATGATAATAAATATTTAATATTAAATTATGAATCTATGCCATTAGATAGCGTGATTTCTTTTACAATTAGAAATAGTTATAATGTGGGAGCAGAGGCTTTAGCTAAGGCAATATCTAAAAAATATGGTGACGGTTCATACAAATCTTATGAGACCTTGGCTAAAAAAATGCTTTATAAATATGGAGCAGATACTACAGAGATTAAAATATATGATGGTAGTGGCCTTAGTAGAAAAAATTTATTGACAGCTGATGCATTGCTAACTATATTTATAGCTTCTCGTAACGAAAACTGGTATGATGATTTAAACAATGCTTTAGCTATAGCTGGTGTCAATGGAACCTTAAAAAATTTTTTAAAAAATACTCCATTAGAAAATAATTTAAGAGCCAAAAGTGGTTATTTACATTATATTAGAGGATTTGCTGGATATTTCGATATTCCAGACTCTATGGACACTTTTGCTTTTGTAATCTTAGTAAATGACTTCAAAGCAGATACTAAATATTTAACAAAAAATATTGAAAAAGTTTTACTAAATTCTTATAATGAACTGACAAATATCTATAGTGCTAGTAAAAATAATGAAGATGTATCTAAAATATCACAATGAGATTTCACTAATAATTTTGAAACTTTATAAAATCATTAATTAGTTTTGGTAACTTTAAGGCTAAGATCTAGACTAGAATAGTGATGCGTCATATAACCACTAGAAATATAATCCACTCCTGTCTCTGCATAATCTTTAATGTTATTAAGATTAATACCACCGCTAACTTCTATTTCTTTTTTACCATTTACAATGGCTACAGCAGTTTTGATATCATTTAAATTGAAATTATCTAACATTATACGAAATACTGAATCGAATTGTAATATCTCTTTAACGTTTTCGATATTGCGAGCTTCTACTTCGATAGGTAGGGTTAATTTTTTTTCTATTAAATATTTTTCTACTTTTGTTATAGCTTGAGATACGCCACCAGCGAAGTCTATATGATTATCTTTTATCAAAATCATATCATATAATCCAAAGCGATGATTAAATCCACCACCTAGTCTGACGGCCTCTTTTTCTAATTCTCTTAATAGTGGAGTGGTTTTTCGTGTATCTAAAAGTTTGGCTTTAGTGTGAGATATTTTATCTACCATTTTGCGAGTAGTAGTAGCTATACCAGACATTCTTTGCATAAAATTAAGTAGTACCCTTTCAACTGCTAGTATAGACTGCTGTTTACCATATAGATTAAAAACAATATCTCCTGGGACTACGACGTCTCCATCGGTTTTTAAAAGATTAATAGAAATGGTAGGATCATAATAGTGAATAAGTTGCCTAGCAAAAGAAATACCAGCAATGATACCTTTTTCTTTCACATATAGAGCTGTATTACCCATAGCTTGTGAATCTATTATAGCCTGTGAAGTATGGTCTCCCTCGCCTATATCCTCTATTAATGACCACTTTATTATTTCTTCTAATTGTAATCTATCCATTGCATTAATTTATAAAATCATTTTATATCAAAATCATCCCAATCTTTTGAAAATGGTAGTTTTTGTCGAATTTTAACTAAATTATCGTAGTTGGTTTTTACAAAATAAACATTTTCATCTTGCATGCCTTCTAAAATGACATTCCCAGCAGGATCTATGCACATAGTACCTCCCATATATTCGAATCCGTTACCATCCGTACCCACACGATTTACACCAATTACATATGCTTGATTTTCTATAGCTCTAGCTATTAATAAATGTTTCCAATGATTATACCTCTTAGTAGGCCAATTAGATACATAAACCAAAACATCATAATCAAAACTATTATTTTTAATTCTATTTCTATTAAAAACAGGAAAACGAATATCATAGCAAATATATGGGCGAATATTCCATCCTAAATATGGTATGGTAATTATTTCTTTCCCTTTAGTAAAATAAATATTTTCTTCTGCTAATGAGAATAGATGAGCTTTGTCATATTTGTGAACTGTACCATCAGGAGTAATAAACAGAAATCTATTATAAATTTTATCATTTTCATTAATCATAAAGCTCCCACAGATAGCAATATCATAATTATTTGCTAAAAATGTTAATTTATCAATCATCGGACTATTCATACTATGAGCATATTCAGGATTTTTAGTAGCATATGCGGTAGTACAAACTTCTGGACAAACTAAAATATCAATATCTGATTTAATTGATCTTTGTATAGCAAATACAATTTTCCTAAGATTAGCATCAGTATCCAACCATATAGTATCAGCCTGATACAGAGCCCAAGATATAGTAGATTTCATAATATTATAAATTAACCAAATTTTCTAAAGAAAATATTAAAATAAATTTATTAAAAAACCTATTGTATTTTTCTTTTATTAGCTCTTTTGCCTTCTAAAATAAACCAAGCTATAGGAGAAGCGATGAAAATAGAAGAATAAGTACCAACTACTACACCTATGATCATGGCAAAAGTAAAGCCTTGTATTACTTCGCTACCAAGCAAAAAGATTGCTAAAAGTACAACCAACGTTGTGCCAGCAGTATTTACAGTACGAGATAGAGTAGCATTAATTGCCTCATTCATATTTTGCTTTAATGGTCGCTTAGGATACAAAGTATTATATTCACGTATTCTATCAAAGATTATCACTGTATCATTAATAGAATAACCAATTAAAGTTAAAATAGCTGCTAAGAAATTTTGATCAACTTCCAAATTAAAAGGTAATATTCCATAGAACAAACTAAATACACCTATAACAATAAAAGCATCATGAAATAAAGCTACTGTAGCACCTAATCCATATTGCCATTTTTTAAATCTGATAAAAATATAAATGAACATTGCTATCAGAGCTAAAATGATAGAAATAATACCAGATCTTTGAATATCTCTAGCTATACTTGGCCCGACATTCTGTGAACTCATAATACCTATGACTTTATTAGGATTATCTGTAGAAAAATCTTCAATAGATACAGGATTTTGATAAAAATCTTTCACCCCTTGATAAATTGCATTTTCTATAATAGAACCTACATTTTGAGAAGTATCATTTAGCATATATTTGGTTACTATACGCACTTGATTATTATTACCATAAATTTTAACTTCAGGTACTTCGTTTAAAACTTTAAAAAGTGAAGATTGTACTTCGTTTGCCTTAACTGGCTGATCGAAACGAACAACATAAGCACGACCACCAGAATAATCAATACCTAATTGCAAACCTTTAGTTGAAAGCGACACAATAGATGCTATAAGTAGAATACCTGAAACTATAAAGATAATTTTATATTTACCAATAAAATCTATTTTAGTGTTAGCCAGGAAATTTTGAGAAAATTTATGATAAAAAGAAATATTTTTACCTTTATCTAGCAGGATTTCAATATAAAGTCTAGTTGCGAAAATAGCAGTAAACATAGAAGTGAGAATACCTATAACCAAAGTAGTAGCGAATCCCTGCACAGGTCCCATACCGAAAATTAATAAAACGACACCTGCAATTATAGTAGTTACGTTGCCATCGATGATAGCAGAGTAAGAATTTTTATAACCATCTTTTACAGCCATCCTGATGCCTTTACCAGCATTTAATTCTTCTTTAATACGCTCATTTATAATCACATTGGCATCAACAGCCATACCTAAAGATAAAACTATACCAGCGATACCAGGCAAAGTCAAAGTAGCACCTATAGATGCTAAAACACCAAATGTCATTAACATGTTGATTATTAAAGCTATGCAAGCGCCTATACCTGCTGTACCATAGAAAGCAATCATATAAATAATTACTAATACAAAAGCAACTATAAAAGCAATCATACTAGAATTGATGGCCTCAGAACCCAAAGAAGGTCCTACAATGTTCTCTTCGATGATACGAGCTGGAGCAGGTAATTTACCTGCATTAAGTACTGTAGCCAAGTCTTGGGCTTCTTCTACTGTAAAATTACCTGAAATTTGAGATCTGCCATTTGGTATCTCAGATTGTACAACAGGATATGAGTAAACTAAATTATCCAATACTATAGCTATACTACGTCCAAGATTTTTTGCAGTTAAATCTTTCCAAACCTTAGCCCCCTCAGAATTCATTTGCATATCAACAATTACATTGCCATACTGATCTACATCTTGACGAGAATTCACGATGACATCACCTTCTAATGGAGCTTTATTAGTCAGAGGATTCACCTTTAATGCTACTAATTCATATACATTTCTGGTATTAGCAATAGGTTTAGCACTCCATACAAATTTCACATCTCTAAATAGATCTTGTGTTAATCGTAAATATTCATTAATTTTTGCAGTATCTTTAGCATATGCATAACCTATTAGTGGGCCTTCACCATAAAATTGTTGATTACCTTCTGATCTAACATTAATATTCAAATAAGCAAACAAAGGATTTTCTTTTTTGAATTGTTCTAGCTCTACATTTTCAGTTGTAGTATCACCTAGGAGTTTATTGTCTAAAGATTTTAATTGTTGTGCTAATTTACTAGTATCAGTACTTTGTTTTGCTAATTTAGCACTATCTTTAATATCTAATGAATCACTCGTTAAACTGAGAGAATCAGTAGTTTTTAATATTTGAGCTAATCTTTTATTAGCCTGTTCTAATCTTGGAGCTATTTCAGTTAGGTTCCATGTCTCCCAGAACTCTAATTTAGCAGTAGTTTGCAGAATACTTCTAACGCGATTAGGATTATCTACACCAGGTAGTTCAATTAATATACGACTTTGTCCAACTAATTTTTGAATATTAGGTTGAGTGACACCAAATTTATCTATACGTTTACGAATGACTATAAAAGTATTATCAAAAGCTGACTGAATTTCAGTTTTTAAATAATTGATTACATCTTGATCAGTAGAGTTTACATTTAAGACATCACTAGTTTCACGAGATAAAAAATAAGACACTAATGGTTGATTAGGATCTATCTTTTTGAGCTCATCTACAAATAGATCAACAAAAGAAGTATTACTAGCAATTCTTCTTTGCTGAGCATTTTTAAGAGCTTGATCTAGTTTAGGATCGTTCTTTTTAGCTGCTAAAGCTTTTATAATAGCAGCATCATCGACCTCAATAGTAAGGTTCATACCACCTTTAAGGTCTAGACCCAGCTGAAGTTCTTTTTGTTTACAATCAGCATAAGTATATTTTTTTACTAGCAAATTGTAAACGGTAACATCCATCATTGAGTCTAAATATTGACTTTGACGCTCTCTAGCAATGGAATCTACTAACATCATTTTTTTGATAGAATCACCATTAGCTAATTTTTCAGCTAATCTGTATGTTTCTTCTGAATAAGCATAATCCTGTGCTTTGTTCTCTACCCTTCTAGTACACAGAGTGAATGACAATGAAAATACAGAAGCCAATACAAAAAGGATTACAAAAAACCAAATAGTACCTTTTAAACGCATAATATTATTATTTTTTATATAATTTATGAATTGCAAAAATAAATCAAAATTTTGAAATAAAAATTAATATTTTAAAATTTTAAAGTAAATATTTTAATATAAATATTATCTATTTCATTGCAAAAAAATTATTTTTTGTATTTTAAAAATATAAATTAAAAAATACCACATCTATTTGCATATAATTAAAAAAAACTATAAAAGATGCTAAAGAAATGAAACCAGCTAAGAGTCTAATAAAATTTTTAATAACGATTAGTAATCCTAAAAATAATAAAATTTTATTAAAAATTGCAAAAAATTTATTTAATAACATAAAAAATGTTTTATTTATACTGCAAACTTCAAATTACACCTATTTATAGACACTATCTCTTTATAGTGATAAATTTGCTAAAGATAATTTCAAATCGGTAACAGAAGAAGCTCAGTTGTATAACCTATCTATGGAAACAATATTTAAAGTGCCCAATAATTATAGAAGCTGAAATAGTAAAAGTAGCTAATCAAAATAATTTTGATTTTTTATGAATAGGTGCAGGTAAATCATTATTAAAATTATCTACTATTATTAATAAGGATATCATTCAAATTTATAATTTGGGAGCGGGGTATATACAATAATGTTTTTGGAGAGGGAAGTTTAAGCTCTTAAATAGATATTTTATAAATTATCAAGTTTATTAATTAAAAATCTTTTGTATATTTACAAAAATTTTGTGCATATGAAAAAACTATTTGAAAATCCCACAGAAGTTTTTGCTCTTACCAAAGAGGAGACACGTGAATTATATGATAATCTCTATGATGAGATGATCGAAGAAGGCAAAGATGTCGTAGATTATCAAGAGCTCAAAGCAATGTCTACTGGTGTACTTTGTCCAGATTGTAATAGCAGTCATGTAATTAAAAACGGTTTGCAAAGTGGAGTTCAAAATTACCGTTGCAAAAACTGTGGCAGACAATTTAGAGTTACCACTGGTACCTTTATGTATGGTGTTCATGAAAAGGGCAAAATGCTAGAATATATCAAATGTATGAGTGCTGGCATGAGCTTGAGAGAATGTGCAAGAATTGCGCGCATAAGTCTCACAACGAGTTTCTTTTGGCGACACCGAATATTGTGTGCTTTGCAATCTTTTGAAGACAATGTTAATTTCTTTGGAGTAGTAGAATTAGAGGAATTGCTAATGAATTATTCTGAAAAAGGTAAAAAGAGACGAGACAAGAAAGAATTAAAAAAGCTAAAGAAAAAGAAGCCAGAGA
>Ga0209608_1001699_pt1 | contig 17348 bp, 12 predicted proteins | sample AD_UKC130_MetaG_FD_184428 | JGI IMG/M metagenome (GOLD analysis project Ga0209608, IMG submission 184428) | Active sludge microbial communities of municipal wastewater-treating anaerobic digesters from Canada - AD_UKC130_MetaG (SPAdes) (version 2) | ecosystem: Engineered > Bioreactor > Anaerobic... | reverse complement strand
CAAATTACCATATTTGCCAAAATTATTAAGTTTCCATTCCTCATAGGTAGGATAAGAACGATCCACGTATCCATGTATAGACGTTTAAATGAGGCAAGTTTCCATTCCTCATAGGTAGGATAAGAACGGGGGTGAAATTGTAGACAAAGATATAGTTCTATAAAAGGTTTCCATTCCTCATAGGTAGGATAAGAACTCCAGAGCCGCCTTTAGCGGACGTATAAAATTTATAGTTTCCATTCCTCATAGGTAGGATAAGAACAAAAAATATAATATAATATATATATATATCTCACCTAGTTTCCATTCCTCATAGGTAGGATAAGAACATCGTACCGTCAGGAGTTAGTGCTCCTTCTTCGGTCAGTTTCCATTCCTCATAGGTAGGATAAGAACTTTAGAACAGCATAAAGAAGCTAAAATTACATACTCGTTTCCATTCCTCATAGGTAGGATAAGAACCAAGCCCAACTCTTGTTTTGATATAAATGTTGTAATCATGTTTCCATTCCTCATAGGTAGGATAAGAACTTAATGTTCAAGTTTATTTTTTGTTTATCACGTTCGGTTTCCATTCCTCATAGGTAGGATAAGAACTTTTTAGCGACCCCAAACACTGGAAAAACAAAGCTAGTTTCCATTCCTCATAGGTAGGATAAGAACCCTATCATACTTTGTGAATCAAACGAACCGTATTCAAGTTTCCATTCCTCATAGGTAGGATAAGAACGCTCGCTTCAAAGCTTATTGGAGCTGGAAATACCGTGTTTCCATTCCTCATAGGTAGGATAAGAACGAAAGACTATATCAACTTAGACCCGTTGGTTGATGAGGAGTTTCCATTCCTCATAGGTAGGATAAGAACTAAGAAATCATTTTGATGATATTTTTCTCAATCCCGGTTTCCATTCCTCATAGGTAGGATAAGAACTTTGTTCGTTCAGCGATTAAATTCCTTTCTAACTCAGGTTTCCATTCCTCATAGGTAGGATAAGAACTGTGCAAATATATGTTATAATTATATTGTATCATAGTTTCCATTCCTCATAGGTAGGATAAGAACTCTATTTCTGCAACTGTTTTTTGATTGTTCTGATATGTTTCCATTCCTCATAGGTAGGATAAGAACACAAATTCATCAGAATAAATAACATACTTTAAAATGTTTCCATTCCTCATAGGTAGGATAAGAACTCTAAAGCTATTTTGATTTTTGTTATTTGAGTCTCGTTTCCATTCCTCATAGGTAGGATAAGAACTCAATCAGATTGAATCCAAATCCAGTTAGATAACTCTCGTTTCCATTCCTCATAGGTAGGATAAGAACTCATAAGACCATTATTAATAATATAACATAAAAATAGGTTGATGTCAAGCTTTTCTATTAAATTTAGGTAAAAATGAACTCAAAATGTTAATTAATCATTCTTGTGATGAAAAGAACAAGTCTGTCGACCCCCCGGGGTTTTTAGCTTATTGGGGGTCGACAGATTTTTAAAGTTGTTAGTAATTTATGTATTTAAAATTGGTTTTAATTTTCCGTCCCATTGTAATAAGGCATTGATATCTTTCTCCAAAATTACTGTTCCAGGAGAAAAATAATATTTAGTTTCTAAAAAACTACTTCCTGGTTTATTATCTTTAGTTTTATGATCACTCTCTTTTTGAATGTCATAATAAGCTCTTCCAGATAAAAGCTCAATGTCACCTTTAAAAGGAATTTCTTTTGAATATTCTAAATGAGAAAGAATGGCTTCATTTTTTTGAATTCTTACAGATAACTCATTAGAATTTTCTGTTTCAATATTTATAGGGAGATTTACTCTATCATCAAATGAATAAAATTCAACATGACCAAAACCATACTTAGATTCGCCACCAAGTATTAATTCTTTTATGATATTGAAATTGTTTATATAAATACCATCTTTTTCTTTTTTTATTTCTAATTTTTTATCTTTAATAGTAGCATTTTCTTTAATCCAAATATATCCCGCAATTTTTACATCATTAACATTCCCGTTTTTGTCTTTAAATTTGTTGTTTATGTATTCTATCTCATGAAGGCTTTCATCTTTGGCAGTTCCTGAATTATCAATTGCTGTCGAAATTCTGCTATCTATAAATCTGCTTTCAAAATTAGAAACATACATATCTCCATATTTTAATTCCTTTTCTTCATATTTTGGATAATAAACAGTGTCCCCATCATACAAATAGAAGTAAGAAAATATAAAATTGTTTCTAATATCATGTCCAACGTCTATATAATCTTCCGACTCAAAGGATCGAAAAAAAGACTCTGTAATTTGCTTGGTAATAGCTCCCCAAAAATTTCTTCCTAAAATATAATATCTTGTAGGAGAAACCACAGAAGACTTAAATGGCGTATATCCAATGTGAAGAGGACTTTTTAATTTAAATACTACTTTATTTTGATTCCACATTGTTTTCATCCTTCTTCTCTTGCATGATAATAAGCGTAGGTTAAAGTTCTTTCGATTATTTTTTTCATAAATAGTAATTTATCTATATCTTCAGTTATTTCTGTTATCGCATTACAAAAAGATAAAAAATCATCAGATTCGAGTTTAAAATGTGCTCCAAAATAGGGTTCTAAATGTTCCTCTTTAAAAAGTTCTACGAATTTTTTCCTTATATTTGAGTTTTTATCCTTTTTTTCTAGCCAAAGAAACATTGCATAAACACCATCTTCTTGCAAAACGCCCAAAGACTTTTGTAAGATATTTTTGTCTGTTTCTCTTCCAATCTTTTGCCCCGTTTTTATACACAAATAATCAATATTTGTCATGATTATCCCCCTTATTTTAAATTATTTCAAGTCTTCCAAATCCTCTTGTTCCCATGCCGCCTATTCCAAGAAGTTTAAAATAAGGTTTAATTTTTTTAACTAAATCATCTTGGATAGCATTTTTCTCATCAAATCCTATCTCAAATCCGATTATCGTACCTCTTGGAATTGCCTCATAGGTGAACAATCCTTTATCTGCTGCTGTTCCAGTTGTTTTATCTATCTTAACAGATGTTCTAACTTCTAAATTATCATTGACTAAAGCAGAAAATAATTTCTCTGGGACAACAACGATTCTTTTAACAAAATTTTTTAATTCGTCAGGAATTGTTAGCTCCATATTGGAATTTTTTGTTTCTACTTCAATTAGAATCCAACCTAAATTTAAAGTTTTATTTTCTTCTTTTATTCCTTTAATTGCGTAAGCTTTATCTTCCTCTTCAATTTCATCTGGGATTTTTAATTTGGCATTTTCATTCTTATCTTCTTCAAACCAATATTCAAATAAATCTTTAGTTGTAATCCAAATAGTTCCAACACTAGAATATACAGGAAATAATATAATTTGCCCGTCATAGAAACATATTTTGCCTTTCTGTTCTTCTGTCCCAAAAAAAGTTTTAATATCTATTATCCCGCTATTATTCTCATTAATGATCTCAGCAAAATATCTTGTTACACCTGCAATTGCTGTTCCTGGAATTTTTGGTACATCAGTTGCTGGTTCTCTAACGATTGTATTGTCAACTCTTCCTAATCTGTAACCTCCCGCACCTATATGAATAGGATCTAGAGCTTTGGCAAATATCTTTTTTAAATTAATACCTAAAGTTTCACTCACCTTTGTCTACCCCCTCTTTTAAAGTATGCTTAAAAAGAATTATAGTATCAAGTAAAAGATTATTAACTGATGATTCTAAGAGAAACCATTTCGTTTCTTCACTTAGTAAATCCCACTTCTTTCCAAACGAATCTTTTAAAACCATTTCAGAAAATTTTCTAAAAACATCATTTTTATCTTTATCATTTACATTTTTCCATTCTGCCTTTTTTGAGGTAAATAATTCTTCTATAATATTTATCTGCGAAGATGAAATATTCGAGGATAGAATATCCCATAATTCAAGCATTTCTAATATCTTATATTGATAATAGGGTCTTGCTGTAAATAATCTATAGTCTTCATTAGCTCTTTCTCCGTTACGATAGTTTATATTGTAACGATCAATATTGGATGAAAGCAAATCGAAGTCAAAATAACCAGGATATAGGTAAAATATTTTTCCATTAGAAAGTTGTGAAATATCATCGAGATTGATTTTTTTATTTGATTCTTCAAAATCACTAATGGGGTAATAACCATAGAATTCATCATTTCTTAACCCATCAAGATTCCACCATGTTTTCATTTGTACTGTTTTAGTAAAATCCTCATTTTCTAACATCCGACTTTCTGCATCTAACAACAAATAAAGCGGGAATTTCCTATTAGCAACAAGGAGCTTTGTGTTTAGAGGTAACTTTCCAAGTACCTTTTCAAATCTTTCATTGTATAGTTTTGTTATTAGTTCAATAATTTTCATTGAATCTGATGCTGGTACCATAATTCGAAGTGAAAGTGGAGATTTGTTAATTTCTATATTTGGAATATATTCTTCATCGTTTATATATTTTTTATCTACTTTTATTTTTATATTGTTACCTAAAATATTATTTTTTGGATCTTCTTCGGGAGCTATTTTGTCGAATCCTTCTTCCAATGCTTTTTGTACACCCTCCGCACCAAATAATTCATCACTATTAGATTTAAATTTAAACTTTTCAAGAGATTCAATAGTATAAAAATAAAATTCTCCTTTTTGGTTTTGGCTATAAAGTACAAGAAGATTATCTGGTTCTAAATTTTCAAAATGAATCAAGTAAGGAGTATTAAGGGATAGTGTAGATAGCTGGTTATTATTTGGAAATTTTATTCTTTTCCATTTGTTTTTATAAATCTTATTGTTAATCTCATTTATTACTAACTCAAAAAATTCCTCTGTTTCTTTCCAAATACGGTATAAACGAGCTGGAGATGCGTTTTGGGTAAAAAGATACCAGGCAAGATTTTCTTTATTCAATCCTCTAGGGGCAATTTTTTCTTTTATGTCTATAATAAAATTTCCTACATCATTATCATCTCCTGGTTTTTGGATTGATTTTATATCTTCGTAAAACGTATTTATTAGATTACTTTTAAAACCAGCATCTTTTGTAATATTTTCATCAGTAATAATTTTTAAAAGGTTTTTTGATAAGTTAAAAAGAGTATCGTTAATATCTATTTTATAATTTTTTAGTTTATTTATGTTCTGTTTATTTTTAAAAAAATTTTTACTTCGATTACAACAAAACCAATCATTATAAGTTTGAGAAAATATAGTCCCAATCATCGTACCATTAAGCCAATTATCTAAGTAAAAACTAAAACTTAATAAAGCAACTCTGTTATTCTTGTCAGCAACTTCAGTTGTCCATATTGTTTTTTGTCGACAGATTAACCAATCATTCAGTCTGCCCATTCTTCTATCTTCACAAACCTTACATCTTTCCTTTTTTGAAGATTTAGTCCTTATTCCACAAACCGGACAAACATCTATTTTTGCACTTGCATCATCTTTTGATATATCATCGATTGCATTACTTCTTAATTTGTTTAAATCAGTGTTTAAAGGACTCTCTACTATTTCTTCAACATCTTCAACAAATAAAATAGGAGACATTTTAGGAATTGTCCTTTTTTTAGAGGCATGATTTAATAGGTTCGTTATTATGGTTAGGGTTTTAGTTGAATCACTAAGCAAGAAAAAAGGCCAGAGTTCATAGTCACTTTCCTTCCTAATATCTTCCAAAGCTATTTGAGAACATTCTATTGCGAGATTTTCAGAATCACTATCCAAATTAGGAAAGGTAAAGTATATTCCATTAATATCTTCATAAATAACATTACCTATTGGGATTTCACATTCAAATTTACCTTTTAAGTTTGCTTTAATTTCTTCTATTATTTTAGATCTAGTTTTAATATCTGCAATTTTCCTACCTTGATTAATAAACTCAATCCCATTCCAGCTTATTCCAAAGATTCTCCATTGTATATCACTGTCATTTTGATATTTTCCACAGGTCATTCCGGCCAGGATAGGTTTGAAAAGGGAAGCTGTAGAGTAAGAATGATCCCATAAAGTCACATCATTAGAGGGTATTCTTGTTTCTCCAAGTGCATGTGAAAATGTACTCTTTAGGTTATTGATTAAAAGTTCTCTAAAACAGATTGTACTGATTTTTTCATTTGTATAAATATTAAAGAGGAAAATAAGATTATTTATCAGATCATCAAGTCTCTTTTTTAAACATTTAAGATCTATAATCTCCTTATCAAAACCAAACGGCGAACTTATTATGACATTATATTTTGACTGATTTCTTCTTACTATTCCTTTATCATCGGCTGAATCTTTTCGATCACAAGTTTGTATTTTTTTTATAAAAGTATTTGTATTCTGCTTATTCTGCTTATCATGATGTTCAGTTATCAAGGAATGTATGTTTGTTTCGTTATTATTAATTTTAATTTTAAACTTATCATTGTTAATTAATCTAATAAAATTGCAATCCAGAAAACTATCAATATCCGCATGTTCGAAACTGCAAGGATCATTTTCTAAAGATTGTTTCCCTATAAAATCGGGATGGCATTTCCCAATATCGTGAAGCAATGCTCCAATTTCCCCTATTAATATGTCTTCTTTTTTGTTTTTAATTATATTAACATAACTGTTTTGGTTTGACACTTTCCCACCACCTTGTATTAATACTTAATATGAATGAAAATAAAGAAACTTTTTTATTCTTGTGAATTATTCTCAAGATTTTTATAAAGATTAGAGAATTTATCCTTCTTTTTAGAAGGAAAAACATAAACATTATCATCTTTTAAACGTTCAATTACTCCAAAACCGCTTGTCTTCTTTGCAGAAAAACCGTAAGAATAAAACATAAGTTCAAGAGATTTTGAAAGAAATTCCAAATCTTCGTCAACCTGTGACTCTTGATAATTATCTCCTTTAGGATAAGGAAAGTATAGGAGATAAAATTTTCCCTCTTTGCTAGGTTTCATAACTTCAAATGGAATTGGTCCCCTTGCTGGGGTTCTGGTATCTCTTTTCAAAGGAGTTATTACCTCTTTTTCTGCTTCCTTATTGAAAAATGTAGGGAAAAAGTAAAGTCTTCCTTTCAAGGGATTCTCTTTTTCTTCTGGTTCTGATCCAAAAAGCCGCTTGATAATTATCTTTTTTCGTTCTTTATCACATTCAACTCTCTCAGCAGCGAATCTCAAATGTCCTTTCCACGTTGTAGGCTTCACCATAGGAAGTCCTGTGAACTTATCTCTGACGATAGGATTTTCGAAAATTTTATTATCTATTACATTAAATTCTCCTTCATCTTTGCTTGTGTATGGCTTTTTGAGGGTGAAAGATATTTCTATTAGAGTAGAATTTGGAGGTAGAGATTCTAAATCTTGTTGTTGAGGGTAAAAATCTACTATGATTTTTTCTATGTTATTTCTCGTAGAATTCTTTTCTCGTGCTAAAGGAATAATGAATTGTTTTTCTAACCATAGTTTATATTTATCTTCTGGCTTCTTATACTTCAATTTGTTATTTTGTAGATCTTGATCCCTCTTATTAAATGTTTTCTTATCTTTTTTATTTTGAAAATTATTTAAAAAATAATCATGTGTCATATTAATTCCTCCAATAATTCACTACCTTTTTTACAAACGGTGGGAGTGCATGTAATTGTTATTTCATGCCCTTTAATGAATAGTTTTTCAGATAACGAAGAATTTAGATTATTTTTTATTTTTTCCAGTTGTTCTTTAGCATTGTATCCCCAAATTCTTACTTCAACATTTTTATCATCATTATTATCATTTTTATAACCATGAGAAACAAATATTTTTGATCCTTTACCTAATTCTCCAAAAATATCATGTCTCTTTTCACCGTTATCTTCTAAACGTCGAATAGCATCTCTTGTGTGAAAGGCTATGGGAAGAATATTATGATTTTTCCAAAGTATCTTCCAGTTATCATTAGTGTCACCCGTCCAGAAAGCTTTTTTATCAATTAAATTTGTAATTTTTTCTTCAAATTCTATTACAAATTTATAAAAATGAAAGTTCTTTATATTTGGTAAATTGTTATTATTTGTCTTATTTGATCTCTTAGATTCCAATAAAGTATTATATTTAGAGAATTCGCCTGTGAAATTATTAACCGACAGTTCATTTTTAGTAATTTTAATTACTCCATTTCCTTGAGAAATACGCGAACCCAAAGCTCCATAATTAGCTATTATTTCTAAAGTTTTATTTAATAAAAAATATTCTTCTTTAGTAAACTCTTTTAATTCTCTAAACTTTAAAGTTATATTTTCATTCGATATTAGTCCAGCAACCTTCCGTATCAAGGACTTGTTATTTCTATTCTCTCTAGTTCCTATATTAACTTCAGGAATTTTTTTAACTTCACCATTTATCTCCAATCTAAACTTTCTCGCCCAACCACTGCACCCGAATAACTGACAAGCTGGACAAATATTTTGTTCATTTAAAGCTTCTAAAACTGATTTTCCACTATTTATAGCTTCATAAAACTTTTTTTGTTCTAATTTACATCTTGAACTCTCATTTGTCGGATCACATACATTGAAACCTAATCCTCTAAGTAAGACTTCATACCACCATCTTAAACTACCTATAATTCCACTCTCTTTTAAATCATTACATTTCCCATCTACATCTCCTGTCCATATTGGAGTTAATGCCTTTAATTTAACAGTAAATTCTTGCATCTGATCCCCCCTTTATCAAAAACAGAGTTTTTATAATTATTACTTGAAGAATTAATATTTAGCTAAATAAACTTATACTCAATAATAGAATCTAAGATTCCTACATTATTTCTAAACAACCTTTATTTAAAAGTGTTTTAATATTTGCATTTATAAATTCATCTCTATTAAAACCGGGTAAATAATATAATCCTCTCGATTTTACACCAAAGTTATTAGTACCTCTCTCTATTTCGATTATATTTTCAATGATACTTTCGACGATAATTTTGTCCAAAGTAAAAGAAAAAGGTAAAAAATTAGACCAATTCAAATTTTTATATTCTTGTGTACTTTCTTCTATCTCTTCAGCTTTTTCTAATATGACTTTTCCAAATCCATATCTACTATCACCCCCAATAATTAACTCTAAAGAATTTTCAATTAAAAATTTATCTTTAACATCCTCATTCATCTTTACTATTCCTACCCAAAAGAGTTCTTTATTTATCTCTTCTGAAAATTCCTTCTTAATACTGGGTAATATTATATTTATTTCGTGAAGAGATTCATCCTTTGCCATTCTACTTAATGGAACTATTGATGTTGAAACATAAGTATCAATAAATTTAGCTCTAAAAACTGTTTCAGAGTATGAACCCAAATAGAATTCTCCGTTTTTCCATTTAGGCAAAAGTGGTCTAAATGATTCACTTTCAAATGCTGGATAGAAACAAGTAATTTCTTCAAAGAGCTTTTGATTTTTAGATAAATCACCATTTTCAAATAATTGATTATATATCTTAGTTAAAGCCCCCCACATCGTCCATCCTGGAATAAAAATCCTAGTTTCAGAAATTACTCCATATCTTCCAATTCCAATATGAATTGGTTGAAGTTGTTTAAAAATTAGTTTGTAAAACTTTTTTTCACTCATTTTTTCCATTTCCTTCTTTTATAGTTTTTGCATGATATCTGGCATAAACTAAGACTTTTTCAAGCAATTCTCGAAAAAATAATAGTTTCCCCAAATCTTTCGAAAGTTCTTGAAAATATTCCTCATTTAATTCTGAATTATTTTTGTTTACGTTATTAACCTCCACAAAAGTAGTTAATGCTTGTATTTTATCGATAAAAACATCTTTAAGTCCCTCAGACACCACATATATATAGTAAGCATAAACCCCGTCATTCATAAGAACACCTAAAGATTTATCAATTGCATTTTTGTATTTTGATTTTTCATTTTCTTTACCTTTTATCGCTTGCACTAATTCAAATGACATTTTATTCAATTCAGCTTCTATATTAATATTATTTTCCATTTTTCCCATCTCCACTATTTTTATTATTACTATTGACACTATTTACAAAATTATTTATAATTTTCATTCTTCCAAACCCTCTTGTTGTTAACCCTCCTATTCCAAGAGTTTCATAAAAATGTTTTGAATCTTCAAGGGCCGTTGTTAACTGTTCGATGGAAGGTAAATCAGTTATTTTTTCATCTACTTCATTATAAGCACTTCTATCAAAAATCCGAATTTTTCCATAAAAAATAGTTCCTCTTGGAATAGCTTCACTAGTAAACAACGCTTTTTCTTTAGCAGCCCCTGTTATTGGATCGATTGAAACAGATGTTCTAACTTCAAGATTTGAATTAATAATCTGTGAAATTAAATTATCAGGAACAACGACAATATTTTCTTCTGAAATAATTGTATCTATATTTTTCATTGAATCAGGAAAAACTTTCTCTATGCTATGACTATTAGACACTTTAAAATTCATCCAACCTAAATTTAGATACTTTTCATTACCTTCTTTAGTCAAAATGGAATTGTTTTCACTATTTTTAATTTTCTTATTTTCAATCACAGTTTCGTATATGCTTTTGCTAGTTATCCATTTAACTCCAAGCCTTGTATAAACTGGAAAATACAATATAGTTAAATCAGAGAAAAAAAGCATTCCTTGCCAGCTTAAATCTTTTTTTGAAAATCCAAAACCCTTGCAAACAATACAATGTCCACAATGGCCTTTTTTATCAGCTGATTCTTCCCTCGTTAAATTTGAAAGATCGTCTTGACCTGCACAACTTATCCTTGATATTTTATTTCCATTAAATTTGTGCCAATCATTTAAATCAACTTCATTTTTCCATTGGGTATTTTTAAGTTTGTCTGTTAAAGTTTCACCCTTAGCTTTTTTTATAACATCAAAACTTGGCTGTTTATCTTTTATCTTTTCTTGTAATTCTAAGGCTACATAGTATCTCCATGTCCCAGCTACAGAACTTCCTGGTATTTTTGGTATTTTTGTAGTTGGATCTCTAACAATTGTATTATCAACACGTCCTATAGTAAATCCTCCAGTTCCTATGTATATTGGATCCATAGCAATAGAGAAAATATCAACATCTTCCACTATCTTATTACCCATTTAAGTAACCTCCCTAAATTCTCTTTTTTACTCACTTTAGAAATCCCAAAACCCAAGTTTTACCAATCTTTTTGTTTTATATTTATTAAAAAATACCTTCCAACTTCTAATCCTCACTAATTCGGAATTTTTTTAACTTTTTTTGGTACTTGTACCAAAGGAAGGGGGAAGGGCTTCGCCCTGACCCATTTTAAATTCAAATGCTTATTTTCTGAAAATTATCATTTCTAAAGTACCTATTCTCTTTTAGATTAAATTAAGAGCGTTGTGATAAAAATCAAACATATCTAAAAGCAGATAAAGTCTTTCTATAAAGATTTCTGGTGTTGAATCTGATAGTTCTTTCCAATCTTTAAATTTTAAAATTGATGCAAAGTTATTTTTCTCATCTTGAGTTTTTAAATCAAGCACATTTATAAAAGCAGATAAGAAAAAGATTTTTATTGATTCTTGATCTTCTGACCAATCTTTTAATTTAGAGTAAATCAAAGAAACTAATTTTTGAGACTTTCCAGATTCTTTTTTATCGAAAAATTCCTTATATAATTTGAAATATTTATAGTCTTCTAAATCATAAGACCTATTTAATTTCTCCTTTATAACTCTTTTTCCTTTGTCATCATAAAATATATCATTTCTTCTAGTATTAGTTTCTAAGAATTCGAAATCGAAAGTATTAGGATAGATGTAAAAATTGTCAGAGCCATTTGAACCGTCAACATAACCTAAAGGAATTGGTTGATTAATATCAAAATAAAGATAGAAATCATACGCCCCTTTTCCATTTACTTTTTCTAATAAAGAGTAATAATCCTTACAACCTTCATCTGCTTCAAATGAATTTGCACAATTAAAAGCTTTTTGTTGCTTCTGTTTTATGGAAGAGTAGTTTTCGATTATTCGTAAATTCTTCCAACTTATATTATCTCTTCTTATTTTACGGGAAGCTTTTATAGCTACATAAAGTGGTTTTTTGTAATTTTGTACTATGATTCCTACATGTAAAGGAAGTTTTCCATAAACCCATCTAAAATTATTAAAATATTCTTTCTCTATGTTTTCTAACAAAAAAGTAACCCTATCTGCTGGAATTGCAAACTGCCAACTTATAGGAGTGGGATCTATTATAGAAAAATAAGGCAGGTAAAATTCTTGCTTTGCATTTTCCAATTTTAGAGTTGCTGGGTTTGTAATAGTAGGATCATAACTTTTTAAATTAAATTCTTTTTTATTTTCTATTTTTTCTATAGAAGTTATCAAATAAACATTTTTATCTTTAACCCAAAAATCTATATCTCCATCATAATATTCTCCATCAGGTAAATCAATGTTTTTCCACACAAGTCTCTTTCTTCTTTCATCAGGAATATCTAATAGATTCATCATTTTAGATTGCATTTCTTCAAAAAATATTTTTGTAGAATCCCATGTTCTTTTTAGTCTGGCAGGAGAAGGACCTTTTTGAAGAATAAATTGTAGAAAAATGGTTAGAACAACCGTCTTATTATCTTCGCTTAATTTGCTCCAGTCAACTTTGTTTCCTACTATGGGGACACTTTTAAAGTAACCTGCCAAGTCTGTTCCAATAGTAAGTTCTACTACAATATTTCTCATAAATGCAAATACATCAATGCTGTTTAAAGCTCCATCAACTAATTTATTACTTGATAATATAGTTTTCTCCACTTTCAGCGTATTGTTTTTTGAGGAATCTAATTCTGTCTTTAAAGAAGATACTAAATTTGAAAAATTACCTTCCTTGTTAATTAACATAGTACTTAATAAATTTCCATTTAACCATTGATTTAATTCAAATTTTAATGTTACAACCGCAATTTTCCCATTTTTATCTTGAACTTCTCCAGTCCAAATAGTTTCATTAGTTCTATTAGATAACCAGTTGTTTAATTTAGAATCTCTTCGACCCTTACATACATTACAAATTAAATAATCGTCATTTTTTTTATTAGCCATTCTAATTCCACAAACCTGACAAACTCCCTGAGGAGAGTTATCATATCCGTTTGTTATTAAACGTTCAAAATTTTCTGATTTTTTTGATTTTAAATAATTATTTTTTGCCTTATCAACTAAATAACCAAGATTTCCAATTCTTCGAGAAGATTCAGTTACAAATATTGCTGGATAAACTTCACCTTCAAATGTTTGTTCAAAAATTTCAATAATTTTTTCTTCAATTTTTGGTTTTATATCTTTATTTAATGCGTACAGACCATTTATATTATTGTTACCTTTTAATTCTTCAGCTATCAAGAAATATATCCCAGTTTCATCCCTATAAACTTCGTTACCCAATGGAAATTCGTTCTCAAAGAAACTCTTTACTGCTTCGTCAACTTGATATGACGCTTCCCTATACCATTCTATATGAGCCGGCTTTAGTCCCTTTTCTGCTAAAGCAAGTTTGTCGTATTGTACCCCAAGAATCGACCATTTGATATTACTTGAATTATCAAACTTATTTTTATTATCGTTAAAGAAATCTTTTTTAGTACTAAGAATCATAGAACTAAGTGTAGCTTTAAACATGGAAGCAGACATATATACTTGATCCCAAAGGGTAACATCATTAACAGGAAAGCGAGTATCACTTAGAAGATGGCTATACCATTCTTTAATTTCTTTAACTACAAAATTTCTCAACTTACTCCAATCTTCGTGAGAAATATTATTTTGCCTTGCATAATAACCATTAATATAAAGAAATTTATCAAGATTTATAAAAAAACACTTTCTATATTGGTCAAAATATTTTATATTAACCTTCTCTTTAAAACTACCAAAAGCATTTGATATCCATAATAATTTAAGTTGTTGTTTTGGAGCTCCTTTGTCAATTCCTGAATTTATATTTTCACAACCTCTGAAAAATATTTTATTAAAAAGATCTTCACTAGAAATAACCCCTTTAAAAGATTCTTCCCATTTAATTTGATTTTTTGAAGAAGACGGAAAATTGATATTTATAGACTTTATAAAATCATGCAATTCTTGGTTTATTCTCGAAATTTCCCACTCAAAATATTTTTTTTCATAATATTCTGTATATGCAGTAAAATCAATCTTTTCATTTGGGAAAAAATTTTTCCAAAAACCAACATGAGTTTTTCCAAGATTAAAAAGTAAAGTTCCTATTTCACATTTCAATATCTCTGTTTTATAGGTTTCAAAATCATTTAGATTCATCATTAACATCCTTCCATTCTTTATTTTGTATATCAATACCATTTTGATTTGTTATATAATAGTATCGATGCATTAGCTTATAAGATCCCCACCCTAACTTAGTTTTAGCACCTATTCCTTTTTCAGAAAGTATTTCTATTGCGCTTATAAGATAATTAATATCACTTTCTATTTCATCTTTGTTTGTTGATAAGTCAAAAGGAATATATACAATCTGGAGTATTCCTCTACTTCCTGTAGGAACTACTTCATAAAAAATAGGTGCTTTACCTGTTCTTTTACTTCTGTCGTGTGGGTTTATAACTTCAAGAGAAATTTTATCAAAGAAAGTTGGATAAAAAACTACTCTTCCCTTGTGTGTACGTAATTCGAAAGGTAATTTTGATTTTACAATATAGTCTTTTGATTTACTTGTGAGCCACTCTGTTAGAACATCCACTATTTCTCCGCTCTTGATTTTATTTATTTCTTCTTTATTTAAAGTTAATCCTAACTCAAATAATAAAAGTTCAACTATTTTTTCCTTAATACCTTTATCTTTCAAATTTGTTAACCCTTCTTTTTCACTCTTATTTTTGAAATAATTTTCTAAATTTTGAATACTTTCTGATCCAGCTCCAAAAATTCTAAAATAACTATCAATTACTTTAGTTTTCTCTTTTTCATCATTAATAATGTCTTTAAATGCACTAGCTAAAGATCCTTTCCAAGAACTTCCTCTTATCATTGGAATTTTAAAAATTTGTTCTTTTAAAACTGGATTTTGAATTAAATAAAAATTGTCATCATCTCGAGAAAAATATGAGTTGTTTAACTCAAATTCTGACCACAGAATAAAAGAATATGTTGGAAGATCTTTAACTATTTCTGAAATCTTGTCCTTATTTTCAATAATTCCAGATATTTTTTTGATAAAAGCAATATAATTTTCCTGAATACTAATAGTTTTATCAGAAATATTAGTAGTTTTATCAGTTTTATAATAATTATCTTTCAACCAGTTTAGTGGAAAATTCTCAAGTTTATCGTTTTTATAGTTTTTTAATATATCTTCATTTTTTTTAATGTTTTTGATATCTATTTTCTCTTTCAAGAAAGGGAATTTTGAAACTAAATCCTCTATTTTCTCTGATTTAATTTTATTCTCAGAAAACAATTTATATTGTTTGCAATATGAAATATAATCATAAATATTTTTGACTTCTGATACTTTTTCTTCTTGAGCAATAAATTCACATTTAGCCATTGTTTCTCTCCTCTTTTTTCAATTTGATTAGACCTCCAATAGACATTAATCCGCCTACATATTCATTTCCTTCTTTATTTATCCAAGGTAAGATTTTTGAACCTTCTTCTCCAGACTTCCCAAATAGCGAATGCCTTAATTTCTTAAAAAAATCTTTGTTTGAACTTCTTAATATAGAACGCATTTCAGCCTTTTTTTGAATAAGTTCCTTAATAGTTTCAAATACTTCGTTAGTATTTCCTTCTTTATTATGATTCGTCTTTATTACAATAATCTTTTTAGGAATTTTTTTAATCATGTCTTCATAACAAATATTTTTTGATGAAGAAATATCAAAATCAACAAACTGTTGTAATAAGTTTTCGATTTGTTTGTCTTCACTTTTTATGTCTTTATATATTACAATATCAGAAATTTTTTTATCAGAATAACTCTTGTTAAACTTTGAAAATTCAAAGATATCTTTTTTCCATTCATCGTTGCTACCATTTATGCCATCTATCTTTAATCTTCCATAGCCAATGTTCCATCCTCCACCCCAAAATCCATATTGATCCATAAAATTAAGAAGCGGGTAAAAAATTGATTCTACAATATCGTTTTGTACTTCAAAAGTAACGCTGAATTCTCCTTGATAAGATGGAGATTTCCAGTACCAATTTTTACCATTTATTATTTTGCCTTTCGGATTATCTGAAAAATTATTTTTATCAAATTCTATCTTTTTAATATTGATTTTGCTCTTAAAATATGTCATACCAAAGATTCTTGATGGAATAGGTATTTTCATGCTATTAAAGAGTTCATTTAAAGTCTTAAAACTTAGTCCATTACATGCAAGAGCTTTTTGGTAGGTTTTATAATCAAATTTGTCTACTAAAATCCCATCATGATAATCTGCTTTATCTACTATTCCAGAGAAAAAGCATATAGTTTCAAACCAAAATCGCAAATTCCCCATAATTGCAGAAGGTCTAATATTATTATTTCGCCATGCATCCCCTGTCCATAAGGGAGTTAAAGTTCTTAAATTAACTGTAAATTCTTGCATCACATCCCCCCTTTATGTTTCTATTTTTTACTTTAACTCAACATAAATATTAAAAATATTATAACATATTATTTCTTTTATTTTTTTAAAATAAATTATTTTCCATTTTAGTGAAGCTATATTATTTCTTAATCTTTTACTCTCTTTTATATTCCTTTTATAATTCTTTCACTTTCTAATTTCATCTACCTCTAATCCATTCATTCTAGCGAATTTCATCTCATCAACTTTTTTATTATTCAAGCACGAATTTAAGTTTCAGCATACTTGTTTCATTCCTTAACCTTAGAATTTATTCCAATACCAACACGTTCCATTCCCTTTGCTTAATTTCCTAATAGGTATAATAGACAAAGTTTTTCATAGGTTCGTTAACATCAAACGTTCCATTATGTTTCTAATTCTTCACTACTTGTACAATTTCTTTACTTTCTTATATATTCGTTATTTTTTTCATAAAAAGCGTTTTTTGGCCAAAAAAGTTTATCAGTGATATGATGTTTCCATTCCTTTATCCTCTCCTACATTCCTCATAGGTAGGATAAGAACTATCCAAAGATTCAGGAATTCTCCAAAATATGAAGAAGATGTTTCCATTCCTCATAGGTAGGATAAGAACATAAATCTCCAATAACAGCCCATCTGTCTTATAAAGTAGCAGATAAAACAAAAACTTTGTATTTATCCCCTTTAGATAAAGAGTTTAATGAAAT
>Ga0209608_1001698_pt1 | contig 17372 bp, 14 predicted proteins | sample AD_UKC130_MetaG_FD_184428 | JGI IMG/M metagenome (GOLD analysis project Ga0209608, IMG submission 184428) | Active sludge microbial communities of municipal wastewater-treating anaerobic digesters from Canada - AD_UKC130_MetaG (SPAdes) (version 2) | ecosystem: Engineered > Bioreactor > Anaerobic... | reverse complement strand
CCAGACCTCTGAGGAACTCCGCACCAGCGAGACACAGAACGAGAAGGTTCGCGCCGCGCTCGTCGCGCTCGCCCAGCGGATCACGGCTCCCGTCGACCGGCGCCGGGCGGCATCCGAGGACACCGGACCTGTCACCGGCACATCGAGCCCTTCAACAAGCGGACCAAACCTCTGATCGGAGCGGCCCTCCGGGCCGCCAGGCTTCAACAGGCTTCGGGCATCGTTCCTGACGCTCCATCATTGCCGCCGCGGTCCTTCACACAAGCCCCCTACGGGGGCCGACTCCTCCGAGATTTTCGCCACGCGGTCGCTACGCTCCCTCACATCGTGACGAAATTCTCTCCCCCGCCGCCTGGCGGTTGTGTTCCGGCCCTGCTGCTGCGGCACTGCTCCGCTTATCAGGAACGAGCCAGCGAATTGGACGAGAAAGGACGAGGCAGATGATCGAGAACAAGCTGACCGTGTACAGCAAGCCGAGCTGCGTTCAATGCAACGCCACCTACAGGGCACTCGATGCCAAGGGCATCCTCTACGACATCGTGGACCTCTCCGAGAACGACGCTGCGCTGGAGTACGTCAAAGAACTCGGATACTCGCAGGCCCCGGTCGTGGTCGTCGACGATCAGGACCACTGGTCCGGCTTCCGACCGGACAAGATCGAGCGCGTCGCTAAACGGGCAATATTGCCATCTGATGCAACGTGGCGACCCGCGATCGCACGAGCTGCAGAAGGCTGAGATCAGTGATTCTCGAGCGGGGTCGAAGTCACTGCTCCGACCAAGGATCTGAAAGTGGCCTTCTCTTGCATCAATGTTGTGTTGGATGCATCATTAGGATGTGCTTGTAGTTAATTCTTCGCCTGCGCAGAGGCTTTTCTCCGCGCGTAACGTCGCTCACCTCGACCCCGAGAGGGCCGTGCTCGATGGGATGCTGGATGGGTGGCGAGCTCAGCAGACTGCTCGCTTCCTGAAGGTTGCGACGATTGCGGCGAGAGAGCGGCTTGTTCGCCGGTTTGTGGCTTTCTCGGGCATGTACCCGTGGCAGTGGACGTCGGCGGAAGTGGAAGCATGGATCGGTGAATTGCGGTCGGGGGCGAAGCCGCTGCGGCTATCGACGCTGCGCGGGTACGAGATCGACATCAAGATGTTCTGCGAGTACGTCACTGATCCTCGATATCCGTGGCTGTCGGAGTGTGAGGCGCGTTTCGGAGCCGCGCCGCGGCAGGTGTTCCATGAGGACAACTCAATCGTCCATGTCAGCGAGTACGAGGGCGATGCGGCGCGACGACCGTTGACATTTGACGAGGTTCAGGCGCTGTTCGATGCGGCCGATGGGCTTGCCGCTCGGATCCGGTCGCGTCGACGGAAGGGCGCGGTTCAGGCGCTGCGAGATGCGGCACTCCTCAAGTGCGTATACGCGTTCGGACTGCGGAGGCGGGAGGCGGTGATGCTTGATCTCGTGGATCTGCGCCGCAACGCGAAGCAGCCGCAGCTGGATCGGTTCGGTGCGCTATCGGTACGGCATGGCAAGGCGAGCCGCGGAGGCCCGTCAAAGCGACGCACGGTTCTCACCGTCCCAGAGATGGGCTGGATTGCCGAGACGCTTGGGCACTATCTGGAAGAGGTTCGACCCGCGCTGTCGTCTTCGGGGTCATCACCTGCGCTCTGGGTGACGGAGCGTGGGACGAGATTGAGTAGGCGGGCAGCTAACGAGGCGTTCTGTGCGGCTCGGGACGCCGCGGGGATCGACTCGTCGCTGGATCTGCATTCGCTGCGGCACTCATATGTGACGCACCTGGTGGAGTTCGACTACCCGGAGCGATTCATTCAGGAGCAAGTGGGGCACTCCTTCTCCTCGACAACCGCGATCTACGTGGGCGTCTCCAACGAGTACCGCAACCGCCTCCTCACCCAAGCCATCCACATGCGATACGGCACCGATCTCGAGGAGGCAGCACTGTGAAAGAGATGGAGTACGTCTGGCATCTGCGAGCGAAGATGGCAGAGCGTGGGATGTTCGCCACGACGGACCTGCAGCCGCTGCTCGCTGAGCGAGGCGTCGCGCTCTCCCGCGAGCAGACATACCGGCTCGTGACGGGTCAGCCGCAGCGTCTCAGCATGGCGACTCTGATCGCGCTGTGCGACATCCTTAAGTGCACGCCCAACGACCTCATCGAACCGCGCATCGTCGAGGCCACCGCCAAGAAGGTATCCGGAGACGTCGTCCCGCTGAAGAGTCGAGTATCCGCTCGCCGAACGACGATCAACCGGCCTGGGCACGCCAAGTGACGGTTCCGCCGGAGCATCCCTGCTCCGAGTGCGGAAGGCGCGCCCAGCGGGTAAAGAGACTCGCTGACGGAGGCGGGCTCTGCCGTCCGTGCTACAACGTCAGCCGACGGGTGGAATGCTCGCGCTGTGGTCGCGTCCGGGCACCCAGCGCCCGGACTGAGGACGGGGCTCCATTGTGTGGGCACTGCGCGCGACCCAAGCGTTCGTGCGCCGTATGCGGCCGCGTCGATCACGTCACCGCCATCGTCGACGGCGACGATCTCTGCCAGCGCTGCTACCCCGCACCCGTCAGGACGTGCGGACGATGCGGGCGGGAACGACGCGTAGCAACCCGCCACCAGAGCGGCGTCGCAGATCTCTGCCACAGTTGCTACCGCACCACCATCGCCGAGTGCGCCCTCTGCCAACAACGGCGCCCGGTGCACACCATGACCTGGCCGATCGGTCCGGTGTGCCGCGTCTGCTATCGTCGCGAGCTCCGCCACCCGGCCGACTGCGGGTCCTGCGCTCAGAGGAGGGCACTCATCGGCCGCAACGACCAGGGAGAGCGCGTCTGCGGGCCGTGTGCAGGATCGACACGCGACTACATCTGCGCAACGTGTGGCGCCGCGGGTGAGCAGCACTTCGAGAACACCTGCGTTCGATGCTCCGTCTTCCGAGCCTCCAGCGAGCTGCTGGCGGCTGCGACAGGAGCGATCCCCGGGCACCTGACGGGGCTCCCGAACGCACTCGTTCATCGAGGCCGCGTGGATTCGACCATGAGATGGCTTCTCAAGCCCACTCCGCGGGCGCTGCTCCAAGCAATCGGAGCACAGGAGTCGATCACGCATGCGAGCGTCGACGCGTGTCCGCCCGGGCAGGCGCGACATCACCTCCGCGCACTCCTGGTTGACGCGGGTGTGCTTCCCCCACGAGATGAGCAGACAGAGCGGCTCGAAACGTGGGTCGACGAGTACCTGACCCAGCTCCCGCCCCATCACGCCGCCGTGATCACTCCCTACGCGCAATGGAAGGTGCTGCGCACCGTGCGCCGCCGGGCGCGCCACCGGCGCACCACGATCGGTGTCGCGGATTCCGCGCGGGAGCGGATCCGCGCTGCCGCCCGGCTCCTCCATCACCGCGAGCAAAACGGCGACGGCCGCGCCCAGCTGACACAGGAAGCACTGGACCGATGGACCGCCGGAAACGCCGCCCGTAGCGGTGACATCGCGCCTTTCATCTCGTGGCTCAGCAGCACGGGCCAGTATCCGGGACTTCGCGTCGAGCGTGGAAAGACGGCCAAACCGAGCGAGATCAGCGAGGAGGACGAACATCACGCCCTGATTCGCAAGTTCATCGCCGGAACGGACCACACGGTGAATCTCGCGACGAGAGTCGCCGCGCTGCTCGTACTCGTGTACGGAGCCCGAACCGACCGCATCCACCGACTCACTACAGCCGACACCACCGCGACGGGAAGTCGAACCTATCTCGCACTATCGACAGAGCCCATCGAGGTCCCCAACCCGATTGCGCAACTCCTCGCGCAACTCGTGACGGACGCCGAGCAGGATCCGCGCGCGCTTCGACGGGACGGCGAAGGGATCTATCTGTTCCCCTCGCCACGGCGACACCATGAACCTATCCACCCCACGACCCTGGGGCGGTGGCTGGCGCGTGCCGGAGTCAGTCCACGGATCGCCCGCAACTACGCCATGCTCGCTCTCACCAGCGACCTCCCCGCAGCTGTCGTAGCCTCCCAGATGGGAATCACTCCGCAGGCCGCCAGCCGATGGGCGCAGTTCTCGCAACGTGACAACTCCGCGTACGTCGCCGCACGCACAGAAAGATGATCAAGCCTGACAGGTCAGGCGCCTACAAGACGTCCCGGACGGAGCGCATCAGTCCTCGTATTGAGGTGCTCGGTCCGGGAGACGTGGTCACGGTCGGCCGCTGTTACGCAGTACCGCTCCCGTCCAGCGCGTAGTGATCCGAATTGCCGGTGTCGACCTGCTCCATCAGGTGCACGGAAAGGAGTCGAAATGCAGCCACCTCAGCGTCGACATCTGGCCAGATGAGACGGCCGCTTTCTTCGAGTGCGCTCAGACGCGCACCCAAGGACTGATCGGTAATTGTGAACTCAGCATTTCGATCGGATCCTTCTCCAAAAACCACGATCACACCGCGCTCACTGTCAAAAGTGTTGCGATGATCAACCGCCCGCAAGTGATCAACGAATCGCTCCAGCGCACTCACTGAGCGGCCTTCAGCTCGGGAAAGCGGTGATGATTCGCTCAGTGGTGCTTCCGACAGGCACCTTCACCGTGTAGGTGCGCACGACTTGGCCCTGCGCGTTACGAATCTGAAGCGGCGCCTGATAGGTGTACGTCTGGTTGGCGCTGTTGTACGGCGCTGACGCGGGTGCGCCCACAGTGTTGCCGATGTTCCACTTCGCGAAGGTGGCCCAGTCGGTGCCCAGGTTGTACTTGTTGATGATGTTCTGCCAATCCTGCGCTTTGCCGGCGGCGATGTGACGCCAGCCGTAGCCCGAGTTTCCGCACTCGAGTTTGGCTACCCCGCTCGGGTTGCGTCGCTGCCAAGTATTCACGCGCTTTGTGGCGGGATCACTTGCTGAGCAGCCTGGTGCGGCGGCGAGGGCAGACACCGACCCGCCGAACTCGACGCCGTTCAGTGTCGCCGTGTACTCGCCCTGCGGGTTCGGTGTGACATCACCCGTGGAGCTCACTGCGGAGACGGAGTAAGGAGCGGCGGAAGCCGCAACCGACGGAACCAAGCAAAGCGCGATCGCGACGATGCCGGCGGAAATGGATGCGCTACGAGTTCTCAAGAAAGGCCTTCCAATCTAGCCCGCGAGTCGGGCAACGAGGAGAAACTACCACCGCCCGGTGATCGTCGACGTCATCCGTTGGGAGGACATTCTGGTCCTGAAGCGCTGCTTACTCTGACGTTAAGTGGGCAGCGCGGCCGGGCGGCCCGCAGGTCGCCGCAGCCACGCTCTGAAGCATTGACTTCAAGGAATAGTGCACCCCTCGATATCGCCTGTCCGCCAGTTAAACGGCTCGCCTGAAACCCAGCGATGGGCCCCCGCCGGCAGAATGTCTGGCGGGGCCCATCGTGTGACGCTGGGCGAGGTTTTGGTGGTCAGGCGAGTTCGCGTTGCTCTGCGCCGAACAGCGTGGTGCCGCTTCCCTGGCGGGCTGAGCGGATGGTGAGCCAGAGGAGGACACCGCCGGCAGTTGCGGCGACGATTCCCGCGAGTAGGCCGAGGTAGAGCGGAATTGCGCCGACGAACCCGGCGGCGAATCCGACGGTGAGGGCCCAGTCTTTGGACATCCCACCGCGCTGGAAGCTCGGCGCGGCTGCTACGGCGACGGCGATACCGATGAAGGCGGCGCTGAGAGCACCGACCGCCCATAGGCTTCCGACGCTCGGAATGATTCCGGTGCCGTCGCGAAGGATGGCGATGTTCATGGTCGTGAGGAGTGCCAGGGCAGCGAACGCGGAGGCGAGTGCAGGAACAACGGTCTGGACGCTCCACCGTCCGTCGTGGGAGGCGCGGAGGCTCCATAGGGAGAGGCTTAGCAGGAGCGGGCCGGCGAAGAGCCACAAGGGGTTGCCGATGGCGTTGTTGCCTCCGAGCGCGAGAATGTACCCGACCACGATGGCGGCGGTCCCGAGTGCAGCGGTGATGATGGGAAGGGTATGGCGGGTGCGCTCGAAGAGTCCCGCCGCGCGCATGGCCGCTTGATCCTCGGGGCTGAGTTTGGCTGCGTCGCCGGCTTCCTCGGCGCGGTCCATGTGCAGGCCGATGAGTGCGTCCCCGTGCTGCTGACGCCAGCGCCGCGGGTACCACCGCAGCATTCGTTCGACATCCTGCTCGAGAGTGGTCATGCGGTGGCCGCCTTCCCGGTTGCGTTTCGGAGTCGCTCGTGCGCGAGGCGCGCCTGCGACTCCAGCTGGTCCGCGCGTGCTTCCAAGGTCTGCGCTCCCGTAGGGGAGAGGACGTAGTAGCGGCGGGTGCGGCTCTGGACGACTTCCTCACCGTCGGGGGTGATCCACCCCTTGCTGACCATGACCTCTAGCGCCGCGTACGCGGTGGCGACAGGCAAGGACTTCTCGAGCTGCTCCTCTGCGTCGCGCAGCAGACCGTAGCCGTGGCGGCGGCCTGCTGCCAGCGAGGACAGGACCGCGAACTGCAGATCAGTGACGCTCATGCGCTCATGGTAGCAGTTCTATATTCTATCCAATTGGAATATATGGAGAAGCGGAGCTTTGGTTGATTAGAGTGATGCTGAGTTCTCGCCGAGAGTCGGCGAGTAGGGCAGATGGGGGTTGGTTTGTGATGATGAGACGACTGCGTGTTGGAGTGGTCGCTACGGCCGTTGGGGGTCTTCTTCTGGCGTCGTTGGGGGCGACGGCTGCCGCTGCAAGCGAAGACGACGGCGACGTTCTGGCCGCATTGGCGGTGACGGCTCAGACTGACGAGGCGCCTGATGTCCTCTCTGACAACGCGGACCCGGCCTCAGTGGGGGTGACCGTCCCGGGTAACTCCGCGGACCCTGTGGTGATCGATTCTGGTGCGGTCGAGATCGGGGTGACTCTTCCTGGCACGGCAGCCGATGCAGTCACAGTCGGAGGGGGCCTCGTTGGCTTTGATGGCGGGGACGGGTCGACGGCAGTGCCGGTGGTGAAGGACGACGGTTCGGTGCAGTTGATCTCCGTCATCGACGGCGCGTCGAGTCCGACGGAGTACCGCTATGAGCTGGATCTGCCCGCCGGTGCCACGCTCGAATCCGTCGACGATGGTGGCGTGGCAGTGACCGCCGCCGATGGCAGCGTTCTTTACGCGATCCTCGCTCCGTGGGCGGTGGATGCCAACGGTGCTGCGGTGACCACCACCTACACGGTCGACGGCAACGACCTCGTCCAGCATGTCGCTCACGATGCATCAAACGCCTACCCAGTTGTGGCAGACCCGTGGCTAGGCGGCACGTGGACAGAGTCGTGGGCTTGGTACACCGGTATCACGCGCATTGCGATGACGCCGACACTTTTTGCCAAGGCTGCATGCCCCGGCAACGTTGTTTGCGCGGCGGCTTGGCAGGGAGCGGCGCAAACAGAGCTTGCGAACGCCCAGGTGAACTCGACGAATAAGGCGAAGATCAACAAGTCCACTACCCGCAACCAGATCGGCTGCCACATGGTCGGCGGGGCGCTCAAGTCCCCGTGGAACCTGGAGACGAGCGCTGCCGACAAGGGGCTGGCCGGGTTCATCGCCTCCGCCTGCAACTAATGACTGGGGTGCTCATCGCCTGACGATCTGAGAGGCCCCACCGGCGAACCCGGTGGGGCCTCTTGTGCGCCCAGGCCCGGTTGAGATTGAACGAGGCTCGGCGTTCTTCGGGACGCCGACTTGCTATGCGGCGAGTATGAGTCGCGCCGTGGTGTCCGTCGCCGGTGAGAGGAACACCGGCCCGGCGAGCGACCACGAAAGCCGCAGACCGGCCCCGGCCACGGACAGCACTGCTCGGGCGCGCAGCGTGGGCAAAATCCATCGCCCTGCGATGAGTACGAGCACGGCCAAAGTGTCCAGTGCGCCGACCAAGTTGATGAATATCGCAACCACCAATATCGTCTCTCCGCCAGTCGCGCACATGGGCTGACTGATGACCGACGAGCAGCCACAGGAGGCCGGCCCCGGGTCCGCTGAGCAGTCACAGGAACGCGGCCCGGTGTCTTGGGAGTCGTGGAACTGGATGAGGCAAGAGATTATTCGGCTCACGGCCGAGAACGCCGAACTGCAGCGCGACGTCGAATTCTGGCAGCACCAGACGAATCACTGGTACATGAAGGCCACCTACACCGATCAGGAGATCGCCGAGTTCGAGCGTCGCCGGGCGAGGGGAAATGCGCACTTCGGTGGGTGAACCGTGCGCACACCGAGCTATCTCAGCGAAGGCCCGCGGCCCTCTGCGGTCGACGGCAATACAGGGCCGGTGTCCGACCGGGAATCATGCCCTGTGCGCCCCTCTGGCGGTGCTTCTACGCCGAAGTGTCGTGCCACGCTCTCTGGGTAGCGTCGGCGTATCTCAGCGCTCAGTGCGCCGTAGAGGGCCGCAGAGTCGGAGTCCTGTTCTTTGGTCCTCCCGGCGTCGTCGAGGAGCTGGCGCACATCGGCGGCCTGCCTAGCCTTCCACCACTCATCGGTGCGGATCTCGCTGACCAATGCCTTTCGCTGGGAGGGTGCGGACGTCTCTGGCCCTCGTTCCTGCTCGACGAGCTGCGCGGTGATCGCGTCCGCGCGGGCCTGGACTTCGGCGAGCTGCTCGGTGTGCTTGAACGACTGCCCGATTCGCTGCTCGGCATCGGCCAGGTTCAGCTCGTTCTCGGTGAGGAGTTCGCGCGTGCGATCGAGGATCGTCGGGATGGACGCCTGCAGGTTCTCCAGACGAGTCACGACGCCGAGGTTCCCCGCGAGCACGTCGCGTCGTGTCGCTGCTGCTTCCGCGTCGGGGATCCCGTCGATCGAGAACTTGACGGTCGCCTCCGGAGTTCCCGGAACGGCGACGAGCTCAGCGACGACGGTGAAGGCTCCGATCTTTGCGACCTCGCCGAGGCTGCCGGAGTAGGAACGGGCCGCGAGCCGGGCTTGCTGCGCCCACTGGCCGACCGCGTGAGCTGCGTCGGTGCGCTTCGTGTGACGCTCCCACGATCTTCCGTAGCCGCCGTCGGTACTCAGCTGGATAGCGAAGTCGTCTCCGGATGTGCTCACCACCTGGTCGACGGCTTGCTCGAGCCGACCGATGTCGCGCGCCAAGACGATCGCGCGCCGCTGAGCGTACTCGCGAGAGCGGATGAGGTTCGACTGCGAGCGGTTGTGTGCTCGCTCCAGTCGGCGCAGCTTCTGCAGCTCGTCATTGGTTTGCACCTGGTCGAGCAGGAGCGGGTTACCGGTTGCGATCGCTTTCGTCTCCGCGGCGCTGATCGCCGCGTCCCCGACGTCCTCGATCTCCCGAGCGTCCAGGCTTCCGCGCATCACCTGTGCGATGAATCGGGCTTTCCGCTCGACGGTCTGCCACATGAACGCATCGAAGGACCGCTCGACGACGTATCGGTGCAGCTCCACCTCGGGATTCTGGTTGCCCTGCCGGAGGATCCGGCCCTCGCGCTGCTCGACATCGGCGGGCCGCCACGGGCAGTCGACGTGGTGCAGCGCCACGGCGCGCGCCTGCACGTTGGTTCCCATCCCCATCTTCTCCGTGGAGCCGATGAGCACCGCGACGTGACCCGCCCGCGCCGCCGCGAACAGCTGATCCTTCTCCCGGTCATTGCGGGCCTCGTGCATGAAACGGATCGTGGCGGGGTCCATACCGCGGGCGACGAGCTTGGTGCGCAGATCCTCATAGATCGAGTACGAGCCGTCCGAGGTTGGCGTGCCGTAGTCGCTGAACACCAGCTGCAGCGCACCGCGCACCGGCGATGGCTCTCCTGTCTCGGGGTTGATGTACTCGCGTTCCTGAGTCCGCTCCCAGATCCGGTGCACGTTCTCGGCGATGACGTCGGCCTTCGTGACGCCGGTTGTGTCGGCGGGGAGGCCGGCGAGCTGCGCGTCGACGGCTGCTTTGCGCCCGTCGGTGGCGATCGCCAGCATGTTGTCCGTGCCTTTCTCGGCACGCTGTCCCTTCGCTGCGTCGGCGCGCTGGGCGAGGTGCTGGAAGAACCCCACCAGTTGACGACTCGGCGTGATGGTGTGCGTCGCGGGGAGCCGCTTCCCGTCCTCACGGACCGTGATCTCCGGGATCGGCAGGTTGAGATCGTCCTGCGTCTTCACGTCCGCCGACACATGCCACATGCGCAACATCTCGGGCACGTTCTGGAACTTGGCCAGGCGGGGCTTCATCTTGAGCCGACCCGCGACGTCCACCTCGACGTCGGCCGCCATGGTCGCGAACGTCGCCGCCCACTCGTCGAACGTGCGAATGCCCGCCGCCTGCAGCAGATCCGGCCGCAGATACCGCTGCGTCGTGTACGCCTCGACGATCGAGTTCGCCAGCGGTGTCGCGGTCGCCAGCGTGCCGACCCGGTCGCCGTTGCGCTGACGCAACAGCCCGAGCTTCATGTGCAGATCGGTGGCCTTCTTCGACGGGTTGGGGTTCACGTCGAGCGTCGTCGGTGTGAACAGGCTCTTGTACATGTGCGCTTCGTCGACGAACAGGTAATCGATACCGGTCTGCTCGAACGTGATCCCCGCGTCTCGGGTGATGTCCGCCTGAGATTTCAGCGCCTCGGTGCGGCTCGCGATCGCCTTCTGGATCCGCTTGACGCTCGTCCCCTCGAGCCCGGCTTCCTGTGCCGCCTGCAGCGCCTCCTCGTAGGCGGCAAGCTCGGTGTGGATGTACTCGTCGGTCGCCTCGGCTGAGAGCGGCAGCGATTGGAACGCGGTCTGAGTGAGCACCACGGCGTCCCAGTCGTTTGCGGCAGCTCGAGCGACGAACAGACGGCGCTTGTCTTTCTGGAGATCCGCGGTGCCCGCGGCCAGGATGCGCGCCTGCGGGTAGATCTGCAGCCACTCGCGAGCGAACTGCTTCAGCATGTGATTCGGGACGACGACGGCGGGCTTGTTGACGAGCCCCATCCGCTTGAGTTCCATCGCGCCCATCACCATCTCGGCGGTCTTACCCGCGCCGACCTGGTGGAACAGCCCGACAGATGGCTCGCTGATGATCCGGGCCACCGCGGCGCGCTGGTGCGGCCGTGGACTCCAGCCCTCGACCATGCCGGGGAAGGTCAGATAGTCGCCGGCCTGGTCGTAGTTGCGCAGCACGATCGAGTTGAAGCGCCGGTTGTACTCGGCCGCCAGGCGGGTGGATCGTTCCGGGTCCTCCCACACCCACTCGGCGAATCGCTCCTGGATCTCCTCGGCCTTCGCCGTCGCCGCTGCGGTGGCCTCCGGGTCGAGCACCTTCACTGTGCGATCGCCGGTCTCCATGTCGCGCTCGACCTTGATCGGCGTCTGGTTCAGGAGCGACTTGATCAGCTCGTGTGCGGCCTTCTGTTCGGTGCCCCATGTCTCCGTCGACAGCACGCCGTACTTCGTACCTCCGGTGACCTCCCAGGTGCCTGGCAGTGGGCTACTCACGCTGAGGCGATCGTTGCGCAGCAGCTCCCGGAAGAACTGCTGGTGTGTGGCAGGGTCGATCCACACCGCGCCGATGCGCGGCTCGATCTCCTCGGGGAGCATCGGTGCCGGGAGGACCGCTTCGAGGGCGGTCACGTTCGCCTGGTACCGGTCGGGGTCCGCCTCGGCCGCGGCGCGGGCCGCGTCGAGCCTTTCGGCAATGTTTCCCGACAGGTACTCCGCGGCCGGGATGATCCGGTTCGAGTCCTCCGGGTCGTCGTACACCAGGTCGCCGAGCCGGTCGCGCGCTTCGGTGTCCGAGATCCCGAGCAGGTAGGCGACGGTGTCGAGCTGCACGCGGCCGTGGCGCTCCATGCTGAGCGTGATCGCCTCGGCCGGGCTGTCGGTGCCCTCCCGCAACGGCCGCGGTGCGATGACGCGGCCGTTGAGAATCGCCGCTTCTAGGGCGGTCTGTTCTTCGTCGTCGAACAGCTCGAGGGCCAGGACCGGAGGGCCGAACGGGTCCTGCAGCATCTTGCGGGGCGCTTCAGGTGTGAGGCGCGCGCCGTTCGCGGCGTAGCTGTACCGGTTGATCGGACCGTACTTGTTCGCATACGCGCGGTAGTCCTCGCGCAGCTTGGTCCGGGCGTCGTCGATCTCGGCCGTCTCGTCGAGCGTGGACGCCTCCAGCTCGAGCAGCGACTTCACCTGGTCGCGGAGGCTCAGAAGCTGCCGCAGCTCGGTGGTGTTCTTCTTCGCCACCTTCAACGGTGCGAGCTGCCCGTCCTCGACTGTGGCGAAGCTCTCGCCGTCGACGACGAGCGATCCTTCCCACAAGTCCTCGTCGGCCGCGCGGCGCGGCGCGGCAACCGCGGCCGCCGCCTCGACGCGCCGACTCATCAGCTGGCCATGTTCGGTTGCGTCGACGACGATGCCGTCGATGGCCTGCCGGAGACGCGAAGGCACCGTGTCGAGGTGGGTGGTGATGTGGAGGGTCGCACTGCCGTGCATCCCTTGGCCAGCGTGCACGTCGCCCAGGATGTTCTCCGGGCGCGTGTCGAAGTAGCTGTTGATGTGGACCGTTTCGCCGTCGACGCTGTGGGCGGTGACGGTCTCCCATGTGTGGTCACGAGGAGCGACGTTCGGCTCCCGTCGACGGAAGATCAACAGGTCAGTGACGACCTCCGTACCCGCAGCGCGCTTGTGCGCGCCGGTTGGCAGTCGGACTGCGCCGACCAGGTCGGCAAGCTTGTTCATCTCGCGCCGCGCACTCGGGTCGCCGGCGTCGAGAGTGAATGACGACGACAGCACCGCCACGATCCCGCCCGGCCGGGTGAGCGCCAGCGACTTCAAGATGAAGTGGTTGTGCATCGAGTGGCGGCGGTCCGGGTTGTGGACAGGGTCATGCAGCTGCACGTTCGAGAACGGAACATTGCCGACAACGGCGTCGACGTCCTGCCCTCGCAGCTTCGTGTCGACGAACGACTCCGCGCGAATGTCGGCGTGCGGGTAGAGCGCGTGCGCGATCGCCGCCGTCGTCGGGTCCAGCTCGACGCCGATCATCGCCGCCGTGGCCGGGGCCAGGCCGATGAAGGTACCAGCGCCCGCGCCGGGTTCGAGAACTCGGCCGCCGTCGAAGCCGAGCCGTTCGAGGCCCGCCCAGATCTCCCGCACATACGCCGGGTCGGTGAAGTGCGCGTTGATCGTCGTCATCGCCGCGGCCTCGTAAGCCCGCTCGCCGAGCAACTCCTTCAGCTCCGCGCGCTCAGCCGCCCAGTTTTCCTTGCGCAGGTCGAACACCTCAGGCACTGCACCCCACGACCCGTACCGTGCCAGCACGGCTTGCTCCGCAGCCGTCGCCGGGCGGTCCTCGGTGGTGAGTGTGTGAGCGAGGCGAATCGCCGCGACGTTCGCCGCATAGCGTGCCTTCGCACCCGACGGCGCGAGGTCCTCCTGCGACTCGGGGACGAACCGCGGTGCGTCTAGAAGCGGGGAAGGTCGCTCGCCACCCGTTGCGTCGCCTGGTAGTAGTCCGCCCCGTCCGACGGGGCGTCCCACGCCGCTTCCCGAGTCTCGATCGGCAGCGCCTCCCACTGCGGCCGCAGCAGGTTCTCGATCGCCTCCGTCGATACCGGTGACAGCGTCCAGAGGTCGATCGTCTCTCCCGGGGACGACGGCAGCGGCACCCGGTTCGGAGCCACCAGGACCTCGATCAGCTCCTGCGGTACCTGCTCCGTCGCGAGGTCCGCGCGGATCCCCGCCAGCAGATTCGCCACGTCGACCTGCTGCTGCTGCTCTTCCTCCGCCGTCTCCGGCGTCCGGTCCTCGATCTCGTCCATCGTCCTGTGGAACTCGTCGATCAGTTGCCGGGTCGGGTGCCCGGCCTGCCAGACCTCGAAGCGGTGCTCCCACTCGCTCTGATCCACCGGCCGCGGCAGATCCGCCATCACGATCTCCGACGCCCGCGTCTTCGCGTTGTTGATCCGGCCCACCTTCTCCAGGTACGTCTCGCCCGGCAGATCCGGTCCCGCGAGCCGGAGCGTCAGATCCTCGATCTGCGCCTGCGCCAACTCGCCCTGCGTCTTGAAGAAGTCCGTCCCGACCGCCTGCGCTTGGGCCGGGTCGAGCAGCTCCCACTGCTCCCGCAGCTGTGTCCCGTACTGGTTCATGATCCTGTCCTTCCTCCGGCTCCGCCCAGATGCTGAAGTCCAGCAATCCGGACAGTTCGCGTTCCCGCGCGCTCGGCGGGGCGGTTCGCGCTTCCTCCACGACGTCGTCGGCTTCCGACGCCGAGAGCCCCCACAGGTCGAGTTCCGGCTGCTGCCAGTCGTTTCCGGATTTGCGGCGTGGGCGTCGGGGCATCATTCCTCGCGATCAGGAGAGGCGAAGCGGCCACAGCACCCGACTGCGAGACGCCCTCATCACGAGATGTGATGACGACGAATCGAGATCCCGAGACGACAAGGCAGGGAACACGCACGAACACACGACTGGCCCCGAGAGCACACCTGATTCCAGGATCCGCAGATCCAGCAATCCAGCTCAGAGGACTAGCCATGCCCAGCACGCTACCAGTCTCAGAGATAGAAAAGAAGTCGATGCACGCAGGCACTTTCTGTGAAGAGGCGCTACGCTAGCCTCATGCGCGGTGGAGTTGCACGGTGGAAAAGGGGCGTCGGAGGCTCCGGCATCGCCTCTGCCGCGGCCTACGCATTTGGTGGTGCGTGCGACTCCAGCCACGATCACGACCTCGCTAAGACCGACGGGACGATCGCCGCGGCGCGATACGCCGGAGCGACCGTAGAGCGGTTCGTCGTCACCGACGAGGGGATCGCGGTCGACGCACTCGACGTCGACCGGCTGCAGGTCTGGTTCTCCGGTGCGGATCCTGAGACGGGCGAGCGCCGCGGCCGCGACCTGTCCTCGCCGGCAACGGACCAGGTCCTCGACGCGACGATCAACGCCCCGAAGAGCTTCTCCCTCGCAGCCGTGCTGGACCCCGAACTCGCGTCCGCCTACGAGGCGCTGCAGGACCGTCTCCGCGACCGCATCATCACCATGTGGCAGGAGGAGCTCAACGCCCGCCGCGGACAGGCCGGACGTGACCGGGAGGACCTCGCGCAGATCGAGGTCGTCGAACTGCGACACGAGCGGTCGCGAGCACTCGACGCCCACAAGCACCGTCACCTGTGGCTCAACGCGAAGGTGCTTGGCCGCGACGGCAAGTGGTCATCCATCGACTCTCGCGTGATGCTCCGCTTCCAGAACGTGGTCAACGCTGAGGGCGACCTCGCGGCCCGGACAGACCCCGAGTGGCTGGCCGCCCTCGCGGCCAAGGGCTACACGCTCGACGAGGACGGCGAGATCGCACAGCTCGTGTCCGTCGTCCGTCCGCTGTCGCGCCGGTCGAACCAGATCGAGGCGAACCGCGCTGTCAAGGTGGCCGAGTGGAAGGCGGCACACCCCGGCCAGGAACCTGACCACGACGTGCTCGCGGCCATTGACCGGTGGGCATGGGCGCACCAGCGTCCGGACAAGCCCGGCCACGTCGACGAGGCCGAATGGCTGGACACGGTGCGCCGTGAGATCGCGGACATCGATCCCGCGGTCGTGTCCGCCGCACCCCGGCCACCTGCCCCGGTGACACCGGTGGCGATCGCGGACGTCGACCGTGACGACCTGGCCGCACGAGCGGTCGCGGACGCGGACAACCGGGCTGCGGGTACCGGTGGCCGCTTCTCCGACTTCGATCTCCGCGCGGGCGCTGTCCGGGCGGTCGCCGCCGCTGGTGTCGTCGCTGACCGGTCGCAGCTCACTGAACTCATCGAGGACGTGGCCGAGCGCGCGGCCAGCGGATCCACCATCGCTGTGGTCGATGAGCAGAACGTGCCCGGTCACGTGAAGTACCGCATGGCCACCCGCACAGCGGGTGCGAAGGTCGCACTCGCTGACGCCTATGACCGCCTGTCCGGACCGGGTGAGGTCGTCCCCGGGGACGTGGTCACAGAGGTCGCGGCCGACACGCTCACAAACGGGCGCAGCCTGGACGCCGGGCAGACGGAAGCTGCCGGAGCGATCGGCGGCACTGACCGGCTCGTGACCGTCACCGGTCCCGCTGGAACGGGCAAGACCACGATGCTCAGGGTCGCCCGACGGCTGCTCGAGAACCAGGGCCGCCGCATGGTCATCGTGGCACCGACGAAGAAGGCGGCCAGCGTGGCCGGGCAGGAGACCGGCGCGACCGCGTCGAGTCTTCACGCGCTCCTCCACGATCACGGCTTCCGCTGGACGGACACCCCGACCGGACAGCTATGGACCCGTCTCGTCCCGGGACAGGAGGATCCTCAGACCGGCCGCACCTACGAAGGGCCCACCCGATACGAACTCCGCCGCGGTGACCGCGTCGTCGTCGACGAGGCCGGAATGGTCGACCTCCACACGGCCAATGCTCTTGCCGCTATCGCCCTCGACTCCGGCGCTGGTATCGCCATGGTCGGCGACCACCTCCAGGCCCTCCCGGTCGGCCACTCGGGCGCTATGTCGCTCATGCGGTCGCGCTCCAGCGCCGTCGTCGAGCTGTCCGCCGTGCACCGGTTCAAGGATCCCGCCTGGGGTGCCCTCTCCCTGCGGATCCGCGAGCCCGGACGGGACGCCATGGCGGTCGCCCATGAGGTAGTCGAGACAGGTCACGCGGTCATCGTGTCCTCCGACACCGAGGCACGACAGCACATGGTCGACGAGTGGCTGGCCGGTCACCAGAGCGGACAGCGCGTCGCACTCGTCACGGCGACCCACGAGGAGTCGCAGATCATCAGCGAGATGATCCAGACGCGCCGCCTGGAGGCGGGCGAACTCGACACCGAGCAGCCTGTCGGTCTGCAGGGTGGACAGGTCGCCTACATCGGAGACGTCATCCAGACCCGCCGCAACGATCGACGCGCCGATGTCGAGAACCGGCAGCAGTGGACCATCGCCGATGTCACCGCGGCCGAGGACGGCACCGTCCTCTCCGTGCGCCTCGCCTCGCTCGAGGACTCCGGGATCATCCGAGAAGTCAACGGCGACTACCTCGCCGACCACGCGCACCTCTCCTACGCCGCCACAGTCCATGGTGTCCAGGGAGAAACGACCGATCGTGCGCTGGTCGGTCCCGGCGTCGACGCCGCCGGCCTCTACGTCGGACTCACCCGCGGCCGCGAGCACAATGCCGCCGTGGTGGTCGCGGACAACGATCGTGCCGCACGCGAGCAGCTGGTCGAGATGATGCAGCGAGGCCGGATCGAGGCGACACTGGACGACGCTCGCACCGCCGCGCGCCTCGACCTCTCGCATGCCGCACGCCGCGTGGACGTGCCAACCCGCGAGGACGGCAAGCCCGCCCCGTGGCACGACCGCAGCGTCCGCCCTCTCGGCGGCCTGATCCACGTCGACGAGATGCTCACGGACGCCGTCGACCAGGAGAAGAG
>Ga0209608_1001692_pt1 | contig 17433 bp, 19 predicted proteins | sample AD_UKC130_MetaG_FD_184428 | JGI IMG/M metagenome (GOLD analysis project Ga0209608, IMG submission 184428) | Active sludge microbial communities of municipal wastewater-treating anaerobic digesters from Canada - AD_UKC130_MetaG (SPAdes) (version 2) | ecosystem: Engineered > Bioreactor > Anaerobic... | reverse complement strand
TTCGACCATTCCGAGGAAGCGCCTGGCCGACATCTTGATCGCCATCGCCGAGATGGAGAAAAAGTACCAGCTGCGCTGCTGCAACGTGTTCCACGCCGGCGACGGCAACCTGCACCCGCTGATCCTGTTCGATGCCAACGACCCCGACCAGCTGCACCGCTGCGAGCTGTTTGGCGCCGACATCCTGGAGACCAGCGTGGCCATGGGTGGCACGGTGACGGGCGAGCATGGCGTGGGCGTGGAAAAGCTCAATAGCATGTGCGTGCAGTTCACGGCCGAGGAGAACGCGCAGATGCTGGCCCTGAAAAAGGCCTTCGACCCGGCCGGGCTGCTCAACCCCGGCAAGGCGATACCCACGCACAACCGCTGCGCCGAATACGGCAAGATGCTGGTGCGCGGCGGCAGGCTCAGCCACCCCGATTTGCCACGTTTTTGACCGCTGCGGCGCGTACAGTAGCGCCCATGGATTTTTCCGCCTCGTTTTTACTCGCCGCCTTCGGCAAAAGCCTGCTGTTTGCGCTGGCCGGCGTGCTGCCCATCATCAACCCACTGGCCTCGGCCCCGGTGTTCGTGGACTTCACGCGCGGCCTGAGCGACGACGGCCGCGCCCGGCTGGCGCGGCGCATTGGCAAGAACGCCGCGCTGCTGCTGGCAGGCGCCATGCTGATCGGCTCGTACCTGCTGAACTTCTTTGGCGTGTCGCTGCCGGTGGTGCGCGTGGCCGGCGGCATGGTCGTGGCCTCCATCGCCTGGCGCATGCTGCACGCCCAGCAGGGCGCCAGCGACGACACCACACAGATGGCCCAGTCGCTGAACGAGGACCGGGTGCGCATCAAGGCCTTCTACCCGCTGACCTTTCCGCTCACCTGCGGCCCCGGCTCCATCGCCGTGGCGATCGCCATTGGCGCCAGCCTGCACACCAAACGCAGCGTGACGGAAACCATGACCAACATCGCCGGCGGCCTGGCCGCCGCCCTGCTGCTGGGCATGCTGGTGGCGCTGACCTTTCGCTACGCCAGCCGACTGCTGCAGCGCCTGGGCGAGACCGGGCAGATCGTGTTTCTGCGCCTGATGGCCTTCATGCTGCTGTGCGTGGGCGTGGAGATCATCTGGGATGGCGCGCGCGCCCTGCTGATAGGCATCATGGCCACAGGCGGGTAGGCCGGCGCGTCAGCCGGCGGCGGCCACCTTGTCCAGCGCCGCCGCCAGATGGCCCACCGTGCGATCGACGTTGTGCCATTTCTCCAGGCCGAACAGGCCGATGCGGAAGGTCTTGAAGTCCGGCCCCTCGTCGCACTGCAGCGGCACGCCGGCGGCGGTCTGCAGACCCACGTCGAGGAATTTCTTGCCACTCTGAATGCCGGCATCCTGGGTGTAGCTCACCACCACCCCCGGGGCCTTCCAGCCCTCGGCCGCCACGCTGGGAAAACCGCGCGATTCCAGCAGCGCGCGCACCTTGGCGCCCAGCTCCATCTGCTCGGCACGCACCTTGTCAAAGCCATAGGCGCGCGTCTCCAGCATCACGTCGCGCAGGCGCACCAGGGCATCGGTGGGCATGGTGGCGTGGTAGGCATGCTGGCCTTTTTCGTAGCCCTCGGCAATCTGCATCCACTTCTTCAGATCGCAGGAGAAGCTGCTGCTGGTCGTGCCCTCGATGGCCGCGCGCGCACGCTCGGACAGCATCACCATGGCGCAGCAAGGCGAACTGCTCCAGCCCTTTTGCGGCGCGGAAATCAGCACGTCCACGCCGGTCTTTTCCATGTCCACCCACATTGCGCCCGAGGCCACGCAGTCGAGCACGAAGAGCGCGCCCACCTCGTGCGCGGCGTCGGCAACGCTGCGGATGTAGTCATCGCTGAGCATGATGCCGCTGGCCGTCTCCACATGCGGGGCGAACACCACCTTCGGACGTTCGGCGCGGATGGCGGCCGCCACTTCAGCCGCCGGGCAGGGCGCCCAGGGCGCCTGCGCGCCCGCACCCTGCGGGCGTGCTTTGCACACCACGGCACCACCGCCCAGGCCGCCGGCGTCGAAGATCTGGCTCCAGCGGTAGCTGAACCAGCCGTTGCGCACGATGAGCACCTTCTCGCGGTTGGCGAACTGGCGCGCCACGGCCTCCATGCCAAAGGTGCCGCTGCCGGGCACGAGTACGGCCGTGTGGGCGTTGTAGACCTCTTTCAGCGCGGCCAGGATGTCCTGCATCACCCCGGTGAAACGCTTGGACATGTGGTTGAGCGCGCGGTCGGTATAGACCACCGAGAATTCAAGCAGGCCATCGGGATCGATGTCGGGCAGCAGGCCGGGCATGGGGGTGTCTCCTTGCAAAATAGCAACAGCGGCGCAGCTTAGCACCTCAGGCCGTGGGGCTTGAAGGGTAGTGGCGTGCCCCAAAGATGCCGCTGCCCACGCGCACCATGGTGCTGCCAGCGGCCACGGCGGCCTCCAGATCGGCGGTCATGCCCAGCGACAGGGTGTCGAAGGCCTCGAACCCGGCACCGCCCTGGGCGCGCAGTGCATCGAACACCTGGCGCACCCGTAAATGCACGGCCAGCTGCGCCGCCCCGCCCTGTACTTCGTCGGGAATGCTCATCACCCCGCGCAGGCACAAACGTGGCATTTGCGCCACGGCGCGCGCCAACTGCAGCGCATCTACGGGCGCCACACCGGACTTGCTGGCGCCGCCGTCCACATTCACCTGTATGCACACCTGCAGCGGCGGCAGATGCGCCGGGCGCTGCTCTGACAGTCGCTGCGCCGTCTTCAGCCTGTCCAGCGTGTGCACCCAGTCGAAATGCTCGGCCACCAGGCGTGTCTTGTTGCTCTGCACCGGGCCTATGCAGTGCCATTCAAGCGGCTGGGGCAGGCCCAGCGCGGCCACCTGGGCGATTTTTTCCACCGCCTCCTGGATGTAGTTCTCGCCAAAACAACACTGGCCGGCCAGCGCCGCCGCGTGCACCGCATCGGCGCCAAAGGTCTTGGACACGGCCAGCAGGGCCACGGAGTCGGGCGCGCGCCCTGCCGCGGCGCAGGCCTGTGCGATGCGCGCACGCACGCTCTGGAGCTTGTCTGCAATCGTCGTCATAATGTGTAATCTTTTACCAAGCGTATCAAACGACCCAAAGGGATCCCGTGGACATCACCCAGTTGCTCGCCTTCAGCGTGAAGAACAAGGCCTCTGACCTGCATCTGTCGGCCGGCCTGCCGCCCATGATCCGGGTGCACGGCGATGTGCGGCGCATCAATGTCGATGCGCTGGACCACAAGACCGTGCACGCCATGGTGTACGACATCATGAGCGATGCCCAGCGCAAGGCCTATGAAGAGTTCCTGGAGGTGGACTTTTCCTTCGAGATCGACGGCCTGGCGCGCTTTCGCGTCAACGCCTTCAACCAGAACCGTGGCGCGGGCGCCGTGTTCCGTACCATTCCCAGCAAGATTCTGACGCTGGAGCAGCTGAACACGCCCAAGATATTTGCCGATCTGGCGCTCAAGCCCCGTGGCCTGGTGCTGGTGACGGGCCCCACGGGTTCGGGCAAGTCCACCACGCTAGCGGCGATGGTGAACCACCTGAACGAATCCGAATACGGCCATATCCTGACCATCGAGGACCCGATCGAATTCGTGCACGAATCGAAGAAATGCCTGATCAACCAGCGTGAGGTCGGGCCGATGACGCTATCGTTTTCCAACGCGCTGCGTTCAGCCCTGCGCGAAGACCCGGACGCCATCCTGGTGGGCGAGCTGCGCGACCTGGAGACCATACGCCTGGCGATGACGGCAGCGGAGACCGGCCACCTGGTGTTTGGCACGCTGCACACGTCCAGCGCCGCCAAGACCATTGACCGCGTGATCGACGTCTTCCCCGCCGAGGAAAAGGAGATGGTGCGCGCCATGCTGTCGGAGTCATTGGTGGCCGTGATTTCGCAGACGCTGTGCAAGCTCAAGGACGGCTCGGGCCGCGTGGCGGCGCACGAGATCATGACCGGCACCAGCGCCATTCGCAACCTGATCCGCGAGGCCAAGGTGGCGCAGATGTACTCCACCATACAGACCAGCAACAGCGTGGGCATGCAGACGCTGGATCAGAACCTCACCGACCTGGTGCGGCGCAACATCATCAGCCCGGCCGAGGCGCGCAGCAAGGCCAAGATTCCGGACAACTTCCCGGGTTGATGCCATGCCATCAGCCCGCTCGCCCGTTTTGCCCGCGTTCGCGCGCCTCTCTCGTATCGGAGTCCGTCCATGAAAGGCATTCTCAGCCTGCTCAAATCCAAGGTGCAAAAGCCCGGGGAAGACGCGAACGACTCGGTGCTCTTCACCACCGCATTTGCCAGCCTGGGGGTGGATGAATCGCTGCTCGTCCCCTGGGAGGCGCGCGCCGTCGAGGTCGGCGCCAAGCGCCTGCCCAGGAACCGTGGCGGCAAGCTGCTGCAGTCGCTGTGGGCCAAGGACAAGTACATGGCGCATCTGGACCAGGGCGCGGTCGAGCGCATGGAGCGCTTCTTCCAGTTCGCCTCCATCCCGCCCAACCGGGACGTGATCCGCCAGGACGAGTACGGCAACTTCATGGTGGTGCTGCTCACGGGCACCATCGCCGTCGATCGCATTCAGCCCTGGGGCGAGCAACTGCGCCTGGCCGAGACGCGCCCGGGTGACATCCTGGGCGAGATGTCGCTGCTCGACAGCGGCATGCGCTTTTCTGCCTGCACCACGCTGACCGACTGCGAAGTGGCCGTGCTCAGCGCCGAGGCCATGGACGAGATGATGGCGCAAGACCCGCAGCTGGCGGCCAGCCTGGTGGCCCTGCTGGCACGCAAGCTGTCGCTGCGCCTGCGCGTGGTGAGCGCGCGCCTGAGCGAAAACCAGCGCTGAAACAAAGGCACGGGGAGGAATGCAATGGAACGCGATCAGGCCAGCAAATTCATCAACGACCTGCTCAAACTGATGGTCAGCCGCGGCGGCAGCGATCTGTTCATCACCGCCGAGTTTCCGCCGGCCATCAAGGTCGATGGCAAGGTCACCAAGGTCTCGCCACAGCCGCTGACGCCGGCGCATACGCTGACGCTGGCGCGCTCCATCATGAGTGACCGCCAGATCGCCGACTTCGAGCGCACCAAGGAGTGCAACTTTGCGATATCGCCCGCGGGCATTGGCCGCTTTCGCGCCAACGCCTTCATCCAGCAGGGCCGCGTGGGCATGGTGCTGCGCACGATTCCGCTGACCCTGCCGACCATAGACGGCCTGGGCGTGCCCCAGGTGCTCAAGGAGATCGCCCTGGCCAAGCGCGGCCTGTGCATCCTGGTGGGCGCCACGGGTTCGGGCAAGTCAACCACGCTGGCGGCCATGGTGGACTGGCGCAACGAGAACTCCTTCGGCCACATCATCACCGTCGAAGACCCGATCGAGTTCGTGCACCCGCACAAGAACTGCGTGGTCACGCAGCGCGAGGTGGGCCTGGACACCGACACCTGGGAGGCCGCGCTGAAGAACACGCTGCGCCAGGCGCCGGACGTGATTCTGATGGGCGAAATCCGCGACCGCGAGACCATGGAACATGCCGTGGCCTTTGCCGAAACCGGCCACCTGTGCCTGGCCACGCTGCATGCCAACAGCGCCAACCAGGCGCTGGATCGCATCGTCAACTTCTTCCCCGAGGAGCGCCGCGCGCAGCTGCTGATGGACCTGTCGCTGAACCTCAAGGCCATGGTGTCGCAGCGCCTGTTGCCCAAGCAGGACGGCAAGGGCCGCGCCGCCGCCGTGGAGGTCATGCTCAATACCCCCCTGATCGCCGACCTGATCTTCAAGGGCGATGTCCCCGAGATCAAGGAGATCATGAAAAAGAGCCGCAACCTGGGCATGCAGACCTTCGACCAGTCGCTGTTCGACCTGTTCGAGGCCAACGTCATCGGCTACGAGGACGCGCTGCGCAACGCCGACTCGGTGAACGACCTGCGCCTGCAGATCAAGCTGTCCAGCCAACGCGCCAAGACCAACGACCTGTCTTCGGGCACCGAGCATTTCGCCATCGTCTGAAGCGCGTGATCAACACCCCGGCCCGCCCGGCTTACCATGCCGGGCGGGCCTTGTTTTTTCTTCTGGAGCGCAAACCACCATGAGCAGCATCAACCCACGCAGCTATGAACCAAGCCCCACGCGCCGCGTGGCCTTTCTGGGCCTGGGCGTCATGGGCTATCCGATGGCCGGGCATCTGGCGACGGCCGGGCACCAGGTCACGGTGTACAACCGTACCGCTACAAAATCAGAAGCTTGGTGCGCTGAATTTGCGGGCGCCAGCGGCCAAAAACATGCCAAAACCCCACGCGAGGCGGCCCAGGGCGCCGAGATCGTCTTCTGCTGCGTGGGCAATGACGATGACCTGCGCAGCGTGGTGCTGGGCAGCGATGGCGCCTTTGCCGGCATGCAGCCCGCCGCCATCTTCGTGGATCACACCACGGCCTCGGCCGAGGTGGCGCGCGAACTCTACGCCGCCGCCAAGAAGCTGGGGCTGCAGTTCATCGACGCCCCCGTCTCCGGCGGCCAGGCCGGCGCGCAGAATGGCCAGCTCACCGTAATGTGCGGCGGCGACCAGGCAGCCTTCGATGCCATGCGCCCCACGGCGATGGCGTTTTCACGCGCCTGCACGCGCATCGGCGACAGCGGCGCCGGCCAGCTCGCGAAGATGGTCAACCAGATCTGCATCGCCGGCCTGGTGCAGGGCCTGTCCGAGGCGATTGCCTTCGGGCAGCAGGCGGGCCTGGACATGCCGCTGGTGCTGGACGTGATCGGCAAGGGCGCGGCGCAAAGCTGGCAGCTGGACAACCGCGGCAAGACCATGGTCCAAGGCCGCTTCGACTTCGGCTTTGCCGTGGACTGGATGCGCAAGGATCTGGGACTGGTGCTCGACGAAGCCAGACGCAATGGCGCACGCCTGCCGGTGACGGCGCTGGTGGATCAGTTCTATGCCGACGTGCAGCGCGCGGGCGGCAACCGCTGGGACACCTCCAGCCTGATCACCAGGCTGGTGCCACCCCGACCCTGATAGTCAACGCGCGGCCGCCGGATCCTGTGAAACTGGCGCCGGTTGCGCCGCCACGCCGCGCGCCAGCTCCTCCTCGGAAATGACCTCGAACACGCGCACCACCTTGTGCACACCATCCACGCCACGCGCGATCTCGGCCGAACGCTTGGCCTCGCGCTGCGTGACGCGGCCCATCAAATAGACCACGCCGCGCTCGGTCACCACCTTGAAGGCATTGGCCGTCAGATCCTTGGCGTCCACCAGGCTGGCGCGCACCTTGCCGGTGATGAAAGTGTCCTTGGAGCGCTGCGACAGCGAGGTGTTGGCCATCACGCCCAGGTCGTTCACCACCGAGCGCACGTTATCCACCGCCAGCACGATCTGCTCCACCTTCTGGCTGTCTGCCGCCGTGGGCACCTCGCCGGTCAACAAGACCTGGCGGTTGTAGCTGGTCACGTTCACATGCGCGCGTTCGCCCATTGCTTCGCGAATACGGTTCACTGCGCGCAGCTCTATGCCCTCGTCCTCGACCTGCGTGCCCGCGGTGCGCCTATCGACTGCCATCATGGTGCCCACCACGGCACCGCCGCCAACCACCAGCGGCACACAGGCGGCAAGACTGCCGACCAGGGAGGCCGCTGCCAGCAAGGCGCCAAGGGTTCGCATCGACTGCATCTTCATATGGGGTTCTCCTGTTCTCCAAGTAACTGTGCGTCCACGCCATCGCAAAGGCAGTGCAGCACCAGGGCATGCACCTCGCGCACGCGCGCTGGGCGGTCATGCGGCACGCAGATCTGCACATCGGTCTCACGCAGCAAGGTCGCCAGGGCACCGCCATCGCGGCCAGTCAGGGCCACCACGGTCATGTCGCGCTCATGGGCAGCCTGCACCGCCTCCAGCATGGCTGGCTCATTGCCGGCAATGGTGATGGCCAGCAGCAGATCACCGGCCTGGCCCAGAGCACGCACCTGGCGCGCCAGGGCTGCGATGTCCGCACCGGCACCCGTCGTGGCCGCAGCCAGCCACAGCGCGTCGGGCACCAGGGCCAGCGCTGCCAGTTCCGGGCGTTCGCGCTCAAAACCGGTCACGCAAAAAGCCGCCAGCTGCTGCGCCTGCGCGGCCGATGGGCCACTGCCGCAGGCGAGCACCTTCGCGCCATTGGTCACACAGGCCCATATCGCCTGCACTGCGGCAGTGATGGGCTGGCTGAGGGCTTGCGCAGCCTGGTACTTCAGGTCGGCGCTGTCGATGAAATGCTGTTGAATGCGTTGCTCAAGCATGGGCCGCGAATGATACCCGCCGATGTTGCAGTTTCTGTAGCAAACGGTAGACCAGCCCCATTACCCGGCATCGAAGGCAGCACGCAACCACTGCACCCGGCCATCGTCGATGAGCACGGCATCGAAACGGCATGGTGGCGGCGCAGACCAGCGCAACAGATAGTGCTGCGCCGCCAGAATGATGCGCCGGCGCTTGGTGGCGCCTATGCTGGCCGCTGCCCCACCAAAATCGCCAGCACCGCGGCTGCGCACCTCCACGAACACCAGCGTGCCGTCGCGCTCGCGCATGACAAGGTCAATCTCGCCGCCGCCGCGCCCCGGGGTTCGATAATTGCGCTCGACCAGCACCAGGCCCGCCGCAACCAGACAGGCCAGCGCCCGGTCTTCAGCCACCTGCCCTATGGCACGCGTGGTGTGCCTTGGCGCACCACCCATGATCTTTTTGCCGAGGAACCCCATTGAGCGCATCCTTTGCCTCTGCCCTGCATGCCGCGCGCGACGCTGCGGCTGCCCAGCATTATCCGCAGGGCGCCCTGTACGTGGTGGCCACACCCATTGGCAATCTGGCCGACATCAGCCTGCGCGCCCTGCATGTGCTGCAACTGGCCGACACCATCGCCTGCGAGGACACGCGCCACACCCAGGCACTGCTGCGTGCCTACGGCATCGACAAACCCGGCGAACGCCTGCTGGCGCTGCACCAGCACAACGAGGTGGAGGCCGCACAGACCGTGCTCCAGCGCCTGCAGGCCGGACAGCGCGTGGCCTATGTGAGCGACGCCGGAACACCCGCAGTGAGCGACCCCGGCGCGCGCCTGGTTGCAGCCGTGCAGGCCGCCGGCCTGCGCTGCATGCCCCTGCCCGGCGCCAGCAGCGTGACCAGTGCCCTGAGCGTGAGCGGTGCCATCGCCCACGCCAGCGAAAACCAGGGCTTCGTATTCGCGGGATTCCTGCCCAGCAGGAGCGCGGAGCGCAACAGCGCCATACAGCGCCTGGCCGCCGAGCCGCGCTGCGTGCTGCTGCTGGAGGCGCCGCACCGCATACTCGAACTGGCACAGGCCTTGGCCATGCTGGGAGAGCGCCGCGTGACACTGGCACGCGAACTGACCAAACAGTTCGAAGAAGTCACCACCCACGCGGCCCAGGATCTTGCCGCCTGGCTACAGGGAGCACCCCAGCGCAGCAAGGGCGAGTTCGTGGTGCTGCTGCACCCTGCGCCCGTCCCGCAAGACGATGACGCTGCGGCCGAGCGCGTGCTGCGCCTGCTGCTGGCCGAGCTACCCACCAAAACCGCCGTGAAGCTGACGGCGGACATCACCAATGCGCCGCGAAATGCCCTGTACGAACTAGCACTGCAGATCAAACGCAGTGAACAGGACTGAAACGCCTGCTGACAGGCCCGCGCACCCAATAGCCAGCCCGCAGGGGTGCATCCGATCCACAAAAAAACGCCCAACCGAGAACGGTTGGGCGTTGCGATTTGGTGGCTGGGACGGAACCGCAAAACCTCTGGATGCCAGATTCTACGGGCCTCTAGGTTGTTACAAATAATTGGGGTACGGGTCGGGGTACGGGTGCAAAAAAGCGACAAAAATGGGCGATGGTTCGATGCCAGTCCCACTCGAACCGGACACGTCTACCCCGCGCAAGGACCGTGCGAATGCCGCAACCGCATCCGCAGGAAGTCGCGCATCACGGCCGGCGAGCTCATGACCTCGGCGTGCCGCACGCGGGCAAACAGCATCCGCTGAGCGGCCGACAGGACCTCCTCGGGCTCCGCTGGCCGATAGACCCCGGCGACATCACGTACCAGGAGGCCAGTGGGGTTGATAGACGATTCGATCTGCGACATGGTCGGCTCCGTATTCCGGGCGGGATTGCCCGGGACCGGCGCCTGCGCGCCGCAGCGCAGCGGTCAGGGCTCAGAGACGGCCGCAGTACGCAAGCGCTCGCAACATCGTAAGAGCGCGCAGACAGCGAAGTTGCCGCAGGCGACAGGGATCGACGCCGGATTGCCGCGACACGAAACGGGGCGCGAGACGGTCCGAGAGCCCGGCGGCGGGACGCCGAGACGCGCAGTTGCAGACCTCGCTAAATCTTGGAGGAACCCTGCCGCCCGCATCATCAAAGCAGGTGGTACTCCAGCACCGACTCTCGCTTTTTGGCGCGCAGCAGCTCGTAGCACTTGTACGCGATGTACTTTTCGAGATCTGCAGCTGTCACCGCCCTGGCTTGCTCCGGGCAGCTAGCGCCGACGTCCCCCATCCTGAAGTCCTCGTACGTCTTCCGCACGAGCGGAAGGGCGCTCATCGGATTCGCCTTGAGTTCGTCAACCAGCGAGAGACCCAAGGTCGTCTTCGCAATGTCGGCCTTCCCGAACATGGACTTCACCACCTCGATCCGTAGCGCTTCCTCGTTCTTGAGGAACGAGAACTGGGCCAGTAGGCCGACCAGCTTGCCCACCTTCTCGATGGTTTCATCCGGCTCCAGGGCATACGTCCGAGCCCTTGCTCGATTCAACACGTCGCGCTGAACGTCCTCCCACGGCCTGCCGGCCATCTCGACACCCCACTCCCCCGCAAGAATGTGGAGGTCTTTCGGACTTCCTGCGGTGTAGATGGATTCGTCGAACCCCCACTTCTCGACCCTCTGAACAAACTTCTCCATCAACGGCGGGCCGGCATACCCGTCGGTGAGGTGCACGTATTTCTGGATGGCCCCGAATAGCTCCACGTAGCAGTAGAGACTGGTGCCCTGGCTGAACAGGTACAGGTGGTGCGTCGGGTACCAGTCTTCATGCGTGTGCTTTTCGGTTTCGAAAAGACGTTCGGCGTCCGTCGTTGGGTAGTAGGGAAAGACTGTCGACCGGAGCAAGGGCTCCGAATTCGTGAGGTCGTCCTTCTCGAGGAGATGTTCGAATGTCTCGCGCAGCACACCCTTGAAGCTCGCGTACCCAATTGCGATCTTCAACACGCCGCGCAGCACCTCAACCGAATTCGGGCCGACCGGAACGAGCAGGTTCTGTGCGAATGGTGCGGCATTGGTGCTCAGCTCAAGTGCGTATTCGCCATCGAGCGCAGCCCGGACCGGCGAGGCCTTGGCGTACTGCGCCGCCTGCTTGCTCGTCGCGCCGATGACCGTGACGGTCTTTCGAGCTTCGCTACGGAGGAAAACTGGCCGATGGGGAACGACGGAGAAGTCACTGTGAAGTGTGAACTGCAAGCTCTGAAGCGGCGCGGCATCCGGGTCGTTTGGGACCAGCTTGGCTGTCGTCTGAGAGTAGTCGCCTCGGTCCCGGGCGAGCTCTAGCAGGACCGTCAAAGGGGACAGCGCAGTCGCAAACGCTGCGTCCACGCTGTCTCCGAGCTTGACGCCGCATTGCTCGCAAAGGATGTCATCTGAGACCAGCGCGCCGGCGATCGCGTTCTGAATGATGTGCTCGTCATGTTGGCGCGTCGCGACACCATCGAAGGCGCGAGCGCACAAGTAGCAAATCTTGGACATTGGCGAACTGGGTGTAGATGGACCAATCCGTATTGGAGCAGACCGGCCGAGGGCGACCTGTTGCCTCCGCCCCTCGCCCAAAACACCGAAGCACCTCCGTCAATAGCCAGGCCCGTTCAAAGGCGTCCCAACTCCCCCGGATATCCATCTGCACACATTTCGCCGCCGCTTCGAACACACAGGCCGGAACAACATTGACGAGCCGCCAGCGTTAAGGGCAGCACGCATTTGCACAACCTGCCGCAGCAAGCGCCCGCGTGTTCGCCAGCGCCCCGTCTCTCGCGGCGGGGGCGCTGGCCGGGCTGATGGGGCGCAGCCGGTTCGACTGCGTCAAGGGGCGCCAAGCGCAGCACGGCAGGGATGGACTGAATAGCCGATCCCCTGGAGGTAAGCGCAGCGCGCAGGACCGGATCAGAGAACCCGCCTGACGGCGTCAGGCGAGTGGAGCGAGTAAACGATAGAAGCTCGAACGAGGCCAGACGTCAGGAGTGGCTCGATGCGCAGCACGACAGCGCGGCTGGCCATGCTCGCTTGGCCGAAGATGCTAGACATCAGTGAGGATGTCATCCGCCCAGTACGCGGGGTAAACACCAAAACCCTAATCGGGCAGGTGCTTGACTCTCTGGGAAACATGATGTACGATTTTCATACCAACATTGGTTTGATTTCCAAACAAGGAGTGCACATGGACGTAGATCAACTCAAGTCGGCCATCGAAACGTGTCTACGGCAATTTTGGGACAGCCACTCTCTGGCCGTGGACGGGGCATCGGAGTCCGTAGACGAATTGATAGATCCGCTTGATTCGCTCACAGTCGTAGATGCACTCATCGAACTGGAAAAAATTGTCGGCATGGAGCTTCCAGAAGGGCGCGTGATACGCCGAGGTGGATACGACAGCAAGGAACAATTCATCGAAGACCTCACCAAGCGCGTACTGAAGTATGTAGTGGAGCAAGCTAAATGACTGCCAGCTCAGACGCCGCCAAGCAACGAGACGCAATGGCAGCGCGCCTAAAAGATGCTAGGGAATATCTCGGCCTTTCACAGGACGACGTCGCGACAACTCTTGGTATTTCACGTCCGGCTGTCACAAACATCGAGTCTGGCAACCGGAAGGTTGAAGCCATCGAACTGGATCAGCTAGCCAAGCTCTACGGCCGCCCCGTAAATTACTTTTTATCCGGTGAGACCAAAGAGATGTCCGAGAAAGTTGCGTTCTATGCTCGAACCTTCAAGGACTTGTCGGAAAAAGACCTCGATGAAGTGGCGCGGTTCGCCGAGTTCCTGCGGGTCAGTGGAACCAGCAAGAAAGCCACAACGAGGAAGCCAAAATGATTGCGCGCGGGACCGCTCTCAAAGTTGCTCGACTCGCCGCCGAAGTATTGGCGAATCCGCACACACGCGCTCGCCTGGCCGACGGATACACCCGAGTCGATCCGATCGCAATCGCTGAGGACGAAGGCATAAATGTCATGGTCCGCCCTTTGGACAAGCTGCTGGGAGCGTTTCTGCGCGAGGATAGCGTCGGCATCCTGCTCAACCACCGTCGGCCAGCAGGCATGTTCCATATGACTTGCGCCCACGAACTAGGCCACTTCTTTCTTGGTCACGGGACAAACACTGACGAGCAGCTCGACTATGGATCTGGCGCGAACGTAATCGAGCTTGAAGCGGACCAGTTCGCTTACTCCTTGATGGCTCCGCTAGCTCTGGTCGTCAAGGCGCTCAAAGCACAACGCTGGAATTGGGAGTCGGTCCGAAACCCCGCGACGATATACCAGTTGTCCCTGCGCCTCGGCCTCAGCTATACCGCGATGGTGTGGTCGCTAGTTCGCTTAGGCAAACTCGACGGAGGAACGGCCAGGTCGCTGGCACGCATTCCACCCGCGAACATCAAACGAGCACTAGCCCCTGAAGGCACGACATTCGAAGGCAACCAGGATGTATGGCGGATCGGCCCCAACGACGGGGGATCGATACTCGAGCCCCGCCCAGACGACCACATCATCATGGAACTGCCCAGCCATGTAACAAGCGGTTATCTTTGGACTGTGACTGAGGCGCAAGCAGAGGGCTATGCACTGAAGCCCCTTCTCATCGACAGCCGCGAGCAGCCGCCCGTCGACACATCTCCAGATGTCCTGGTAGGAAATACCGCACCGATGAGTTACTCGCTGGAACTTCCACGGGATAGCATCACAGCACCGGTACAAGTGGTCTTCGACGAAGTGCAGCCTTGGAGCGGGGCCAGTCGACATTCAGAAGGGGGCAGCTCTACATTCGCGCTCCGCACCCAGTTGGAAGAAGTTGAGAAGGGTCTCAGTGCCTCGACGCGCCAACGCTTGATCCAAGAGGCAAAAGCGCAATGACAGTAGTTTCCAGCATCGACCTGTCGGCAAATTGGGGGCCTCCACCATCTCAGGGGAATCGCCCCACCTGCCTTGCTTTCACAGCATCCGAACTGAACCGCAATCTGAGCGGTACAGACTCAGCGCTAAGCACGGAGTACATCTACCGTGCGGCAGCAAGGAGATCTGCGACGTGGAAAGCCGGAGGTGGCTTGCAGATGACGCATTTATCCGAGGCGCTCGCCCAGCACGGCCAACCCACGGACCTAGTCTGTCCATACCTCGCACATGAACCGGTTGAGGCGCCGCCCGACTTGCCGCAACTCGCGGCTTCAGAGAAGCTCTACGCTGCCACGATGCAGTTGATTTCTACCGCGCCACAGGAGATCGAGAATGAACTGCGGCGCGGGAAGCCCGTCGGTTTGGTCCTCAAGCTCACAGACACTTTCCTTAAACCAACGCAGGGAACGATCGCGTTTTCCCACATGCTTTTGAGCATCGACATGCATCACGCCGTGGTTGCAACAGGGCTCGGGAAGCACAGTAAGACCGATGAACCACACTTCCGTATCCGGAACACGTGGGGTGAGACCTGGGGGGAGCAAGGCAATGCCTGGCTACCCCATTCCTATGTTCGAGCTCATGCCGTAACGGCATTCAAGGTTTAGTAATGGCCAAGCTTCTTCCTGGTGACCGCATCGTTCCAGTCTGGATCGACGCTTTGAATTATCTAGAGGGTAACAATCGTCAAGGGCGGAATCTGGTTCTGGAGATCGCAGACTCCACGCGCATCACGGCGGCTGATCGCAATGTCATTGCGGTCGTAGATAATGCATTGCGCGTGCGTTCACAGGATGCTCGCCAACCCGATCTCAGCATTAACACGGTTGCCGCAACCATCTTTCCGCAGTCGATGTACCGTCGCCACGGACGTCCGGCACTCTATGACGCCTTTGTGGAGAGAATGGCCAAGGCCCAGAAAGACAACACGTGGGGCACCTACGCGCTCCGTATCATGAGGCGCCGAGCGAAAGATCCCACACAGTGGGTCACACCCATTGAGCAGGTCATCGACAAATTGACGAGGGCCACAACCGGCGGGCATCCATACCAAGCAGTCTATGAGCTGGGCGTGGTGGAACCCTCGGAAGATCTTGATCCGGCCGATGCGTTCGGTTGGGAAGTCCCGACGTTCGATGTGAAGCTGGACGGCAAGTTGGTGCGCAACATGCCGTGCTTGAGCCATCTGAGTTTCAAACTGACCAATCGGGACCAAGTCGATCTGACCGCCATCTATCGGTACCACTACTACTGCCAGCGGGGGCTTGGCAACTTGATCGGCTTGTCACAGCTGCTCCAATTCGTGGCCAAGGAGAGCAACCTGAAAGTCGGCACGCTTACCTGCATTTCGACACAAGCAGCGCTGGACCTGGAAAGCTGGCGCCAGTCTATGCCGGCTGCTAAGCATGTGCTGGAAGCCGTCAAAGCTGCCGCGGCAACCTAGAAGAGGGCGACTTGATTGATTGAGGGCGCACGCTTGCGCACGTCAATCCCGTGGAGGCGGCTGATCCCTTCACGAAACTCCGTGACCCCGCCATAGCTGGGATGACGGACACTCTGCACCTCTACTCCGAACTTCGCTGCATACGACGCTGCGTCTTGACCAATGGACACGATGCGGCGGACGCCTAACCAGCGAATCAGAGACGCATTCAATTCGTCCACCTCGCGGAGTTCCCTGCTGGTGAACTTGCGATTAGTGAACGGATCGCCCGCTTCATGGGGATGGAGCGGAAAGACGTTCCACAGCAGTGGTGGTTTGTCCAGCAGGGATAGAACGGCCCAGATCTCAGCTGCGGTTCGTTCTGCCACTTCCGGACCAACCGTCGTGCGCGATGACTCGGTTCCCGGATAGATTTGGTTCATCACGGGAAGATGTCGCTCATCCGTCAGCGCCAGGCCCGTTCGACGCCCCCCCCGATAACCGAGATCTCGCCCCATCCATATGGTGTCGATGCCCAAGCGCTCAGCAGCGGTGAGGAGTGTCCGCAGGTTCCGGCGGCGCACGGCCGGTGCGTCGCCTTGGTCGTAGACATTGCATGTGTCTGCGTATGGGTTGAATACGTTTGGAAGGTGTACCGCAGCGAGAGCGCGTACAAAGGTTGTGGGTGTCATGGTGCTGTCGCCGCTGGCGGCTTGTAAGTTAATGTGCGCTTGCGGAGATCGGCCTCCACGGTCCCGCCTTTGTTCTCGAATAGAAGGCGAAAAACGCGGAAGCCATCCAAAATGGCTCGCTCCCATTGCCAGAGCGGGAGATCGGCCACTTCGAATCCCGAAACCATCCCGCGAACCGTCTTCAGCAAGGCGTAGTCAAGACGCCCTTCGACGACGGCCGCGTAATGCTTTGGCGACTGACGCGCAGAATGATTGAAGATCCACGTGGCAATGCCTTCTTCAATGATGATGGCGCGAGCGCCGTCTTCATTTTCATCAATCCGAGGATCAGATTTTCGCTTCACCTTCAATAGTGCCCGAATCACCGGCGACCATCCCAGATGCACTGCGTAGGCTAAGTGGAAGACATCGTGGAAACGATACCCATCCGGTCGGTGGCTGTTGTCCGTCAAAGGATCGCCGATATTGACTCCGTTCATCTGCTGAACGACGACGATTCGGCTGCCTACCTTGCGCTGAGTGAACAGTACTTCCATCTTCGATGGAAGTTGCTCATGAAGCTCACCATACGTTTGAAGCTGCACATGCTTTGGGTTCTCGCCCGGCCACCTGTCAGCGATCTTTCTCAAATTTTCTTGGGCGATGAGCTCCAGCCGAAGCCCATGCCTTGCGCTCACAAGCGTCAACTCTCCGAGCAGGCGCCCGAATGTCGAACCACGATCGCCCCCCCTATCTGTCGAAATATCCCGCAAATCTCGGACAATGATTTCACCGCTGTCCTTTGCCAGCATTCTGAGGGGCGAGTCGCCCTGCCGTGACAGCTGCAAGTGATGCTGCGCGGCGATGCCATCCAAGGACTTGAAGGTCAGACCAGAGGGCGACACTTTCGGCTGCTCGTCGAAATATCGACGCAGAAACTGCAGGCCCGCCTTGGCTAATTCCTCTACATCGAGGCCCGATAGGGCCGCCATGTTCACGAGGTACCAAAGGGCGTCGCCTAGTTCCTCACCAACAACTTGGGCTTGTGGTGGTGTCAGCTGATCTCGCTTACCCTTCTTCAGCGCGGAAAGAAGCCCACCGACCTCACCGAAGAAACCGAAACCGA
>Ga0209608_1001686_pt1 | contig 17494 bp, 18 predicted proteins | sample AD_UKC130_MetaG_FD_184428 | JGI IMG/M metagenome (GOLD analysis project Ga0209608, IMG submission 184428) | Active sludge microbial communities of municipal wastewater-treating anaerobic digesters from Canada - AD_UKC130_MetaG (SPAdes) (version 2) | ecosystem: Engineered > Bioreactor > Anaerobic... | reverse complement strand
AGCCGCAGGTTTTTCCGTTTAAGATATCGCTGCGGAGAATATCCGCAGGGCTGCTGTTAACCAGCCAGACGCGGCAACCGCTTAGGTTAGCTGCAAGCCTCCGACTTCAGTCGGGGGTAGTTGACACCTCCTTCTTTAAAAGAAATAAAAAAATATAATATATTATATTGAAATAACAAAAACAACCTTCAAACTTTATAATTTCTTTTAAAATTGCTATTTACAAATATTTTTGTTATAATAATTTTAGTTGTCTGAAATAAAAGGAGGTATACTGTTTGAAATTTCTTTATTTTGGGGACAGGCACAATTCAATAAGCGTTCCAGTAAGCAGAAAAGATAATTTTAAAGAAACATGCCTTAAAAAAGATTTGGAAATAATAGATATAGGAAAAAAGAATAATGTTTCCGCATTTCTTCATCCAGGGGATTTCTGGGATGAATCTTCCAACAAGGTAAATAACGAACTGGTACAGGAAGTTATTCACAGATGGTTTAACATAGATCTTGCAACAATCATAAAAAATATAAACAGCAACAAATACAGTTCTGATTCAGAGGTATATGACGCAATAAAAAAGCAAATTCCATTAATTGGTGTTGCAGGAAATCATGATCTCATTGGAAACAATATAAAATCTTTACCAAATACTACGACTGGCTTATTAAGCAGTTTAGGAATAATGAATCTGGTATCAAAAGAGGACCCGTACTTTTTTTATACCGAAGACGGGCTGAAGATTGCGATAACAGGTTCAAGTTATCATATGTTTATGGATACTCCTTCACATATTGACGATTATATTGTTAAAGAAAAATTGGGCGACTACCATATACACATTGTTCATGGTATGTTGTCAGATAAAAGTTTGGGTAAATTAATAAGGCATACGACAATAGACCAAATAAAACATACAAAAGCAGACTTAACCCTTTGCGGGCATGATCATATTGGTTTTGGTATTGTAAAAACTGACAATAAATATTTTATAAATATTGGTTCCGTAACAAGGATTAAAAATGACAAAAAGGAGATAACAAGAAAACCCAGTGTTTTATTAATAGATATAACAAAAGAACATGGTATTCAATTACAGCAAATATATTTGAAATCAGCGGAAGACGGCGAAAAAGTTTTGGACAGATCAGTGATTGAAGAAAAGAAAGAAAGAGAAGCGGCACTGGAAGAATATAAAAGGGAAATCAGAACATTTGGTATTGCAAAAAGTGTAAGTATAAAAGATATAGTTTCAGATATAGCGAAAAATGATAAAATTCCTGATGAAATAAAAAATGACGTAATTGACAGGATAACAAACAAAGAAATAGAAATATATTCAAAAACAAAAGAAGTAAAAGATACTCAGATAAGCAAAGTGATCATAGAAAATTTCCAATCACATAAACATACTGAGCTTGAATTTTCTGACGGGTTTAATGTCCTGATTGGTGAAAGCAGCCAGGGTAAATCATCTATACTAAGGGCTATAAGATGGGTTTATGAAAATAAACCTACTGGAAGAAGCTTTATAAGGAAAGGTGAAAAAGAAGCCCGCGTTACAATTTTTCTGAAAAACGGGACAATGGTTTCAAGGTATGTAACCCCAACAAAAAACGGATATGAAATCCTGCATCCAGACGGAAAAAAAGAAGAAGGAAATACAAGGTTATTGCCAGAAGTACAAAAATTGCTTGGGTTTAATGATCTTGTTATAGATAAGGACTTGACAGTTCCATTAAATTTCATGAAGCAGGGTGAAGGCTGGTTCCTTATAAGTGGTGCATGGTCGGCTCAGCAACGCGCAAAAGTACTTGGAGCAATAAAAGAGACGCATTTTGCCGACGCTGTAAGAAGAGAACTAGAAAAAGAAGCTGACAAGACGACAAACGCAAAAAAAGAAAGTATAAAAAAAGCAGATATGCTTCAGGAAGAATTGAAGAAATATGATTATCTGGATGATTTAAAATCAAAAATAGATTTCATTGAAAAAACATACGAAAAAATCAAAGAATACAAAGAGAAAATCAGTAAAATTACTGAACTTATTGAAGCAGTAAAAAGCATAAAAGAAAAAATAAAGGAATGCGATGAAGCCATCAAGCAATTGGAGCCTTTGAACGCATTAAAGGAAAAAATAAATGAAATTAAGGAATTGAATAATAAATGCGCAACTATAGAAACTTTAAACGAAGAAATTAAATTGATAAAACCACGACTAAAATCAGCCGTAAAATATATAAGCAGGACAGATAATATAGAAAAGATACGAGACAGGTTTGAACAGCTGAAATATTCAAACGAAGCATTAGGGAAAATAGAAGACGCAACAAAGGAATATTGTGATTTAAACAACAAAATAAGCAAATGTGGAAGAATTATTTTATCAATGACAATTGATGAAAGTAAAAAAGATACATTAAACAGGATAAAGAACCTTATAAGTGAACTTGATAATCATGAAAAACTGTTCCTGCAGGCAAAAAAGATTGTAGCAGAAAAAGATTCAATACAGAAAAATATAAAGGATATGGAAGATATCATAATTCAAACAGATGTTACCCAAACACTTCGAAAAAGATATGAAGATATAAAAGGTTTGAATGATAAGTTAGATTCACTGAATGACACATCAAAAGAATACAAAGAGATACAAAAAAATGTGACAAAGCAGAAAGATGATATTAAAAAACAGACAAAGAAAGTAGAAGAATATTTGGAAGAATATAGAGCTGTTTTAAGTGAAGCAGGTATTTGTCCTGTATGTAATGGTACGCTTGAAAAAAGTATCATAAATGATATAATAAAAAATAGAAAGGAGAAGGTGTTAAATAATGAATAGAGAAGAAAGGATACAAAAAATAAATGAAATTGAAAAAGTTCTTAAAGTAACGGAAGATTTAAGGACGGAAGCAATCACAAAGAAAAAGATGTATGAAGAACAGCTTGCCAAGACAGAAAACGCATTAAAGGAACTTGGCACTACGCCAGAGGAAGCTGAAAAAAAGATAGAAGAGCTGAAAAAGGAGATAGAGGAAGGAATAAAAGCAATAAATGAGGCGCTTCCTGTTGAATTGTTAAAAAAGTGGGGAAGGATTTAACCCGTGTTTGATCAAACACGGGTTAGTTTTTTGTTTAATTGAACATGCTTTTTTTTTGTGGTATGATTTAGTAAGGAGGTGTTAGCGCCTTGAAAGATAAGAAAAAAATTATAGAAGAAATAAAGGAAGAAATTGAAAATGAAAGGCAAATAGAAAATGAAAAAAAGAATATTGAAGAAATGAAAAGAAATATTATTTCTTCTGTTTCTTCAATATTTAAAAACTTATTGCCTGTATGGATTGCTATATATACAATAGCATTCAATATTTATAATTATGATTTTTTTAAAAATAATGAAAAAATATCTTTCGATTTTATAATAAATCAATTTTTCCTGTTTTTTTATATGCTTGGAGTATTTTACAATATAAGTTTGTTTAAGTATATAAAGAAGGCAAATAAAAATAATGAACTGAATGAAGACATAAGGGAAAAATTATTCAAATTAATGTTGAATTTTTCAGGCTTGTTATTGGTCATTCTAGCATATTACTTGTTTAATAAATTGTTCCCTAAATCTTATAATATATAGTTATACAGGATGTGATAAGGGAGGGGGGATCCCTTGAAAAAACTGTTAAAAAGATATATAAATAATGAAAATTCAATTGAAAGAAATATTATTACAATATTTATCATATTATCGATTCTGATAATACTTGCAGGGATTATAGTTTTATTAATTTCATTTGCTTTTTTCAGGGATGTGTTTGATGCTGCTGTTGCAGGACTGGCTACAGAGCCGATGTCTTTTTCAGCGGAAATGAATGAATTTCTTACTTATTCTGTGGTTTTATTTTTTATAAGCACAGTCATTGAATTTATCAGAAGAAGTATTTCAATGAAATTAAAACCGACATCAAAGGATGCAATGATATTTTGGGCTTATATGGTATTTGAAGTTTGTTTATATAATTTTCTTGCATTTTTTCAAAGATTTCTATAAGAGAGGGTGTTTTTCATGTATGAATTTAAAAGAATAGAAGATTTACTTGAATGTATGAAAGATAATTACCGACGTGAAATGGGAATTCGGAGCAAAATTGAAGAAGATTTAAGAAAAGAACAGAAAAAAATAGATGAATGCAAAAAAGAGTTAGAGCTTTTTGAAAAAAAGAAAGCGCTTATAAATGAAGCATGTTTTGAAGCAAGAAAACTTGCGAAGGATTTATTTGCTTCAATTGCAAGTCATGGTTTGCAGCATGTACTTGGCACGCATTATTCAGTTTTAATAGAATTAGGTACAAAAGGCGAAGATCCTACTGCAGATTTTTATGTAAAATCAAAGTATGATGATTATGAAGTAGAAGTAGATCCTACTGAAGAAGAAGGAGGGGGTGTTGCTGATATAGTTGCCCTTACTGCATTCTTCAGTCTTAATGCTTTTCAAAAAAATAAAAATAATGCCCCATTATTTCTTGATGAACCTACAAAATTTGTTTCAAGCGGTTATGCAGCAGATGTGGCAGAATTTATTAAAGCCATATCCAAAGATTTGAACAAACAAATAATAATGGTAACACATGATACCGCATCAAAAACAATAGCTGACAAGGCATACGAAATATCACTTGATAATAATGGGGTTTCAATTGTAAAAGACGTATCCAGAACGGGGGTGACATAGTGGAAATATATGTTGTTGGACGCCAAAGGTCTAACATAGTGTACCTTGCACGAACTGGGGAACCATTCCAACTTGATGAATACTATGTCATAGTGGATCCGCGCAACCAGAACCCAGTATGTAAAATAACAGATACAGAAGAAATAGTATCTACGAGCACAAAATCATTATCAAAAGATATTTACTACAGTCTAAAGGAACTTGGGCTTACTGGTTTTTTTACAGATGTGTCAACAATCTATATAGCTTCGGCTGTGATAGAAAAAGAACTATTAACCCCAATCCCACCACTGTGCAAAGCAAGAAAGGCAGAATTCTCTGATATAAAAGACATTTTAATAAATACAACCTCAGAAAAAGGACTGACCATTGGGGTTATCAGGGGAACTGAAATGATATACTCAGAACTTCCTGATGAATATAAAAACATTGCTCCTTTATTAGAAAAAAATGTTATTAATAAACAAAATGCAGTACCGTTTATATTTGACATAAACAAAATGAACCAATTCCCACATATTGGTTTGTTTGGAGGTTCTGGAAGCGGAAAAACTTTTGGTTTGAATACATTTCTCGAAGAGCTAATAAAAAAGAAAATTCCGACAATAGTTCTCGATCCGCATTGTGAAATAAACTTTGGAAAACTGCGGGATGATGTGCCCAAAGAACTTCAATATGACTATTCTAAACAAAGTAAAATATTCTATATTGGCAAAGATGTAGGGATTGATTTTACAGAACTTGAAATAGATGAATTATGTAATATAATAAACTTTTCAGGTGAAATGTCGCAGGCTATGGTTGCGACGCTTCGTGAAATATATCAGCCAAATGATACTCTTGCAAGCCTGACAAACAGGTTTGAAAAATTGCTAAATCTTTTGGAAGTTGCTGAAAAATCAAAAAATCCAGCTAAAGATATAGGAAACACTAATGATTATCTTTTTTACAGGAAATACAGGACAAAAGTTGCTGGTGTTGCTACATTGACTGCGTTGCTTTGGAGAATAAAATCAATTGAAGGTGAAGGAATTTTTTCCAATAATATTGATCCTGTCGAAAAAGCATTAAAGCAACGCAAACTTGTTATTATAAGGGGGAGTTCGAGACATTTAAATATCTTTGCTGGATATATAATAAAAAATTTTTATAAAAAGCGAAGAAGGTATATAGACAGTTTTGAAAAAGGAGAATCAGCAGAAAAATTTCCGCCGTTTATAGTTGTTATGGATGAAGCACATGTATTTGCACCGAAGATGTCCAATTCTCCTACAAAAAATATTTTAAAAGTAATTGCGCAGGAAGGAAGAAAATATGGTGTATTTGAAATTATGGCAACACAAAGACCAATGTTATTAGATGATACAATAATTGCGCAGCTATCTACAAAAATAATTTTCAGGACAACTATAGGCGAAGATTTGGATCTTATAGAGAAAGAAACGGATTTATCAAGGAATGATATAAAAAGATTGCCATATTTGAATTCAGGAAATGCTTTTATATCAAGCGCAATTCTTGGGAAAACACTATCAATCAGGTTCAGGGCAAACTATACTGCGCCGAAAATAACAAGACATCCTTTTGATGAACTATCTGACTTTGATGGTGACGATGAACTTGAAAAATTTTTAATAGAAAAGCTTCCTATAACGACATTGAATATTGGCGATATAATAACAGAAGCATCAAAAAAATTTAACCGCATAATAACGCTTGAAGACGCTTCAAATATACTTGATGAAATGGCAAACAAAAAAATAATTACAAAAGATAATACACCATTAGGTTTTTATTATTCAATAAAATAATTTGGGGGTGAGTTTTTTATATGGCAAAAAAAATACTTACTGTAATTACTGTTCTATTATCAATAAGCATTATACTGGTTGGCTGTTCAGGAAAGGAAAAAAAACAGGCTGAAAAGGCACAAGAAAATACGGTGACAGAAACTGAAGCAAAAAATGAAACAAAAGAAGATAAGGGGACTGGTGCGGATACGAAAGAGTTATCAGAAGAAGTAGAAAAAAAGGTAATAGAAAACATTCATACTGAAGCAAAGGAATATTCCTTAAAAGAAAAGCCTAATGTTGACAATGTTGAAGAAGAAGTTGCGCAAGCCTTAAATAAGGATTATGAAAAAGGGCAAAAATACCAGGAATTATACAAAAACCTTGTAGACAACAAAAAATTGCTGAATATAGAAGACATATATAAGTTAGAGAGAGAATATGACAATGGGTTGGGATTTGATTTCAAGCATCCTTATAATCTTGCGCTTGCAATTGATGTAGTTATAAAATACAATGACGAAACACTAAAGAAGAATCTGTTTGCAAGGGAAGAAGATATTACTGACATTTCTGCCTACTTCAAAAAAGACGGCGAAATAATCCCGTATAAAATAGCAGTTGACACAAGCGAAGATTGCTTAAGTTATGTAAATAACGAAGGAAAAATCTTTTTAAAAATTTATTTTGTCAACAAGTCTGATGTTTATTTAATAGATAAAATTGAAGAAGTTAAATAGAGGTCTGAAAAAAGATCTCTTTTTTTTATTTTTTATTTTTTTCAGCATGAAGATAAATATAATATAACATATTGAAATAATAATTTTGGGAGGAATTAAAAAATGATAAGGAATGAAGTAGCAAAGTATATTGATCATGCAGTGTTAAAACCAAATCATACCGACGATGATGTAAGGAAAGCGTGTGAAATGGCAAAACGCTGGAATATTGCTTCTGTATGCGTAAAACCATGTCATGTCCTTCTTGCTAAAAAACTACTCGAAGGAAGTGATGTGAAAGTTTGCACAGTAATAGGCTTTCCGAATGGTTCAACCACAACGGTAACAAAAGCTTTTGAAACAATAGATGCAATTATGGATGGAGCCAGCGAGATAGATATGGTAATGAATGTGGGGAAGCTTATTTCAGGGGATGAACATTATGTATTGAATGATATCAAGCGGGTTGTTAATATATGCCATAGTGAAAATGTCATCTGTAAAGTTATAATAGAAACATCATTACTTACAGATGACCTGAAGGTAAAAGCATGCGAGCTTGTAAAACAGGCTGGCGCTGATTATGTAAAGACTTCAACTGGGTTTAATGGTGGCGGTGCCACTTTGGAAGATATTGCCCTGATGAAAAATACTGTGGGCGATCAAGTAAAAATAAAAGCTTCAGGAGGAATAAAGACCTATGAACAGGCAGTGGCGTTCATAGAAGCTGGTTGTTCAAGACTTGGGACAAGTTCAACTGAAGAAATTCTTTCTGGTGGTGAAGGCAAGGAAAACTACTAAAAAAAGACTCCAAATACGGAGTCTTTTTTATTTTTATTAAAATACATTTTCAAGTCTTTCTTTTAATCCTGTATACCGCATAATGCTTTTCCTTGTTTTGATAGCATAAGTTATTGCGCTTTCTTCCCCTATTGTTGCGATATATGACCGTGCCCTTGTATAACCAGTATAAATAAGGTTATTATCAAGCATATTATAACTTGATGAGGTTATAAACAATATAACAGCCTTCCACTGAGAACCCTGGCTTTTATGAATTGTCAACGCATATGCATGATCTAATTCAGAGAAATCATCTTCATAAATAATATATTTATCATCATATTTTACAACTATTTTACGAATGGGATTATCATATTCATCTTTCCCTTCTACTAACTTTACTATCCTTCCAGTTTCACCATTTGAAACGCCATAACCTTCAGGGTTCAATATAAGTTTCCCGTTATATAAAGAATACCACGGTATTGAATAATTATTTTTAGTATGAATAACCTTATCCCCTTTTTTGAAAAACAAATCAAACTTCTGCGTTGTCTTTCCATCTAATGATACAGATATTTCCCTGTTTAAAAACCTTATTTCATTATTTTCTGGGTTAAATCTTTCCTGAATAAGGAAATTCAGATAATTAACCCCAATAGTACCATTCTTCTGAGGACACAGCACCTGTATTTCACTCATTCCATAAACTGGCTTCAATTTTTCTATTGTTTCAAACATTTTGTTTATCGCTTCATCTGGATTCATAATATTAATAACATAAGCATCCTTTGTTTCTTCTTGTGTCACTATATTTTCACCAGCTATAATCCTGTTAGCATTCTTTATAATTCCTGAGTTTTCACTTTGCCTTTTTACAACATCGAGCGTTATAACCTTTACTTTATCAGAAGCTATCAAATCTTTCAGCACATTTCCTGCACCAACTGAAGGAAGCTGTTTTGTGTCACCAAGAAATATTACTTTCGCATTATGTGGAATAGCTTCAAATAAGTGTTGTGCTATATCTATATCAAGCATTGACGATTCATCAAGAACTACACAATCAACTGGAAGCTTGTTCAATGAATTATAAAAATATCCCGTCACAGGGTTATACTTCAACGCACGGTGAACAGTCATACATTCCCTTCCTGTAGCCTTGCTTGCAACTCTCGCAGCTTTTCCAGTAGGAGCAATAATCATGACTTCGAAAAAATTAAATGCTTTTTTATATATATGTTCTATAAGCTTTAAAGCTATATTAAGACAGAAAGTTTTACCACTACCAGCTGATCCGTCTATAATCATAAAACCTCCCAAAGATCCCGCTGCTGTCAGGACGGCTTCCCTTTGTCTATCTTCAAGCTGGATGTTATTTTTTTCAAGATATTTATCCAGTACATTTTCCAAATTAGGGACTTTTATTTTCCTTTCACTTTTCATTATCTGGGCTATATTATAAGCTACTGATTCTTCAGCTATATACATTTCTTTTATGTAAACCTTATCATCATTTATGACTATTCTTCCTTCTAGCTCAAGCTGTTTAAGATGGACTGCTACATCATCAGGATCTATTTTTAAAACTATAACCTTTGCTTTTTCCTTTTCTTTTTTGAATCTTGCATTTTCATAATCTACAATTGTATCCAATATAGTTGACATTTTAACTTCATAGGAAAGCATACCATATTTATATATATAGACATCCGATCCTTCGGCTTCCTTATATGCTCTTTTCATTTCAAAATAATTCATTTTTATTGAAAGCAAATCAGCAGCTTTTTCACACAGGACATCTTTCGGAAGGAATGTATGTCCATCATTTTGCGCTTCGCTGAGTATGAACATAATACCTTCAGTTATTCTTAAAGGAGATTTAGGATCAAATCCTACGTTTTTTGCAACTTTATCGCATGTTATAAAACTATACCCTTTTACTTCTTTTGCCAAAAAATACGGATTGGATTTGATTTTTTCAATAACCGATTCTTTATATTGATCATAAAGCTGTTTCGCCTGGAATGACTTCAATCCATATCCCATCAAGACTAAAAGGATTCCCTGATCATCTTTTATTTCAAGCAATTGTTTTTGCCAATCAAGAACAAGTTCTTCATACAAAACTGGAGACAAAGATAATAATTTCAATGGTGTATTCCTGATAACATCAAGGCTCTCATCGCCAAACTCCTCGTAGATCAATTCAGCCATTGATCCTATTCCCTTCAATGATTGAAGAAGTGATATAATGCCGCGTTTATTTGAAGGTTTTATTTTTTTAATTGATTTTACCTTAAGCTGTTTTTTACCACGAAATGTAGTCACTTCTCCTATAGCTTCATATGATTGCCCTATATCAAGTGGGGTAATAAAATTGCCAGTGCATTTGAATGTTTCAGGCATTTTTGAATCATCGTCAGTTATCACTTCACAGTCATAAACACCATAACCAGTATCATATTTATATCTTACTTCATTAAAAGGAACAAATCGCATAGTTATTTCTTCACCATCTTGATACCCTTCCAAAGCTGTATCATAGTCTCTGAGTTCAACTTTTTCAACAAAGCCCTTTTTATCAGCTCGATATATATCTTCATCATAAAACATTTACGGCACCTCCAAAACAATTCTAATATTAAGTTATATGCGTCTCAATATAAAGGAATAACATGCATCAGTATGAACTTACCCCACTTGTAAATATTGAAGTAGGGGTTTCTTAGCTATTTAGTTGCTATTTCAAGTAAGAAAATAATTTACCAAACATAAATTGGCTTAATTTTTGATAGGTAATTTTATTTTTAAGCTTTTTATTGGTTTTCAATCTTTCTGCAGATTATTTGAAGTATTGTACTATATGTTTATGATGTGCATTCAGCCCCATTCTATAAGTTGAGAACTTCTGCTTTTTATAAGTTAAAAAAAACACAGTTGTAGACTAAAATATTTATTTCACAATAAAATATATTATAACCTATAAAAAAACAGGAGGGATTTATTATGAAATGTGGAATGCGAAAACCAAGTCTGAAAAAAAGCATTGCAGCAAGAACAAGTGTAAAAAGATATATCAGGCACAGTTTAGGTTTAAAGGCGCCTCGAGGATGGGGATGGCTTACAAACCCGAAAAAAGCTGCTTATAACAGGGTATACAATAGGACAACATTCAGTATATTTGATCTCTTCAAAAAAAGATAAGTGACCTTTCTGGTCACTTATTTTTTTATTTATATTTGAAAATATAGAAAAAAGGAAATCATTTTTTCGGCAACAGATTTGCTATCTACATTGTAGGTCCCAGCATCGATTTTTGAAGAAATCTCTTTTACTTTGTCTTTCCTGATATCAGGGATATTTTTAAGAGTTTCATTTATCAGGCACAAAACTTTTCCAGTTTCAGAAATTTCAATTTCATCTTTTCCATATTTTCTTCTGGTATATTTACTTTGTTTATTTTTTTTATATTTGAAAGCAACTGATTTATTTCCATTGCAACTTCTGTCCGATGGTTTCACTATTTGGGCAATTTTCATAAAAATCACCACCTGTTTATTTATTCTATTTACTTTATCGTCATTTTTTTTTATTTTTTTTATATTTGAAAGCAACTGATTTATTTCCATTGCAACTTCTGTCCGATGGTTTCACTATTTGGGCAATTTTCATAAAAATCACCACCTGTTTATTTATTCTATTTATTTTATCGTTATTTTTTTTATTTTTTTTATATTAAATTTTCACGAAAAAAAATAGTTGTTTTTGTTTTTGCTTTATAGTATAATATTTGATGCAAAAATGATTTTTTGCAAAAAAATGGAAGAAAATATGTAAAGGGGAGGATTATACAAAATGTACGATTACATGGGGTCTAAAAAAATAGTTTCTTTAGGTCTACTTGGAATAGCTTGTATTGTTGTGCTTATTATTATTTTCAGCGCATGGTATTCCGTTGGTGAAACAGAACAGGCAGTAGTTATCACCTTTGGAAAACCTACAAGTGTGGTTGGAGCGGGGTTACACTTCAAGCTGCCGTATCCAATCCAAAAAATTAAAAAAGTAGAAGTCAACAGGACGCAAAAATTATTGCTTGGTTATAGGGAAGAAGAAGTAAAAGGTGGTGGAGTTGATTCTATAACAATTCCATCAGAAGCAAAGATGATTACTGGTGACTATAATATAGTAAATGTTGATTTCTTTTGTGAGTGGAAGATTTCAGATCCAATAAAATACCTCTATAAAGCAAGAGATCCTGAAATGATATTAAAGGATATTATTCAGGCAGCTGCAAGATCGATTGTAGGCGTATCTCGTGTGGATAGTGTCTTGACCACAGGGAAATCGCAAATTCAGGCAGCAATAAAAGAATTGGCAATAGAAGATTTAAAGAAGTATGACATAGGAATACAAATCCTTGACATTAAAATCCAGGATGCTGAACCTCCAACATTTGAAGTAAAAGCGGCAATAGAGGAGGTCGAGACAGCAAAGCAGCAAAAGGAAACCTCAATAAATGAAGCAAACAGGTATAAGAATTCAGAACTTCCAAAAGCTCAGGCAGAAGCCGACAAGATTATCCGCAACGCCGAGTCTTACAAGGAAATGCGCATAAACGAAGCAAAAGGACAAGTTGCCCGCTTCAATGAAATGTATAATGAATACGTGAAAAACAAAGATATTACCAAGGCAAGAATGTATTACGAAATGTTGGAGGAAGTATTGCCAGATATAGAAGTATATATCGATTCTGATGGCAGTTTAAATAAATTGCTGCCATTAAAGCCGATAAATTAATTTAAGTCAGGGGGAAAGAACATATGAAAGTATTGAAAGTTATAATTCCTATTCTTGTAATTGCAGCATTATTGCTTTTCCTTTTCTCAACATATACGGTTGCGGAAAATCAATATGCGTGTGTAAAAAGGTTTTCCAAGGTCGTAAATGTAAAAGATACTGCAGGGCTTGCATTTAAAACGCCATTTGTTGACTCAATTCAGTATATCCCGAAGGATTATCAATTTTACGACGTTCCGCAATCTGATGTTCTGACATCAGATAAGAAAGCAATGGTTGTTGATATATTTGTAGTATGGCGGATCAATGATCCTTTAACGTTTATAAGAACAATTGGTCGTATAAGTGAAATGGAGGAAAGAATAGATGCTGCTGTTTATAGTGTTTCAAAGAATCTTATCGGTACAATTGAACAAGCAAAATTAATCAGTGAAAGCGAAACAATCCTTCATTCAGATGAAGATGGCGAAACAGAAAATGAAACAATCAAGCGACCTCGCGGTGAATTGAACACCAAAATAATGGAAGAAGTAAAAAAACAACTTTCCGTATACGGTGTTGAAATAAAAGATGTAAAAATAAAAAGGCTTGATTTGCCTGTTGAAAATGAACAGGCTGTATATAACAGAATGATTTCCGAAAGGAAGCAAATAGCAGAAAGATATAGAGCAGAAGGTGAAAATGAAGCACAGAAAATAAGGAACGAAGTTGATAAGCAAAAAGGAATCATTCTTTCGGAAGCAAAAGCTCAAGCAGAACAGCTAAAAGCAGAAGGAGAAAGCGAATATATGAGAATAATAGCTGAATCATACACAGGAGAAGACAAGGCAGAATTTTACAGGTTTGTAAGAGCTTTGGACGCTTTGAAGAATTCAATGAAGGGTGAAAAAACAGTCATACTGCCTGGTGATTCAGAAATTGCCAAAATCCTTTCTGGAAAAAACCTTAAATAATAAAACAAGCCCCAATTTGGGGCTTGTTGTTTTTTATCTTCCATTGGAAAGCTGGTTTTCAGCTATCTGTATAAGCTTTTTAACCATGTTTCCGCCAATCTTTCCAGCATCACGCGCTGAAATATCACCATTATAGCCGTTCTTAAGGTTAACTCCTACTTCAGATGCTACTTCCATTTTCATCCTCTGAAGAGCATCCTTTGCATTGTTAGCCATAACAAGGATCACTCCCGTCATGAATTTATTGTACAGACTTATTATGTCTACCTGATAGAAATAAATACGACTAAAATTATGCCATATTTTCAATATCTATCATTTCTCTGGCTGAATGGTGCGCAGTTTGATGATATATATTGCTGTTTCTTGATATCCTGCAAAACGAATAATATTTTTCATTTTCAAGCATAAATTTAACATATTCCCTTATAAAGGAATTTTTTATATTTTTTATATTTTCTATTTTTTTATACTTTTTAAGTAATTTATTAATTCCTTTATAGTCATAATACAATATGGCATGCGAATTCTTTGACTTCGCATACTTTACAGCTTCCATAATTGCTGCAAGTTCACAGTATGTATTTCTAAGATTATAATCTTTATCTGTTTTTCTTTTTATTATATCTACAATAATTCTTTTATTAACCACAACAACAGCGTAAGCTGATATATTTCTTTTATAATCATAACTTCCGTCTGTGTATATAGATATTTTATTCAACAAATTGCATCACCCTAAAGAAATTATTTCTAAAAAAAACAAAACTTATACACCAAATAGAAAAAAACCCGTCCTGATTCACCAGAACGAGTTTTTTTAAATCTATTTGATTTCAATTTGTTGTCTGTCTTCTCTGTCTGTAGCAGCAAGCGGATAATATTCAAGGTATTTGACATCATCAAGATTTTCTGTCCCAAAAGCTTTATAAAAACTCTTCGTTTCACCTGGTTTTATAACTCCCCCTGAAGAATAATCGCCATAACGACCAAATAAAATTAAAACATAGAAATTATTCAACTTATCTTTGTCAAGAATTCGTATATCACCATAAGTACTAAAGTCTACATCTTCATTTGAAACATTAGTGACATCAAAAAGTACAACATATGGAATTACATCGCTTGGCAAATTGTCTACTTCAACATCTTCCAACTTTTCAAATTTTATATTTGAAAAAGTTAATCTTCCACTTAATTCGCCAGCTTCAATATTTTCTGAAGATATATTATTTGTTTGTTCTTCTTTATTTTCAACTTCTTCATTTTTTTCTTCTTCTTCATCCTTTTCTTCTTTACCTTTTTCTTCAATTTCATTTACTTTTTCCTGTTTTTCATCCTGATTATTTTTTTCTTCATCCACTGTTTTCGTTGCTGATGTTACACTGTCAATTTCTTCAGAATTCTTCTTGTTACCAGCATTCCCACTACATCCTGCCATTGTAATCACAAACACGCAAGAAAGAAAAATTGCAAGTAGTTTTTTCATAAAAGTTTCATCTCCTTTCAAATATAATAAATTTACAATCCCTTTATTCTACTCACGGAAATATAAAAAAATAAAAACAAATAAGGCAAGAAACCCTAAAACTGTTTGAATAGAAATGCTCCATATAGCAAATATCTTTAATCAATGATATAATATAATAAATACTTTTATTTGTTTTTTAGGGGGTGGCAAATTGAAAACAAAACTTTCTGTTTTACTTATAATATCCATATTTTTAATAAATATATTTTCTGCTCAAGCTTTCGCATCAGACCAAAGTAATACAAATTTATTGAATAATATAAATATTCTTTCAGAAAAAATAAATCCCAATGAAGAACTTACAAATGAAATTTGTATTGATATTATCACTAAAACGGCAAAATATATTGGAAAAAAAGCAACATGTATATTTGACAACATGAGCATAAAATCAAATATAACAACAAAAGGTGAGTTTATAAAATATATTGTAAATATAATGGATCTGCCAGACAAAGAAATATCTGATTACAGGCATTTAATAGATAATTATTATGCCATAGAAGAACCATACAGGACATATTTACTAAAAGCATACATCCTTGGGCTTATATCAGATGACATAAACATTGACATGGACGAACCAATAACAGTGGAAGAAGCAAGCAGTATTATTGTTAAGGTTATTTTCCCAGAAAAAAGGATAAAAAATGAAGAAAAACTATCAGAAATAAAGAAAAACTATTTTAGCAAGCCGCAAGAAAAAATATTGACAAGTAATGACAGTGTTATCTTTATAAAGAAAGACAATTTTCCAAACAATAATCTTATATGCATCGAAATAAAAAAAGGGGAAAAGATTGAAAGGATATTTTGCATACCGAATAAAGGATCCATAAATAAAAAAATTTATTTAAGATTTGGACCAGGGTTATATCTTGTAAGGATAGGACAAAAAATTGACAATACAACAAACCATGGAGGAAAATATAGGGTAAAAGATGAATATACTGTTGAGAACACAGATGGAAGGATGGATCTTGAATACCTGCTGCCAAGTGATTATATTGAAAGCGATTTAGAAGAAATAATAAACCTTGCTAAAAAAATAACAGAAGGATTAAGTGATGATATTGAAAAATCAAAAGCTATACATGATTGGATTGCAAAAAATATAGCCTATGACACAGATTATATAAACAAACCAGCAAAAAATTTTTCTGCATTGGAAACTTTAAAGTTAAAGAAAACATTATGCAACGGATATGCGAAACTTAATGCTGCGTTACACAGGGCTATAGGAATACCAGCAAGGGTTATCGCTGGTACAGTTTATTATAGTGATAAAAATGAGGACAAAGGGGTTTTTCACGCATGGAATGAAATATATATAAACGGCAAATGGATAAATGTTGATGTAACGCGTGATGCAGGCTATGTTAACAGTAAAAATAAATTTATATTCAGCTATCAGGACAAATATTTCAATATTCCAGATGATGTTTTTTCTAAAACATATGAAAAAATGTATATAGAAACTTATTGATTTTTTTTTGATGAAATAAATATAATTTTATATAAAGTTTAAATAGGGGGAAATTTAAAATGGTGAGGTCAGAACTTTGGATGCAGATTGAAATGTGTGTAAAAATCATTTTATCATTTTTTGTGGGATTGATTATAGGATATGAAAGAAAGAGAACAAAGCACAGCTATACTATATTAAGGACACATGTTTTAGTATGTCTTGGTGCAACCCTTGCAACACTTTGCGGGGTATTCATAAATGAATATGGTACAAATTCTGTTGATTTAGCGAGAATACCAGCACAAGTCTTGCCAAGCGTTGGTTTTATGGGCATGGCAGTGATAATGAAGCGTGAAAACAAAGTAACAGGGTTAAGCACCGCTGCAAGCATCTGGCTTGTAGCTTGTCTTGGTATAGCAATTGGGCTTGGCTTTTTTACAGGAGTCCTTCTCACAACAATTTTGGCTCTTATAACGCTTATAAAATTTGTAAGACCAGATGAAAAAGAAAAGGATCAAAATGAAGAAAATAATAAGTCAGAAAATAATGAAGAATTTCCCGCTGAATAGGAAGCAACCTTTAAGAGGTTGCTTCTTTTCATCTGTATTAATAATTTATATTAATTAATGAACCTCTCCAACCTACGCTTCGCTTAGAGGTTGGAGTTTCTTAGCATCATGTATTACTACCTTCACAGATATGTTGTTACATATCTTCGTTGCA
>Ga0209608_1001685_pt1 | contig 17497 bp, 20 predicted proteins | sample AD_UKC130_MetaG_FD_184428 | JGI IMG/M metagenome (GOLD analysis project Ga0209608, IMG submission 184428) | Active sludge microbial communities of municipal wastewater-treating anaerobic digesters from Canada - AD_UKC130_MetaG (SPAdes) (version 2) | ecosystem: Engineered > Bioreactor > Anaerobic... | reverse complement strand
CGAAGGGAGATCCGCTGATAACCAGCGAAGCGCTTGCAGTGCTCGGCATCATGAGCGAGGACCTTTACAAATCCATGAAGGAGCAGACCCTCCGCATCACCAGGATCATTGCCGATGACCTGAAATCCAGGGGGCTGGAACTGTGGGACATCAAGTTCGAGTTTGGATACAACAACGGGGAGGTCATCCTTATCGACGAGATCTCCAGCGGCAACATGCGCGTGTTCAAAAACGGCAAATTCGTACCGCCTATGGAACTGACGGAGATGATACTCGGGGATTGAAGGCAGGGCTTTTACACGGGGATCGGCTTTTGATCCGTGATTTTGCCGTATTCAACATTTAGCATCGCTGTAAAAAAGATATGGCAGGCTGCAACACCGTGCGGCCTGCCATTTGGATTTTCGCTTAGTCTCGATCCATGGGCGCGTCCGTGCTTACCCTGCTTTTAGTAAAGCGCGAAAGGAACTCCCTGGTCCTTTCGTTTTTCGGGCGGTCAAAGATCTCCTCCGGAGGCCCTTCCTCGCAGATAACGCCTTCCGACATGAAGATGACGTGGTTGCTGACGTCGCGCGCGAATGCCATCTCGTGCGTCACGACGATCATCGTCATTCCTTCGCCTGCAAGGCCGCGCATGACTTCGAGCACCTCGCCGACCATTTCCGGGTCAAGCGCCGACGTCGGTTCGTCGAACAGCAGTACCTCCGGCTCCATCGCGAGCGCACGCGCGATCGCAACACGCTGCTTCTGTCCGCCTGACAACTGGTGCGGCTTTGCGTTGATGTAGGGCGCCATCCCCACTTTTTCAAGATATTTGACTGCGTTGATGACAGCATCATCCTTCTTCTTTTTCAGCACCTTTCTCTGGCCAATGACGCAGTTGTCGAGGACCGACATGTTGTTGAACAGGTTGAAGGACTGGAAAACCATGCCGACATGGGTGCGGTATTCACAGGCGTTCACATTTTTGCTGTTGATCGGAACGCCATGGTACAGTATCTCACCGGACGTCGGCGTCTCCAGCAGGTTGATGCAGCGCAGCAGCGTCGATTTGCCGGAGCCGGACGAGCCTATGATGGAGGTCACATCTCCTTTTGATACCGTGAAGTTTATATCGCGCAGTACGACATTTTTTCCGAAAGACTTTCCCAGGTGGTTTACCCTGATTATCTCGTCACTCATTGCCATACCTCCTGTTCCTCCTGGTCGGTCCGTGGAGCATCCCGCTGGTAAGTGCCAGGGTGTCTGTGGTCGCAAGTTCGAAGATCGCGGAGCCGTCCAGTTTTTTCTCCCACTTGCGCAGCAGGAAGGATGTGAGCAGCGTCATCACGAGATAGACGGCCATCGCGATGGTCATGCTCTCAAAATACCAGTAGTAGGCCCCTGCCGTCTGCTTCGCGGCGTAAAACAGTTCCACGGTGCCGATGACGCTCAGCACGGAGGAGTCCTTGAGATTGATGATAAGGTTGTTGCCTATCTGCGGGATGATATTGCGCAGTGCCTGCGGGAAGACCACATACATCATCGTCTGGAAATGGTTCATGCCGATGGCCATCGCTCCCTCGGTCTGTCCCAGATCGACTGAAATGATCCCCCCGCGGACCGTCTCGGCCATATAGGCGCCGGTATTGATCGAAACGATGAAGAAGGCTGCAAACCACATGCCCATATTTATGCCCAGGTACATAAGCGCGCCGTAGTAGATAAACATTGCCTGCACTATCATCGGCGTCCCGCGGAATACTTCGACGTAAACTTTCAGGATCGCGTTCACGATCCACAGCAGGACTTTCTTTATCTTCGAGTCGTTCGGATCGACCGGTATGGTCTGTATGATACCGACAATGAACCCGATAATGCAGCCGACTGCCGTGCCTACGACTGCTATCGCGATCGTCGTGCCGGCACCACGCAGGAAAGAACTGCTATAATTTGTTATCAGAAAGAATATTCGCCCCCAGAAATCGGTCGGCAGACTGCTTGTCATAACGGATTGACCCCTTTCTTGCCGCGGTTGAGGTTTTGCTGCAACTGAACATTCGCTGGTGCGGCGCACTGTGAATGTTCACGCGTGATGCGAATGATCCGCACTATCCAAATAAAATGAGAGCGGAGCAAAAATCCGCTCTCATACCAGGTCATCTCTTATTCAGACAAAGGCTGTATAGCAATGGCTTCTTCCATCATTTTTTCGTAGTCTTCAACTGTCATCGTTTCAAGCACTTTATTTATCTTTTCGATAAGTTCTTTATTGCCCTTCATGCAGCTTATGCCGATATTGATCTCCTCTTCGGAAACCTCGTAGTTGTCTTCGGAGCCGGTGAAATCCAACATCTTCAGGTCAGGATATGCGACCACGGCTGCCATTGCGGTCGGGGCATCGGTGCAGACCAGGTCGACTGCGCCGGAAGCAACTGCAACAAGCATGGCAGGTGCGGTTTCCTGGGCCGGCATTATTTTCGCATTCTTTATCTGCGGCAGGCATACATCGTACCAGACGGTATTGATCTGCGAAGTGCAGGTCGCTCCCTCTAGATCCGACAGGCCTTTCGCTTCCGCGTACTTGCTGTCTTTCCTTACCAGGGTCACGATGGATGCGTAGTAATAGGGTGTTGTGAAATCGACCGTTTCCATGCGGTCTGCGGTTATCGACTGCCCGCATATGGCGGCGTCGATCTCACCGGACTGCACGGCCAGCGGGATGGAATCCCAGTCCAGCTTGTGGATCTCGAGCTTCCAGTTGTTAGCTTCACAGATTTTCCTGGCCATCATCACGTCATAACCGTTGGCGTAATCGCTGCTGTTGTAGATAGGTACTGCGCCGTTGGAATCGTCGGACTGGGTCCAGTTGTACGGTGCATATGCGCACTCCATACCGACACGCAGCACACCGGTTTTAAGGACAGAATTTTCCGCGGTCTTGGATTTGCTGCCGCAAGCTGTAAGGGACAGCGCGATCGTAAAGATAAGTATGGCGGCAAGGAACTTCTTCATCGTTTTCAATCCTCCCATTTGCTGTTGAAATAGAACAAGGACAAAATAAAAGCCATGTACGGGAATGCGTCCATGGCAACGACAATATATCGAAGCAATGACAGCGCTCCGCACTTGCGGCAGTTCGACGGATATTGTCCGCCGCCCCAGGCAATCGCACCCCCAGGCAAGGATACGACCCTTCGGCGAAAAGCCCTTTCCAGTGCTGCGGTCGCTCTGCCCGTTGCAGCAAAGTACTCTTGCTTTCCGCTCCTCTATCATTCGTCATTATTCTCTGTTTTCTACTATATTATATGCTTTTTCAAGATGTGTCAAGCCGTGCTGTGCCGGATTTCATGCATTTTCGACAGTCGCCGGACTTCTCTTCTTTACCATTGCAGGTGTGAGGTTTGAGGTGGTTGCTGCTTATCCGGGGCATGGGCATAAACAGGACCCTCGGGAACTTCATCCCAAGGGTCCTAATGTGGTCGGAGTGACTGGACTTGAACCAGCGGCCTCTTGGTCCCGAACCAAGCGCGCTACCAGCTGCGCTACACCCCGCCGTACGCTTTGCAAACAGCGCTTTATTATTCTAACACCAAATTGGATTTATTGCAATGGTTATTTTGCAGATGCGCGAAATTTTACGTTGACGGGTTTGTTGCGGTCTGGACCGGGTAATGCCTGTTTACAATTCGGACGAATAAATATATAATGATTATTAGATGTAAGAAAATGGCGATTTCCCAAAATAAAGGCATGAAAGGATCGGTGGATCAGGTGGACAATGACGGGAGGAACAATGAAGTTCGTACAAAAATACCGGCTGTCGTCGCCATCGTTTTGGCCGTAGCATCTTTCGCCGGGAACATTTATAACATATTCTGCTATTTCACCGGCGCCGGGATGAGCGTTTTGGCTGCGGTGACCGCAAACCTGTGCCTTGTTGCGGCCATAATAGCGTTCGTAGTGCTGCTCAGACGCAAAAAATATAGTTTTCCGGAGGTTGATGAAAATGAAAGAAAACTAACTCCAGGGACTTAAGACAGACGGGGAACTCCAGGATCTGAAAAGAGAACTGCTTAAGGAAATCGATGCTCTCGGGAGGGAACACGAGTCGTTCAAAAAACGCATAAGTTTGATTGCAAACATTTTTATACCCGGGATAGGGTTTTTCATTTACGGGAAGTCCTACCTGCAGGGCATCATTACTTTCGTGCTGTTTGAAGCATACAACCTGCTGTATTTCTTAAAAATCCTTCCCGGGTTGGGGGAGTTAAAATTCCTGTACTATATGCCTGCGATCGTGATCTGGTTCGTGAGTTTATTTATGGTCGCAAGACTTGACGACTGACAATGAGATCCTCCTGCAGGGGTTTCTGCCTGTGGTGATACAGAGTTTCAAATTATTAACAGAAGGCGAGAAGGGATATTATGCCGTGTGTCCACAGGACTTTCCATGACGTTTTCGCGGACCTGCGGGAAGACCAGTGGCCTTATTACCTGCCGGATTCATGGGTGCCCCATTGTACGCTGGCGATAAATATAAAGTGGGAAGAAGTACACAAAGCTCTTGATAATGTATACGGGATTACAGGCCTATATGCGCCGAAGTCGATCGTGTGGCCCTGGTCGAGTACCATCCTGTTAAGATTCTTAAGGAATACCGGTTCAGGATGAGCAGCAGGTGATTGGCGCATTCAAACGAGATATATCAGCAAAATATCAGAAATGCAGATTGCCTGATTCCTGATGTTATCGGGATAAAAGCCTGTAGCCCTGGCAAGCGCCAGGTCACGGGCTTTTCATATCGGCGCTGCAATAACCTCCATTATGAAAAATCAAGTACTTGAGAAGCAGAATGTTGGTATGGTAAACTTATAAAAATATAAAATCGAGGTCTGAAAAGCACGTAATGAAGCATATGAGTATAGCTGTAAGAAAAGCTGAAATCGAAGATTGCCGCGACCTTGGGCGTATCCACTCGGAATCATGGAAGGCAGCATATAAGGAGATCATCCCGGACTCGTTCCTTGACAAGATCACCGCAGAAAGCAGGGAAAAAAGATTCGCGGATGCAATGTCCCGGGGGAATGAAAGGAATTTCGTCGCGATCCGTGAAAACGAGGTCGTTGGCTTCATCTGCTTAGGAAAGAGCCGGGACGACGATCTGGACGATACTTTCGGGGAGATCTGGGGCATATACCTTCATCCCGTATACTGGAAACAGGGGATCGGATCGAGACTCATGCAGTTCGGCCTTGCCTGCCTGAAGGATGAGGGGTATGAAAGGGTATCGCTGTGGGTCCTGGAGAAAAACGAAAGAGCCCGGAGATTCTATGAGAAGTTTGGTTTCAGGTTTGACGGGACAAGGAAGGAACTTGACTTTGACGGTATCGTCTATGAAATAAGATATGTAAGGGACTTGTAAAGAAGGCCTGAGGCATCCGGCCACGGGAACGATGTTTAATATCGGCACTAAAGGAGGAATGCATATGGAAATGAAACAGTACCCGATACTTGAATATGACTGTTCACAGGATGCGATCATCAACCCGTCAAAACTGATAAAACCGATCGAAGGGTGTGAAAGATGTGTCATTACCTTTTTCAGGGATGCCCTTGAAAAGCTGAATGCGGAAGGAAAACTGAAGCAGATCGCTACCTTCTACAATGAGACGGTAAACCTGCCTATATATGAGACTTCCGTGGATGGCAGGAAAGTTCATGTGGTGCAGGGATTCGTCGGGTCTGCGGTATCGGCAGCGCTGCTGGAAGAACTGATCGCATATGGCTTTGACAAGTTCATTGTCTGCGGCGGCGCCGGTGTCCTGCGGAAGGACATTGCTGTCGGGCACCTGATAATACCTGTATCAGCGGTCAGGGACGAGGGAACCTCATATCATTATCTGCCTCCGTCCCGGGAAGTAGAGTGCAATGAGGATGCCGTAAGGGCTATCGAGGAATACTTTAAGGAGCGCAACATACAGTACATAAAGGCAAAGACATGGACTACGGATGCATGCTACAGGGAGACCCGTGACAAGGCCGAGCTCCGCAAACAGGAAGGCTGCGTTACCGTTGAAATGGAAGCTGCAGCGCTTTTTGCCGTGGCTAAATTCCGGAACGTAAAGCTCGGGCAGATACTGTACGGCGGCGATGACCTGAGCGGCGTCGAATGGGACCAGAGGAGATGGCAAAGCAGGGATGAGATAAGGAGCAACCTCCTGGATATAGCTTTGCGGATATGCAGCCACATGTAATTAAAAATGAGGCACGTGCCGGATCTGCCCTTCATGACCGGAAGCGGCAGATCCGGCACATTAGAAGCGCTTCCGCAGGAAGCAGAGGGGATCCACTGGCTATTCAAGGAGTGATTTAAGGGATGAACGAACATAATGCGAATTTAAAAACCGGCTGGGAACGCGAAAACAGGGCCCATTTTGACGAAATTACCTGGAATTATGACCGGATAAGGCCGGAATATCCGTCTGAACTGTTCAATGATATTTTCAGATATGTCAGGACGGATACGCCGAGAAGAGCGCTTGAGATCGGCGCCGGCACAGGAAAGGCTACGGTTCCTTTCCTCGATGCCGGATATGACGTGACCGCCGTGGAGATCGGCGAGAAAATGTCGGCGTTTCTGAAAGACAGGTTCATCGGATACGACAATTTCAGGGTGTACACGGCCGCTTTCGAAGATGCAGTACTGGAAGAGGGATCATTTGACCTGGTATATGCCGCCACCGCTTTCCATTGGGTGAACGCGGAAACCGGGTGCCCCAAGGTTTACCGTTTGCTGAAGAACGGAGGGGCATTCGCGCTGTTCCGCTACATTACCGTACCGGCTGACGGGGACGAACTGTATGAAGAGATCCAGGCTCTTTATGAAAAATATTACAGGCCGTACAGCAGGCCCGTCCGAAAAACGTACGAAGAGTACATGGAACCTTCTGAACTGAAAAAGAGATTTGGGTTTGAGGATTTGAGACATTACGGGTTCTGTGACATTTCGATAAAGTTGTACAGCAGGACGAGAATATTCGACGCTGATGAATACATTGCCCTGCTCGATACCTTCTCAGACCACAGGAGCCTGCCGGAGAGCGACAGAACGGCTCTCTATTCGGGGATAAGGGAAACTATACTGGATCATGGCAATCGTCACAGGGTGGATTATGTTTTCCTGCTATACATGGGAAGAAAAGAGCTGTGATCAGGCGGAGCGCACGCCATCCTATATTGTTTTCCTGTACCATATATCGGTGAATGCAATCGTTGCGGTGCATGCCTGAAAAGCTGCCCGTTTTCCGATGAACATGATGAGGAGTAATAAACCCCGCATACTGTATGATTTGTTAACTATGTTCTGTTTTTATTATTAAAAAGTGAGGCCGGATACATGGGTTTGTATATTCGCTATGCAAGTGTCGATGACTGTGACATACTTGGAGAGATCCATTCCGAATCCCTGAAGTTTTCCTGTGCCGGGATCTTTACTGATGATTATATCACGCGCACATTTTCGCCTGAGAGAAGAAAAGAAGGGTTCAGGCGGGAACTGGACATGGGTTGCCCGGAAACGGCGATACTCTTCGCAGGTGACATCCCTGTGGGCTTGTTTACTTTCGGGAAGAGCAGATATGGAGAAGTCGATGGATCCTGCATCGAGATTTGGAGGATATACTTAAAGCCGGACTATATCGGCAAGGGTTTCGGGACCACACTGATGGAATGGGGCCTCGAAGAACTGCGCAAAAAGGGTTATAAGCAGGCAATCCTCTGGGTACTTGAAGGGAACCACAGGGCCAGGAAATTCTATGAGAGGCATGGGTTTGTTCTTGACGGGAATGTAAGGGATTCCGGGGATGGCATTAAGGAACTGAGATATTCCAGAATGCTGGATTAGACGAAAGATCAGAGGCCTAAAGCCAAGTAGAGCATACTGCAAATGATACCGCCGACCCAAACGACAAACCGGCGCATCGATGAGCAATTCATACACTGCGGAACGGCACCGTGAGGCTGATATAATTCCACCTGGCAGATGAGGTGATACTGTGGTATTGGAAACGAAGAGGCTGATCCTCAGGGAATGGAATGAGGATGACGTTGATGATCTCGTCGACGGGTTGAACAATATCGAGGTTTCAAAATGGCTGGCTTATATTCCGCATCCATTTACGAAAGAACATGCGGAGAGATGGATCAGACACTGCAGGCAAATCGATGAAAAAGGGATGGACAGGACGTCTTTCGAGTTTGCCATTGAATTGAAATCTGAGAAAAAGGTCATTGGCGGGACCAGTATGTCTAATATAAACCGGATACACGGGACTGCCGGTGGAGGTATCTGGATCAATGCAAAATATCACGGCCATGGATATGGTACGGAAGCTTTCGGCAAACGGATAGAATTCGCATTCGATGTATTGAAACTGAGAAGGCTGGAAAACGGATTTTTCGCTGGTAATGAAGCTTCAGCAAGGATGCAGGAGAAATTAGGCTATAAGATCGAAGGGCTGCGGAGGAAGGCCTATGTTTGCATGGCCGATGGAGAAGTAAAGGATGAATACATCACAGGTCTTCTTAAGGAAGAATGGGTCAGGGCAGATTTATAGCATTTCTGCAAAAAGGGAAAAGGCGGCGGACAATTCAGGTGTACAACAGCTTTGAAAGGCTTCAGGGAGATGGTTATGGAAAAAGTAAACCTAAATAACTGCTACGGCTGCGGGAAGGATAATCCGACCGGGCTGCGGCTTAACGTCAGCCATATCGGTGATAAATCACATATCGAATTCGAAGTGAAGCCCCGGTACTGCGGGTATCCCGGAGTAATGCACGGCGGCGTCGCGGCGATCCTTTTTGACGAAGCTATGTTCCATGCTATCGCGAAATCTGGCATTGAGGCTGTGACGGCGAGCATGAGCATTGAGTACATCAGTCCTGCCTTTGAAGGGCATGTTCTTGTCTGCGAAGGTGAAATCGAAAAACGCGACGGACGGAAGATCGATGTGATTGCAACACTGACCGATGCAGCCTCGGGTAAGCTTATCGCAAAAGCCAGGGGAAGATTTCTGGAAGTTGATGTGAAAAAAGTACTGAATGGACGGAACCCGGAAGCAAATTGAGCAATCAAAATTAATACAGTCTCTGAGTTCCTGAAGTATCCGGGCAGTGAAATGAAACCGGATGAGATGCACTTGGTCCGGTCGCAGCCTGGCTTGGAGCCCGGAAATAAAACAATGGACAGAGGGATCATATGAAAAAAATCATTGCAGCAGTTTGCATTTTGGCCTTAGTTCTTTCATTTGCTTCATGCGGCATCGCCAGGAAGGAAGGCGGTTCGGACGATCCTGCAGATAACAGCCTGGCGGCGGAGACCGGGGAGGATATTCCGGACACGAAGGATACGGACGGCGATGTGCCGGGTCTGCAGGCTACTGACGGCAACGACAGTGAGAAAGATGCCGGCGACACGGAAAATCCTGAAATACCGCAGGTCTACAAAGACTTCATAAAGCAGCTGTATCCCGATACAAGCGATGATGTCTGCTTTTTAGCCACTGCAGACATGAACCTGGACGGTATGAATGAAATCATCATTGCAACGGGGGCATCCGGGGAAGACCATTATACAAATTATGTGAGCCACCTGGTCATACTGGAGAACAAAAACGGCACCATCAGGCAGCTTGGCGATGATTTGTGCAACGGCGGGTATTCGGTTTACCAGGTGAAACTGGTACGGATGCAGGACGATCCGAAGAAATACCTGTACTGCGGACTGACGAACGGTGTGAGCCTCACCGGCTTTAAAATTATAGGGCTGGCAGATGACGGCACACCGTTTGAACTGTGCTGCAGCGCATCGCCTACAGGCGCAGGCGAAGACACACTGATGGATTTCGACAATGACGGGCAGTATGACGGCTATACCCAGAACAGATGGAGCTATGACGTTCTGTACTATCCCCTGGCGAGGAAATATGTCTATGAAAACAATGCTTTCAGGCTGGCTGAAACGGTTGTTATGCTTCCCGGTTATCCGGAGGACATAAAGGGTGTGATATTGCAGTATCTGTCCCTGGATGCCATCGATGTCCGCGGGTCAAAGGAAGCGTCTGAACGTTTGGCAGAACTGTGCAGCGATGAAAATGCAGGTGAGATCGACTTTGTAGGAAATGACATATACACTCCGCTCTTAAATACACTGCTGGAAATCCCCGACGGAATCGAATTCGATATCGATGAACAGGGCGATTCCGCACGGGCGGATATTTCATACCGCGATGATTCCGGCACGCAGCAGGGATACCGTTTCGAACTGGTGAAGACCGGCGGCAGGTGGACCATTACCAGGATCACTAAAACTGCCGGGCAGTGATGGATCAATACTGCGTATATGTTGCACCGGGAAAAGCAGTTGCAGCAGGCGAGGATACTGGGCAGGAATAACCTGAAATATGCAGAGGTTTGATAAAAGGATATCGCACCTGAGAGAAGCATCCGGGTGATAACTGGCCGGATACATTGGGAGGGAGTTCAAGGATGAAAAAGAGGGGCAAAATTATACTTGCGGCAGTTTTGATTATTATTGGGGTTCTGAGTTATTCCTGGTTCAATGTCCGGGGCGAGGAGATAAAAAGGAGTTTCTGAAATAACGTCAGATTGCACTGTTACAATAAAGGTGGGAGATGAAGGTGAGAAAGAGTATATACTCACCGGTGCTCAGATTGAAATGCTCCGGACACTTATCCTGGAATCAACTTTTACGAGAACTCTTTCACATATTGTAACTTATCCTGCAGGAACTGAGAAGTATACTATTCTTATTGACTGGAACAATCGAAATGACTTTTTGCATATCTATTCTGCCGGCAACGAATATATTTCAATCCCGGATCAGTTTGGCGGCAAGCACCTGAAAATAAATAATCCTCAATGGGAAACTGCCTTAAAAGGAATAATTTATGAGCAAAGTTGAATTGGGACTGTATATGTTAAGGGGTTTTTATGAAAAGAAAAATATTAGTTCTGATCAGTGCTTTTGCAGCCTTTATTTTTATAATTGCAGTACTCCTGTATAACGGTATTATATGGTTCAACAACCCGTCTTCTGGGAAATATCCGGTGAGGGGCGTCGATGTGTCCCATCACCAGGGCATGATAGACTGGGAGGTACTTTCGCAGCAGGGCATTGATTTTGCGTTTATCAAGGCCACGGAAGGCAGTTCTTTCAGGGACAGCAGATTCGAATACAACTGGGAAAACGCCAGGAAGACCCACCTGAAGGTGGGGGCGTATCATTTTTACAGTTTTGAGAGTTCAGGCGTCACGCAGGCGCAAAATTTCATAAGTGTCGTGCCTGTCGAGAAAGACATGCTTCCGCCGGTGATCGATTTTGAATTTTATGGTAACGTGGAGAAAAACCCACCGGAAATGGAGAAAGCCCTTCAAATACTGGATGACATCATTTCAGCGCTGGAGGATCATTATGGCATGAGGCCGATAATTTACGCAACTCCCAGGGCATACAAACTGTACCTGGAGGGCGCATATGAAGACTACCCCATCTGGATAAGGGACGTTTTCAGGAAACCAGACTGGCTGACCAGAGGCTGGACGTTCTGGCAGTACTCGAACCGGAAGGTCCTCAAGGGATACGAAGGCAGGGAAAGATTTATAGACATGAACGTATTCAACGGTACGCAGGCTGATTTTGAGAAGTTCATCGAGGAATCCAGGCTGGACAGGCCCTGAGGCCGGATGGGTATCGCGGCGGGGATGATGACAAACGGAATTTTAAAAAATCGCCCAGCAAAAGTAAAAAAGCCTTCAGTCGGACCGAAGCCCGACTGAAAGCACTATATGCCTAATCTATACGTCAGACCGGTCATTAGCTTTACCAGCCGGCCCGACCGGCGCTTTGGAGCCGTCGATCCCGACGGGGAACAGCTCCCTGACTTTTTTGGATCTGTTCAGGTAGATATACCATCCGACACTGAAAGCTACAATGAACACCAGGCTGATGACAGCTGATACGATGATGCTGCCGAGCATCTTCGAATACATCTCATGACCCCTGACATATGGTATTTCCCTGATTTGAACGATCGTATTGAAAACAAGATAAGGGATCAGGTAGACAGCCCTGAATACAAGGAATACCTTTGAGACACTGACGGCGATTCTTTTTAATTTCTTAAGTATTATCGCCGAGAAAAGCGAAAACAGTATGTAAAACACGGATATTCCCATTATGATCGTACCAAGGACCTTGTTTCCTGAAAGCAGGTCATATCCTTTGAACAGCGTGATCACGCCAAGCACCGTTTCCACTGCCAGAAGCATGAGAAAATAGATCAGAAGGAATCCGCTTACACCCTTTTCTTCCATGTATTCATAAGGCTTTCTGAAACCATCATCCATAATAAAGACTCCTTTCAGCGTACTTGCGCGAAGTATGCTTACATTATATCAGGAAATTATTTCAAGAACAAGTGTTCCTCATAATATAAATATTTCCATAATCAACAACTTTGTGATACAATAGATTTATATAATAAACGTCTGTATCATGATGATTATATCCTTATCATAGCGTACCTCTGTATTATATCATGGTCTATTGGGGAAGTACGACATTATCTGATTGAGTTAACCATCAGATGCAATATGTTAAAGACTATTATTGGGGGGAGAAGTATGAAGGTTACAGGAATATCGGGCAGTCCGCGAAAAGGCGGGAATGAAAATATAAAGGGGGATCAAATAAATTGCCGTTGATACAAATTATATATTGTTTGTTGTTTGCTTTGGCGACGTTTGGCCTTATATCGTATTTGGATCTGATGAAAATCGAAAGCAATCCGTTCTCAAGCTTGCCTGCAATAATCATTTTTTATGTTGCTGCGATTGGATTAGTGATATTGCAGAGGGTCGTCCGCAAGCGAAAATCCGGCAACGAGGGAAGCTGAACATGTCCCGGCAGCAAGAAAGCTGAACAAATTCACTTAACCAAAAAGAGATGATGATTTTTCAGTCTTTGATCTGATACGCCAGACAAGAAAACAGCCCTCATGTCCGGGCTTTATCTGTTGGTGAATGGTGTCAGGCGCGGCACTTATAGTATATATGCCTGTGTGTCGTGTCAGGCACTATTTATGTTAACACCACTTTATTGCTAATTGCTTCACATTTGGGTATATTATTGTAAGATGGGCTTGTGTAGAAACATAATACAATACGAAGCAGGATTTCAGGAGGTTTTTGTGGCAGTAGTTATAAGAGACGATATATTGCAAAGTGTGGAGAAGCCGGCAAGATACACCGGCGGTGAACTGAACAGTGTTGTTAAGGACCCTTTTAAGGTTGATATAAGATTTGCTTTTTGCTTTCCGGATGTTTACGAGGTGGGGATGTCCCACCTGGGTATGCGGATATTGTATGGCCTGCTGAATGAGCGGGACGATACATACTGTGAAAGGGTTTTTGCGCCGTGGACCGATATGGAGGCAAGGATGCGGGAAAACAGGATCCAGCTTTTCTCGCTTGAGACGCGCAGCCCGGTGGGTGAATTTGACATGGTCGGCTTCACTCTGCAGTATGAGATGAGTTATACAAATATACTCAACATGCTGGATCTTGCGGGTATCCCGCTCAGGCGGACCGACAGGCTGAAAGGCATGCCTTTTGTCTGTGCAGGAGGGCCTTGTGCGTATAATCCTGAACCATTGGCTGATTTCGTGGATTTCTTCATGCTTGGTGAAGGTGAAGAGATCATAAATGAAGTGCTGAATGAGTACAGGCAGTGGAAGAAGGACAATGCTTCAAGGGAGGATTTCCTTGACAGGATAGCCGGCATCGAAGGCGTATATGTGCCCGGCTTTTACAGGCCTGAGTACAACGACGACGGTACTCTGAAGGCAGTCAGACCCATAGAGGATAAATATCCTGCGAAGATAAGGAAACGGATCATAAGAGATCTCGACAGCGTATACTTCCCTGAAAAGGTGATCGTACCGTATATAGACATAGTCCACAACAGGATCATGCTCGAACTGTTCCGCGGCTGTACCAGGGGATGCAGGTTCTGTCAGGCGGGTTATATTTACAGGCCGGTCAGGGAGAGGACCCCGGAGCGGCTTATGGAGCTGGCAGATAAACTACAGGAAAGTTCCGGCTACGGAGAGATATCGCTGACATCGCTCAGTACCAGCGATTATTCAGGACTGCCGGAGCTCACATCGGGACTGATAGAAGAGATGGAACCCAGGATGGTCAACCTGTCCCTTCCGTCTCTCCGTATAGATTCATTTTCACTCGATCTGCTGGAGAAGGTGCAGAAGGTGCGGAAGAGCGGCCTTACATTTGCCCCTGAAGCCGGGACGCAGAGGCTGAGAGACATTATCAACAAGGGTGTTACCGAGGAAGACCTGCTGAATTCTGTGGGGATGGCTTTCAGAGGCGGCTGGAGCGGAGTCAAGCTCTACTTCATGATCGGTCTGCCTTATGAAACAACGGAGGATGTGGAAGGCATCGCAGAGCTCGGCACGAAGGTGGTGGACGAGTTTTTCAGGATCCCGAAGGAGCAGAGGGCCAGAGGACTCGAAGTCACCATAAGCACATCATCCTTTGTACCGAAGCCTTTCACGCCGTTCCAGTGGGAGGCGCAGGACACCATAGAGACGCTCAGGGAGAAACAGGAATTCCTGAAAGAAAAGATAAAAAGCAGGCATTTGAAATACAACTGGCATGACCCGGAACTGAGCATGCTGGAAGCGGTATTCTCAAGGGGCGACAGGCGCCTGGGAAGAGTCCTGCAAAGGGCATGGGAGCTTGGATGCCGGTTCGACAGCTGGGGTGAGCATTTCAAGTATGACGTGTGGATGAAGGCCTTTGACGACTGCGGCATCGACCCGGCGTTTTACGCCAACAGGAAGAGAAGCGAAGATGAAGTGTTCCCGTGGGACCATATAGATATCGGCGTTACGAAAAAGCACCTTCTGCGGGAGAAAAAACGCGCGGAGAAAGGCGAGGTCACGCCGAACTGCATGGCATCATGTGTCGGATGCGGAGCTTCGGTATTCGGACAGGGTATCTGCACCGGCTACACCGGCGGCAAGAAACGAGGGAAAGCTGACGACAGCGATTTGGCAGAGCGGGAAGACAGGCTTGGCAGGACGGGCAAAAAAACGGCCTCCGGGAACGACAGGAAGCCGGACTTTGATAACGAAAAAAAACCTGTAAATGAAAAACCGTTGAGCATGAGGATCAGGTTCGTCAGGGGCGAATCGGTCAAGTTCCTGTCTCACCTTGACCTGATGAAGGTGTTTGAGAGGGCTGTGAGGCGTTCCGGGCTTCCGGTCTCTTACTCTAAAGGCTTCAATCCTCACCCGCAGATGGTATTGGGGTTGCCGCTTTCCGTCGGTATGACCAGTGAATGTGAGCATGCTGATTTCCGGCTGGATACGGAGATCGAACCGCAGGAGTTCATAAAAAGGCTCAATGGATCCCTGCCGGACGGCATAAGGGTGACAGCGGCGGCGTTCAACCACTCGAAAAAGAATATCATGGCGACCGTGCGGCGCGCGGATTATGAACTCGAGGTTTTCACTGACGAAGTGATGGCATACGATGACGCATCTGGGGGCCTTGCGGCAATGCTGGAGCGTGACAGCATCATGGTGGAGAAGGAGACCAGGGGAAAGCGCGGTGAAACCACCGTAAAGGCAACCGAGATCAGACCGCTGATACTGGATGTGGCGATCGAAGAACTGGAGACAGTACCGCAGGGCTATGAAGTGTTCAAATCAGCCTTCCTGGTGAAAGCAAGCCTGAAAGCAGGCAGTGAAGCGAATCTCAGCCCCGGGCTGTTCCTGAAGGCCCTGGCTGAGCAGTGGGGTGTGCCTGCATCGGCTGTAAGGATGCATCGCAAAGCCATGTACGTCGATGCCGGCAATGGCCTGGCTGACCCGCTGGACAGGGCTTCTCTTTCATAAAAATATTGAAACAGAGGCAGTTTGTCTCTTTCCCGGAAGTAAAGAAGGTGTTGGTTTGAAAAAGCAGTTGATCGCAGATATCGGTCAGAATGAAAGCAGGGTCGCACTGCTCGAGGATGGCGAACTTGAGGAGATATATATCGAAAGGCCCGGTATCGACAGGCTGGTCGGCAACATATACATGGGCAGGGTCTGCAGTGTGCTGCCGGGGATGCAGGCTGCATTCGTCGATATCGGGTATGAAAAGAACGCCTTCCTCTATGCCGGCGACATCGTTGAAGTAAAGGAATATGGCGAGGACGACGACGATCATACACATGACGCAAAAAACCTGGACATTGCCGGCCTGGTGAAGGTCGGGCAGGAGCTGACGGTCCAGGTCATAAAGGAACCCATGGGCTCCAAGGGGCCGAGGGTCACCACGAACATCACGCTGCCCGGAAGACACCTGGTGTTGCTGCCTGGCGCCGATTACACAGGAGTGTCCAGGAGGATAGAGGACGAAGAGGAACGGGCAAAGCTGAAAAAAATCGCCGAAAAGCTGAAGCCCGAGGGGATGGGCCTCATCGTCAGGACAGCTTCCGAGGGCATGGAAGAGGAGGATTTCCTGGACGACCTGGACTTCCTGCTGAAGCTGTGGGAAAGCATAAAAATGAAGGAAAAAAGGGGCCCGGTGCCCCGATGCATACATAAGGACCTGAGCCTGGTGTACAGGATGGTCAGGGACCTGTTCACCAGGGATATCGACAAGTTCGTCATAAATGACCGCGGCCATTATGAAAAGGTACTGGAACTGGTCGAGATCGTATCTCCTGATTTGAAGCGGAGAGTGGAGTATTTCACGAAAGATACCGATATATTCGGGTATTACCAGCTTGATTCAAAGCTGTCCCGCGCGCTGTCGCGCAAGGTATGGCTCAAATGCGGAGGCTACCTGGTTATCGACAGGACGGAAGCCCTTACGGTCATCGATGTGAACACGGGTAAATATGTCGGCAAACGCAATCTCGAAGATACGGTGCTCAAGACCAACCTGGAGGCGGCCGATGAAATCGCGAGGCAGCTAAGGCTGCGGGATATCGGCGGCATCATTATAATAGATTTCATCGACATGCACGACAGGGAACATCAGCACATGGTGCTCGACAGGCTGAAGCAGGCGCTGAAGAAGGACAGGACAAAGACGATCGTGGTCGGAATGACCGGCCTCGGGCTCATCGAGATGACCAGGAAGAAAGTAAGGCAGGACCTCTCCAGCATCATGCTGGTGGAATGCCCTCACTGCGACGGGACAGGCAGGCTGCTCGCATCCGACGCGAACGGTAAGTCCGGCAAACCGGACGAAAGTTGATAAGGCGGACTTGGGTAAACATTGTGGAAATCACAGCGTTGACAATTGGCAGGTGCATGTGTTAAAATACTTCGGTAACCGCTCGGCCGAGGCTGCAAAATGCTGTCGAAGCACAGGCGGGCGTGCATTCTCCGGTACGTGGATCCGTGCAGGGTTTTGGGACCGT
>Ga0209608_1001684_pt1 | contig 17508 bp, 11 predicted proteins | sample AD_UKC130_MetaG_FD_184428 | JGI IMG/M metagenome (GOLD analysis project Ga0209608, IMG submission 184428) | Active sludge microbial communities of municipal wastewater-treating anaerobic digesters from Canada - AD_UKC130_MetaG (SPAdes) (version 2) | ecosystem: Engineered > Bioreactor > Anaerobic... | reverse complement strand
TCGCCAGGTCAAATAGGCGCCGCCGTGGTTCCCCGCAGTGTTACGCGGGCGAACTTTCCCGTCATTAGGGTGGATGACGTTCATAAGGCCTTTGGCCTGATTGTCCGCTGGTTCCGGCCACCTCGAAAGCTCACACGAAAAGGGATTCACCCCCAGGCGATCATCAGCCCGTCCGCCAAGATTGCCGACGACGTGGAAATCGGTCCATTCTCCGTCATTGGCGATGACGTTGAAATCGGTTCGGGAACGACCATCTATGGTGGGGTGCATATTCTGTCGGGCTGCAAGATCGGTCGCGATGTGACGATCTTTCCTAACGTCGTTCTCTACGAAGACACAATTGTTGGCGACCGGTGCATCATCCACGCGGGGGCCGTCATCGGGGCCTACGGCTTCGGTTACCGTTTGGAGTCCGGGCGATATGTGCTCCAGGCCCAATTGGGCAATGTGATCCTTGAAGATGAAGTGGAGATCGGGGCGAATACGACGGTCGATCGCGGAACTTATGGTTCAACACGGATCGGCCAGGGGAGTAAGATCGATAACCTCGTGGTGATTGCGCACAACTGCCAAATCGGACGGCACAACATCCTATGTGCTCAGGTGGGGATCGCCGGCAGCACGACCACAGGGGACTACGTGGTGATGGCCGGACAAGTCGGTGTGCGGGACCATGTGCACATTGGAGAGCGCGCCGTGCTGGGCGCCATGTCGGGGGTGATCAACGATATACCGCCGGGCGCCCGCTTCGTGGGCATTCCTGCAACGCCCGAGCGGGAGCAAATGCTCAAGCAGGCGGCCTTCACCAAACTTCCGGAAATGCGAAAACAACTCAAAGAATTGCAGGAAGTTGTACGTCAGCTGACCGCCCGCCTGGAATCGTTGGAATCCTCGCGGGAAGCCGCGTGACAGGTGACGTCTCATGAGTCTTCCCCTCAACGATCTTATTGATCCCGTGTCGCAATCGAGGCATGTTTCGCAGAAACCCTTGGGATTGATTGCAGGCTGGGGACGCTACCCCGTTCTTCTGGCCCAGCGACTGTCCGAGCAGGGGCGACCGGTCTATTGCCTGGCCGTTCGGGATCACGCTGACCCTGCCCTTGCCGATTATGCTGAACGAATCGTCTGGCTAGGACTGGGCCAACTGGGCCGTGCGATTCGCCTATTCCGACGTTGGGGTGTCGAAGAAGCGACGCTGGTGGGCAAAATCCACAAGGTGACACTTCTCCAACCATGGATGGTCTTCCATCACTGGCCTGATTGGGTAGGGTTTCGCACGTTTGCCCCACACTTCCTTCACCATGTCCGCGACAATCGGGACGATACGCTACTGACGACAGTATGTAACGCCTTTGAACTGGCAGGTATCCGCATTCGACCGGCTACGGATTACCTCCCCGAAATCCTCATTTCGCCCGGTCAGATCACACCCCAAGCACCAACGCCGCGGCAATGGGCCGATATCTGCTTCGGCTGGCGGGTAGCCAAGGAAATGGGGCGCCTCGATATCGGTCAGACTGTGGTGGTCAAGGACCAAACCGTGTTGGCCGTGGAAGCCATCGAAGGCACGGATCCTTGTCTTCGGCGGGCCGGTGAGCTTTGTCCTGTGGGGGGATTTACCGTCGTCAAGGTGGCCAAGCCGCAGCAAGACATGCGATTTGATGTTCCCACAGTGGGCGTCCGCACCTTGGAAAATATTGCCTCAGGAAAAGGTTCCGTATTGGCCGTTGAGGCGGGAAAAACGATCTTTCTCGATCCCGATGCGGTCCTGTCCATTGCTTTGCGGCATCGGATCGCCATTGTAGCCGTCACCGCCGAGGACATTGCGGCTCATGCCAAAGACGCGCTCCCCGCTTGAGTGACGCCGATCACAGGTTGGGCCGCTCGTCTGCAACACCTCGCACAGAGCCTTTCGTTAGCCGTTCTCGCCATAATTGCACGGCCCTAGTGCGATCGTTTGGAAGGGAATGCGGTTCGTAGTTTAGCGTCATTCCTGTGATATGCCGAAGCGTCCAAAAAGCGACGACGCGAACGGCCAAGTTATTGTGTTCAAGCTGCTGCACCAATTCTTCCGCTTGGCTCTTGGTGATCCCGGTGTCGGGATACTTCCATAAGAGCGTGTAGGCAAGCGTGCCGCTCATGCCCAAAGTTTTTTCGGCGGCAGCCCGCACCGCAGCCGCGTGCCGGGGCGATATGCGGACCAATTCCCTCAGAACGGCTACGGCCTCCGTCCATACGGGTCGGTACTCAAGATCCTCCAAAACCCGCCAGATGACATCCGCTTCGCCCGCAAAAGCGAGGGCTCGCTGGGCGAGCCACGCCACTTCCCGCTGGCGATTAGCGGATTGTTCCCGAAGCACAAGTAGTGGGTCCTTTTCCCGATCTCGCAGGGCCTGTTCTAAAACCGCCATGGCCCGCTCTTCGAGGATGGTCGCCGTGGTGACGCGCGGCTTGATCCATTCGGGTTGATCGGTCATCGGGGTCGCGGCCAATTCCGCTTCGCTAAGTCGCATTTGAACCGGGGCACGAAGCACAAGGGGCCGGGGATGCTCCGCGTCAAACCACCGCGCCGTGCCACCGAGCGAAAACATATCGACGATCCAGGGCACCGGCTGGGTCTCGGGGTCGCCGGGACACACAGGCTGTCGGGATACCGCAACGGCCACCTGCGACTGCGCGTCCCCAAATTCGATCCGGCCTTCGATACTCCCGCATTTCAGCCGAAGCGTGGTGGCATCGGCCTGCCGCGATGTCAAAATCATCTGCCCAAAGGTGATGCCAATTCCCAGTTGCCCGTTGGCATCCATGGGCAAAAGTTCCCAAAAGACTGGTCCGACACAAAGGACGTCCACGCTGTCCGCCAAACGGATGGTAGTGCGGTACTTGGGTGGGACAAAAAACACTTCACTAGTCCGTAAGGGTTCTTCCAGACTTACACGATGAAGTAACGCACCATCTGGATGCACCCGAAACAAGATCGGGGGGATCTTGGGATCCTCAACGATCCGCCCGATCGGTTCTGGAGGCAGTGGGGCTACCTCGCGGATTTCGGGGGCCGAAGGGAGCATTTCCCCCGGGGCAGGAACACCCCGCTGGGGAGTGACAGCCGCTAAGGCATCGGGGGCTTGTTCTGCCACAGGCGGCGCCGGGGACTCTTCCATGGGTGGCACCATGCTTTCATCCTCGGGAGTTTTGGGCGGTTGTTCAGATGGTTTCTGCGCCACGGCTTCTGCTGCATCTGCCTTTGGGGGCGCCGGAGGTGACGAGGTTGGAGCCGTTTCGGTAGACGGGGCTGTCTGTTGCTGGGCTTCAGGTGTGCCGGGAGGACTTTCGGGGGTTGCTCCCTCGACTGAGCCCCGCGGTTCTTTCGCTGGTGCGCCACCATCGGGAACGCCACTCTTGCCACGATCAACATGGGGCTTTACGGGCTGCGTTTGTTGGGCCACTTCTCCACCTGGCAAGCCCGCCGGCGCGGGAAGCAGTGTCTTATAAAGGGCCAGGGCTCCAACCCCGATCGCACCAACGACGAGCAAGACCATCAAGCCAAGCAACCACGAACGGACATGAGGCGTTGGCGAGACGAACGTTACGGGTTCCGCGGGAGGTGTCTTCCCCGTCTCCGGTTTTGTTGAAGCCGCCCGTGCCGCCTCTTCAGCGGGAGGCTCTGCCACTAATTCCTTAACGATTTTCTCTAGCGGCTTTTCAGAAAGGGCAGAAGTTTGCGGAAGACGATACATCTTCTCCCGTGTCTTAGGATCGACCTCGGCGGGCTCACCCAGGATCATTGCCAGAATCTGATGGCAGGCAGCGACCTCGGCCAATTCAATGTCGGATTCCAGACAGACCTTTTCAAAATCGGCGACCCGCTCGGCGGGCAGGGTGTTGTCGAGATACTCGGCCACCGTATTGGGATCAAGGCTCTCTTGCCGGTCGTTAACATCGGGCGCACCCAGGCGCTCCTTGCGCAGGAGCTCCCGAATCCGGCGTAGCACGGCCTTGGCGACATCGCTCTCCTCGATCTTACGCCGCAATTCTGCCGCGTCCTCGGGATCGAGAATATTGTCCAAATAAGCCAAAAGCGTCCGCAGTGTTAGCCGCATGGTTCAGCGTCCCTTGTTGACCGAGTTTTCAATGTATCTTCGGCAGAGCCAATACGTCTTGGGTGAAGGGAGTGGCTGCGAAATCCCTCCATCAGTATCTGTGCCCGAGAGCGCCGATTTTCGTACAGGCCGGACGAAAAATTTTTCTCACGCGCCGGACAAAAGAATGATGGCAATTCAATCCAATATCTTTTCACAATCCCCTAAGTTGTCCATTTTTGTAAGACAAGCGGACCAGTGCGCCCGTGCCATAAAAAAAGAAGGGGCAACCACACTGTTACCCCTTTGGGTGGGGTCGTGGGGGCTATTAATTTCCAATTCCTCAACCCAGGCAAAATGGGCGCGCCATAGAACCTATCCCACAACCTCCCCTCTCCCGTCGAACGGGAGGGGGGCCAGGGGTGAGGGTGGCTCGAATCGCTGCCAGTTTTTTCGATCGACTCCGACGATCGCTTGCCCTCATCCCTACCCTCTCCCAGAGGAAGAGGGAACTTTGGGATAGGCTCTTAGTAAGGCAAGTCGAACTCGGCGTCACTTTCCGGAAGGATCGGCTGATGGCGAACGTGTCGTGTCTCGTTCGTACTCATGACCCGAATTCCTGGGGCATCGTCCAGGGGGCACACGTATTCGCACACGCCGCAGCCAATACACTTTTCGGGATCCACGCGGGGCTGCTGGATGACTCGTTTTTTGCCATCGCGCAGCTCGATTTCAACCGGCACGCAATAAATGGCCTTGTCCGGAATGGGGCAGTGCTCTTCACAGACCACGCAATTTCGGCCGTAAACATAGGGGATGCAGCGGGTCGTGTCGAAGGCGGCTAGGCCAATTTTGATCTGATGTTTCTCTTCCTCCAGCAAGGGCCGGATTGCCTCCGTCGGACAGACATGCCCACACAAGGTGCAGGTGTAGTCACAATAACCGATGAGGGGTACAAGATGGGGTGTAAAGATCCCCTCGAGGCCCGCCTCGGTGATTGCCGGTTGGAGCCCGCCTGTGGGACAGACCTTCATGCACATACCGCAAGCCGTGCATCGGGCGAGGAACTCCGGTTCGGGCCGTGCTCCCGGCGGTCGGATAAGACGCGGATGATAGATCGAGGCCCGTCCCTGCGGTGTCGCCCGAAAGAGGGCAAGGCTCGTTAGCCCCCCAAGACCAGCCCAAAAAACGCCGCGGCGAGTCAACCCAACCGGATTGAGAGGCGGCTCCTTCTTCCAGACGAGCGGCTGCAAGGTAAAGGCGCAGGCATCGCGGCGACAACTGGTGGAACAATTGAGACAGACGAAGCATTCACTCGGCTTCCAGCCCGTTCCCTGTCCTACGGCTGATGCCCCATGGCAGGCGGTGGTGCACAGTCCGCACTCATTACACTGTTCTGCCGTTACCGCCCTGCGGAGGATGGGCCACTTGGCGGCCCAGCCCAGGAGTGCCCCAAGCGGACACAGATACCGACACCAAAAGCGGCGTCGATATGCGTTGGCCGCCACAATCACCACAAAGAACAGGGTAATCGGTCCCGTGCCGAGGAATGCCTGTTTTGGGATCACGAATACATGATCCCGAAAGTAGCGGTAAACGGGCTCACTGAGATCCGTTACGGCAAAGGAGCCGATCCGTGGATTGGCCTTGTAGATGGCCGTTGCCCCGCTTTCGATTGCCCATTGTCCGCTGGGAATCAACGCTGTGGTGAGGGTCCGATAAAAGAGGACAAGAGGATCGAAGATCGTGATCCAATGTCCGCCGAACAAGGCCATCACCAAGGCCGCGATGAGCACATAGTATTTGGTCTTTTGCCATGGGGACCAAATGTCGCGGCCGGGTTTGGCCTTTTGAACCTTGTCCAGCGCCCAACCCGTCATAGCATGGACGGTCCCCAAGGGGCAAATCCAACCACAAAAGACGCGGCCCAGGAGGGCTGTTACCACCAGAGTGACGATCCCCAGCAAGGCCAACGTGGGAATACCCCAAGCCGCAATCCCGGTGAGGACCAGGATCAATGGGTCAAAAAAGAAAAACACCTTTAACCAATCGCTGGGCAACTGCCCCGGAACCGGCCGCGTCGCCAGAACCAGGCCGACAAAGAGAGTCAGAAACACCAACTGGACGACCCGCCGCACCCAGCGTCGAGGGGCGATCCGACGTTTCATGAAAGGGCGATCTCCTTGGGCTGTAGCGAGCGGTAGTCCATGGTGCCTAATCCAGCCTGTTGACCCTTAACAATTGAGCCGATTTGACTTGGCTGGCGGCCAAGAATCTCCGCGCCGAAGGCATCAAGGGCCACGATGTCGGTCCCTGCCGCCACCGTCAGCTTGACTTGCACATCCGCCAAATTGCCACCCTTTGGTCCGTGGTTCACCATAATCCGGGTGCAATCCAGGATGCAGAAGGTCGGCCGCATAAACCGGGTAATATCGGCCAAACATGTGGGGATGTCTTGATGGAAGAGACGGCGATTTTCAATCACGCCCATGTAGTTTTTCATGCACAATGTGACGGTCGCCAGCACGTGGTGTTTGGCAATGGGGACGTTAATAACGACATCACTTTCCACGATTTCCGGATAAACAGGGATACTCTTAACCCGTTCACCCTTGATGTCGGTTTCGCGGAACCGTTCACGGTCGAGAAAGATGACCTCGGCTCCTGCTTTCTTGGCGGCATCGGCGATCCCACTACTGGCGTATGACTTGGCGGGTAGATCGCACGGGTTATCGCCGACCTTGACCCTCTTTGCGCCGGCCTCGTAGCACAGGCGAACCAGCGTCGCCACTAAGTCCGGGTTGGTATTGGCGGCAAGCTCGGGTGTGCGGTCCCAGCCGATGTTCGGCTTGATCCACACGACGTCACCCCGTTTGACAAAGCGTGAAATACCACCCATTGCCTGGACCGTTTGCTCGGTCAGCTTGACGACGGCCTGTTGAAACTCGGACGGGGACTGCGGCATAGGCCCGGTCCAGCGGGTGATAACCATTTTCGGTGCAGCGTTTTCCAGTGCCCAACCGAAACGATTTCCCAAAGCCATCGTGCCGGCTGTGGCTGCTCCATAATACAAAAAGTCACGACGTGATACTGCGTGCAACATGGGTGTCATCCTTTCTGGCAAGTGAGACCGTAACAGGTGGGCAAAATAGACCGTGGCCACTTCCGCCCGGTTGGCTAGTTGTTAGCAATGACCGACATCACGTCTTACTACTTTATTTCATTCGACTCACAATGACAATTCCTTATGACAAAAAAAGCGACGTTGTTTGACACCTCCACAGGCTGCTGTATGCGGGTAGTGATCTGCGACGCGCCTATGTACGACCGTCGATTCGCCGGACCGAAGGGCACTGGCGCATTTCGGGACACCTTTTACATTGAATGTGTTCCGAGTCAAGCCAATGTGCTGAATGGCGGATGTTCCCAAGACGGAATCTTGTTAGGCTCTACGGAAAAGAACGTCGATCTTACTATGCGAACACGACCAAGGACCAAGTTCTACCACATTTTGCACAATCGTCGTTGCCCAAAATGTGGGGCAAAATTGAACACCCAGCGGACGCGGTGTAAACGGTGTGCTCAGGTGGTACCTCGGCCTAAGAAACCGAAATAAGCCTGCCTCCCTGTCGAACCATTCGGGCCTTCGATGGTGGGTTGGGCACACATCCGAACTTAGGGGCAGACCGGGCTAAAAGGTGATTGCGTGCCGCTTGACGGTGTGTTTTTTCTGTTAGGAAAATGGGGCAATGCGCGACACAATTCTCCATCTTGCCGATCTTCACTTGGATGCATCCCCAGAGGCCCGGCTGGACGACGCGGTGCGTGCCTGGCTGCTCGGGGCAAGGCGAAGGATACTGAATGCTCTAGCGAGTTGGATTGCCCGAGACGAATCGCGAATTGGCTTGGTGCTGATTGCCGGCGATCTCTTTGACCGGCATGACCCGCCGCAAGAGGTGGTCTCCGAGGCCCGCACGGCACTGGCCGAGATTGCTCGACTGGTGCCCGTCGTGACTGTCCCAGGGAATCACGACGAGTACAGTTACGCGCAATGCGTCTATCGCCGGGGTGACTGGCCCGGTGTGCTTGTGACCTCGCCCGAACCACAGCTTGTCTGGAAAGGCCAACTCGGGGACTCGGTGTGCGCTGTGGTTTCAGCGGCATATCAGGCTGGTAAGGTGTCGCCTGGTCAGCGACTTCGGTTCCCGTCACGAAGTCAGGTGATGGGTGGGGACGATTCAAACGGTGTTCTCATCGGCCTCTTCCACAGCACACTCGCCGATCATTTTCCTGATGAGTTTGTTAGGAATGAGCGATGTTTCGTTCTCTCCCATCAGGAGGCTGCCAATGCCGGTTACGACTACCTGGCTTTGGGGCACTTTCACACGCGACGGGAGTGGCGGATCGGTGCGTGTTTGGCCCACTATCCGGGGCCGCCCCTCGGTGCGCGAATCGCCGATCCCGGCAGTGGACAATTGTCGCTTGTGCGGATCAGAAACGGGACGGTCACGCTGGAAGGCCTTTCGGCCGGTCCCATGGTGGGATGCCAATGGATGTTCTTGGATGTGGAACTTCAGCCGGAGGAAAAGCCGCGAGAAGTCGTCGAGCGCATCGCCGAACGGTGCCGCAACGTGGAAGCCAGTAGCGGCATCGCTCCAATCCATGTGGCACGACTCAAGGGGAATACTATCCACGGTGATCTTGCCGAGCAGATCCAGAATGAATTGCGAGCGAAAGGGGTTTCCTGTACCGTCGTGGCGCACGAACTCGAGGAAATACTTTCTCCCGACATCGAGGCAATGGCCGCGGAGGAAAGTTTGGTCGGTTATTTTGTCCGATCTTGGCAGGAGTGGCAATCTCGGCAAGAGGTATCACGGGCGGAGGCCATGGCCGTGCTCTATGAAGGGCTTTTGGCCTTAGGTTGGCACCGGGCGAACAATTGAGGGCAGACATGACGCGAATCGCACTCTTGGCAATTGACGTCACGAATTGTGGGCCCTGGCGGGGACACCACCGCTTAGAATTTCCTGCCACAGGTGTGGCCGTGTTTTGCGCCCCCAATGAAACCGGCAAGACGACACTGTTGCGGCTTGTAGCAGCCGTGTTGTGGGGTGCCGGGGTTCCCGAGTGCAATTGGTTCGCGAGAGAGGACGAACCGTTCGCCGCCGCTATTGAGTACGAACGCGCTGCACTTCAGCCGCGTCATGAAACAGAGCCGCCGATCCGCTATCGGGTTGAGCGGGACTTCCGAACGGGCCGGGTTTGTCTTTTCCGCCTGGAAAAGGGAGAATGGCAATCCGTGCAGGTCACCCGTCACAAACGACGGGGCCGCACTGCCGACAGTGAACAGTGGATGAACTTGGTGCAAGAGGTATTTGCCCCCATCTCGCCCCGGGCCTTTGAGCGGCTTGTCGTACTTTCGCCTCCGTTCAATCCTCAGCCTGAGGGCGAATTGGTGCAGTCCTTAATCTCCGGGGCGGGCGAGAGCACAAAGGACGAGGCGTTAGAAACACTCCTCGAGCGGTATCGGGCAATCACGCGGTATTCCAAGAAAGAAGGATTAAGTACTTCGGATGCCCGCAAGGACGGTCGGCTCGATGAGTTACGGCGACGACGAGACGAGTTGCAGCGTGACTGTGAATTGGCCAAGGAGATGCTGGAAAAAGGCCTCCGCCTTCGCGAGGAAATCCAGCGGCTGGACGAACAAGTGGCCGCCAAGGAAGAAAAGCGCAACGAATTACAGCGAAACAAGGGAATCTTGGACAAAACGCGCCGGCTTTCTGCTGAACGTCGCACCAAAGAGGAATTGGCGGGAAACCTCGCGCGTGCTCTTGATCAGTGGAAAAAATTGGAAGATTCAGCCCGGGAGGTGAGAGAGCAGCTCCAGAGGTTTCCTGCCTTTCTTCGCGACAGCACAAGCGAACGTCGAAAGTACTGGGCAGAGGCTTTGCGGAAGTATCAAGAGAGGGCACGACGGCTCATCGAACAATCGCGCGTGGTGAATGAGGAGGTCCTCAAAGAACGTTTTGCCGACGTCTGGGATTGGCCCGCGGATGCCCCTTCGCGCGTGGAGCAGATTCAGAAGGCCTTAGCGCTGTGCCACGAGGCCGAGCAACACCATCGCGAGGCGGTGTCCCGCGCGGCAAGTATCCGACCCGTCCTGGACCGTAAACGGCAGATGCCCGTCGTCATTGGTGTTGCTGCGGCAGTGATGCTGGTCCTCGTTTTGATCCTCGGTCTGTTTGGCTACCTGGTCATGGGCCTACTGGTGGGAGTTATCGCGGCCATTGCGGGAGGCTTGATAACGGCGCAGATTTATCGACCGGAGTGTTGGCCACCGGAGTATGCCCAATGGCAGCAAAAGGTGGCCCAAGCCGAAGGGGATCATGAAAAATGCGTTCGGGCCTTGGAGAAATATTGGGAGGAAATAGCTCGCTGGGCACAAACGCGGGAATTGCCCATTTTGTTGGAGCGGCTGGGACGCTTTAAAAGCCTATGCGATGCCAAGAGGCAGCTACTCAACCAGAAGGCGGAGCTAGAGCGAATGGCCGCCCAACTTACGGTTAGGGCCATCCCCAAAGAATTGACAGACATGTGTGGTCTCGAAAGCGAGGCGGCGGATTCAGCCCCACTTGGCCCGGACGTGTTCGAAAGGGGCCTCAGTCTTTTGAGTGAATACGAAAAGCTGGTGGCCCACGAGCAGTCTTATCGGCAACAGCAAAAGATTGTCCTCCAGAGCGTTGGCGTGGACACCATTGAGTCGTTACAAGAGCGACATCGCCAGGCGGAGGGGGACCTACAGGGGATCATCCTGGAGTCGCGAAAACTGGCGCAGGACAGCCCCCTCGCAGAAGAGGCATTCTCCTGGGATGCTCGAAGATTAGAAAACGAATATCGACGTCTCGAGGAGGAGCTTACCCGGCTGGAGACCGATCTTAGAGAGATTCGCGAGCAGCGAAATGATCGTGAGAGGGAGTTGGCGCGTTGGGAGGGGCAAAATGTGGTGAATCTTGCCCAGGCTCAAGACGAACTCAATATGGTTGAACGGGAAATAACTATTCTCGAGGGGCGGGCCCGCGCGATTGCCACGGCCTCGCGTCTTATCGAGGAGGCTTACTCGGTGTTTTCGCACCAGCACCGCGTGGCCATCCAACACGGCGTCAATAGCATTATGAGCAAATGGACGGGGTTGGATGAACGAGAGTTTTTGGTGGATGAAAACTTTGTCGTCAGATTCCGCGTTCCCAGCTTGGGTGGCAATGGGAACAATCAATGGAAGTGTGAGCACCTGAGCCAAGGGGCCCAGGACCAACTTGCCCTGGCCATCCGTTGGGCGGTGCTCGATCGCTTGGCTGGGGATGTGGTGCTGCCACTTCTTTTGGATGACTGCTTTCACATGTGGGACGCCCAGCGACGCGACAGTCTGCGAAGCTTCTTACAGGAACATCGCCAGCGGCAGATTATCCTGGTTACCCACGATGAGCGTTTCCTTGATTGGGGAGAACCTGTCCGGCGCGTGTCCTCGGAAATATGACGAGCGCCCTTGATAATCGAAATTCGTCTCGGGTTTCAATGTGGCGGGCTCCCGCTGTAGAATGAGTTGCTTTTTATTGGCCGCAGGTTTTCCAACTGCCAGCAACGTATGACGACCCGCCAGCTTGCACTGACGGCCCGTGATGTCGGCTGGACGTGATTTCTCCACATCGTTTCGCGAATCGTTATACTTTATTCATACAGGATGGGCCTAGTCGCTTGTCTTAGAGCGTATCCCAAAGTTCCCTCTCCCTTTGGGAGAGAGTTGGGGCGAGGGTAAGGGATCGTCGGAGTCACACCCCGGCCCCTCTCCTGCCGAACGGGCACGGGGAGGTTGGGGGATAGGCTGCTAACCGAGAAAGGAAGATGATCATGACCTGCACACGGCGTTCCTTCTTACAACAAGGCGCGGCACTGCTGGGGTATCTTGCCGGTGGTCTTGAGAATCGGTTTTCCCGTGGTAGCCTGGGCTTGGAGGCCTCGGAGACGGTCCCGGAGCTGACAACAATCCCGATCGTCGATACGCATCAGCATTTGTGGGACTTGTCAAAAATTCGCCTTCCCTGGTTGGCCGGTGACGAGCGACTCAATCGGAACTATCTTGTGGAAGACTATCTGGAAGCCGTGAAGGGCTTGCCGGTGGTCCAGGCCGTCTATATGGAAGTGGCCGTGGCCGATGAGGACCTTGTCAAAGAAGCTGAATGGATCATTGAGATTTGCCGTAGTGGGCGGGGACCGACGGTGGCTGCCGTCATTGGAGGGCGTCCCGCCAGCGACGATTTCCGGACCTATCTTGCTCGCTTTCGCAATAACCCGGTGGTCAAAGGTGTTCGCTGGATTCCACCCAATAGTAAGTTGGGACACAAGCTTTATTTCGGCCCACAGATGCGGGACAACTTGCGACTATTGGGTGAATGGGGAATGAGTTTCGACATCTGCATCCCGCCCGACTGGCTGAGCGACGCGGCAGAGTTGGTAGATGCCTGTCCTGACACACGGTTTATTATCGATCATTGTGGCAACGCTGACCCCCAGCAATTTGGTCGCTGGGGAAAGGAGCGCGGCGAAGAGGCCACTCGGTATGTAGAGCAGTGGCGGCGGGCAATGGACGGCCTGGCAGCGCGAAAAAATGTCGTCTGCAAAATCTCGGGGATCATCGCGCGCGTAAGACCAGACGATTGGCGTCCCGACGATCTTGCCCCGATCGTCAACCACTGTTTGGAGGCCTTCGGCTCTGACCGTGTCATGTTCGCCGGAGATTGGCCAGTGTGCACAAAAGGTGCGCCTCTCCGGGCGTGGATTGCCGCCTTACGTGAGATCACGGCAAGCCGATCCCTGGAAGAACGCCGAAAACTCTTCCACGATAACGCCGTGAGATTCTATGGGTTAGAGCCTATCCCAAAGTTCCCACGCCCTCTAGGAGGAGGTTAGGGTGAGGGCAAGGGACTGTCGGAGTCGATCGAGAAACCCGGTAGCGATTCAAGCCACCCTCACCCCCGGCCCCTCTCCCGCCGAACGGGCAAGGGGTGGTTGTGGGATAAGCTCGTAGCTCGCACTGGATGATTTGGCTTCATGCGGTCAGGCGAACATCCGAGGCCGGCAGGAGCCACATGATTGCGTCGTCCTAGGAAGTGCCCTTGGGAGGGGTCAAACATGGGTCTGCCTGATTAAGCCTTAGGTGCGAGCATCGCGCGAGAGCGGAACCAGCCGATGGTGACACGCTCATGACAAACAAGCGGTACGCCAGGAGGGAGGTTCCCTTTAAGGCGATCAAACGCGCTCCGCGGGGGATAACGAGACAGGGGCCGCAATCCGTCGTGGCCGAGGGCAAGGCAAACACCCGCCGAGTGAAAATACGGCGGACGCCGGGGACGGCGTCCCTCCCAAACGGCCGAAGTTAATCTAAACGCTCCCTGGAGAAATGACGGACGCCGGGGACGGCGTCCCTCCCAAGCTGAAGGCCCGCCCGAGGTAGTGCGCAAAATGGCGCCCGGAGTGTTGCGCCACATTTGCAGGAACGTGAGCCCTGGCGTGCGATATATCGGCGATTGATGCACCATCGTGTTTCACGGCCAGGACATTCACGCCTACGACAGCATGTCGCCCCGCATGAATAGCTCACGGATCGTTAAAGGTAAGCCAATGCTTGCCCTCGTTGTTTACCCAGTGGGGTTTTCGATCCACCGCGCATAGCACCGAGCGCAGAGATAGAAACTCAAGCGGCGATAGACCTGATCCATGGCCTCCTGGGCCGAAAGGTGGGATAGCTCTTCCAACACGTCGCGAAAAGCCGCATTGAGATCGTTGGGGTAATCCTCGAAATCCAATTGGGGCGGTGACGGATCGGCCATGGCCTCGATCTTGACGAGATAACAACTTCCCCGACCGAGCTGAAGCTCCACACCACACCGCTGACAAGCCACCGGATAATGAAAGCGAGGATCGTCATTCTCCATGTCCCCCATTTTAGCTTAAGACCACTTATCGGGCTACGATGATGCGGCAACTCTTTCTCCCTGAGGATGCCCATTTGCCCGTCCGTAGGCGGCTCCTAGAGGTCGCAGGAATTGACTCTGTACCGATCCGTATTAAATTGAAGGGGCAGAGCGTGGACAGTTTCCTGGCGTGGCATCGCATGTCGTAGTGTGCTGCGGAAACTGTTTATCCGCTGGCGACGTGTTTCGATGGTCATACAGTATTTCTTTTCGTGGGGAGGTTTCAGCCATGAACTCGGTCACACGTTGGCTTCCGCGCGTTGGCTTGGCCGCGGCCTTGGGACTGTTATCGGGTATGTCGTTACTTGCATCTGAAACCGCGCAGCGGCCAAATGTGCTGATTATCACAACCGATCAGCAACGTGTTGACGCGGCAAGCGTGGTGGGAAACAAATGGCTCAAGACGCCTCATCTAGATGCCCTCGCAGCTCAAGGTGTTTACTTCACAAAGTCTTATTGTTCGCATCCGTTGTGTAGTCCGTCGCGGGCGAGCCTTCACGCAGGGCGATTTCCCCACGAAATTGGCGTGGACCACAACAATATGTCAATAACTCCGTCCGTCACGATTTCCGGTCAGGTTTTTCAAGAGGCGGGCTACGACACAGGTTACGCCGGTAAGTGGCATATACCGACGGTTTACCCGACCGATGGCATTCCGGGTTTTACCGTGCTGAATAATACCACGCGGCAGGGAAAACTAGCGCATGACGTGGATGACGCGACAATGCAGGTTGCCATCGACTTCATCAAGCAGAAACGGGATAAACCGTTTTATCTGGTTGTTTCGTTTATCAATCCTCATGACATTTGTCTGCTGGCGGGCGAGGATAGCCCCCTCCTTGAGCAGGTTTGGCGGAAGTACGGTCCCCCGGCGGGAGCCGAGCTTCCACCGCTTCCCGCAAGTTTTACCCTCCCAGAAAATGAACCAGCGTGGTTGCTCCAGCGACGTCCCAAACATCCTCAATGGGATGAAACGCACTGGCGGCGATATATTTACGCCTATTATCGTATGGTCGAGGATGTTGATCAGCAGATCGGAGCCGTCCTAAAGGCACTGAAGGAAACTGGGCAAGAAGAGAACACGCTGGTCATCTTCACAAGCGACCACGGGGAGGGCTTGGGTTCCCGTCGCTGGACGGGCAAGATGATGTTCTTTGACCCAGAAGCGGCTGTGCCCCTCATCGTCAGTTGGAAGGGGAAGACCCCCGCGGGCCGGATCGACAAGGAGCATTTGGTCTCCACCGTCGATGTCCTTCCAACGATCTGTGATTATGCGGGAATCAAACCGCCGGAGAACGTCCGTGGACAAAGCCTCCGACCAATCATTGAGAATCCTGCCGCACCATGGCGGTCGTTTATTGTCTCGGAGATTGCCCACACACCGGCGTTGGGACGGAGCTTCATGGTGCGAACGGACCGCTACAAATATTTTGTGATCCCTGTTGGGCAGGAGAAGCCGTTGGAGATGCTCTTCGACATGGAAACAGATCCTCACGAATTGAAGAACTTGGCTTCCGATCCGAACCACTCCGAGACGCTCAAAGAGCACCGCGCCTTGCTCGACCAATGGAAGCAAACCACAGAAGAAGCGAAGTATCCCGTCCTACCCAACCCCCAAGCGGCACGCCCCAGGGCACAACGAGCCAAGCAGGCTGCACCATAAGAGGGTGTTTGTCACCGTCAAGCGATACGGGCACGCAACGGCCACGTTGTGCGGCGCATGGCGTTGGACGAGCTGATTTGGTAACGTGAAGCCATCTTAACGATGCTTGGCTTAGCGAATCTGTTCATGTTAGGAGTCAAAATCATGAAGCCGTTGTTCCGCGGTCAACAAGGGCCAACTGTGTTTTGGGCGTCAATGTTGGTTGCAATTGGTTGTTCTTATCAATGGGGGCAAGCGGGATGGGCTACGGAGAAACGGCCAAACATCCTCCTTATCGAGGTGGATAGCATGGATGGCCGAGTCATGGGATGCATGGGTTATCCCGCCATGGTGCGGGCAACGCCAAACCTCGATGCCTTGGCCAAACGGGGGGTTCTTTTCCGCAATGCGTACACCAACAACCCCATTTGCTGTCCTTCGCGGGCCAGCATGTGGAGTGGTAAATACACGTTTCGCATCGAGGCCTGGAATAATTACAAGGGGCTTGAACCCGGGACGCCGACGTTCCGCGACGAATTGGAAAAGGCGGGCTATCTGACACAAACCTTCGGGAAATTGGATTACCTGTCCGGCGCCCATTCGGTGCGGGCCAGGGTGACGGCGTGGCTTCGCTCGGCCAACATCGAACGGCCACAGTATCGCATCGGGCCGCCGCGGGTCATTGAGGAAGACCTCGTGCGGGTTCACGCCGGAGACTGGCGAAATGCGGATCGCGCGGTGGCCTGGCTAAAGGACAACGCAAAAGGCGATAAGCCCTTTTGGTTGTACTTAGGCTTGAGTTTGCCTCACCCTGCCTTTCAAACGTCTCGTTATTATCTGCGGATGATTGATGAGGCGGGAGTCGATGTGCCTCCCCTCGATCAATATGACCATTCCGTCATGCGCTACCAGCGGTTAGTCAAAAACTGGGAGCATGGTTACTCCGACGAGATGATCAAGCTCGTCCGGAGGGTCTATTTCGCCATGATCGCCGAGACTGACGCCATTGTCGGGCACGTGCTGCAAGCCCTCCGTGACTGCGGTCTGGAAGACTCGACCTACGTGATCTTCATCAGTGATCATGGCGAGAACGCGATGGAACACCGACTCTGGTACAAAATGAATCACTATGAGTCGTCCGCTCGTGTCCCCATGATTATCGCCGGACCCGGTGTGAGACAAGGCGTCGTGGAAGAAAAGCTGGTTTCGCTGATTGACATTTACCCGACGTTAATGGACATGGCCAATTGGCCCAAGCCGCAGGACCTGGATGGGCATTCCCTCATGCCGGAGCTATTGGGCCAGCCCAGCTCCCGGCCGGACTGGGTATTGAGCGAATACCACGACACCGCATGCAACACAGGCAGCTTCATGATCCGCCGTGGTCCCTGGAAGTACATCGCCTATCCCGGTTATGAACCAATGCTCTTCAACCTTGATGAAGACCCCCATGAGATTCGGAATCTCGCGCCGCAATTGCCTGACAAGGTGCTTGAGATGGACCAACTGCTGCGCTCCATCGTGGATTACGAGGCTGTCGATGCCAAGGCCAAGGCATACGACCGTGCTAGTTTTGCCGCGTGGCGTGAGGAACATAAGCAGAAGGGTGACTACGAGCAGCTCATGGCCATAATCTTCAGCGGTTACGACGGTGTGAACGCCGCGAAAGCCAAGCCCTGGACGCCCGAGGATGAGGCCAAAGTCGAACGCTGGCTCAAAGGCGAACAATGATCATAAGTGACGAAATCGTGCGGGAATA
>Ga0209608_1001678_pt1 | contig 17556 bp, 12 predicted proteins | sample AD_UKC130_MetaG_FD_184428 | JGI IMG/M metagenome (GOLD analysis project Ga0209608, IMG submission 184428) | Active sludge microbial communities of municipal wastewater-treating anaerobic digesters from Canada - AD_UKC130_MetaG (SPAdes) (version 2) | ecosystem: Engineered > Bioreactor > Anaerobic... | reverse complement strand
TATACAGCATATTCGTTTATCAAGGTTCATTTCGTCAATATGCATTTACTTTTGTCAGTCTCTCAATGTTACTTTATCCCATTAATTAACATTCAGCAGGTTTTCCAGTTACTTTTCGAGACTATTCTAAGCATAAAAAAACTTCCCGAAGGAAGTTTAGAATTTAATAATATTTATTCTGCACAGATTAACCATGAATTTTGCTTATATCTATCTTCATATTTAGGAACTAAACTGTATTTGTCATTAGTAAAGAAGTAACTATACTTAAGTTCTTTTTTACTAATAATCTCTTTAATATCTTTTGGAATCTCATATTCTCTAAAAACTGAAGCAAACATCATTTTTCTCTTTCTACCTTCTGCTTTTATTTTATCATGAAGTTTAAACTCAGCATCCATAATGTCCAAAATTAAGTCTCTGCCAGTTATAGCTAATGGTATACTTATATATTCTTTTGTGTAATCATTGACGTTTTTATAAAGCTCTTTTTCATAACAATCATCGCACATGTCACTAATAAGGCTGTATGTACCTATTTTTATCTCTTTCCCGCATTTACTACATTTTTTCATAATAATCCTCCCAAATTTATATTTTGTTCTGTTAACTTAATAATAAAAATGAGACCTGAAACGCCTCTGGTATAATGGAATCACCAACATAACCATTACCTCCCAGAAAGGAGCGTTTAGGTCTCATGACTATTATACCATCAAGCGTAGTATGTCCAAGGTGTTTTTCTAAAGTTCTTCACCGTTATGGTAAGGACAAAGACGGTTTTCAAAAATATCAGTGCCAGCACTGCAAACGGCAGTTTGCTCCTGACAACACTTCCTGTAATTCACTAAAGCAAAAGAATTACCCCGTTTGCCCTGTCTGCGGCAAAGCAACTTTTCTTCACCATGACTATACTTATTACTCAAACTTCCGTTGCTGTGATAAAAAATGTAACCATTCTTTCCGGGTCCCGAAGTTGTCCAAGATAGACCCTCCTTCTTCTGAATTGAACCCTCAAACATTCTCTTTTAAAGGTATGCGCCATCCTCTTTACATCGTCCTTTGTGCCCTGAGTTACTACTTCTGTGCCAATTCAACCACTCGTAAAGTGGCTCAAACTCTATACATGGTTCATCAGGTTAAAGTTTCCCATGTCACTATCTCTAAGTGGATTATGCGCTTTACCCCTGTATTCAGGAAGATCTCTGCTGACCGGCTTTTGGGTGCTAATCTTTGTGATTCGGATGAGTGGCATTTTGATGAAACTTATATCAAAATCGCCGGTAAAAACTATTACCTCTGGATCGCTTTTGATGCTGAAACCAGGTTGGTCCTTGATTTCCACCTTTCACCCTATCGTGACTCTGATTCTGCTTATACCCTTTTAGCCAACTGTAGAAGATATTTCGGTCAGCCTCAATCAGCTGTGATCTCTGATCGCTATTATGCCTATCAGCAGCCAGCCTCTCTCTTCTTCCCTAACGCAAAACATATTCGTGTCGAAGACTTTGATGACTTAATCAACAACAATGTCCTGGAGGCTTTTAACGGCCAATTCAAAGCATGGTACAAACCTAAAAGAGGTTTTAATTCTTTTGAATCTGCCAATCGCCTCATTGCTACATACATCTTCTTTTACAACTTCATCCGCCCACATTCAAGCCTCAATGGCCTTACACCAGCTCAAGTTGCGGGTGTGGAATACTCGGATAAGGAACGGCTATTCTGGCTTTTGGTAGTCTGAGTAATATTCAGATTTCAAGGTCCATTTCGTCCTGGGCTATCTCAGGACTGTTTGTGCTGCATTGTTTATTCTTTCATGGCTTGCGCATTACTTCTTTTCGTGTTATTTTACATTTAGTCGATTCCATTTGTAGGCTTTTTTCTTTTTGAGCCTACTAGAGTCCTTTTAGGTCTCATTCTTTTCATACTAAGTTAACAGAGCCCTTTATTGTATTAAGAGGGATTACAAGTAAGGGCAAAATCCTTGTCGCAGATCCTATCAGCAAGAGCCGAAGCGAACAGGAGTGGGATTTATCTTTAATTTTGAATGAAGCATGCAAACAGGCGGGTTCAGGCGGGCCGTTCTGGATAATTTCGAAAGGAGAAAGCTATGAAAAAGAAGATCATTATTGAACTGTTTATCTATGTCATAGTTGTTGTGGTCGGCATTGCATTGTTAATTACGAGCAAGCCGGAGAAGGAGCCAATAAAAATCAACTCGGATTTTAAAGTTGGAGAGCAAAGGGGGTACAGCCGTGATTCTGTATCTATGCAGCAACCAGAACATTAACCTTTTTGACTTTGTGGAAAAAGAGTGTGGAATACCAATCAAAAAGATGTCCGGTCTTTTCAGACTGAAACAGTTTGTAATTCATGATGTCAGGAATTTAAGCCAATTTGATTTTTTTCTCATTGACCTTAAGGCTTTAAAGGATGCTGAAAGTGAAATTGTTGAAGCAGCAACAGCCTTCAGTGCCATGTATAATGCACGCATAATCCTGTTTGCAGAAGGTCTTGACGGCAGCAGCCTATTAATATCAAAGCTAATAGATCTGGGATTTTATAATATAATCACTTCAAGCGATTACGAAGATATAAAAGAAGAAATGCTCGAATGTATTGGCCCTGATGGAAAAGATATGCGCTCAGCAATCAGAAGCAAATATTTCTCGCAGGAAGAAATCAGGCAAAAAGATAAAGCTGACTTTGCATTTTTATGCAGGGATGTAAAGATAGCGGTAGTGGGTGCAGCACATAAGGTTGGGACAACCACAACGGCTTTTAATCTGGTGAATTTCCTTGTAAATAGCGGAGCTGACGCAGCTTATGTTGAAGCGAATACAAACGGTCATCTCAGTACTCTGCCAACGTATTATAAGGAAATGATTGTCAGCGAGACACATGTTGAATACAACGGCGTAAAGTATTATTTCAGGGGACATTTCCCGGAGGAGAATAACTTTATTGTTATTGATTTCGGCACTTTTGCACAATGCAGTATGAAGACGCTCAAACAATGTGAATTGTTGATTTTGTGCGGTACAACAAAACCGTATGAGTTTGCTTTTGTCAGAGCGGCTCTTGCGGAACTCTGTGATATGCCTTTGTTTCTTTTGCTATCTTATACTCCCAAAAAGGTTCAAAGTGAGATATGTAATATGCTGAAGAATAAGAATGTTCAATTGTATTTTACAGGTTATTCCCCGGACCTATTTGATGGCAAGGCAAATGCAGCAATATATGCTGAGATAGTGAAAGAGTATACGCATGTGAAAGCTATCGAATAGCTAAAAAGTTTAATATTCTTCAATATCGGAAGGGTGGTTGGATTTTTGGATAAAGCAAGAGTTTTAAACCGGGTATATGCCTCCAGCTTGCCAGGCAGAGCCAAAACTATCATGTTTTATCTTGTGAATCGTTCAAACAAGGAGCTTACCTGTTTTCCTGCCATCCCGACCATAGCAAGGGAAACAGGATTAAGTGAAAGAACTGTTCAGAGGGCGTTGAAGGAGCTTTGTGCTGAAGGATACATAGTTAAAACGCCAAGGTACAGGAAGAATGGAAGCCAGAGTTCAAATCTTTATCTTTTGGTGGTAAAAAATGATAATCAAGCTGATGATTCTGCTTTTTCGTATTTTGATAAAATTCCCATTTACCGTAACTGTCACCGGGGCGGTGACAGCTGTGTACCCCCATAGAACTATACAGAGTAACAAGGATTCGGGATATTGAAAGAAAGTATGATTTAAAGTGACAAGTAATGCTTGAGAGTAAGTAGTAAAGGCAAAGATATATTTCCAGAAAAATGAAGGATTTTTGACATTTGTGTAGAATTATAAAAGTTAGTGGCCTGCAGCCTTACGGATGGTAGAATTTTTCGAAACAAGAGGACGGCAAAAATAGATTTCATAATCCGTTTTATCGTACAGTATTTGTGATATAATTGTTCTGACGTGGTATTAAAATTTTAAATATAAAGTAAGATTACATGCTGATTTGTACAAAACTTCAGACGTATGAATCAAGTGCTATATAGTGTTTGCAAGAGGAGTCAATGGATAAAAAACTACATGAGGGACACAGGCAAAGAGTAAAAACCAGATATTTGACAGAAGGATTGGATACTTTCGAAGATCATCAGGTGCTGGAGATGCTTCTGTTCTACTGCATTCCGATGAGGGACACAAATGAGCTTGCCCACAAGATGATTAAGGAATTTGGCTCACTGGCAGGGCTGTTTGAAGCTAACCCGAAGGACATATGCAAACGGTGTGGAGTAAGTGAAAACACAGCTATTTTAGTTTCACTGATTCCTTCACTGGCAAGAAGATATTTTAAAGGAAAATGGGGAGACAAGCCTGTTCTTAACAGCTCGTCAAAGGCTGGTGAGTACGCTGTCTCTCTTTTTGCTGGCAGGACCTATGAAGCGTTTTTTGTGATATGTTTGGATGCACAGAACAGGGTTAATTATGCGGCATTGGTTCATGAGGGAACAATTAACGAGGCACCAGTTTATCCAAGGTTGATTGTCGAGACAGCACTAAGGCACCAGGCTAATAGTGTGATTTTGGCACATAACCATCCTGGGGGCAGCTTGCAACCTTCTCAGGCGGATATAGAGGTGACAAAAAGAATAACTGCGGCCCTTGAAGCTATATCTATAGGTGTTGTTGATCATATTATAGTTGCCGGAGAGAGATATGTCAGCTTTGCTGAGAAAGGTTTGATAAATGTTTGATATTTTTATATACTAAGCATATAGCATAATTTTACAGGACAAAAGAGGTGCAGTAATGAGCTTTTTTGATAATCATTACCTGTTTTCAGAAACATATATAAAAGAATACATAGAACAGCAAAAACACAAAGACATTACAGGCCAGGACATTTTGAATAAATACAAAACAATTAAGGAATGGCATGATGAATGCAGTGATACTAATTGGTTTACAGACTTTATCCGACCGGTCCTTGATACAATGGGTTTTAAATATCCACCAGTTAAGGACAATATAATTATATTATATACGAACCCTCCTGCTTCCGGAGATAGACCGGTTGCAGTGTTGTATGCCGTTTCAAAAGGATTTGATTTGGATTCAAAAAAGAAAGGAAAGTACTATGCTTTTAATGCAGTAAAGGCTGCAAAAGAGAATGGCGTTGAATGGGCTATGCTGACCAACGGGTACAAGTGGAGGGTTTATAACACCAGAAACGTAAGTCCGTACGAGAACTACCTGGAAGTAGATATTGAAAACAGCGTAAATAATATGGAAAGTCCAGATGAAGCGTTTACGCTTTTCAACCTGTTCTTTAATGTCAGGACATACTACCGTGAAGATGATGGTGAACTTGTAATTGAGAAAATCAAGGAGAAGTCGGATAAAAAGGCTGAACAGATTGAAGATTTCCTAAGAGGTAAAGCAGAAGAGATTTTAAAGGACCTGTGTTATGGTTTCAAAGAAAATATGGGGTATGAAAAGTATGACAGAACAACATGCCGGATGATTTACCAGGACGCGATTACCCTTTTGTTCCGCATGCTTTTCTTCGGGTATGCCGAGTCAAGGGGGCTGCTGCCATGCAATCAAGAGGATGTTGATTACAGGAACAACAGTTTTTTCAAGTTGTGTGAAGAAGCGAAGGATGTTTTAAATCAGGGAAAGGCACACGAAATTAAAAATGGCTTTGATTTTTGGGACAGACTGGATGAGCATTTGAGGATTTATGTCGACAGGACTTATAACGGCGGGCTTTTTGATAACAGTGATAAACCCATATTGAGGGAGTACAGAATTGCAAACGGATGGCTGATAAAGTGTTTAGCGGAGATAGCCTATAAGAAGGACAGAAAGACAAACAGCTATATTGAAAAAATTGAATACAAGGACCTTTCGGTGAGGAACCTTGGGTCCATATACGAAGGGCTTCTGGAATTCAATTTGTTTATCGCAGACGAGAGAATGGTAAAACGTATTTCAAAAGGAAAAGTACAGTATCTGAAAACTCGAGGACTTACTTTAAGGAAATCAGATGAACCAAACATTATCGAACCAGGAGATATATACCTTTCTCAGGATGCCACTGAAAGAAAGGATACGGGTTCATATTATACCCCTGAAGACGTGGTTGAATACATAGTATCAAATACAGTGGGAAGGAAGCTTGAGGAGCTTAAGAATGAATTGAAAGAATTATTAAAGACCGACTTTGACGCACTTGCGTACGAGCCCACCGATTCTGGAAAAAAGCGTATACAGAGGCGTATAGACGAAGAAACTGTAAAATTTATCGAAGATAAGGTTTTAAGCCTGTCGGTTATTGACAGTGCTATGGGAAGCGGCCACTTCCTGGTAAATGCAGCATACAGGCTTGCAAACGGAATTGTGGATATATTATGTGAGAATAATTGGGAAAGTGATGAGGATATTTACGTTGACATTGGACACTGGAAAAGAAGGGTTGTAGAAAACTGCATTTACGGAATAGATATAAATCCTCTTGCGGTAATGCTTGCCAAGCTTTCCCTATGGTTGATATCTGCATCCAATGATAAGGCTTTGTCTTTTATTGACCATCATTTGAAAGTGGGAAATAGTATTATAGGAACCGATAGGCATCATGTAAAGGTTAAAAATGAGAAATACCCAATATTTGAAGTGTCTTATGAAAATTACATGGAGCCTGTAATGAAAAAATATAAGGAATTAAAAAAAACAGGCAGCGCAACCAGGGAGGACGTAAAAAAGCAGCAGGAAATTCATGATGAAATCAACCAGATGCTTGAGCTTGTGAAGAAAAAGTATGATTACTACCTGGCAAGCTTGTATGCTGGCGGAATTCAAGATGAGATGAAATTTGCTGATGTGTTGAGAAGCAAGGATATAAATGACTTCCAAACGGAAGAAATGGAACCGCTGTGGAAGATTGCAGAGGAAAAGAAATTCTTTCACTGGGAACTGGAATTTCCGGAGGTGTTTCTTAAGGGGGGATTTGATGTTGTAATAGGAAACCCGCCTTATGTAGACGTTCAGGATACTGAATTCAGGTATTCTGTTTATTATACATTATCCAGCAGAAATTTATATGCATATATGATGGAAAATAGTATAGAAAAGTCTAAAAATGGAGGAGTATATGGTTTTATAATTCCTTTGTCGTTAGTTACTTCTCCTAAAATGATTTCAATTAAAAACTATGTTATAAAACGCAGTAGGAATATATGGATAAATTCTTATAGTATTCGTCCTGCCAAAATATTTCAGAATGTGGATCAAAGGGTTTGTATAATTTATGGCTCAAAAGATATATTAAGTGAATGTGTAAACATTTATACAACTAAATACATTATGTGGAACTCTAATCAGAGAAAACAACTGTTTAATAATGTTGAATATGCAAGTTTAACATATCCACATAATATGAGTAATTTCGATATATATAAAGTTGGAACGGATATTGAGTTGTCAATATTAAAAAAGCTAAATATGAAGGAGCATAGAATTGGAGATTATTTGCTTAATAATGATGGTGAAATATCTGAAGATGAATTAGAAAATCATATATTTTATCACAGTGCTGTAAGGTATTGGATTAAAGCTTTGAACTTTATACCAGAATTTATTAACGAAGGCGTGGAGAGGCAGTCTTCAAAGTATAAGCCAATTCATTTTGCAAAAAAAATTAATAAGAATATACCATTAGCACTCTTAAACACGTCGCTATTCTTTTGGTACTGGATAATAACATCAGATTGCAGGGATCTAATGTTCGAGTCCATACAAAATTTTAGGATTAATATGGATGAATTTGATGATAAGACAATAGCTACTTTGGAAATACTATGTGAGAATCTTATGAGAAGTTATATTGATAATTCAGAAATAAAGACATGTAATATGGCTACCATTGGGCAGGTTTCATATAGAGAATTCCATCCAAAGTATAGTAAAGAAATAATTGATAAAATTGATGACGTTTTTGCGAAACATTATGGGTTTACTCAAGAAGAGTGTGAGTTTATTAAGAGTTATGAAATAAAATTTAGGATGGGTGAATAAGGAGAAGTGTATGAAATATAAGATAAACTTTATAAGTGGATTTAAGTTTTCATTTGATGAGATAACAAATGTTTTATGTGCTATCCATGAAGTTGAAAAAGCAAGCAAGAATGCAAGTATAATTTCAAATTTTACAGCCTATAACGAAAGAAAAGTAAAGATATTAATTAGTTATTTGATAGAGCTTGAAATGATTTTTAAGCGAAATTATCAAATGACAAAACTTGGACAGATAGTATACGAAAATGACAGGTACATTGAAGATAGAGGAACGATTTGGATTCTACATTATATTTTGTCATCAAAAGAAAGCCTTGTTATATGGAATCGTTTGTTCAATAAAATACTATCAACAGAATACAAAAATCGCGAAATGATGATGAAGTATTTCTTAGATTTAAAAGAAGAGTTATCGGAGTATACATTTAATAGAAATATTAGAAAAGAGATAAAAATGATTATGGATACTTATATATATGAGAGATTTGGAACGATTGGGTTAATTAATAATGAAGAAGACAAATATAGTTGCAACACAAATAGTAGTATGCCAGATTTAATATTGCTGGCATCAATTGTGTACTTCAGAGATAAATACTATGCGGGGGCTTCTGCACTGAATATAAAAGATATATGTAACTCTGAAAACTCACCAGGCAGGTTGTTTTTCCTCGACGAAAGTTATTTAAGGACAAAGCTGGAGACTATGAAAAGGAATGGATTAATCGGGATAGAATCCAGGGCGGATCTTGACCAGGTGAGGCTTGGAAGCGATATGACATTTGAGGGAGTACTTGAGCAGTACTATAAGAGTTTGTGAGGTTTGCAATGGGAGAAAAGATAAAGATTATTGATTTCGTAAATAATCAACTAAAAGAACGCTACAAATCCTTTGTGGTGTTTGGCCCGGCCATGAGCGGCAAATCCGAGTTTGCAAGGAAGCTAGCCGTGAAAACTGAGGCTTTGTATATTGACCTGTTGGCTGATTTTCTTTCAAAACCTGAACTTAGTGGCAGTATTGATACTTTTGAGCCACAGGATTTGAAAAAATACTTGAGAAATATTCCTTTCGGCGGAAAGCTCATTGTTATCGATAATATCGACTTTTTAATTAATACATGGAATAATTTGAACAAGGAGCATTTTTTAAATTTTATTGAAAGGGATGAATTTAGAATTGGGTATTGCTTTATACTTCAAGCCGCCAAATTTCTAAGGGACAGACGAATTGAAAACAGCATTGGACAGAACAGGGTTTTGAATATTTACAATGTTGAGTGAGGTGTGTCAATGGGATGAACATGATTAAGGACATTATCAAGATACACGGAGGTTACTCCGCACAGGTAAAGCTAAAGGAAGAGTTCGAGGACAGAAGCCAGAATGTGGAGCGGATGTCCCACTATAAGCCTATTAAGGCTCACAGGAAAGCCTTTGAAACTATTGCTGAAGGAATTTACAGAAAAGACTCAAAAAGATGCTTTATACTTTCAGGTTCTTACGGTACAGGCAAATCCCACTTGTGCCTTATGACTGCTAATTATCTTGAAAGCCCGTCGGATATGCCTGAGATGGAGCAGTTTTTTCAGAACTACGCACAGGCAGAAGAGGAGGAACAGATTAAAAAGGCCGATCAACTTAAGAATATCCGGAAAACAGGAAGATATCTTGTCTGCATATGTGATTACGGATTGGAGACCAGCTTTGAAACTATTGTTCTGAGAGCTATAAAGGAAGCACTGGAAAGGGAGGAAATCAATCCGGATGAACTCGATAGTCATTACCTTCAGGCTTTAAAGAAACTGGAACTCTGGGAAAGCAAGCACACATATTTTTACAATATGTTTCAGGAAAAGCTTGAAGGTACTTATCCTAACTGGACGATGGCCAAATTTAAGAAAGCGCTCAAGGAATACAGCAAGGAAGCAGTAGACATATTCTGCAGGTTCCATAAGGATATTACCACCTCTGAGTTTGAATATGAAAAAGACAACCTTGTCGAAATTATAAAGCAGATGGCAAACAGCAGGGTTATAAGGGATAAATTTGTAGGTATAGCCATACTCTTTGACGAATTTGACAACCAGATAAAGAACAAAAGGTTTGATGTTACTGTTTTTCAGAAGTTCGGGGAGATGTGTGAAAACTCATTTGCAGGCGGTTTTGTCACCATGTTCATTGCAACAATACACAGGTCTTTTTTAAGCTACAGGAGCATTTACAATGATGCCGATTTTCAGGTTGCCAGCGACAGGGTGAAGGAAATTCCTCTTGAAACTCAGGGGATTGAGGATATTATATCCGCCATTGTAATTCCACAGAAGGACTCTGACGGGTGGAAGAACGAAGTTGAGGCAAGAGTGGATGTGTTTAACAGCCTTGCTTCCAGATGCGAGTCGTTAGGCATATTTTCCTGGCTTTCTGCCCCGAAGAGAAGAAAAAAAATTATAGAAAACATTTATCCCATGCATCCCATGGCAACCTTTGCCCTTTTAAAACTGGCCTCTGATGTCGGATCGAATAACAGGTCGGTATTTACCTTTTTTGCGGATGAGAAGAATGATCCGGGTTCTTATGACTGGTTTGTCAGAAGCCACAGCATCACCGGGCAGAACGGCGAACTGCAGTTATATACCGTCGACTTGCTTTTCGACTATTTCGGCGGAAAAATCTCTACCGATAATACCGAGTTAAGACCGAACATAAAGGAGTATGTCAGGGATTTTGAAACATCCTTGAGGGAATTACATAAACACAGGCATAATCGCCGGGACCTTGATATAGAAAGTAAAGTATACGATAAAATACTTCGTACCATGGTTATATATAATATAATAGGCGTGCCGGTCAATATGGATAACCTGAAGTTTGGTTTAAACGCAAACACACAAGCGGAAGAGAAACAGTTGGAGTACTACCTTAAAAACGCATGCAGGCTCAAAATAATATATTTAAATGAAACAAACAGCTGCTATGAGTTCAGAAAAAGCGATGCCCATGATATTGGAGGTTTAATAAGGGAATACAAGCAGGATCCTGCCAACATGCCGGCAGATGCAATAAAGGAATTGAGAGAAGAGCTAATCAAGCACCCTGACGTAAAAGGTATTCAGAAATTTTTCAAGAACGAAGAATTTCTGGAGCCTAAGGATTATAACTCTTTATATAACGAGGACAAAAGACTAAAGAGGTTTTTTGTGACTGTTAAAGAGGCTGAGACAGACGGCTACTTTGCTAATTTGTACAAGCAATTAACGGAAGCAAAAAAGGACATAAAAAATGGGTTCGAAGGCGCTGCAGTTTATATAATCTGCGAAACTCCCGATGAGGTCAGAAGAGCATCTTCCGTGGCTGCGAGGAATTCTTTTGATGCCATTATGGTAGGTGTTCCTACCGAAGAAATCCCGGTTTATGACTTGATATTTTCTCTTAAGGCTTGTATTAATATCAGCCTGGAAAATTTCTCCGCACAGGACATGGGTGTTTTGAAGGACTATATAAAGGCATACGATACCCAACTGGAAGAAGCCTTTAACAAGTATATTTCGTCCAAAAACCTTATTTACTACGGAAAGAACGGCATTGAATTGACAAGAAACAATTCTGATAACAATAAGGCAGCATCCAAAATCCTTGAAGGAATATATGAGCATAGGAGAAACAAGCTAAAGCATGAGGATTTGAACGTATGCCACGAGTTTAAGGAAAAGAAAAACACTGCTTTGAAAGAGGCGGTTGAAAGTCTCCTGGATTTTTCCAGTGATTTGGGATATAAATCTAACCTGCCGGCAGACCGCGGTGATAAAAGATATATTGAGAAAGCTCTTCTCCAATCGGGTGTTATTATAAGGGTAGCTTATGCCGGCGACAGGGCTATTTGCCAAATGGAAGCACAATATGACAAGTATAGGAGCTTGCTTCCGGCATTGTCCGACATTATCGGAACGGTAAAGGATTCGACGGGAGAAATAAATATCGTGTCACTGGTTGAACGTATGACATCACAATACGGTATAGGCTACAACGCGTGTATACTGTTCTTTGCAGTAATGCTTAGGTATTTTAAAGAAAGCATATTGATCAAACAGGATATTAATGAAATAGGAAGCATAAGGCCGTTTTCTTATGATGAAATTCTTGATCTGGTATACTATAAAAAATATAAAAATGCCGTTATTATATACAAAAAGATATCTGACAGAGATGAAGCGTTTATAAAAAAGATTACCCCGATTTTTGTTGACAGCAGTAAGAGCATAAAAAATGAAGTCTCGCTTTCAAGCCTTTTTGAGGCGATGAAGGCCTGGTACAAAGGCCTTCCTCCGGTTTGCAAAATAGAAGAAATTTATAATAACCATACATTGGATGCATTTATCCGGGTTTTTGACAAGATTGACAGGTCTAATCCGGTTGAGTTTATTCTTGAAGAGATTAAGACTATTTATGGATATGAAAAAGATGAGCTTTTGCTGGAGGAGAAGGCAGAAAGCATTGCCGTTAAGCTTAAGTCGGATAAAGAAACCATTGAGGAAGGATATGAAATTGTCAGAAATGATATAATCAACAAGGTTAAGGAGATTTTTGGAATTAGCGACTCTACTTATGAGGCCATCCTTCAGAAATTAAACCAATGGTATGAAGGGCTCTCAGACATTCAACGGGAGACGGGCAAGTACTATGAACTGCATAGTGAAAATAGTCTTCCTATAATTGAGAATCTGGGCAAAGGATACTCCCTGGAAGAGTTGCTGATGGTCAGATTGCCGGGGGATAAGGGATATAAACTATCTGCGGTCAAGGAATGGACGCTGGATAAGAGGGAGATATATATTGAGAAAATCCGACTGGGGAAAAAGCATATTGAAGAGAATATGTTTCTTGTCGGAGCGCCGGATTTCAAGTGTTTCGGGCATGATATCCAACAGGATGAAATAGACAGCAGCACATGGCGGATATACTACAGGAGTAATATAAAGGTCACAATAAAGCCACTTGCTGTACATTCCACAGTATATATTACATCCAATGGGGATGACCCAACAAAGTTTGAGTCTCAGAGAGAAGCAAAACATGAAGAATACACCTTTGAAACAAAGGAAAACAAGACCTTGAAATTTGCTGCTGCTGATAGGGAAGGCAGGTACAGCAAAATTATAACTCTGTATCTTGAAAATGAAGATAAAAAATATGAGGTTCAGTACAAAAAACCTGAATACAAACAAAGTTCCATCTGGGGACAGGATAAAAAAGGGACAAGAGAGTATGATGAACCAAAAATTGAAGTAACCCTTCCCAAGGATAAAAATAGTATGAAGAAGTGTTTAATGAGCCTGCTTAGTAAATCTATGGAGAGGTATAAAATTGATAAGGAACAGCTTCTTCAATGCCTGGATGAGGTCAGAAAAGAGTTGTAGGTGAGGTTTTTATGGGCGTAGTACATATATATGACGACACGGATGGAATTGTGGAGAACTTTGAAGGGCTTGTAGTTAATAAGCCTGATGAATATGTAAAGGCTTATGATGCTATACGCAGCGCACTTTATTCAAATACCGGATTAAAGGTACTGGTGAGAAACAGGTTCTGTCTTGAGGCTTTCAGGGCAATGCAGGCAAATTACGGCAGTCAGAATATTGAAATACACAGATATTCGCCGATGGAAGAATTCTACAAACTTTATGGGATTTCCGTACCTGATTATATAAGCAGTGAAGATATAATAAAGTCAGGTATTCTTAAAGCTGGGGATTTGTTAATGCATGTGCCCGGTATGGAATTTGAAGCCTTTATTATGGCAAATTATTTCTCAAGTCTTCTTGTCTTCGAAAGGTTTCCGGTAAACGACCTTGTAAATATATTGTCTTCTATAGATTTTGAAAAAATGAAGAAGAGTCTTTCCATTCAATTGGTGAACAAGGTTTTCAGGCGGAGAGTTGGTCAATGGAAAAGGAATGCGGCAGAAAGCTGGACTGCAAATATTATAGACAGTTTTTATGCGAATCCTTCAAAACTGTATGATGACTTATGTAAATACTTACTGGTTGCCGGATATCCGATAGACATTGCTTGCAGTATTGCAGGCAGCAATGCTTACGACTTCAGCAAGGTTAAATTTAAAGATGAAGACTACTATGATGAATCATTGGACTATTCGAAGCTTCGAAAGGAAATTGAAATTTATTTGAATACTCTCGATAAAGACTTCCTTGAAAACGAGGATATTAGAAAGTACATAGAAATGGTTTCGGGACGTTTTATCGAAGAATATTATTTTATATTGAAAGTTTTGGAGAATAATACCGGGGTTGTTGACCAACAGATTATAAAACAAGCTAAAGATAAGTTCAAACACCTTGAACACATAATAACGGATTATGACGAGAAATTGGATAGGATTATTCCTCCTGCAAGACCAAGCAGGCCGCAAGCATCTTTTGATATAAAAGATTGGCTGGAATGGGCAAGAAATGAGTATTTGCCTTATCGGTTCTGGATGGAGGATAATGTTAAAAACGATGAAGAAATAAACAGTTATTCCGTATTATATGGAGACTGGGTATATAATAATTATGCCAGGCTGATTTCTTCCGGAGAGTACCTGGTTTATAGAGCGTTTTCCATGCTTAGCAGTGAGCTGGCGAATAACGAACTTTCTCTGGTTATAATTATTGATAATTTTAATTATAAATATTCAAAACTTTTAAAAGATTACTTTTTAAAGCAGGGTTTCAGTTCGACAAGTGAGAAACCATTACTTGCAATGCTTCCAACTGTAACCGAGGTGTCAAAAGGAAGCTTGTTTACAGGTGAACCGTACAGCAATGCGAAAAATATCAGCTATAAGCAGGAAGTTAAGAAGTGGGCGGGTATGCTTGGCCTTAGCATGCGATATCTTGAAAATATAAGCGAGTTGTCAAAAATTGATAAAAAGGACGAGGACGTATTAATACTAAATTACCTTGAAATTGACGATATACTGCATAAAGGGCAAAAGGAATCTGCATTATCAATGAGATCAAAAATAAAAAATGAACTTAATGCTTTGAGTCGGGAGATTCTCGCTTTTGCCAAAAGAATCGGGTATGAAAATAAACTGAAAGTGTATGTAATGTCCGATCATGGAAGTACTAGCATATTGAGCAGCCAGGAAAATCTGATTGATCAGGCGTATTATAAGGGTCGTGTAGAAAAAACGGATCACAGGTATGTTTACGTTGCAGATGAGGATATGAGTAAGCTGCACAGCAATATTGACCGCTATTGTTACGTTATTGACAGGAATAGATTTGGAACGAAGGAGAATTACCTGATTGCAAAAAAGTATTATCGCTTTAAGGAAACAGATGAAAGTTTTTATGTTCATGGCGGAATAACTCCTGAGGAGCAGATTGTGCCTTTTATTAGATTTGAAAGGGTGGATGTTAAAGAAGAGGCTTTGATCATTACCCTGGTATCCAATGAATTCAGGTTGTCTGTAAAATCAAAAATTCAGATGATTATTAAGAATCCGAATGAATACGCTGTGCAAGATGTTGAAATAAGCATATTGAATTCTAATGTCAGGTCAGATTCTAAAAGTGTGAAATATGAGAAATTTGATGAACTTTCGGTGTCTAAAGTATATATGGATAATATTCGTTTTGTTAAAAATGAAGGGAATGAAGAATTGCTGCTGAAAGTGACGTATAAGTTTCTCGGAAAAGAATACGAACATGAATATAAGCTCCCGATTATTGTTAAGAGTGTTCAACAAAATATAGCGAACTTTGATGATATTTTTTAAGTGAGGTATGGAGCATGTTGCAGTTTGAACAAAAAGCGTATGACTGCTATGGTGACGTTGTAATAAATAAAAGCTTGATACATAAGGCAGGGTTCTCCTCCAGGGCCATTCCTGCATATGTTGGAGAATGGATTCTTTATAATTTTTTGGAGGACGGTGAGCTTACCGAAGAGTCCAGGAATAAGATATCTGAATTTGTTAACAGGTATCTTCCTCAGAAAGGACAAAAGGAAGAAGTTAAAAACAGACTGCTTAATATGGAAAATGTTAAGCTGCTGGACGATTACAGCGTTTCAGTGAATCTTAAAACAGGCAAGAGAACGTTGAAAATTCCTTTCCTGGATATGAATGACGCATTTATCAGCGACGATATTGTGGAAAAAAACAACTTGCTTCTTACCAGTGGGGTTTGGGGTGTTGCCGACCTTTTTTATGTCCCTCCGGCGTCGCCAAATGAAAAGGGACAGCTGTGGATGCGCAATTTCAAGCCGTTTCAGGTAGGAAGCATTGATATTGAATATTATAAGGAATGCAGATCGAACTTTACTACAGAGGAATGGATAGATATTATTATATCGAGCATGGGGTTTAATCCGACAATTTATAACGAAGAACAGAAAAATGTACTTATTACCAGAATTCTTCCAATGGTTGAGCCGAGGATTAACCTTATTGAACTTGCACCCAAGGGGACAGGAAAATCCTTTGTATACAGCAATATATCAAGGTATGCAAGAGTTATTGGCGGCGGCAAGGTTTCTCCTGCAGTTATGTTCCATCACAACGGAAACAATACTCCCGGACTTGTAACTAGGTATGATGTTGTTGTACTGGATGAGGTCCAAAGTATTCAGGGAGATTCAACAGGTGAACTGGTTGCCGGTCTGAAGGTGTATCTGGAGTCCGGCAGATTTAGCCGGGGTAATACGGAAGCAAGTGCTGAAGCCGGATTTGTTATGCTTGGAAACATTACATTGGATGAAAACCATCAGCCTGTATATAAAGATGAGGGTTTATTCCGGGAAATACCCAACTTTCTTCAGGAAACTGCGTTTATTGATAGGTTGCATGGTATCATTGCTGGTTGGCTTATGCCAAGAATATCAAAGGATACTCCCTCAAAGTACCTTGGTTTTAAGGGCGATTTCTTCTCAGAAGTGCTTCATAATCTTAGAAATGAGCCGCAGTATACCGATTATGTAAATTTAAATATGAGACTGCAAAACTGTAATGACCTGAGAGACAGGAAAGCAATAGTGCGTTTGGCAACAGCTTATCTTAAGGTATTGTTTCCAGACTTACAGGTTACAAATGCGGATTTTATAAAGTATTGTGTAAAACCGGCTGTAGAGCTAAGACAGCGGGTTAGGGATGAACTCCATAAGATGGATAGAGAGTATGCAAAGGTGAATATTGAAGTTGTTGAGGAATAATACCTCAGACAAGACAAAACATTTATTTGTTAAAAAAGTTATAAAGGCAGAGGATTTTATTGAATATTCTCGAAAAGTAACTGGAAAACCAGCTAAATTTTAATTATTGGGATAAAATAACTTTGAGAGACTGACAAAAGTAAATACATATTGACGAAATGAACCTTGATAAACGAATATGCTGTATAACTTTCTGAAAATGGGCATAGCAAAGCAAAGCCTATGAGAAGGCCATTGGTTCATCACAATAAAGACTCGGTAGCTATCACGCTGCTTT
>Ga0209608_1001676_pt1 | contig 17583 bp, 18 predicted proteins | sample AD_UKC130_MetaG_FD_184428 | JGI IMG/M metagenome (GOLD analysis project Ga0209608, IMG submission 184428) | Active sludge microbial communities of municipal wastewater-treating anaerobic digesters from Canada - AD_UKC130_MetaG (SPAdes) (version 2) | ecosystem: Engineered > Bioreactor > Anaerobic... | reverse complement strand
CGTTGGGTTATAAATTTTCGATCATTCAAATGACTCGACGTTCTGTGCCTATGAAATTACGAATGATTCACAGTCTTGGATTCACTTATAGGTGTGCGTCTGTAAGAGCTATGGATGACTCTATTGAGGGAGATTTAATAGATAAAATCACGCCCGTTGCTTTGGAAGCAGTAGAAAAAGACGGAGCCGAAGTTATAGTGCTGGGTTGTGCTGCTTTATCCGGGATTGATCAAGAAATTTCTAAACGCATAGGAGTCCCGGTTATTGACGGTATACCTTATGCAATTCGCTTTGCAGAAGCTCACATATTAACCTGTATGCAAACTAGTAAGACAGGACTTTTTGGTCCTTCAATATGGAGGTAATACTATTGCTCGATTTGCTTATCCAAAATGGAATCATAGTTGATGGCACTGGGAGAGAGCCCTATAAAGGAAATATTGGGATTTTAAATGGGAAAATAGCGGTAATAATAGCAGAAGAAAATTCCTCAAGTTCTATAGAGGCAGCAAATTTTTTAGATGCTCGAGGACATGTTGTATGCCCTGGGTTTATTGATATGCATAGCCATTCTGATTTGCAGATTTTTTTGGATTCCCCATCAGATGCTAAGGTGCGACAAGGTATTACGACGGAACTTCTAGGACAAGATGGCCTAGGGCCCGCTCCCGTGAACAAAGATTCTCTTAATACAATTAAGGGGCTTTTAGCTGGACTCGACGGAATGCTTCCTGATGAAAAATGGACGTGGCAAACCTTTAGTGATTATCTTAATGCGATTGAAAGCTCAGAATTATTTTCAAATGTAGCGGTACTTCTATGTCAAGGACCAATTCGTATTGAAGCAATGGGAATGGAAGAGCGCCAGCCTACCTCTCAAGAACTTGAGAAAATGAAATACCTTATTTGCGAAGGCATGGAGGCCGGAGCATTTGGACTGTCTTCTGGTTTAATATATCCTCCTTGTGCTTACGCCGATACAAATGAATTGATTGAATTAAATAAAAAGGTAGCTTATTTTAAAGGCGTTTATGTTGTTCATCAGAGAGACGAAGGATACCATCTTCTTCGTTCCTTCGATGAGGTCACTAAAATTGCACAACAATCTGGCGTAGCCTTGGAAATTTCACACCTTCAGGCTTATGGGCGTATAAATTGGCCACTAATGGATGAAGTTTTAGTAAAAGCGGATCAGTTAATAAAAATGGGCCTTCCTATATCTTGGGATAGATATCCTTACATTGCGGGTTGTACAGTTCTGACTGCCGTTTTGCCAACTTGGACATTTAGCGAAGGTACTGAAGCTTTAATACGTAACCTGAAAAGAAAAGATTTTAGAACTAAGATTCACGAGGATTTTACTAAAGGATTGGAGGTGTGGCATAATAGACAAATTTCTGTCGGATGGGAAAATATAATTGTAACAGCGGTACAGCTCCCTAGTAATAAATGGATGGAGGGGAAAAGCTGTCAGGAAATAGCCGATATTCTTGGGAAAGATCCGATAGATATGGTAATGGACTTGTTAGCAGAAGAAAGATTAGCGGTAACTATGATCAGTTTTTATGGATCCGAAGACATACTGGGTAAGGTAATTACGCATCCGCGGGGTACAGTAGGCACCGACGGAATCTTTGGGGGCAAGCCTCATCCGAGACTTTATGGAACATATCCTCGATATTTTAGAACTTTTGTGCGAGAGAAAAAACGATTAACTTTGTCAGATGCCGTACGAAAAGTAACATCATATCCAGCCAGCATTTTAGGCATCAATAATAGGGGCATCATCAAGGAAGGTTATTGGGCCGATCTTGTTGTTTTTGACCCAGAAACAATTTCTGACCGCGCTTCGTATGAAAATCCTGTTGTTTATCCCGTTGGAATTGATGCTGTTCTGGTTAACGGAATTATGGTGGTAGATGAGAATGGCTGCACTGGAAACCTACCTGGCATGTTACTTCGGCATAAAAAGTAATTATCTTTTAATCAATCTGTGATGTAAGAGATGAGAAAATAAATAAATGTTTTTAGTTTAATAATAAATATATACAATAAAGAGAAGTGAATAAATAATGGATTTTTCAAAATTTGATTCACAGATTACCTTTTTGTATTTTAAAAACCTAAATGAGGCTATCCCATTTTTCGAAGAGATTCTAAACCTCGAGCTTGTTGATGATCAGGGAACTGCTCGACTATATCGTATATCATCAGGAGCCTTCATTGGAATAGTGGATGAAAAAACTGGTCACTGTAAATCTCAAGATAAAAACGCTGTTCTTATCACGCTAGTTACTGACGACTTACAAACATGGTATGAGCGATTAAAAAGACACAAAGTTCAATTAGAGACATCAATTCAATGTCCTCAAGATTTTCCAGTTGAATGTTTCTTCTTTAGAGGACCTGGTGGATACGAATTTGAAATCCAAAAATTTCTTAAAGAAGATACGCGTAAAGTTTTTCATAAATAATAAAGGAAATTAAATCTTCATATTTAGTGTAACAGTTAAGTAGTAATGCAAACAAGCACTCCCAGGTTGTACCTTTCAGTTAAAGACTGTTGCGATTTGAAGCCCTTGATTTTGCAACATCTTCACCGGTGGGATAGTTTTTAATGAATATGAAAATTCCTAAGTAACTCTTAATGGCCCCCAAAGCAGTGATGATATCGAATAGGGAGGTAATCCATCGAGTTGCAGCTATTGTGATATTATTTATATAATAAATCACAATATATTTGACATTATACATAATATATGTTAAAAGAAAAAAGATTCGATTACATGATTTCAAGATACTGTTTCTTAGGAATAAAGCGAAAGGAGATCAGTTTATGGAAGCATCTGGTAAAAATGAACGGAGCAGGGTTTTGAGTGGTATTCATTTTATGCTTGGAAATTATGCTTGTGTTGAAGGGGCTTTGGCTGCAGGTTGCGATTTTTTTGCCGGATATCCAATTACACCGGCTAATGAAATTTCGGAGAGGATGTCGCAACGCCTGCCTGAAGTTGGGGGTCACTTTTTTCAAGGGGAAGACGAGCTTTGTTCGATTTATGCCATATCTGGAGCCTCGTTAGCTGGAGCAAAAGCTATGACAGCGACTGCAAGTGCTGGTTATAACTACATGCAAGAGGGGATAGGTTATGCTGTGGCAGTGGAGGCTCCAATTGTTATAGTGGATGTACAACGTTGTCGAGGAGAAAACTTTGCTACTCAAGCTGATGTTATGCAAATGAGATGGGGACCTAGCGGAGATCACGAAATGATAGTGCTGGCGCCTTCTTCCGTACAGGAGCTTTTTGATTACACAATTCGAGCATTTAATTTGGCAGAACAATACCGAACTCCTGTCATTGTTATGTCAGAAACAACGATCGCTTTAATGAGAGAACGTCTTGTTATTCCCGGGGCCTCCGAGATACCTATCGTTACCAGGAAAAAAACCCAAGCTTCCCCAGAAGCATATTTGCCTTTCAAGGCAGATGTGTATGGTGTTCCTGAATTTGCAGAGCTGGGTGAAGGATATCATAGTATCTATTCTTTAAATCCACATGATGAGAAAGGAAACATTGATTGGGATCCTGACGTATTTGAAGGTTTATACAAGCGTATAACTGGGAAGGTTTGGGAAAATCGAAATGTAATATCAACTACAAAACTTTTTAATATGGAAGATGCGGATATAGCACTAATTGCTTATGGCAGTGAGGTTAGACCTTGTTTTGATGCAATGGCGTTAGCTCGTGACAGGGGTATAAAAGTGGGGGTTATGAAACTTGAAGGAGTTTGGCCTGTACCAGAGGAGGCCATCCGAGATGTAGCTAAGAATGTAAGGGCGGTAATTTCTGTTGAAATGAACATTGGTAAATATGCAAAAGTAATAGAACGCATATGCGGAGGTTTATGTAAAACGGCAAGAGCTACGATCAACAGAGGTCGCATACACTTACCTCAAGAAATATTGAACGTAATAGAGAAGGTGTTGTCATGATGAAAAAGAATCCTTTAAGAAAATATTTACGTGAAGAAAAGTTGCCACACATGTTTTGTCCAGGTTGCGGATGTGGGCAAGTGTTAAATACATTTTTACAACTCGTGGATGAACTCCCGATTGATTTAAATTCAACGGTGGCGATTGGTGGGGTAGGTTGCACTGCGCGCATCCCCGTTTATATTAAAACTGACGTTTTACACGGAGTCCATGGACGTACTCTTGCCTGGGCTACGGGCATAAAGCTTCAAAAACCACAAACTCGCGTTGTAATATTTGCCGGTGATGGCGATGCAGCTTCCATAGGCGGTAATCATTTTATTCAAGCTGCGCGTAGGAACCTCGATGTCACTATGCTAGTGGTGAACAATTTAAATTTTGCCATGACAGGAGGACAGGTTTCTCCTTTAACACCAGCAGCTGCTGTCACTATGACAACGCCTTATGGCAGTGGTGAGCCCCCTTTCGATTTGTGCAAGATAGCAGAAGCGGCAGGTGCGACTTATGTTGCACGTGCCTCCACGATATATCAGCCGCACATGAAGGGTTTAATGAAGTCGGCCCTCTTGCATGAAGGATTTGCAGTTCTTGAAATATTGTCTCAGTGCCCTACTCATTTTGGCCGTTATGCGTTGAATACAGGTGAACCAGGGAAAGTTTTAGATTGGATGCGGTCCATCTCTGTTATGACTGACAAAACCAAAAATATGGATGCCGAAGAACTAGAGGACAAAGTTATTTTAGGTGAATTCGTAAACAAAACACGGCCCATTTTTAAGGGAAGCTCTGTATACAGAGGGGAGGAACAATAGTTGTATCCTTTGAGTATTCGTTTGTGCGGTTATGGCGGCCAAGGAATTATTCTTGCATCGATTATCCTTGGAGAGGTAATGGTGAAGAAAAAAGGTTTATATGCAGTTCAAACCCAATCCTATGGCTCTGAGGCAAGAGGAGGGCAATGCCAGGCAGAATTGATCGTCTCCGATAAACCAATACAAACGCCCATCAGCGAAAAAAATGATATCCTTATAGCCTTATTTCAAACAGCTTTTGATGCGTACGCCTCGAGGCTCACGAAAAATGGTTTGCTTTTTGTTGATAGCGAACTTGTTTCGCAACTTACCGATATAGGCACCGAGACCACTGTATATAAAATTCCGGCCACTAGAATGGCTTTAGATCTTGGCAATAAAGTGGCCACTAATATGGTAATGCTTGGATATTTTCAGGCGAAAACCAATATCTGCACGAAAGAAGAGCTTTTAGAAGCTGTGAAAGATAATGTAAGGCAGCGTTTTTGGGACCTCAACAAAGATGCTGTTGAAGCAGGCATAAAGTTTGCTCTGAATCAAAAGGGGTAGGCCAATGAAATTGTATGAATTTCAAGGAAAAGAACTTTTCGCTCAATTTGGCATTCCTATTCCTAAAGGTTCTATAGTTCGGACGATTGATGAGATAAGAGCTCTGAACACTCCTTTAGTGTTGAAATCTCAAGTTCTCTCGGGTGGACGTGGTAAAGCGGGTGGCGTTGTTTTGTGCAATGACAGCGCCTCTCTTATTAAAGAAGCCAAAAGGATCCTTGGATCTACTCTAAAGGGTGAGAAAGTAAATGCTCTTCTTGCAGAAGAAAAGCTAGACATAATTCAAGAGTATTATTTGTCCATTGCAATAGATGGAGAGGAAACTAGGAAACCTTTAATTATGGCCAGCATTGCTGGAGGAATGGAAATTGAAAAAGTGGCAGAAGAGGAGCCTCATTTAGTTTTAAAACAACCCTTTAACCCTCTTGTTGGCATTTGCGATTATCATATTCGTAAAATATCTAATTTCCTCGACCTTAACAGTGAATTTAAAAGCCTGCAAAAAATTTTACGTGCGATGGATGCCATTCGTTTTGAATGTGACGCGACTTTAGTGGAAATAAATCCTCTTGCCAAAACGCCCGCGGGGCTTGTTGCCCTTGATTCAAAAATCACCTTAGATAATGATGCCAAATCCAGGCAAGGCGAACTATTTGAAAAGCTTTTGCAACAACAAAAAATGATAAACATTAGTAACAATGATGATATGGAAATGGACATGGGAAGTATCACATATGTTCCGCTTGATGGCGATATAGGTCTTATTTCTGATGGAGCTGGGACGGGTATGCTTGCCATAGATCTCATTCATGATCATGGAGGAAGGGCTGCCGATTTTTGTGAGATGGGAGGATTAACAAGTCCCGAAGTGATGTATAAGGCAATGGAGATCGTGTTTACTCAAGCTAAGGATGAGCTTAAAAGCTTATTGATTGTCCTAATCGGGGGTTTTAACAGGATGGACGAAATGGCCGAGGGAATTATTCGATACAGCAAGGATCATTCGTCTTCTGTTCCCTTATTTATAAGATTATGCGGCACCATGGAAGAAAAAGGCAATCAAATGTTGAAGGAAGCAGGATTTCCTGTGTTTGATGATCTTGATGAGGCTATTAAAAAGGCAGTCAATTCCGCGAGGGGGGCACGATAATGGCCATTCTCATTGACAAAAACACTAGTGTTTTAGTTCAGGGCATAACGGGCCGTTCAGGTGGTCTGCAAACCCGAACGCTCATTGAATATGGAACTCGTGTAGTCGCTGGAGTTACCCCAGGCAAAGGTGGAATGGTAGTTCACAATGTGCCAGTTTTCAACTTTGTAGATGAAGCCTGCTTGAATTACAAAGTTAATGCCGTCATTAGCTTTGTGCCTCCCATGGTTGCAAAAGATGCGGCTTTTGAGGTGATAGATAATGGCATCCCCTTGCTTGTTCTCACCATGGAAGGTGTTCCCCAAAAAGATGTAGTAGAAATCTTAAGCTATGCGTCAGGGCATAATACACGAGTAATAGGCCCCGGAGCAGCCGGTATTATTGCGCCCGGTAAATGTAAACTTGGTGCTCATCCGGCACGGATGTTTAAAGAGGGGCATGTCGGTGTAGTTTCAAAAAGCGGTGCTTTGTCATATGAAATGGGCAAGAGATTGACTGAAGCAGGGATAGGACAGTCTACAGTTGTAGCCTTAGGTGGTGGTCCAATTTGGGGGACCAATCAAAAGGAGATAGTCGAGCTCTTCCAAAAAGACCCAGAGACATCGGTCATTTTGCTTCTCGGAGAAATTGGTGGAGCTACCGAAATCAAGGCAGCTGAATACATAGCAGATCATGTGACAAAGCCAGTAGTGTCTTTAATAGTAGGACGGCATGCGCCATCCGGTAAATCTTTGGGTCATGCAGGCGCAATCATCGTTGGTAATAAGGGGACAGCTGCCTCGAAGATGGAAGTTCTTGTTGAAGCCGGTGTGCATGTGGCGCAAAATCCTCGCGAAGTTATTGAAACCATAAGCGAATTGTTGAGGTGAATTTTTAATGAGTGTATACATTGATAAGGATTTATGTAAGGGTTGTGGACTTTGTATTGATGCTTGTCCAGTAAACGTATATGAAATCAAGGGCGAAACGAACCGCAAAGGCTTTGCTGTTGTCTCCGCAGTAGAACCGGATAAGTGTGTCAAGTGCAAAATTTGCGAAAAGATCTGTCCCGATTTAGCGCTTTTCATAGAATAGGAAAGCAAGAATAGGAAAGCAAGAAATTGAAGAAGCAAATAAGGGAGGAATCGCAATGACTAACATAGTATTATCTAATTTGGTCGCAGGTATTGAGCCATCTCCTACTGAAGAAACCTCTTTCTTAGCTAATACTCTTAAGCGTCAGGGAGTTGATGTCATTAGTTTCGCCCAAGGTGAACCAGACTTTGATACGCCCAATTATATTAAAAAGGCGGCAATCAAGGCCATTAATGAGGGATTTACCAAGTATACTGATGTGGGCGGAATTATAGAGCTTAAGGAAGCAGTAGTAGAGAAACTCAAGCGCCAAAATAACTTGGAGTACGATATTTCAGGGGTCATCATAGGAAATGGCGGTAAGCAACTCCTATATGAGGCATTTGCTACCTTGTGCAATCCTGGCGATGAAGTACTTATACCTACACCCTGTTACGTAAGTTACGCAGATCAAATTCGTTTAACAGGTGCACGCGCGGTCTTCGTGCCAACCACAGAAGAAAACGAGTTCGTTCCTTGCCTGGAAGATGTCCAAAAACTATGGAATCCTAAGGTTAAAGTATTTGTCATTAATTCACCCTGTAACCCAACCGGAGCAGTTTTCCCACAAGAAGAGACCAGAAGGATAATGGATTTCCTCGTTGAAAATAAAACCTTTGTTATAACCGATGAAGTGTACGAATACTTGCTTTATGATGGGGCAAAGCATATTAGCCCTGCTGCTTTAGATCCGAAATATAAGCAGTGGTGCATTGTTGTCAATAGCTTGTCTAAGACATATGCCATGACTGGTTGGCGGATAGGGTATGCGGCAGGTCCAAAAGAAATTATAAATGGAATGAATTCTCTGCAGGGGCATCTCACGGGTAATGTAAATTCCATAGCGCAAAAAGCCGCTGCAGAGGCTCTTTTGGGACCTCAAGATGATATCGCTCGAATGGTAGAGGAATATGCGAAACGCAAGGATTACATGGTTAACAGGATTAACTCAATTGAGGGACTGTCATGCATAGAACCCAAAGGCGCCTTTTATGTATTTGCTAATGTTAAGAACCTATTTGGAAGAACATACAATGGCAACAAGCTTGAAAATGACAAAGATGTAGCTAATTTCTTCCTCAAGGCTGCTCATGTAGCTGTAGTGCCAGGTATAGCATTTGCCTATGAGGGATATGTGCGTTTCGTCTTTGCGAAATCGCTTGGTACCATCAAGGAAGGGCTAGATAGGATAGAAAAGGCTATTGGCGAACTTACATAAACTAAGATTTATTATTATCCATGATCCCCAGTATAAAAACTGTAGATTGATAATTAAATTAAAGAAAATTTAGAACTACTGTCAAATCAGGTGTATAGCGTTCAAGTAATGTGCAAATCACATAGCGAGGGGACAGGAAGTCTTAAATGCCGTCAAGCGGGATGAAGAATAGCGAGGAAAAAGTTGGGTAAATTTACAAGTCATCATTACACCGGCAAGGCCTTAATGTCTGATGAGTCTAGGTAGAGTCCGACGGTTTCTCCTTCTTTGTAAAGGCGGGCATCTTTGCTGTAAGGTTCGGTTACACGGATCAGATTACCTGATGTTATTTCTATGGCATATTCGATTTCGTCTCCGAGGAATACTTTGCTAACCACATTGCCTTTTAGCGACCTGTCGTCTACATTGCTAAGCTTGATTGATTCGGGCCTGACGACCAATGCAACTTCGTCTCCAACGTTAAATTTAAAACGCCTTTGAGCATTAATTGGAACGGTAAAAATAAATCCGTGAAAAAGCACGTCCATGTATTCGCCTTTGATAGAAATCGCTTTCCCCTTGAAGATATTGGCCTGGCCGATGAAGTCGGCGACAAAAAGGGAAGCCGGGTTAGCGTAAAGCTCGAAAGGCGTTGCTACCTGTTCAACTTTGCCCTCGTTTAAGACAGCGATCCTGTCCGCCATTGCCAAGGCTTCTTTTTGATCGTGAGTCACATAAATACAGGTAGTGCCAAGGCGCTTTTGCAATTGACGAATCTCAGCGCGCATATATATGCGAAGTTTCGCATCGAGATTGGACAGCGGTTCGTCCATGAGCAGCACTTGGGGTTTGATGACTAATATCCTTGCCAAGGCAACTCTTTGTTGCTCTCCGCCCGACAGCTGGTTTGGGAAGCGGCTTTCTACACCTTCTAAGTTCACCATTTGAAGGGCTTCGGTAACGCGCCTTTTGATTTCATGAGCCGGCAGTTTTCTGACCTTAAGGCCATAGGCGATGTTGTCAAATACTGTCATGTGAGGAAAGAGGGCGTAGTTTTGAAATACAAACCCTATGTTTCGTCTGTTTGCTGCTATATCCGTAACGTCACGTTTGCCGATAAAGACTTTCCCTTCCGTCGGCGTTTCAAACCCGGCTATCATGCGCAGGATGGTGGTCTTTCCGCATCCTGACGGCCCAAGCAATGTCACCAACTCTCCTGCATCGATTCTAAGGTTGACATCGTCTACCGCTTTAAAAGCAATTCCATCGCTATAAAAGATTTTGGTCAAATGGTTTAGATAAATGGGCACGGACAATTTATATCCCCCTTTGCTCCCTGTAATAATTAGGGTAGAGCATGCTAAAAAGAAACCTTATGGCCCACATGGCTAGTGCGACTATAAGTACCAGTACCACGGAAAGGGCCGCTGCCTGAGCGAACAAAAGCTCCGTGATACACTCAAGTATCCGCACGGTCAGCAAGCTCCATCGCACCGAGACTAAAAATATCGTGGCGCTGATCGCGGTCATGGAGACCACGAATAAATAACGCGTCCCGGTGGCGATCGCCGGTGCAATCAAAGGCACCGTTACCTTCCTGAATGTAGTCAGTTTTGAAGCGCCCAAGCTAAGCGACGCTTCTTCTAACGAAGGATCTATTTGCTTTAACGTCGCTGTTGTAGCCCTAATTCCCGTTGCGTCGTAACGTGATACGCAAAGCGCCACGATAATTGTCATAGTACCGGTAAGTACGATCGGGCCTGAGCTAAATGCTATGGCGTATGCGATGCCTATGACCGTTCCGGGCAGCACGTAATTAAGTAAAGATACGAACTCCAAGGCCTTCCCTCCGGGCAATTCCTTTCTGTTTACGAGATAACCTATAGCCACGCCCAGCACACTACCAATGATAGTTGACACAATTGCGATTAAAACAGTATCCTTTACGGCTTTCCACCCCACGGTGAAGACATATTTGTAATTTTCCAGGGTAAAGCTGTTGTCCACTCCCCAGACCTTGACCAGGGATCCCAAGAATATTATGGAATACAAGAAAATGATGAACAAAGAAATGAGAGAGATGACGGCTAACATCATAGCTTCTGCAAAAGTACCGGCACCTTTTGGCTTGGAGCGAGCGCCGGCTTTACCCGATACGGTAACGTAATAACGACCCTCCACCCAGTAGCGCTGCAGCAAATATGCAATAAGGGCGGGAACGAGCAACACAAAGGAGATGGCAGCCCCTCCTTGTATGTCGTACATGCCAGTTATCTGCATGTAAGCTTGCGTTGGCAAGACGGGAAAGGTGTGACCTGCCATGACCAGCGGAGTGGCGAAATCCGCGAGGGAGCTTCCAAAAAGTAGCAAAAAAGCGTTAGCAAGCCCCGGGATGCTCAAGGGCAACGTTACCGTACAAAATGCCTGCCATGCGGTGCTTCCCATGCTCATGGCTGCGTCTTCTAAGTTTGGGTCTATCGCTTGAAGCACCGCCGTAAGCGTCAGAAACGCCACGGGGAAATAAGTCAATGTTTCTGCTATCCAGGTCCCGAGGAATCCGTAAATGTTAAAGTCGGGCATGTGAAGCAGTTTGAGCAGCAATCCGTTTGGCCCCAGTACCATCGTTAAAGCTATGCTGCTGGTAAAAGGCGGAGATACGAAGGGAAGCACGATGATGGCGCTTAAAAACCACTTGACGATCTTGGGTAAGTTGATCCTTGTGACCGAAAAGGCGAACAAAAAACCCAAGGCCGTTCCGCCGGTTCCTACTGCCGAGGCCAAAATCAGGCTGTTTATGAAGGCCTTTCTGTTGTACCAACTGCTGAATACCTTGCTTAAAACTGTCAGGCTCACTCCGCCGTCTGTAAAAAATACCACGTAAATTAACCGCGCTAGGGGGTATAAGGCGAACACGCTTAAAAATATCCATATACCAAGCCATAAGGCCACTAGCGCGGTATCCGGTTTTTGACGTTTTACGTTTTTACTGAAGGACCTCATTTAACCATCGCTCGACCAGGCGATCGCGATTTTTGCCCGCCCACTCGACGTCTAAAGGTAAAATTTCTATCTTTGATATGTCTAAAGCCGGATCGGAGACGGGCACGTGAGGGTTGCTCGGTATCAAGTTGATACCGTTTTCCTCATACAGCTTTTGCATCCTCTCGGTGGAAGCCCAATCCAAGAACTTCTTGGCAAGCTCCGGATGTTTAGCTCCTTTGACCAAGCCCATCGCCTCGATGCCTGCTACGACGCCTTCTTTAGGGTAGCTTATGGTTACGTCATAGCCTTTTTTCTGCATCTCCAGGGCGTCAACCAAAAAGAATATGCCGCCCGCCGCCTGTCCCCTGGCTATGGGAAGCGCTCCGCCCGCGCCGCTTTTAGTGTAAACCTGGACATTTTGGCTCAAGGCCTTTTCGTAGTTGTAAGCTTCATCCTCTCCCATGGCCTGTATGACGCTTAGGAGCCTGTACATCCCTGTGCCTGAAGTCCTGGGATCGGCCATTTGGAGTTGCCCCTTATATACGGGATTTAGCAGATCCTGCCAGGACGTCGGCGGGTTTAAGTCGTTATCCTTTAAGAATTTAGTGTTAAACATGAAGCAAATCGGGTCTATGGCGACGCCGGTCCAATATCCTTTAGGATCCTTAAAGGCATCGGGAATGTTTCCAGCGCCCTTTGGTTCGTAGGGATCGAAAAGTCCCTTTTGGACACCGTCTACGAATGCTTCAGCCATGTTGCCGAACACGACGTCAACTTGAGGGTTATTTTTTTCAGCCTCAAGCCTTGCCTGAACTTCCCCTGAGGAAAACCTCATCCAGTTGACCTTGATGCCGTTATCTTTCGTAAAGGCGCTGAATATTGCATTGGCGTAACGCTCCGACCATATGGTATAGGCATTAAGCTGCTCTTTTTCCGCATGGGCAAAATCGGCCACGAAAAATAAGCTTAAAAGGGCAAAGATGACAACTGTGCTCCACCATCCACATCTTTTCATTCAGTAATCCCCCTTATGTTTTATTGTCGCTACTTTAATGTAAATGAAAGGGGGCTAAGCGCCCATATCCAGATGTCCTTTGAAATGGGGCAATTCTGGCCATATTTTGTCGATCATTAAAATGAAGAAAGCGCTTCCAAAGCGCAAGCAGCTTGCAAAGACGCTCCAATGGGAAGACAATCTTCGTCTATGTCGAATAAATCGTTATGGCCCGGATGGATTGTTCCCTTTGCCTCGTTGCGGCATCCCAGTTGGTAAAAAGCTCCCGGTATTTTTTCGAGGAAATAAGCAAAATCTTCTACTCCAAGGCTCGGTTTTTCCAGTTGAAGGATCGCGTCCTTTCCGAGAAGAGAAGTTGCCGTTTTTATTATCAATTCCACCCATTGAGGATGGTTTGTCAGCGCAGGGTATCCTTTTATCCTTTCCAAAATTCCTCTGCCTCCCATGCCTTTGGGGATATATTCTACATATTGTCTTATCTTATCATTTAAAGCCTCACGAGTGCTTGGTGACAAAGTCCTTAAAGTTCCTGTCAGCGTTACTTCATCGGCTATGATGTTGTTTTGACTGCCGCCCCTTATGGTGCCAAAGGTCAACACGGCCGAATCTCTGGGATCCGTTGCCCTGCTTACTATCGTTTGCAATGCGCTAATCATTTGTCCTGCGATCACTATGGCATCAATCCCTTCATGGGGATATGCACCGTGAGTGCTTTTACCCAGGATTTTAAGCGTAAGCATATCGGATGCAGCATTCATCTGGCCATATCTGATGCCGATTTTGCCGGTCGGGATCTCGGTCGATACGTGAAGGCCAAAGATAGCCTTCACGCTATCATCGAAAATACCATCTTCTATCATCTGTTTTGCTCCGCCTGTCGTTTCTTCTGCCGGTTGAAAGACCAGCAAAACGTTGCCTTGAAGCGAGTTTTTGTCTTCTGCTAGCAATCTCGCTGCTCCAAGCAATATCGTCATATGGGCATCGTGCCCACAGGCATGCATAACGCCACTGTTTTGTGAGGCATATTCTATGTGTTTCCTGTCTTCGATGGGAAGGGCGTCCATGTCGGCACGCAAGGCCACGGTCGAGCTGCCCTTTCCTCTTATCAGGCCAATGACGCCATAATGGTGGTTAAACGTCTTATAAGGTATTTCCAAGCTCTTGAGGTAACTTGTTATCATATCGCACGTGCGCATTTCCTGTGACGAAAGTTCGGGATATTTGTGAAAATCCCTCCTTATTTCTATCATCCAATCCTGTATTGCCCTTGCCCTTTCGATCATGGTCTGTGCCGACATGAGTTGAACGCCCCTTTTTGTGTTGAACTTTGTTGGTATTAAGATACAATATAATGAATCTTTTAAAAAGCAGTCAAGGTTGTTTTAGGTTAGTATTTAGAGGAGGCGCCTTATGGCAGTCGTAGAAATAAAAATTGCCTCATCCGAGGTGGATTTGAGTATTTTGTTTGACCGAACAAATAAATCTAAAAGCGGACAGGAAGTTATAACAAGAAAGGCGAAAGAATTGCACGCCGTGGCAGAAAGGTTAGTCCGGCCGGTATTGTTATACGAGATTTGTGCTCCTGATTTTAAAAAAGGCGCTTTGACTTTGTCAGTTGATGATAGAGCTATTGCCTTTGGAAGGCACGACGGGTTATCGGACTTTGTGACAGCGAGCGAAGTCTTTGTGGGGTTAGTCACCCTCGGAAGGGCTATTGAAGAAGAGATTCAAAGGTATAATTCTATGAATGAAGTGTTTGCCTCCTATGTTTTAAGTGAAATCAGCGTTGCCATGATGGGGCAAGTCATTAAGAAAGTAAAAAACGTTATCTTGAATGTGGCGCGTCAAAGATATTTTGGCTTAAGTCCGGTTCACATACCGGGTTCCACCCCCGGATTGCCCTTGTTGTTGCAGCCCCTTATATTGGAACTTTTAGGTGGGAAAAACCATGGTGTTGATGCAAATGAGCGTCACATGTTGAAACCCTTTTACTCCGTTACCTTCATGGTGGGCATGGGGCCAAATTACGCTAATGACGAGCTGTTTCCCAAATGTTCGGGTTGCTCCCGAATGGATACATGCGCCTGGAGAAGTAAGTAATTTAGTTGTTTGAGATTTTGGCGAAGGAGTGGAAAGCGATGCGATTTCTAAAACGCCCCGACGATGCTAAAGGTGAGGATTTGACACGCGAAGTTAGCAATAAAGTCAACGACATTTTAACTCAGATAAAAGAAAATGGCTGGGAAGCCTTATCGAAGATAAGCAAGTCTTTGGATGGCATAACGCCCTTTAGGATAAGTCCAGAGGATATGGCAAAAGCCTGGGAAGATTTGCCCACGAACTTAAAGGAAGCTTTAAAGGTTGCCAAAAAAAATATAAGCACATTTCACAGGGCGCAAAGGAATATATTTAAAAGCTTCGAATGCGATATAGCCGAGGGGCAAAAAGCCGGAATGCGATTTGTTCCTGTAAAAAGCACAGCCGTTTACGTTCCCGGGGGAAGATATCCCTTGCCTAGCAGTGTATTAATGGGCGTAATTCCTGCGCGCGAAGCCGGCGTTGAAAGAATAGTAGTCATAACACCACCGGGAAAAGAAGGCAACCCTAACCCTGTGACGCTTGCTGCCATGGGGTTACTCGACGTGAAGGAAGCGTGGGCCGTTGGAGGAGCCCAAGCCATTGCAGCAGTTGCTTTTGGAGCAGGTGATATAAAACGCGTGGATTTCATCGTTGGCCCCGGTAACGCATTTGTTACGGAGGCAAAAAGGCAAGTCTTTGGTGTCGTAGGCATCGACGGCTTGGCGGGCCCTAGTGAAGTCTTAATCGTCGCGGATGAAAGTGCAAACCCGAAGTTTTTAGCTGCCGATATGCTCGCACAACTTGAACACGACCCGAACGCTAAGGCGACACTTCTCGCCACGGAAGAGATGCTTGCTATGAGAGTAATTGAAGAGGTCCGTCTTTTCCTTTCTGATTTAAAGACCGCTTCTATAGCTTCTCTTTCCTGGGGAAAAGGGGCAACCGTGGCGTCTGGTAGCCTGGAGGAGTTTGCTGAGTTTGCAAATGACATAGCCCCGGAACATCTGGAACTGGCAATTAAAGAACCTGCCTCCAAGCTCGAGCTCTTTTCGTCCTATGGAGCTGCCTTTTTGGGACAATATTCTGCCGTGCCTTTCGGCGATTACATCGCAGGCACAAATCACGTTTTGCCGACTGGAGGATCTGCAAAGTTTCAGGGCGGATTGTGGGTAGGCACCTTCCTTCGTCCCATACAACATTTGCACTTATCGCAAAAGGCAGCGTCAGGGCTTGCCTTACACGGGGCGACAATCGCCGACGCCGAAGGGTTGTCCGCTCACGCCACAGCTATGCGGCTACGCAGAAATTTTTGAGCTAGGGAAGATTTAGCTTGTCCTTGATAATTCTTACATCGTCGTAAATTCTTCCAATTGCATAAAGCACGATTCCGTTTATGACGATGGCAATTCCCGATGGAATTGTAACCAGAGGGATCATTATAAGAAACCCGATGATTATTCCCAAAATTCCAAAAATCCTTAATGTTTTCCCCACCAAAAAGACCTCCATAAGGTGATCTGTAATAAAAAAACAGGAAAAATAGCATAAATATATATTTGCCAACAATTCGCTATCACCATTTTATACGCATGTCAGCACAAGAAACAGTCATAGCCGTAGTTTTTATCGCTGAAATGAAAGACCGAAATATTAATTTCCAGTATAGTATATAACATAGTATTGAGAATTGAGGAGGGAAGGTTGCCATGGTTACAATAAATTACGAGCAATTCCAAGCTGTGGATATGAGAGTGGGGAAAATTTTGAAGGCAGAGCCCAATGAAAAAGCCAAAAAACCTGCCTATAAGCTGTGGATCGACTTTGGATCTGAGATTGGCATAAAACAATCCAGTGCTCAGCTTACGGAGCTTTATTCCCCCAATTCTCTTGATGGGAAATTAGTTGTGGCCGTAATAAATTTTCCTCCTAAGATCATTGCAGGATTTAAAAGCGAAGTTTTAGTACTAGGGGTACCATGCGAGGAAGGAGAAGTATTATTGCTGTCAGTTGACGACAACCCACCTTTGGGAGCGCGGATATTTTAGTGCTTTATTAGAGAAGACGAAACATAGGGATTATAGTATTTAAGGATTCACACCGAGTGAATTTTCCGATATCTAAAATTAAAAAGCACTTGACTTTTGAATAAAAGGATGTAGAATGATGGTGTCGATAGGCGCCATCGACGGGTTAAAAATTTTTAGAACAAGTATTTAGGAGGCAACATTAGTGAAAACACAGGGAACAGTCAAATGGTTTAACGAGGCTAAGGGATATGGTTTCATCACTGCAGACAGCGGCAATGACGTCTTTGTTCATTACAGCGCTATACAGCAAGATGGATTCAAGACATTAGCTGAAGGTCAAAGGGTTTCTTTCGAGATAGTTCAAGGGTCTAAAGGGCCACAGGCATCTGAAGTAACGGCTGTATAACTTTTAAGAGTGACACTTCAATAGCCTATCGAAGGGGCGCTTCGCAAGAAGCGCCCCTTAAAATTTTGTGTCTTGTATTTATAAACAAGAAATTGGCATTGATTATACCCTTCTATATTTTATTTTGTAGTATGTTCTTTGCTATTGGGTATTCACGTCTATATTACGGGCTGCGTTGGCAATTAGATCGTTAACGAACTTTCTGCGATCATCCTCGTTGGTTATCTTTATATAATCGTTCAAGACATCGAAGGTATC
>Ga0209608_1001675_pt1 | contig 17586 bp, 11 predicted proteins | sample AD_UKC130_MetaG_FD_184428 | JGI IMG/M metagenome (GOLD analysis project Ga0209608, IMG submission 184428) | Active sludge microbial communities of municipal wastewater-treating anaerobic digesters from Canada - AD_UKC130_MetaG (SPAdes) (version 2) | ecosystem: Engineered > Bioreactor > Anaerobic... | reverse complement strand
CCGAAGAAAAAGGGCTTACGTTGGAGAGTGCAACTCTTGACATGCTTGGAAGAGCCGAAAAAGTTATTATCGATAAAGATACTACAACCATCGTAAACGGCGCAGGAGACAAAAAAGCCATTGAAACCCGAATTGCTCAGATTCGCGCTCAAATCGAAAAAACAACGTCCGATTATGACCGCGAAAAATTGCAAGAGCGTTTGGCTAAGCTGGCCGGTGGTGTAGCCGTTCTTTATGTGGGTGCTCCTTCCGAAGTAGAAATGAAAGAAAAGAAAGATCGCGTAGAAGATGCTTTATCGGCAACACGTGCAGCCGTAGAAGAAGGAACCGTTCCCGGTGGTGGTGTTGCATACTTGCGCGCTATCGATAAATTGGAAGGGTTGCGGGGCGATACCGATGATGAAACAACCGGTATCGAAATCATCAAACGCTCCATCGAAGAGCCGCTCCGTCAAATCGTTGCCAATAGCGGAAAAGAAGGTGCCGTTGTAGTACAGAAGGTGCGCGAAGGAAAAGGCGATTTCGGGTACAATGCCCGCACCGACAGGTATGAGAATCTGTGTGAAACCGGTGTAATCGATCCGGCCAAAGTAACCCGCGTTGCTTTGGAAAATGCAGCTTCTGTTGCCGGCATGTTCTTAACAACGGAATGTGTGATCACCGATAAGAAAGAAAAGGATCAGGTTCCGCAAATGCCAATGAATGAAGGCATGGGCATGATGTAAAGAACAAAACATAATTCCATTTTTTAAAAGCGTAAAGCCTGAAAACGAATAGCGAAGGCTTTACGTTTTTTTTGCTATCACAGCACCCGAAACCGCTCAGAAATGAGCATATACGAAATAAACACGGATAGGTAATTGTGCAACTGGCTGTTGTACTAACCCCCAAATAATATGAAATAAATTTGGCAATTCAGTTTGACACTTTTTTTTTTGTAAAAACTATGACAAGAGAAAGGCGTCAATGGAGCAAAGATCAGAAGCTCCAGATCATTCAAGAAGTAGAAGTTAATGGATTACAACCTACGCTTCGAAAGTATAACCTGTCGCAATCGTTGTTTGTGTGTCGTTATTATTACCGCTAACGTTCCGCGAGTACCCGAAGTTGGCGACCAACGGGAGCCAATTTGGGCGGAGCGGAGCGTAGCCGGGTACTCGCTGTTATGTGCTGGCATTGTGTGTTACATAGTCTTCTATTCTCTTGTTTCTTGCCTTAATAAAGTCCATTACTCCTTTTTTATATATTAAATATTCGTCAATTTCAACAAATGTTGGTTTTGTTTTGAAGTTATCAAAAGGCAAATAAAATTTTATTTTCTGGTGTTCATCAACAAGATCTTCAAGCAAGAAAAATTTTATATAACCTGTAAAATCCTCAAACAAGTCGAAAAAGTTTTTATATCTCAAGAATGTGTCGTAAAGCGGACTTTCCTGTCCCAGGTAGAACAGCCTAATACACTCCAAAGTCAAGTCAAATCTATCATCAATTAAGCTGTTTACTCCACGTGCTTGATTTATTGTATGTTTTCCGTCAACTCTGTTGTTTGGAAATAGAATATATGCTCCTATAGTTGAACCGGCGTCAAAAAGTTCGTTTACTTCGTCTTGTATTTGTATTGTTAACCACTGTTTACGTTTATGATTTTTATATGAATGGGTAATAGCATCACTTCCTAAAAAGAATTCTCCAAGTTCAGAAGTATGATATAAATAAACTCCTTTTTTGTTGTCAGTCAAATTAAATGGTTTTCCATTTGGCAAAGGTTTACTCCATAAAATTTTATGATATTTACGGAGAGTTGGGCTGGTGCTATCAGGATCACCGCCCTTTGCATCGGAGAAAAAATTAAAATTTATATCAATCATTTAATCCTACCATTGAAATTATTTCAAGAAATGTCTCACAATGCTTGCACATAACTCGTTTATACACGCTACTTCATAGCGCCTTATTTCCAAATTTGGATGGATAGACGCTATTATGTTGCATTTTATCTTTCGATTCAAAAATACAAAAACTTTTCATTTGATAAACCAAATTTATAAACTTTTTACAATTTATCAAAATGGGCTTCTAATTTTCTGCAAACTTTTTTGTGATACGTGTGTGTATATTTCGTAGTTTTTGAACTTTTGCGCCCAAGTGTAAACGGTAAATAAGAATGCAGCATTTTCGGTGAGGAGTTTCCTTCAAGTGGCAGAAAAGCGGTTTGATCAACCTGACGAATTAAATGAAAATGAAATTGAAAAATACGTTTACCGGAAAATAAGGACAATATAAGCAGTTCCTATCGGTTTGCAAATGTGTTGTTTTGTGCGTGGGCTGTTCATTTTATCGTTTTTTCTTTTTTCTGTCTTTATGTAGCAAATTGTCAGCTGTGTCGTTTTTTACACTTGCCGATAACGGTGACGTGTATGAAACGTTGGGGATTGCGGGCTACTTTCCTGGCGAGTTACAACGAACTTGATGCGGGGCAGAACGCTCGAATAACCACCTAAACCCCAATGTTTTATACCGCTTGTTATGCACTGGAGGTTCTTGTCATTAATTGTCTGTCTGTCAAATTGCAACATATTAAACTTGTCAATTCGTTTTCTTTTAGCGTGGGAGAAAAATTTTGAAATTCTTCTCTTGGGCTGGCTTTGCAAGCTCTTTGACAAAGCTTTGGTTGGAGCGTTGGCTCTTGGGGCTTTGGCAATGTGCTTACAAATGTGTTGGCTTATTCAATTTTTGTCTGACTATTAATTTTATCTACTAACTGCTTTAATGTTTTCGTTGTCTTTTTATCCACATTGAAGATTGCTTGTTTAACCAACAAGTATTTCCATTCAAAACCAGTCTGTTCTGATACTGCTTTGCACCAGCGTTCTATCGCTTTGTTCTTGTTGTCAAGATCGGGATACTCACGTCCTTTGGTTTCTAAAATCCAGAACACCTTTTTCTTTCCGACTAATTGAACTGCTACAAAATCCGGAAAGTAGTAGCGGATTGCTCCGGAATTTGAAAGATAGTCAATTCTGAAAATGTCTGCTAATGCAGCAAATGCTTCTATGTCCGTTGCATTATCAAGAAATTCTGCAAATTCGGCTTCAAACGGGTTGTAGGTTGCAACAAAATTAAACACTGTTTTCTTCAGCCGTATGTGACCACGCCTCCAGGTAAATTTTGGGGTATCTGATAGTTTGATGCTTTTCCCTTTGACTTTTATCTGTTTTTTCTCAACTGTGGCTTTACCGATTTCTTTTGCCAATAGTTCAATAATTGCTTCTTGAATGGTGAGCTCCCGTAAAACCTTCCTTAACTCTTCTTTTTCGATATCATCAATTTTAACTTCAAAACATTTGTTCAGAATGTAATCTTCACAAACCGGGTAAACCAACTGAAAACAGTCGGTTAATCCGGCTTTCTTCATAACCTGAGTAACAATGTAAGAGGTAAGGTCCCTGCCTAATTCAAGAAACTCAGATTCAATGGCTGTCTGATGCACTTCAACACCAAGGTTCATCACTTCCATTTTTAAAAGTGTTTTTCGGTCTTCACTGAGTTTTGAAGATGAAAACAGTGATGGAAATTTCTTGCTATCAATGCCACTAAGGTTTTTATATGTTCTACTATATGAAAAGTCAGTAGCCGGAATCTCGATATCATAAAGTAATCTCTTTTTCTCTGGTGCAATGGTCACTGGAAGTGGTGGCGGTGTTTTAGTGGTGTTGATTCCGACTCCTTCGAGCTCCAACTGTTTTACAATTTTCTCGAAATTCTCATTGCCAATTACCTCAAGTGTTTGAGTACGGTCCGGGCTTATATCTCTCATCAAACGCAAACCTCTGCCTATCGCTTGCTCAGGCAGTATGGCAGAATCAAATGCACGCAAGCCCAAAACAATTGTTACATTCTGAACATCCCAGCCTTCCCGAAGCATAAGGACACTAACAATTACTTTGATTTTGTTTTTTGGATTATCCACATCCCGGGCTTCTTCCCGTAAACTTTCCAAATCACTCTTTCTTACATCACCTGAGCTATCGGTGTGAATAACCATGATTTCATCTTTTTCAATTCCGTAGGTTGCTCCTCGTCTGGATATTGATTCTGCAATCTTATCGGCAAAAATGTTTTTTTCAGCCATAATAAAAAGCACCGGCTTTTTATTCACTCCTTTGTATGCTTCGTTGTGTTCTTTCCAACGGGCAAGGGAAGCTGAAATCCAGTCGCCATATTTCTGAACCACATTGTCCTTAGTGATTTTTTCCGGGTCTTTCTTATTTACGGAGTGAACAATTAAGGGAACTTTCACAATGCGGTCTTCCACTGCCTGAGCCAATGGATAATCACAAATAATCCAGGGGTAATAAGTGTTTTCAGGAGTTTTTGGAGTTGCAGAAAAATCAACCCACATCTTTAAACCGCCTGGAATATGCCTGTGAATGGCAAGCAAACTTTCATTCCATTTTAATTCATCATCATGCACGTGGTGGGCCTCGTCATTCATTACCAGAAGATTGTCCAGTTCCTTAATCCTTTCGAGTAATGTTTGTGGTGATTTGCCAGGATCGCTTTGTGGTTTGGGGCCCAGAATGGCTTCGATAATGGTATTTGGATTAAACTCTTTTGTGCGGCTTTCGTAAAGCTGGTGGATGTTGTTAAGAATGAAATTGTTCTCGGCAGAAAGCGGACTTTCATCTCCTCTTAATTTGATATTCAACTTCCATTGCGATTTCCATGCATCAGGTATGAACGGAAATTCAAGAAAAACCTTTCCATTTGCAAAATCTTTGGCCAATCTTTCGTAAACAATCACATTGGGGGCAACCAGTAAAAAGTTGTTGGCATACCGCCTGTCTTTTTCTCTTAAGCGGTTGAAATAACTCCAGACAACTACAAAAGCCATCACGAAGGTTTTACCGGAACCTGTTGCCATTTTAACTGCATACCGTAACAGTTCTTTTTCGGGTAATTCCTGTTCACCCTCCTGGTCTTTTTCGGGGAAATATCTTTTTACTTTTCGTCTGCCTTCCAAATCTTCGCTGAATTCAATGGTAGAAGCAAAAAGGGTTCCGCTAAACTTTTCGTGATACTCCTGAATAAGTGGGATTACATCTGTGAATTTCTTTATTTCATAAAGATAAATGATGGTTTCTATGGCTTCACGCTGGCAAAAATAGAAATGGAACGGTTCGTTGCCAAAAACAGGCGGGTGCGACTGGTCGAACCAAAACGCCAGAAGTTCCTGAGAAGTGGCTGTAGCTCCGGGATAGCCATCATTTCTCCATTTGTCAACTTCCGAACGCAGCTTGTTTACCAGAAGCATTTTGCTTGGTCTGCGACCGGGTACCAATTCATATTCATTGGTAGTTTTCTTTTTCAGATAACTTACTGGCACTTCCCACGGATTGCGGTCTTCAATGTAGGGAAGGGTTTTATCGTATTGAACTATGGATTGTGGCATGGCTATTTCACTTTTATTTCATAAACTTGAGATGTGTCTATTCCGAAAATATCAATGATTTTCACAAAGATTTTGTAAGTGCCCGCTTTCGGATACTCATAGTCGGCAACCAGCCGCAGTTTTCGTTCCTTTTTGGTGCGATAACTGGTCCAGCCGTTGTTGAAGGTGTCGTTTTGAAATTCAAAATCCACCGCCCAGTAATCTATCCAATCGCTCCATTTCTTGATGCTTTCTTTAACATCGGGCGGGATTAAATCGGTATGCGGAATGACAAAATCTTCCAGCTTTACCTTTACTTTTAATCCTGTGGTTTCAATGTTAGTTTTGAAATAGGCCAGTTCAAAGAACTTCACATCGCCTTTGCCGGTAGCCTGCGGATCAATGGCATCCATGGGGATGATGCGGAGCTTTAGCCGCACGCCCATTTGTTTAGCCACTTCCTGTATGGCATCGTTGAGGCCCATCTCCCATTCCCAGCCCAGCACGTGCAGTTCTTTTTGACCCATGTCTTTAGTATCTTTCAGGGCATCGGTAACTTCCTGAATGGTTACGGGCGCATCTACCGCACCAATATACACTAAAGCATTGCCCTTTTTGCCATGTATGTGTGATGAACCGGCAATGGGCTCGGCTCCGTATAGTTTGAGAATAAATGCTAGGTATTCATACAATGCCTGTTTTTCATCTTTACGGCCGAATGCCTTTACTGACCAAAATTGCCTTTCATATTTACCAAGGTTTAATATTTCAAAAGGTCGAGCTTTTTTTCCATACCTTTTACCTTCTTCGGTAAGACTTTTACTATTTTCTATCTCTAACAGTCTTTTTCTTGTTGTATGTATTGCATATCTTCCTAAATCAACACCAATCCATCTGCGGCCTAATTTTTCGGCAACTGCACAGGTAGTGCCGCTACCACAAAAGAAATCGGCAACTAAATCTCCTTCATTGCTACTGGCTTTAATAATCCTTGAAAGAAGGTTTTCATTTTTTTGCGTCGCATAACCAGTTTTTTCAGTATTAAAGCTCATAATTTGAATTGAATCCATAGAATCCATTGCATTACAATTCCAGGTATCTTCAATCGGGTAACCTTCACCAGTTGGCTTACTCCCATCTCGCCTTACATAATCAGAAGAATAAGGTATATACTCTTTATTGAATGTGAAATCATCTGGATTTTTCACATAATAAAGAATTGAGTCATGATTTCGAATCCAGTTTTTTGCTTTTGATTTATAACCTGAAATCCAACCTATTCGCCATATTATTTCTCGTTGAAAATTTAATGGCCCAAATATTTCATCCATGATTACTCTGATGTGTGAAGCAGTACCAGAATCTAAGTGGATATAAATAGAGCCATTCTCTGATAACAAATCTTTCATCAAACACATACGGTCATAAATCATTTGAAGAAATGAATCAATTCCTTGGCCCCAAGTGTCACGATACGCTTTATCTTCTATGATTGAACGTTCTTTACGGATTTCTTTACCATTTTCTCCTACTTCAATATCTAAGGTAAAATCTGCCCCTGTAGCAAAAGGTGGGTCAATGTAAATAAGGTCAATTTTCCCGGCAAATTTTTCGAGCAGGGAGCTCATCACAAACTTGTTGTCGCCCCAGATGAGTTTGTTTTTCCAGCCATCCTCAAAGGTGTTGCCTTCATCACCTTTCCAGGTATCAAAAAGAGTGGTTTGCTTTGGTACTTCATCTCCTTTTTCAACGCGTGGTTCGTTAATACTTTCCACTATCTGAAAAGGGAAAGGGCCGGGTTTTTCTACGGGGACTAGTTTACCTTCATCATCGTATTTTCCCCGCCAGACGAGTTCGGTTTTTTTAATTTCAATTTTGCTCATATTATTTTTCCTTTTTTGCCACTAAAACACAAAATAGCACTAAAATTTTGTGGGATTTGAAATTTTTGTGCTTTTGTGGCCTGTTCATTCTTTTTTCATTTTTAACTGTTGCTGCAATGCCTTGCCTTTTGCCGTGAGGCGGTATTTTTGGTTCGGATGATTTGGATTATCAGGGAATGTCATTTCAATACATCCTGATTCTAAAGCAGGTATTATATAATTAAGTCTGAAATAATCATCGTGCTTTAGCTCAAGAGCTTTTTGAATTTCACTTCTTTTCATTTCACCCCGAATGACAAAAAGTATTCTTTCAACTTCCCCAGTAACTTCCCCAGTAACTTCCCCAGTAACTTCCCCAGTAACTTCCCCAGTAACTTGTTCGGTAACTTCTGCTTTTCTCCATAGTATGGCCTTGAACGAGGCTTCCTGCTGAAATTCCGGTTCTGTCAATCCGGCATCCAGACAGTTTTTTACCATGTCGGAAATACCAGTGCCAATCCGTTCGATATAGCCGACATAAAACAGCGGTTCAGCGATCAATGGGTTTGCAGGAAACGATTCATGGTCTTTCTTCAGGTCGGCCAGTGTTAGTTGATTTGGCAGGCGACCGGGATTCCATACTTCCACGCGGTTGCGGAACACCATCACCTGCACCGAGCCGGTGCTGGTATAATCGCGATGGGCAACGGCATTTACAATGGCTTCAGTTACCGCGCTTCGGGGGATTTCATATTTCACATCCACGTCAACGGATTGGCTTCTGTCGCCTACATAAACATCAATGCGCGAAAGCACAAAATCAACCGCCTGATCCACAAGTTGAAATACATCACCCTTATATACCTGGTAGGATGGAATGGGTTTTTGTATTTCGTTGCCGTGAAACAAGACACACCTCACTTCAGAAGAAATAAAGAAACGCTGCGGCTCTTTGCCAAACAACAGGACAGCAGCATTGGTCAGTTTACCGTTTTTAATCAGATGTAACTGGGTCAGTATTTTTTCCACCCGGTCATCGGGCGAGAGTGGGAATCCGCGTTTGCGGCGGGCAGCTTCAACAAACCATCGAATTCGCTCACTATCAATGTCATCAAACACTGCTTCTTTGCATATGGAGGCATCGAAAGGGCCCGTACGTATAAATTCTTTTTCTTCGAGAAATTCAACAAGCGCAGCATAGACGGCTGTTTTCAGTTCGCTGGGATCGGAGAACCTGTTACGGACCACCGTTTCTTCGGCTTTCTTTATCAGAGCCAACTTTTTGGGATGCCGTTCGTCAGATTTATGGTCAGTGATAAAAATCAGCCGGGTTTTGCGTTCAGCGCTTGCCAGGTCAAATTCTCTTTCAGTGGGTGATATGCCTTCTTTATCCTTAAAGCCATATTCTTTACCGAAAATACCAAGATAGATATCTGATTGGCGGACTTCATCAAGGTATGTATCCGAAGCCTTTTTGTCTTTTGCCGGTAATTTTTCAAAAATGAATACATCAAAAAACCGCCCCAACAAAGGATCGGATGTAATATAATCAAACAGCATCTGCCTTTCCGAAGCAAATTCTGATTGTACGCTGCTGATAAATATTTTGAGTTTGTTCATACTGTAACTCTGCAAAAATGTTTAAAATCACACTCTTTACATACTTTTGTTTTGTCTGGTTTGGTTTTTATTTCAAAATCTTTATTAATGATGCATTTAGCCACTGAATCGAAATGCTTCCCGGCTGATTCAACCAGTTTTTCATCATAGTCAATTTCCATAAGGGCATCTTTACGGCGTTCTTCGGCAGTCCAGTAAATGTATAATCTTTCAGGGTCTTTTTGGTATCGTTCCTTCAGAATATGTGCGTACACATGTAACTGGTAACGGTATTTTTCAAGAATAGCATCATTCTTTACAGGCCGGGGCTGGCTTTTAAAATCAAGCACTTCGAGTTTATCATCCTTGCCTAATAAAAGGTCAACCTTGCCATTGATGATGTAGTCGTCCTTTTCATACGACACATCAATCTCAGTTTCAATTACACGGGCAAGTAAATCTTTGTTGTTCTGGAAATAATTTAAACAGTGTCGCAAAGCCCCGTGTTTTGACTGCTCAGCAAGAGGGCGGTACCCGTTTGCAAGGAGACCTTTGTAATTATTCTCAAAATCCTCAGAAATGATTTTTTCATTTGTTTTTTCTCCATCCAAAATTCTCCGGTGAAGGTCTTCAATGGTTTGATGTACCAGGGTTCCAAATAATAGCTGGCCGGACCTGCTCGGTGTAAAATCATATTCCTTGTAAAACTGATACTGCCTCGGACAGGTTTCGTAAATATTAATATGTGAAGTGAGTGATAATGATTTTTTAGGAATGTAGGGGTCTTTTGATTGAAAACGCTGGGCTTTCAAGGTTTCTTTTTTAACGTGAGGCCATTGGTCGAGCCCTTCCCAAACAGACTCAAAAATATCTTTCGGTTCTCCGCTGCTCGAAAGTACCAGTATTTTCTGAGGTCGTGAGAAAGCTACGTAAAACAGGCGTGCATGGTCAAATTTTGTAATCCGGTTCTCAGGTTCAAAAACTGGTCTTTTATAAAAAGGAGAAAGGAAGCGGTCAGTCTGTTTGTTCACGCTGTACTGCTTATCCAACGAGCTGACCACCACTACGGGAAATTCAAGTCCTTTCGACTGGTGAATGGTCATGATCTGAACATATCCCTTTGGAATAGGATTGTTCTCATCCTCAAATTCATTCTGTCCGGTATTGAATAAAAGATTGAAAAAACTATTGAACAGGCTGTATTTCAGCGTGGTTTTATTCTTTGCACTGATCAGCGGAATATGGTAATACGTCATAAACGAGTTGATCAGTGAAGAAAACTGCGATAGGTTTCGGGCAGCATTTTCATCTTTCAGATAATCGCTGAATGGGGCATAGGCGAAAAGTTGGTAAGGGATATCGGAAGGTAGTTCATCAAGACTTTCTTTGTCTTTCAAAGCATTAATTTTTTCATTCATCAACCGTATGTAATTCGCCAAAGGTTTTGATGCATAATTGCCCAGAAGTTGGATTCCTTCGTTTATAATTTCTTTGTGGGAATAGTTATCAAGATCGTTTCCGACAAACTCAAATATCAAAGCATAACAGGCGATTAAAAGCTTGATTTCCTCATTTTCAAAATATGCTTTAGCTCTCGGGCAAAATGCTTTAATATTCTTGTTGTAAAGAGCATTTATAAAAGGTTTACTATGCTCCAATTTGACGCTTCGTAACAATAAGGCAACATCACTTGGGTCATTTATTACCCTGTTTGTGAGCAGATATTCAACCATATCGGCAAAACGTTCGGCTTCGGCTCGGGGAGTATCGGCCCAAATACAAAACACAGCCGGATAATCTGGTGAAATTGTGGATTTTGCAGGTATAACTTTTTTATCAGGGTAACGAAACGGAATTGTTCCGTTGCGGTTTGTCCAGTCGATCTGCTGTATGAATGCGTTGTAATGTTCAATGATGGTCTTATGGGACCGGAAGTTTTCAAGTAATTTTATTCTTCTGCACTTTTTAAAGTGAGTTTCAAATTCAAGAATATTACGAACGGTAGCACCTCTGAACCGGTAAAGCGCCTGGTCTTCATCCCCAACAACAGTAATATTGTTGTGAGGCTTAACCAAGGTCAGAGCAATCTGCTCCTGTATGTAATTTGTATCCTGATACTCATCAATAAGCATGTATTTTATTGTGCCGGCAATTTTATCTCTTGTAGTTTTATTTTGTAGCAAGTCAAAGAATATCCTTTGCTGGAAGGAAAAATCAACCCGGTTGTTTTCAAACATAAGGTCACGATACCGTTTGTAAGATTCTCCGAGCTGTTGGAGAAAATCATCAGACGAGTCGGTTAAATCATCAGGGTCAATAATTTCTTCAGTAATTTTATCATAAAAGTTTTTGATGCGACCTATCGTATCCCATTTGCCTTTCCAACGTCCAAAGTACTTCTCCCCGTCATGAAATGGTTCAATAATTTCATCAAAATGCTCATTGATAAATAATGAACATGTTAAGTCATCCAAGACAGTGTAGTTCTTTTTGAGTGGCGTTTGTTTTATGTAACTATTATTGAATTTATCGCATATTCCGTGAATGGTTCCGGTAATTAATTCATGCAGATTTATTTTTGCGCCTAATCGTTTAGAGAATAAACTTAAACGGTCACGCAATTCAAAAGCTGATTTTTCAGTAAAAGTAGTAAGTACAATTTCTGATGTTTTTGCCTTGCCGGAAAGAATTAAATACAAAGTTCTCAAAACAAGAGTGTATGTTTTTCCAGTACCAGGGCCGGCAATAATTAATGTTGGGCCATCAGTTTCAAAAATTGCTTTTTGCTTCTCTATGTCAGAGCCAAGTCCAAAAGTTTCTATAAATTTCGTTTGCAGTTCTGTCATACTTTAAAGGAGCTTATTTTCTTTGAAACTGAAATGCTTGTCTTCGGCTACAATGATATGGTCATAAATTGAAATATTCAAAACTCTGGCAGGAATTTCAATGGCTTTTGTGATGGTGATGTCTTGTTCTGATGCCTGCGGATTTCCGTTTGGATGATTATGCAGAAGTAAAATTGAACTAGCTCCGTTTTTCATCGCTTTTTCAATCACTTGTTTTGGATAAACAGGAGTTTTGTCAGAAAGCCCTTTTGAAATCAGGTTTTCTTTCATTATCGCATTTTTACTGTCAAGCGAAATAATCCAAAATTCTTCATTAGGCTGAAATCCAAGTTTTGCTTTACAGTAGCTGATTAGTTCTTCTTTTGACTGTGTTATGGGTATTTGTTCTGCTTGCTGCTTATAATAGAGAAGAGAAATTTCCTTAATGAATTTACGAAGTGCAAGGGCTTTATCTTTGAAAAAAGGAATCTGACTTAATTCTTTCTCATCAGCATCAAAAAAACCTTTTATAGTTCCAAATTTATCTATCGCTTCTTTTGCTGCCGGTTTAACATCTTTTTGAGGAATTACGAATGTGAGAAATAACTCAATGATTTCATAGGGCTGTAACCCGTTTATTCCCTGATGAATAAAACGGTCTCTTAATCGGCTTCGATGGTCGATGTAATGAGGCTTATCTGTGTTGTTTTTTTCTTTCATAAATCAATCTTCACAATGCAAAATGATTTTTACAACTTCATTCTCTTTGCGGGATAGCAAGATTGCACTCTTTGACAAAGCTTTGCTTGCAGCAATGGCTAGCGGGGCTTTGGCAATGTGTGCAATGTGGGTCGGCAGAATTTCAAAATTTTTGTGCGGAGGGTAAAAAAATTTAAAACACATTCGGGTTGGCAATGAGTGTCGGGTTATTTGTCTGTCAGTTTTGTTTTTCATTTCAAGTTTAATTTTCCGTTTTCATTGTCAATTTGCTGTGTCGTTGTCTTTTTTCCGCTTGTGCATAACGTCTCATTTACGCAACAAATATAAAACATTCTTAAATACAAAATATCAAACCTGCGTAAATTATTTTATTCATATTCTGCAATAGTTCGGTAAATATTCAATTAACTAATTAATATTCAATGTTTTATATAACATAGTTTAACATAAAAAAGAAGGTTAAGTAGCTGATTATCAGTATCTTTATAGAAAATTAATAAACACTGTAAAGATGAACAAAACCGGCATACTTAACCAATATAGGGATATCTGTAGTGACGTTTTAAATAAACTAACTACTAAGTTAAACAAAAGTTTCAAATCGTTCCTTATGGAGACATTAATTTTATACATAATTATCCCCGGCAGGATTAATTTCCTCCGGATGGGAAGATATGGCAAATCGTGTGAACAACGATTCCGCCAGAACTTCTCGAAGGACTTTGATTGGTGTGAGTTTAACTTGTCTTTGTCTGAAAGAATATTAACCGGTGATCGCAAGGCGATAGCCATTGATCCCAGCTATATATCCAAATCAGGAAAATGTACTCCCTGGATTGGTTACTTCTGGTCGGGTACAGCCGGACAGGCAAAAAGAGGATTAGAGATTCTTGGTGTGGGTCTCATTGACATAGACAATAAAGATTGTATCAGTCTTCAGGCTGTTCAGACACCGGACAGTCAAACTCTGGAAAGCAACGATATTGGCCTGATCGACTGGTATCTTCTTGTACTAAAATCAATGGAAGAGAAACTTCACAAGATAAGCCCTTATGTGGTAGCCGATGCCTATTTCTCCAAAAGCAATTTTGTTTCCGTGATGCCAAGTCTTTTACAGGACTTATGCAATCACAGGCAAGGGATGTTTCGAAGCTTTCTTTTAACTTTAATGCATCTCTCACCTCGGTCAACCTTGCTAAGGTGTTGGCCAAGGAAAGAGGTATCCCTTTTTCAATGGCATCGTGTAAAACAATGATTCACAATGCCTATCTGCTTGAACGATTTATTTGCGTGTCCGGCATAAAGCCGAACAGAAGATTAAATGATAAACTTGTTAAAGAACTCGTGGAGTTTGCAGCAATTGCTGCATGACTCGTATAGTAAATAATTAACGAACTATTGTCATTTAATCCTGCCATTAAAATTATTTCAAGAAATGTCTCACAATGCTTGCACATAACTCGTTTATACACGCTACTTCATAGCGCCTTATTTCCAAATTTGGATGGATAGACGCTATCATGTTGCGTTTTATCTTTCGATTCAAAAATACAAAAACTTTTCATTTGATAAAACCAAATTTATGAAGTTTTTTACAATACTAAGTTGAACTTAGTGTTGACTTCAATATTGTGCTTTATTCATGCTGCACCTCATTTCAATTTAGAAAATACATTATTACCGGAAGATAAGGCATATCGGGCGAAGAAATATCCGGTAAATGGTTTTTATAGCGAGTAATAATAATCTTTAATTTTCTTGGCCATTAATTTTCTTCTTTCCTTTAAAAAATCCTCGTAGTGACCGGCATCCATTTCAGCAATATTTTCCGGAATGCAATTTACCCTTAAATTCTCTTTTAAGATTTCGATATCGGTTATATTTCCTAATTTCGGCTCTTTGGTTTCGCACTGAATGAATACCGTCCGAAAGTATTCGCACGGAGGTTTTACGCCAACCGATATGTTTGTTTGGGTATCAAAATAGGTATAGTTTGCAATCTGATTATATTTTGTTTTATCGGTTATCCCGTTTTTCTGCAAGTATTCCTTGGGAAAAATATGATGAACATCCCCCATCGTGGTTATCAAATCTCTTACTTTGATTCCGTTCATGAAAAGCGAATTGTCGTTGTCCCGCACCTGGGATGCCAAAAAAACATTGAAAAAAGGACTGTTTATGGCGGAAGTTTCCAAATTTTGAACCAACCCGATTTCCCAAAACACATCCGATAAGTTGGCTTCTTCAATTTCTTTGAAATATTCCACAAAGCCTTTTTCGGCTATTCTGGTGATATCCATATCCATCATGGTTTCAGAGGAGGTGATGTATCTACTTGTCAGGGTAGAAAAAACATACCATTTTGTAACGTAACGTTTTATTTGGGTTTTATCGATTTGATTATTCTTGTTGAGTATAAGATAAAGCGTATAGGCAAAATTCAATGTCGTTTGAGAGTTAATCAGCGTACTTGAAACAAACCCGGCCGATTTAATGGCAAGAACAAAGTTGGAGAAAGAAAATTCGTTCATGAAATCCATAACTCCTTCTGACAGTTTCATAAAAGAATCTTCGGCAATTTCCTCCTTATAATCGCGTGTTTTAAAATCTCGACCGCTGAGTAAACTCACTAAGTCTTTCATTTTTGCCCTGCCAAATTTACACATGAATGAAACACGTAAAATATCGCCGTAACTTGGATCGTAGATGTCATCCCTGTCATCTTTCAACCATTTGATTCGAGGAGCATATTTCGATTCCATAAAAACTTTGTCTTTGGTCATCTCCTGATACCATTCGGGGTGGACGGCCAAATGCGAAAAATAGTCGATTGCCTTTCGCAAAATATTGCCGCCAAATTTCTCATTGGCCGCAATCTTCGACATGGCAAAATCGGCTTGATTCAGTTTTGTTCCCTGACTGTTGATCCGAATGAATATTTCGGTTACTTCATCAATCGTCAGTTCTTTGTTCAGCGTAATGATGCCGATTTGTCTATTTTTTATTCCTATCAGATCGTCCAAAATATCATGCAATTTATCGGGATCTGTTTCAGGATTGAGTTCGCAATACTTGTTGACAAAACTTCCCCTTTTGAAATCGGATTTAAACACTTCGGCAATGTCTGCAATCCATTTTTTGTCTTTCAATACGGCATTATCTTGAACCTTAAAAACCTCTTCTTCATTTACTGCTATCGGATTAAAGGAAATTTTAATCCTTTTCTTTTCGAAATTTGCGTCGATTAATTCCATTCCCAATATGGCTGTCATAAGAGCCGAAACACGCTGTTGTCCGTCAATCATTATTTTTTTGCCTTCCGAACGTGTCCCATCTTTAAGTCTCATATCAGGGTTCTGAGATACAATCAAATAACCAGTAGGATAACCATTGTAGAGAGAGTCGATCAGATCCCGCACTTGTTTGGGTTTCCAAACAAAAGGTCGTTGAATATCGGGAATGGCTATTTCTCCCGATTTAACGAAGTTCAAAATCTGATCTATCGAAAGATTCGATGCATTATATTTTTCTGCCATGACATTATATATTTATCATTGAGTGTTAATGTTGATGTCATTTTTTGATTGTAAAACAAATATATCGTTTTTTTGTAATTCCTTAATTCCGCAACCAAATTTTAAATTTAAAAGAGTAAAGCGTTGATAAAAAACAAAGTAAATCTTGCAGAAAATGAAATTACAAAAAGTTTCACAATCCACAAGTTCATTTGCAGGAATTTCTTTCGTTCACGAAGAATTTAACAAATGCGGTTTATTGCAACTCATAGACGAACAACCCGGAAAAAGGAATGCTTCGGGATACGGTTACGGAGAACTTTCCAGGACGTGGTTTGAGATATTCTTTTGCGGAGGAGAATTGTTATTCTCCAGATTGAATCGGTGTTCAATATTTATATCGAATTTGAAAATGGTTTGAGGTTCAATTATTTTTTTGAGTTTGCAATTCATTATTTAAAGGGATTACAAAGATAGATTATTTTACATATAAATGAAATTATTGAAAACACGTTTTTCCATTTCAATCGGATTTATTCGGATTTATGAGGTAAGGGAAATTGGGGATAATATTTGGGAAAATTGTCTTTTAAAAAAAATAACCGCCTAATATTAGGCAGTTACCGGTAAATCTTGCTGTCCCACCTGGACTTGAACTTATGATACAATATGATAGCTATTTTGTTTTAAACCGTTTTATAACAGACTGATAAACATAGATATATAAATTGCTTTTATAACGATTGATAAAGAGAAATAAAAAGAATTATCATAAATTCGTTTGTAAATTCGTGTGTAAATCGTATCTTTGTAAAAAATGATAAAATGAAAACAAAAGCACGATTAAACATACGCAGAAGTGAAGACCTGAAAACTTCGAAATCGTTTCCCGTATTTTTCCGAATCAGTTTCGGAGCGGCAGATTTTGCCGATCAGAAAAAATACATTGTGGTTGATTATTTCACGGGACTACAAACCATTGCCAGGCATTGGAGGGTAAAGGAAGGCAGAAGCAAAACCGACAGTTACCTAAATGGGGTGTTGGAACGTGCCAACGTTCGTATTCACGCAATTTGGAGTGAAATGCATTACAATGGCAACCCTAACGTTGATGATTTTAAGCAAGCATTGGCAAACGACAAGGAACTTGCCGAAATCCTAAACAGAAAAACCGTAGGGAATGGCCATTATATGCCGCCGTTTGAATTTATCGAAAATTATATCGACAAAGCGGTTGTTTCGGCTGGAACAAAAAAGGATTACAGGAATACGCTAATGCACCTGAAAGAATTTGACGAATTTCGGGGAAAGTCGTTAAGCTGGAAAAGTGCCGACTATCAGTATTATTTGGAATTGGTGGAATATTTGAAAACCGAAAAGCGACTTAAAGCCTCAACCATTGATAAGGTCATAAAGAACCTCAAAGTGTTTCTATCCCAAGCCGACCTGATGGACGGTATCGAAGTTTGTCAGGACTTCAAAAAAACGGTTTCGGGTCGATCTTTATTCGCCAAGGTTGACAAAGAGGAAACGGATCATGTTTATTTGACTGAAGCTGAAATACAGCAAATCACAAATGCCAATATGCCCGATGAAAGATTGGCCGAAATACGGGACTTGTTTATTATCCAATG
>Ga0209608_1001673_pt1 | contig 17599 bp, 18 predicted proteins | sample AD_UKC130_MetaG_FD_184428 | JGI IMG/M metagenome (GOLD analysis project Ga0209608, IMG submission 184428) | Active sludge microbial communities of municipal wastewater-treating anaerobic digesters from Canada - AD_UKC130_MetaG (SPAdes) (version 2) | ecosystem: Engineered > Bioreactor > Anaerobic... | reverse complement strand
AGTCCAGGCACCCCAGCCACTGTGCCCAGATAGCTCAGTTGGTAGAGCAGGGGACTGAAAATCCCCGTGTCGCTGGTTCGATTCCGGCTCTGGGCACCATCATCAATCTTGGTTCCTTAGCTCAGTTGGTTAGAGTGCTGCTTTGACATGGCAGAGGTCGCTGGTTCGAATCCAGCAGGAACCACCATTATTTTTTTCGTGCCCCCATCGTCTAGCGGCCTAGGACACCGCCCTTTCACGGCGAAGGCACCGGTTCAAATCCGGTTGGGGGTGCCAATACGGGCCCATAGCTCAGTTGGGAGAGCGCTTGAATGGCATTCAAGAGGTCAGGGGTTCGACTCCCCTTGGGTCCACCAACTCAAACACAGCAAAGACCGCACTGAGCGGTCTTTTTTCATACCAAGATCGTGGTGGCCTGCCCACCTATCACTCGAGGTTTTCGAAAAATTCCGGGTTCAGAGAATATGTTATGGTTATGCTGTTAAGCCTCCAGTCGCTTGTCTTACGCCACAGTGTTTCATAAAAGACCTTCGCAACGAGAGCACCGTCCAACACCAGTTCAAACCGATCAACGGTCTCGATGAGGTTGGAGGTGACCATGTTCGTCACTCTCTCGCCGAGCGGTAAGTGCTCCACTTTGTCAGCTATGTGATGAATCGGGTGATCGTCCAGACCTGGCCTGACGAGAGCGAAGGCATCTTTGAAAACGGCCGAGACATTCTGACCGAATAATCCAGAGATAGTATTGCGAGCATCTCCACTGCTTATGACATCTGCTAGCAGGTCCAGAGCGATCTCTTCTTCTATGCTATACTGTAAAGCGTGTGACAGGGGTAGGATGCCTGGAGAATAGGCGAATGTGCCCGCGTGTATTCGCATCCGCAGGGTGAAGGGGTCGTCGAGGTATTCGAGAGGGACGCAGCCATCTGCCGCGTATGCGACAATTGTGTTCAACCTTCGACCAACGACTGCATAGGAGTCGGCGGGATCCGATCTGCTGCAACCGACCAACGCCATGAGCAGCAAGAGCAAAAGGAACCGAAGCAGACCGCGCACTTTGGCTTTGCCGATCACGGATTTCGCCTCCTTCGTAACTGAGTGTGCCATAGTACACGCAGCTCGTGTCTCAAGTCGTTCATGATGCTTGTCCTCCCAACGATTTCCACGTGAAATGTCAAAATCCTGCAAAAATCGCGGATTAGAACTATTTCTGGCAGAAGAGTCGAATTAAAAGAAAAGACCGCTCGAGGCGGTCTTTTCGTCTTTAGTTATGGCCTATCGTCTCGTGCTGCTACCTCGCACCCGCCCAATCAACGGCAGGTGGCCTATTATGGTCTTGCTGTCCCTAGCCAACCACACCTAATCTGGCTGCTATCTCCGCCGCCCCTGCGGCCAGGAAAAAGAGGATCGTTAAGACTAAGAACAGGATGCCCCTGGGGGACATCTTCTCCTCAGCACGGGGCTGGTGTTGCTGGGGCTGGCCATCCACACTGCGGAGCAGCACTAGAGTGAGAACTAACCCGCCTAAGGCTACGAAGTGCATCCAGCTGGGCATAACGCTCGCCGTGGAAAGGCCGAGCACTCCTCCGAACAGTATCGAAGAAGCGTTGGCCGCCATGTGGAACAGCATGGAGGTGGCCAGGGAGTTGGTCTTGTACACCAAGTACCCCATGGCCACGCCGAGCATGCTGGCGGGCACAACCTCCGTAAGGCCGTTGAGGATGTGGTAGGAGCCAAAGAGCACCCCTGCGATGACAAAACCGTACTTAGGGCTGTACCGTTCGTAGGCAGCTTGGACAAAGCCGCGGAAGTAGAACTCTTCGCAGATGGGAGCAAGTACAACCATACCCAAAAGAAGCAGCAGAGTCTGGTAGAGAGACGAGTGCGCGGCTGGTGCCTCGCTGGCTATGACGCCGAGCTTGGCGTCCAAGAAGTGCCGGGTGAGCGTGGAAAGATAAAAGGCAGTAAACCAAAGACTGACTCCAGCCAGCAGGCTCAGCAGGCGGTTTCTGGTCGAGGTGTCCTTGAGTCTGTACACTTCCTCAAGGGACCAGCCCTGCACAGTGGCCAGCAGCAGTGGAGGCAGCAGGATATAGACAAACTCATTGATCCACAGGTTCGTTCCAATACCTAACCTGGGCGCGAACACGATACTGCTCGCTAGTGTGACCACGGCAGTGAGAAAGAAAAGGACATTGGCTTGACTGGTGGTTGGTGCCGGAGTTCTCTTCATTTATCGGCCCTCCTCATAGCCTTTCAGAAACAGATACAGCTCGCCGTCCGCATCCTGGCTGGTCAATTTGATCTGATACTCTCCCGGGGGCAGGGTGAGTTCCATCTGATCGCAGATCCTGTGCTCGGTGCTGATGACGCTGAGCCAATTGGACCCACCGCCGACGATATCAACGCTTACTGTGCCCCGCCGTGCCGAGGTATACAGGGAAATGCCAACGCTTTGGGGCGAAGTGGGGGAGAGGGTGAAGATCAGTTCGTCCTGCACCTCCAGGCCCCTCAGGTCCGCGCTGTAGACCTTCCTGTAGCCCGGGGGCGGATTGTCCAGATCCCCCTGGTGGACCTTGGTAAGGCGTTCAAATTCTTTGGGGTCGGCGGGAATTTCCTGGTAACCAATGACGAGGGTACCGGCCTGCTTGGGGCTGGTGAGGTAAAGGGCATATTTTCCAGGCCCCAGGAGCACAGTGGCTGCCGTTGCCTGCGTGCCCGTCAAGCGCCCCACCTGAAAGTCTAGGGTGTTCCCATCGAGGCCTAGAATCTCGCCTGTGCTCACCAGTTTTACTTCCTTCAGACTGCCACTATCGGACTGGATAAACAGTTCCACGGTCGCGGGGCCCTCCAGCTGGCGTTCCAGGAGGAGTTCGTCCGCTTTTGTGTTTGTGTTCAGGTCCACAACGAGCTTGGTGAACCTATCAGGCACATTAAACTGGCTTTGGCTCTTCTGCAGGGCATCCAGGATCATGAGGGGAATGCCCACCAAAAGGCTTAAGAGCAGGATCACGAAGACAGTACGTTTCACCGCAGCACCCCATTCTAGAAGCTTTTTCCCAGCAGTATTGGACAGAGCAGGGTTTTTTTCCTCTAGTAAAACGGGGCACAGATGCGCGGAGACACAGAAAATGTTTGCGGGTGAGTTTATGGGAACACAAAAAGAACAGACCGCGCCGGCGGCCTGTTGGTCTAAGGGTCTGGGCTATCATCAATCGAGGAAGTCGGTTTTGCGATCAAACTGGGTGATCACCGTGTACTGGCCATCTCCAGCTGTGGAGACCAGAACCGAGCCGTCGATACTGGTGATATAGGTGGACGCGCCGGCCCGGGAGTAGTTGCGGTAGATGCGCAGATCCGCGATGGCATCGTGCATCATCACCGCGATCTGGGGGCTGACCGCCTCGCGGAAGGCCTTGCTGGATGATGTGGAATCGCCGTGGTGGGGCACCTTGAGTACATCGGCTTTCAGCTGCTCTCCGTAGCGCCCCACAATTTCCCGTTCCGCTGCGGTGTACACATCGCCTGTAAACAGAAATGTAGAATCCTTAAAGGTCAGCTTCAAGACTAGGGAACGGTTGTTGATGAACTGGGTGCTGCCCAGGGGATAACCTTCGTAGTACTCGATGCCCGCCGGGGGATGCAGTACTTCCACCCGAACGTGCTGGCCGAACATAAAACTGTCTCCCTCAGCCAGGATGATGTGGGGAACCTTGGTGCGTTCAATGGCTTCCATGTAGTTCCTGTAGTGGGAGGTGGGGTACTCGAGTTCGGAGGTGTACACAGCCCCGATCTCGTAGTTGTAGATGAGCTGCGCGAAACTCCCTATGTGGTCCACATGGGGATGGGAAGCCACCAGGTAGTCGATGCGGGTGATGCCTAGTGCCTGCAGAGCGCCGTCCACATCTGGAAAGGTGCTGGGGTTGCCGGCATCGATCACCATCACTCTGCCATCTGGCGAGGTGAGTATGGTGCAATCCCCGCTTTTATCCTCACTGCGGGTAGTCAACTGCAGGAAACGGGCGGTGAGCCTGCCCCCATCCTGGGAGGCATCAAAAATCAGATCATACCTGCCCAGCTGCTCCTCGGCCCAGGCACCCCAGGACAGGATCAGCACTAAGGCCAAAACTAGAAAGGCTATGCGTTTTTTCATGATTGGGACCTCCCTGTTCCCCGCTGGAACACGTTATTTCATAGCCGCCTTGCTCATACCAGTCAGGATGTATTTCTGCAGCACCAAAAAGAGTACTACGATGGGAATGATGGCCATGACAGCGCCGGCCATGATCTCATTGTAGTTGGCCACCTCCATGCCGGCAAAGGTCTGGCGCAGGCGGGCCACGCCAACAGCGATGGTGCGCCATTCATCACGGGTGGACACCATCCGGGGCCAGAAGTAGCTGTTCCAGCCGCTGATGAAGGTGATAATGGATACTGTAACCAAGGTGGGGGCGGTCATGGGCATGAGCACATGCACGATCAAGCCGATGCGCCCCAAGCCGTCAATGCGCCCAGCATCCAGGTAGCTGTCGTCCACGGCTTTAAAGGACTGGCGCATCATGAAGATGAAATAGGCGCTGACCAGGTTGGGCACCACCAGGCCCTGATAGCTGTTGATCCACCCCAAACGGGACATCATCACGTAGATGGGCACAAAGGTGACCTGGATGGGAACCATGAGCGCCCCCAGCACCAGCAGGAACATGAAATCTCTTCCCTTGAAGCTGCCCTTGGCAAAGCCGTAAGCGGCCAGGATGCCCAGGGTCAACTCACCGAGCATGATGAAGAACGTGGTGATCAGTGTGTTCAGGAAATAGCGCACGAAGGGGGCCCGGTTCCAGACATTGGGGAAGTTCTGCCAATGAAACTCCTTGGGCCAGAGCGTAGGTACGGGCAGCAGCAGTTCCTCACTGGTTTTCAGGGAGGAGACGACCATCCAGTAAATGGGAAAGAGCACAATTAGGGTTAAAGCCAGGGCCACCAGGTACTGGAACACCACCCCCACTTTGTGGAGCTTCTTTTTGGTTTCGTAAGACACCTTATCCCGGTAATAGCTGGCTATGGCCAGGAGCACAAAGCCCACAGCCGCGGCTACCAGCAGAATCAAGCCCCAAGTGAGGAAGGTGCCCCTGGAGGAGGCGAAATAGCCGAGGCTTTCCCGGATCTCGAAGTCTGTGAGCCCCTCGGGCATGTTGCTCATCTGTACGCTGTACTGGATCACCCCCGCCAACCCCAGGAGCAGAAGGGCCAGGGCGATAACTAGGATCAGGGTGAGCACATCAAACAGGCCAGCTTGACGCATCCTCAACAGCAGCGTATCTTGCACAGCGGTACCTCCCCTCTAGGAATCGTAGCTGATGGACCGGTTGGACCAGCGCATGGTGGCGGCAGTGCACACGAGCAGGATGATGAAGAAGATCACCGAAACCGCCGCGGACCTCGCCGCCCGGAAATCACGGAAGGACAAGTTGTAGATCCACTGCACCATTACATTGGTGGCTGTTCCAGGGCCGCCGCCAGTCATGACATCCACCGACTGGAACACCTTCATGCTGGCGATAAAGGTGGTGACGAAGAGGAACAGGGTGGTGGGTGCGAGCATGGGCAGCGTGATGTAGCGGAAGCGCTGCACCGCATCGGCACCGTCAATGGACGCGGCCTCGTAGTAATCCTTGGGAATGCCCTGCATGGCCGAGAGGTAGATCATCATGGCGTAGCCGGTTACACGCCAGGTGGTGAGGATCAGAATACCCATCAGCGCCGTATCGGCCTGGGTGAGCCATTTGGGGCCCCTAATTCCAAATAGGGAGAGCACGTAGTTGAGAATGCCGTAGTTGCCGTGGAGAATCCAGATGAACACCACCGCGCTGGTGGCCACCGCAATGTACCTGGGCATAAAAACAACGGCGCGCATGGCGCTGAACGCTTTGTTCATGCGGTTGTAGAGCAGCGCCAAAAGCAGGCCGCCCACCAAGGTGACAAACAGCTCCCAGAACGTGTAGCGCATGGTGATGAGCAGAGACTCGCTGAAGCGGGTCCAGCCGGTTCTGAAAAAGAGCCACTCGTAGTTCTTAAAACCGATGAACTCCTGGGGATCCGCGACCAGCATTCTCATGTCCGTGAAGCTGATGCGCACCAGATCAATCACGGGATAGTATACAAACAAGAGGAAGAAAATCAGGGCCGGTTGGACGCAGAAGAAATCTTTCATCCGCTCCCATGGCTGGATGCGGAGCATGATGGCATTCACCAGGAACGTAATCCCAAAGATGATGATCAAAATGGCGTTGTTCATGATCCCGCTCAACAGCCTCAAGGGAACAGTGATCCACCCCAAATTCACCGTTCCGGTGATGGGCTGCTCAAACTGGCGGGCGATGCGCCTTGCTTCGTAAACCTGGGCCGAGATCGGCCGCAGCGACTCCAAGTTCCAGTCGCCCATGAGCCAGCCGTACATGCCCACTGCGATGAAAATGGCACTCAAGATGAACAGCACCGCGGAGGCAGTGCGGGCCCCTTTGGTGGGATACGGTTTTGCTAAGTGGTCCTGCTTGCGCATGTCCCTCACCTCGAATGGCAGTGAGGGGGGAGAGCCATCCCCCCTCCAAGGTTGCTAGTTTGTCTAGAAGTCTTCCAGAATCTCTTCGATGGTGATCGCCAGCTGATCCAAGGTCGCCTGGATGGGAGCATCCTCGTTGAAGATGCGGTACAGGGCGTGGCGCCACTCGTTGGCAATGGTGTCATAGGCCGGATGGGTGTTGCGTGGGTTGACCCAGCTGCCCATGGATACCACGTTGTTCATCTCAGGCTTCCTCTGCAGATACTCGGCGTATTCCGGGGTGCCCATGACCGACTGGCGCGTTGGGAAGTAACCGGTTTTGTCTGCCCAATAGAGGTTCATCTCCGGGCTGGCCATGAACATCATAAACTGCCAGGCCGCGTTTTTCTGTTTCTGGGGAGCGACGGCGGGGATCAAGATGGTGGCGCCGCCTACTTCGCTGTAGAAGCTCTCCCCATCCATGCCGCCGGGCAGCCAGGCCATACCTACTTCGAACTTGTCGCCAACGTTCTGGACATAGGTGTCATACAGGGAGCTGGTATGGAATACGCTGAAGGCACCACCGTTCCAGAACAGCTGCCGCATATCGGTGGAAGCGCCCGTTCCATAGGCGTAGTAGGCATAGCCCTTGTCGATCCACTCTTTCATCTTGGTTGTGATGTAAACGGACTCTGGGCCGTTGATGTCGGTGCTGAGGCCATCGTCCAGGATCACCTTTACACCGTTGTTCTTGAAGAGCATCTCATAGTACCAGTAGTCCCAGCCTCCGAACACGGTGCCATAACGCTTGGTGGTTCCATCTTCATTGAACAAGGTAGCCTTCTCCAGGAACTCATCCATCTGATCGAAGGTCTTGGGCATTTCAATTCCTTCTGCTTCAGCTGCTGTTTTGTTGTAGAACATGACCTGGGTAGAAATGAGGTAGGGTAGGACGATTTGCTTGCCTTCGTAGGTGGTGGCTAGGATTAAGCCTTCGCCGAAGTCTTCGATGGGGAAGTTGTAGGCTTCAATGTAGGGGTCTAGGATTTCGCAGATGCCGGCTGCACCATAGCTGGGTGGATACGAGGTGTTGGCTGTGCAGAGTGCGGGTACATCCCCGGAGGCAATGGCGGCAATTAACTGGGTGTTGATCTCAGTATAGCTGCCAATGTAGACCGGTTCAACTCTAATCAAGGGATTTTCCTCATGAAAACGCTCGATCATGTAGTTCATGTATTCATGGAGTTGGTCTTCGTGGGCGTGCCACCAGGTGATGGTAATCGGTTCTGTCACTTCGTAGGGGTTAGCCAGGGCTGCTCCCGCACCGCCCAGGGCCATCAACAGGGCAAGGATCAGGATTAAAGACTTCTTCATATTACGTTTTTACCTCCTGTTTTTTTTGGCAGTGTACAGTCCGCTGACAACAAGGTAGATCACGCGACCTTCTGGCGTCTCTCCCTCCTTTTCTCCTGATTTTATAGTCCGTCCCACTCGCTCAGCACGTCAATTTCGCGGGGGTGCGCACGATTCCCGCAGCACCAATTCCATGGGTAAAGTCTTGTGGATTCTGTGCTGTGCTCCGTTTTCCATCAAGTACAGGAGGGATTTTGCTGCTTCCTTGCCGATTTCGTAAGTGGGACAATTCACCGTGCTGATGGGCGGGTCCAGATTTGCTGAGATGCCGATATTATCAAAACCCATAATGGACAGATCATCGCCTACTCTGCGCCCTACCAGCCGCGCGGCCCGGGCCACATCGGCGGCGATGAAGTCGTTGAGGCAGATCACCGCCGTCATGTGTGGCGAACGGAGCAGGAACTCCTTGAGGTCATTGAGCACCTGCTGCTCATGCTCTTTGCTTCTGTCCTCCCGGTATACGTAGCGGAAGTCCTTCAGATCGGTGAGCATCATTTCGCGCTTGATCACCAGATCGTAGTCGCCCATGGCATCGCGAAAGCCTTGAATGCGGTCCTGGAGAGATGCCAAAAACCCTGGGGGTTTGGTTACCAGCCCAATGTGCTTGTGCCCGAGTTTGATCAAGTGCTCGGTGGCGGCGTAGCCGCCTTGGTAGTTATCTGCTTCGATGTAGCTCACATCCATGTGCCGATAGTGCCTGGTCATCACGAGGGGAATACCTGCCTGCAGCAGTTGGAAAACCATGGGGTTGTAGTAGCGGGATTCGGTGGCGTGGATGATTACTCCGGGGCTCCCTTGGTCGATGAGCTTTTTGATGTATTCAGCTTCCGCCTCGGTACTGCCGTTGGTGGAGGAGACCGACACGGTGTAACCATGCTGGAACAGTACTTCCTGGGCGCCCATCACGATGCGGCCGGTGAAACTGGTGGTCAGGTAGGGGACAATCACGTGGATGTTGTAATCACCCTTGCTGCGGCTGGCCGTTTTTTCGGCCACAAAGGTGCCCCGTCCGTGCAGCCGCTCAATCAAACCTTCGTTCTCCAGTTGGATTAGGGCCTGGCGAATGGTGGAGCGGCTCACCTTGTAGCGGGCGGCCAGTTCCAGCTCTGTACCCAGCTTGTCACCTGCTGTCAAATTGGAGCTGCTGATCTGGGCCCTGATCTGTTCCGCGATTTCCTCGTGAAGAGCTTTACCTGCTTTCGCCGGTTGAATTCGTCTTTGCATTGCTCTTCTCCTATTAACAATATTAAACTTGTACTATGATTTGCATCCAGAATATCATGTGATTAAAGGTCTGTCAATAATTAAAGGTCCGACCACCGCGATTAAGGTCCGACCAAGTATGATTTGACCGTACCTTGGCCGACAAGTTTGTGCCCGGCTTTCCAGGTCACATGGAGGATTCTTTGGTCAGGACTGGAAGATCCTAAGTATAATCTTAAGGAAAGGGGTTTAGCCATGCGCGCAAACAACCAAGATCCACGGGTCAGCGTAGAAGTGTTGGAGAGATTCATGGTGGATGTGCTGACAAAAGTGGGAGTTCCCAAGGAAGATGCCGAGATCGTGGCTGATGTGCTCATCACCGCGGACAAATTCGGCATCGATTCCCACGGTATCAGCCGGCTCAAACCCATCTACGTCAACCGCATCAGGGATGGCATCCTCAATCCTGTAACCAAAATCGATATTGTCAAGGAAGGTCCCACCACAGCTGTCCTCGATGGCAATCACGGCATGGGCCATGTAATTGGCAAGCGGGCCATGGAGATGGCCATCAACAAAGCGCGGGAATACGGCATGGGTATGGTGGCCGTGCGCAACTCCAGCCACTACGGTATTGCCGGCTACTACACCAACATGGCCGCAGATGCAGGTATGATCGGTATCAGCGGCACCAACGCCCGCCCGTCCATTGCCCCCACCTTTGGGGTGGAGCCCATGCTGGGCACCAATCCCTTGACCTTCAGTATGCCTACGGATGAAGAGTTCCACTTCTTCTTGGACTGCGCCACTTCCACCAGCCAACGGGGTAAGATAGAGGTGTACGCCCGTCGCGGCGAGGCTATTCCCGAGGGCTGGGTTATCGATAATCAGGGGCGCATCCGCACAGATACCCTGGCTATTCTGCAGGATCTCAGCACCGGCGAAGCTGCCCTAACTCCCCTGGGTGGGGTGGAAGAGGTGACCGGCAGCCATAAGGGTTACGGCTATGCCACCGTTGTGGAAATCCTCTCCGCCTCCCTCCAGCAGGGCGCCTTTTTGAAAGCCCTCTCCGGCATGCGCGATGGCAAGAAGGTGCCCCACGCGCTGGGCCACTTCTTCATAGCCATCAACATCGAAGCCTTCACCAGTCTGGATGATTTTAAAAAGACAACAGGCGAGATTCTGCGGGCCCTCAGGGCCTCCAAGAAGGCACCTGGCCGGGAGCGCATCTACACCGCTGGGGAGAAGGAGTATCTTACCTGCTTGGAGCGGATGGAGAAGGGCGTACCCATTAATGAGAGTCTGCAAAAGGAGATCAAGCAGTTGGCCGAAGAGCTGGAGCTGGACTACGAGTTTCCGTTTTAGCACCTGAAACCCCTGTTTTTGGGGGGCCATTTTAATCTGTTTTTAAACCGACTCAAATTGGGTTTAAAGTCCGTCCCGGTACAATCGAGTCATCAAAATGCCAGAAAGGAGTATGAGCATGGAGATGGAACGGCTCGAGAAAGTTGAAAAGCTGCGGGAACGGGCACAGGTAACCTATGATGAGGCCAGAGAAGCGCTGGAACAGGCGGGCGGTGATCTGCTGGATGCCCTCATCCTGTTGGAAAAGCAGGGTAAAGTACCCCCTCCGCAGGGTGGCGGCTACCATCGCAGTGAAGGAAGCACCGCCGCTGAGCAGGGCGCGCAAAACAAGGAAGAAGGCTCCCAGGAGCAAGGTAAAGAGGACCGTCAGGAGACCAGCAACTTCAAGGAGACTTTGGAGAGATTCTGGAACTTCCTCAGCGGCCTGATCAAAAAGGGCAACACCACCAGTTTTGAGATCTTGAAAGACAAGGATCACGTGGCCAGTTTCCCCGTGACGGTTTTGGTGCTGCTGCTCCTGTTTGCCCCCTGGGTCACCTTGCCGCTCATTATCATCGGCCTGTTCTTGGGCTTCCACTACCAGTTCGTCAGAAACGACAGCTAGGCAAAAGGGGGGAGCACGGTTCATGAAACCCAAGATTCTCATCATCGAAGACGAGGAGAAGTTTGCCCGCTTTGTGGAAATGGAGCTCACCTACGAAGGTTACGAGGTGAGCAAAGCCCACCACGGGCGCATCGGCCTAGAGATGGCGGAATCTGGGGACTATGATCTCGTGCTCCTCGACGTTATGCTGCCTGGTCTAAGCGGGATGGAGGTGCTGCGCCGCCTCAGGCGCACCTCCTCCGTCCCGGTGATCATGCTCACTGCCCGGGACAGCGTGATGGACAAGGTTGCTGGCCTGGACAGTGGGGCAGATGATTACATTACCAAGCCCTTTGCCATTGAAGAACTGCTGGCCCGCATCCGCAATGTGCTGCGCAAGGCTGGTCCCCGTACCGATGCCCGCAAGCTCAGGGCCGGCAAGGTGGTTTTGGATCCGGACAGCCGCCAGGTGTTGGTGCGGGGTGTCCCCGTGGAGCTCACCAAAAGGGAATTTGACCTACTGCATTACCTTTTGGAAAATAAGGGGATTGTCCTGTCCCGGGAGAACATCTTGGAGAAGGTCTGGGGTTACGATTTTGAAGGAGAAACCAATGCCGTGGACGTCTACATCCGCTTTCTGCGCAGCAAGATCGATGAGGCCTTTGATCTGAAACTGATCTCCACGGTACGGGGCGTGGGATATGTGATCCGCGATGAAGAATAAACAGGAAAAAGTACACACTATCGGGTTTTCCCTGGTTTCCAAGCTCAATATTCAGCTGTGGTTTCGCTTGGTAGGAACCTTTATTATGCTGAATATTGTCTTTCTCGCTGCCAGCGGCGTGACTTTAGCCCTTTTAGGCGAGCGCAGGGCAGTGCAGGTAGTCCAGCAGATCCACAGCCTTGGCCTGCCTGCACTGATGGAAGGCGGGCGGCTTGTGGGCCAGGAGTTGGAGGTTAGTCCGCGGGAAGGCCCGGCGGAGGGCATCACGATTCCCAAGCACTTGCAGCGCCTGTTTCCTGCCGAGACAAGAAGTGCGCACCGCCAGGTCACACTCCCCCATACAGCTGATGTGGCCTTATACAATATCTTAGATGATCTCCAGTACCAGCTGGATCTGGAGGTAGATGGTAATCCGGTCCGCATTGTGCTCCGCTTTACTGCTGTGATTTGGGCACTAAAAACGGTCTTCGTGGTGCTTTTGGTTTGGCAGCTGCTCACGGCAGTGCGCACCATGATGTCCCGGGCGGAACTGATCCGCCGCGTGCTCAAGCCCATCTCTGACCTGGCTGAACAGACCCAGACCCTCTCCCAGGGCCCTGGCCGGCTGTCTTTGGCCGAGATGCAGGCTTTGGCCGGCACTCTCGATGAGATCGATGCCGCGCGCCTGGATACCCGCATCGATTTAGACAGCACCCAGGATGAGCTCAAGGGCCTGGCCCAGGCCATCAACAGCTTGTTGGAGCGCATCAACGAATCGTATCGGCTGCAGGCCCGTTTTGTCTCCGATGCCTCCCACGAACTGCGCACGCCCATTGCCGCCATTCAAGGTTATGTGAACCTCCTGGACCGCTGGGGCAAACACGACCCTGAAGCGCTCCAGGAGTCCATCGATGCCCTGAAAGAAGAGGCGGCAAATATGAAGGAGCTAGTGGAGAAGCTGCTCTTTTTGGCCAGGGGCGACAATCAGACCATGCAGATTCAGCTGGAATATTTTGATCTGCAGGATTTGGCCAGGACCCTCTACCGGGAAACCGAACTGATCGATGGGGGCCACGAGTTCAGTTTGGCAACGGAGCCTGCCCCAGTAAGGGCCGATGCCGGGTTGGTTAAACAGGCCTGCCGCATCCTCATCGATAACGCCATCAAGTATACCCCGGTGGGGGGCAGCATTCGGCTCCTGGTGAGCAGCACAGGCGATGAGGTGCGCTTTACAGTGCAGGATTCGGGTGTGGGTATTCCCCCCAAGGATATCCCCCACATTTTCGATCGGTTCTACCGGGCCGACAACTCCCGGGCACGCTCCACCGGGGGGACAGGCTTGGGCTTGTCCATTGCCAAGTGGATCGCCGAAAGGCATGGCGGCTACCTGGAAGTCTTGAGCCGGGAGAATTTTGGCACCCGCATTGCCCTGGTTCTGCCCAGGTGTGAAGCGGAGCTAGAGATCGTCGGTGTTGGGGACCAGGAAGGGCTCTAACTCCTGATCTATGGTGGTGGTGTCCCCCAGCAGGGTGATCAGCCCTGCTTCTTCCAAGCGGGTAACTACCTGCTGCAGGGAGCTGCGCTCCTCTTCGGGAAGGCTGTTCACGAACGAGTTGATCTCTTCTTGGGGTGCGTTTTTCACAAAGCGCACCCCTCCATATTTCAGATAGTGTTTGTCCATACTACCGCTCCTTTCCCTACTTAGTCTTTGCCCCAGCCCCTCCCAGTTACTCCCCCTACTGCAAGGGGTTTTTTTCGTTGACAGCAGAAGGGATACTGTGTATAGTGTATATATACAGTATTGGGGGTGATCTCCATTGACATAATCATCACCAACACTGGGGAAGTTCCTATTTACCAGCAGATCGTGGAGCAGATCAAGGCAGCTATCCTCCGGGGAGAACTCCCTCCCGACCAGCCCTTACCCTCCATCCGGCTGCTCGCTAGGGAGCTACGCATTAGTGTGATTACCACCAAACGGGCCTATGAGGAACTGGAAAAGGAAGGCCTGATCTACACTATTCCTGGCAAAGGCTCCTTTGTGGCCGACTTTGACAAGGGCGCGCTGACAGAGTCCAAGACGAAGCTGGTGGAGGAGAAGCTACAGGAGGTCCTAAACGCGGCTGAGCTTATGGGTCTGACCCGAACGGAGCTGCGGATCATCTTTGAACGTGTACTGGGGGATGGAAAATGACAGCGATTTTGGAGTTGAAGGATGTCACTAAGCGCTATACCGGCTTTGCCCTGGAGGGGGTTAGTTTCTCCCTGGAACCGGGGTACATCATGGGATTCATCGGGCCCAATGGCGCCGGCAAAACCACAACGATCAAGCTGATCATGAACCTGATCCGCTTGGATGCAGGGGTGATCAAGGTCTTCGGTCTGGACTCCCGGAAGCATGAACAGGAGATCAAACAGCGCATTGGCTTTGTCTATGACGAAAGCCATTTCTACGAAAATTTGACCATAGCCGAGATGAGCAGGTTGATCGCACCCTTTTACCGCAGCTGGGATTGGCAGGTTTACAAGAAGTATGTGGATCTGTTCGGGCTGCCGGAACGCAAAAAACTGGCCCAATTCTCCCGGGGGATGAAAATGAAGTATGCCCTGGCCGTGGCCCTGTCCCACGGGGCGGAACTGCTGATTATGGATGAGCCCACCTCGGGCTTGGATCCCCTGGTGCGTAGCGAGTTTTTGGATATCCTGCGGGAAGTGATCCAGGATGAGCGCCGCTCGGTGCTGCTCTCTTCCCACATCACTTCGGATCTGGACCAGATCGCCGACTACGTGACCCTGATCAACGGAGGGCGCATCATCTTCAGCAAATCCAAGGAGGAACTGTGGGAAGAATACGCGCTGATCAAAGGTGAGAAATCCCTTTTGGACAGTGGACTGCGGCCCTATGTGGTGGGCCTGAAGGAGAGCCAGTTTGGCTTTGAAGGCCTTGTGATCAACAAAGAGGAAGCGCAGCGCATCGCCGGCAGCCGCGCTGTGTTTGAACGGCCGAACTTGGAGGAAATCATGCTGCATTGCATAAGGGGGAAGGGTAATGGTCGCTTTGGTGCTTAAGGATCTGCTGGTTCAGAAAAAAGTGTTGGGCTTGGCCCTGCTGTACGTGTTCATTTTCTCCTTTGCCATGCACGGGCTAGGCGAGCACCTGCCCCTGGCCGTAATCAGCGGCGTAGCGTACATGTTCGTCATGTACAGCGGGGCCTGGGACGATAAGTGTAATGCCGACAAGCTGTGGAACAGCCTGCCCGTCCCCAAATGGAAGATCGTGGCGGCGAAATATCTGGCCGTGCTGATTTATGTGGCGGCGGTGGCTGCCCTGACCTGGATCTTGTTTACTGTGCAGCCCCTAGTGGGCATTGGAGATGCCCTGCCCAAGGTGCGCTTGGACCAGGCGGCAGTGGCCACCGGCATTGTCTTGGGCATGTCCAGCTTCTATCTGCCCCTCTACTTCGCCCTGGGTTATATGCGCTCGCGGATCTTCAATATTCTCATCTTCTCAGGTTCCTTTTCCGCGGCTGCGGTTCTGTCCCGGGTCTTGACCCAAAGGCCTGCCTGGGCGGAACTGATCGGGGGGAGCGGACCGGCGGTGTGGGGTTTAGCAGCGGCCTGCGTGGTAGTGGTGGCTGGGTTGTCCTTTTTGCTTTCTCTCCAGCTCTACAGTCGCAGGGAGTTTTGAGCCAGCGCGCAATCAAGCACCTTTTCTGCAGGGAAATCCGGCTTGTGGGCTAATAGTCACAGTAGGATTTCTAGTCTGCAGAGGAGGTGCTTTTTTGTGTTTACTCCCTTTGAGCTGAAAAGCGTGACTTTCCCCAACCGCATTGTAATGCCGCCTATGTGCATGTACTCGGCTACGGAGGCCGGCGAGGCGACGGACTGGCACCTGGTGCACTATGGCACCCGCGCCGTGGGGAAAGTGGGTTTTATCATCCTCGAAGCCACCGCGGTGGAAAAAAGGGGCCGGCTCAGCGGCCAGGACTTGGGGATCTGGGATGACAGCCATATCCCGGGCCTGCGCAAGGTAGTTGAGCTGTGCAGGGCCCATGGTTCTGTAGTGGGCATTCAGATCGCGCATGCCGGGCGCAAGGCTTGGGGGGAGGAGCTGGTGGCCCCTTCGGCCCTTGCTTTTCCCGGTTTTGCTGTGCCCCATGCCCTGAGTAAAGGGGAGATCGCACAAGTTGTGGAAAGCTGGCGCCAGGCTGCTCGCAGGGCTAGGGAAGCGGGGTTTGATGTGCTGCAGATTCACGCCGCCCACGGGTACTTGATCCATGAGTTTCTCTCGCCCTTGAGCAACCAGCGCAGGGATGAATACGGTGGGGCGTTCCAAAACCGGCTGCGTTTCCTGTTAGAAGTGGTGGAAGCAGTGCAGAGCGAGTGGCCTGAGGATAAACCCCTTTCTGTACGCCTTTCTGCAGTGGACTACCTGGAAGGCGGGCTGACCATTGCCGATACGGTGGAGATCAGTAAAGCGCTCAAGGCTCAAGGGGTAGATTTGATGGATATCAGCAGCGGAGGGATCCTCTCGGCCCGCATTGAACTGGGGCCCGGCTACCAAGTGCCCTTCGCCGAAGCTGTGAAGAAAGGGGCGGAGATGCCCACCATAGCCGTGGGGCTGATTACCACCCCCGAGCTGGTTCAGGAGATCATCTCCAACGGGCGGGCCGATTTTGTCGCCCTGGGCAGGGAGCTTCTGCGCAATCCCTACTGGGTGCTCCAGGCCAAGGCTGATCCAGAGCTGTGGCCCAAACAGTACCAGCGGGCCCTGCCCCAAAACTAGCCAGTGGGGGGGACTATTTTGACAGCTAGGCGGGAGCGGTTCCCGGAGCTGGATTTTTTCCGGGGCCTGAGTGTTGTGGCCATGGTTCTTTATCACCTTTTTTGGGATCTAGTCTACTTCGATCTGGTCCCCTGGGATCTGCTGGGGGACGACCCCGTACTCATCGCCAAGGCCATTGGCGCCTCCTTTCAGCTTATCGCCGGTATCTCCCTATCCATCAGCTATGCCCGAACCGTGGAGCAGCAAGGCCCCGGAGGGATTTGGAGGAAGTATGTGCTCCGGGGGCTCAAGCTCCTGGCCTGGGCTACAGGGGTTGCTCTGGTGGTCTATTTTGCCGTGGACATGCCCATCTTCTTTGGCATCCTGCACTTACTGGGCACAGCCATCATCCTCTCGCCCCTCTTTCTGCCTAGGCCCCGCTTGGCTGGGCTCATGGGCTTGGTGCTCATCGCCGCAGCACCCTGGGCGGCCCAGCTGCCCGCAGGCAGCTGGTGGCTGGTGCCCTTGGGCATAGGGGAGGCGGAAATCCCCATGGCCGACTATTATCCCCTCCTCCCGTGGTTGGGCGTGGTGCTTGTGGGGATCTGGCTCGGCTCGGTGCTGTATCCCGGCGGGAAGCGGCGCTTGAGGATGCAGGCCTTGGTGAGATTAAGCTCCCTGCGGGGAACAGCCTGGATTAGGTTTTGCGGCCGCCATTCCCTGCTCATCTATTTGATCCATCAGCCCCTCATTTTCGCCCTGGTTTTCGGCCTGTATACCCTGCTGGCCAACTAGGCTGCTTGGGGGGCGGGATGGTGGAACACTACTTTCGCGAGGCGATGGGGAGGCGATTGAAAGATGATCGAACACATCACCAAACAAGCGGTACCTAAGTTTGGGCCCGAACTGGACTCGGAGTTTCGGCCCGCTGCCCTCTGGAACAGGGCCTTTGCCCAGGCTGTGGAGGAGTCGGGGCAGGGGGTTCCCTTTGCTGTCGCCCTGGAGCGCGACGGGGGACAGGTGTCG